>ERZ826016.1-NODE-1-length-344035-cov-167.786836_pt1 | contig 344035 bp, 304 predicted proteins | sample MGYA00519872_ERZ826016 | MGnify/ENA primary metagenome ERZ826016 (study PRJEB31778, sample SAMEA3449218) | human gut metagenome | biome: human gut; feature: human-associated habitat; material: faeces | place: United Kingdom | collected 2010/2012 ... | reverse complement strand
AGTAGAGCGACACGGGCGACACGTCATCGCGGTGCTGGGCTGCGAGGAGTATCACTACATCCGCCCCTTTCAACTCGCGATCCATTTGCTCCTGGTCGCGGACATCGCCGATGGTGGTTATCTCGTTAAAGAAGTGGCTCGGGAGCAGGTCAATGTTTTTGCACTCATATTTAGAAGACTCCTCGCGTAAGAGGCCGAGAAGCCGGGTGCCGACGAATCCGCTGGCACCAATCATTGCTATTTTCATAATTGTTATCGGAATATTTATTATTGAATATATTTTATAAAAGAAAGGAATCATTTTTGGAAAAGCTGTAAGAATGCGTGTCTTTCATTCGCTGTACAAACCTGTACTATCTGGCATTGTTTTAAAGGAAGCAATGAAGTATAATTGCTTTTTGTCCTTTTGCTTTCCCAATTGGTTTGTGACTTGACAATGTTGTATTGTAAGGTTCCTATAGGGAAAAATGGCTATGTTTTCTGTCGAAATATGCAGTCGCATTGGATAATACCGCTTCTGTAGAGAAAATAGTTTTGTCAACAAACAATGCGCGAAATTGCAAAATATGATATCGTCTAATTGGCGATGAACACAGGATGTGTTCTGTATTAGTCAATCATATCAATATTAAGAGAATAGTGTTATTCATTATAAAGTTCTTTTAATAATTGTTTGTTAAATTCGATTCGTTCTCTATCAAAAAACCATCCCCATTTATTGAAATATTTAATCATGTTTTTTATATGGATTTTGAGCATCTTTTTATTTGTTCTAGATTCAGCGGCATGAGCATGTATTATACTTATATAAGGATAATACATGGTTCTATATTTTGCATGCATCCGTCGAGTGATATCTATATCCTCAGGATACATAAAAAATCTTTCATCAAAGAGTCCTATTTCTTTAAATGCCGATACTCTGAAGAACATGAAGCACCCAGATAAATAAGGTACATTCATTGGCTTTTCATATCCAGTAAATCGAAGTTGAAATTTTTCCAAACGCTTTTGAATAAATTTACTAGGGATAAAGCGCTTAAAGATTAAATCAATTGGAGAAGGACACAATTTACATAGATACTGTAATTTACCATTTGGATAGAATACTTTGGGCATAACTTGGGCTACATCAGAATTAGAGTCCATATATTTAGCTAATAATCCTATAACATCTTCGTTCCAATAGATATCAGGATTAAGTACTACATGATAATCTGCTCCAATTTCTATTGATTTTCTTATTGCAATATTATGACCAGCTCCATATCCGTAGTTTTGGCTATAGATATAACAAATGCGCGATTCCTTTTTTAAAAAATCACGCAATTCATCATTTGAAGAATTATCTATAATAAATAATTCTTCTATTGGAGAGTTATGGACACATTTAATTAATCTCGTCAAGTCTATATGACGAGTATGATGTGTGACTATAGATGCTGTAATCATTTTAATTATCTTAATTTACGAAATAAATAATTGGGAATATAGAATATGATTTTAAATAGCGTATAGGGCATTTTTTGGAAATATTTATTATAACCTGTAAGTAATCCAGCAAAAGGAATTAGATTCCTAAAATAAAATTTCTTTTCTTCATTAGTAAAGGGTGCGTTTAATAAGCGCGTTTTTATTACAAAAAGTGTTTTATTAATCCAATGTCGTTGTAAGCTTTGGAGTTCAATAGAGGTTGGCTCTTTAAATTCAGTCGTAATAGAACTGAGTAACTGTAAAAAAGATGAAAATTGTTTATGGGCGTGTCGGTTGTTACTTAGGGTTGTAATTGATCCCGCTCTAATGAGATATTGGTAGGTATTGTCAGGGATTGTAACATATGAGGTAGATGCTTTACAAAGCTGGTAACACCATAGCATATCTTCATATAACATTCCTTTTTTAAAATAGATTTTGTTTGAAAGTATGAAACTTTTTCGGATTAATTTATTCCATCCGCAAATATGTAAATAATTGAAATAGCTATTTAAAATTTTGTCATTTATCGCTTTTTCATTCGAATATGGTTTGAATATATTATGATTTCCTCCAACAATGCTTACATTTCCATCAGAAAAGTCTGCTGAATATCGTTGAATTGCATTTAAATGTAACTCTATACAATTTCTTGAGATTTTGTCATCTGAATCCATAAAAAAAATGAATTCGCCTTTTGCTGCTAGTAAACCAACATTACGGGCGTTTGAAAGACCACTATTTTTCGCTAGATTCAAAATCGTAATATCTTTAGCCGCATTTTCTTTTTGTTTGATTATTCTCTCGACAATCTCCATGCTATTATCTGGAGTACAATCATTGACAAGAATGTATTCAATTTCCTGATAAGATTGATGTAATGCGGATTGTAATGAATCGGCAATACAATCCGCAACCTTATAAATAGGTATTATTATAGATACCAGTGCCACGAATCTGATGAATTTAATTTAGTTTAGATTATTATCTTTTTTAAAGAAGGCGATGAATTCTTTGAGTGATATTTTTTCAGCCTTTATTCTTGCCCCTTGACTAAGTATGTGTAGCTTTTCGGGATGATTGGAAATAGAATTAATGATTGTTGCTGCTTCATCAGGTGTGTCAAATAAATAGCCATTTAAATCATTTTCCACATAATCGCAAATAGAGCCAACATTAGATGCAATAATAGGGAGTCCACAAGCCATCGATGATACAATTACATTACTTCCGATTGTGTCTTTCATTACGTTTAACGATATGTGCGATGATTGCATCAATTCTTTAAGTTCATTTTCGCTAACATATCCTATGATTTGTACATTTTTCATTTGGTCGAAATAATGTTTTATATTGTGTCTTCCAGAACAAATTATAAAATTTGTTCCGGGGCATTTTTCAATAATTGCGTGTAAACTTTTGTAGTCACGTTGCATATTCCCCATGCAAATAACCGATATCCTATTGGTTTCCTTTTTTATATTTGGTTTATAATATTCAGTGTCAACATAATGAAATGTCACCTTTATTTTATCAGCATTAACAGACTTTGAAACCAAGAATTTTTTTAGAGAACTTCCAAAGACATATAATTTATCAAGTAATTCTATATTCTTTTTGATTTTATTGTTTGTATACTGTTTGTCAATAATATCTGGAACTAAATGTGCGATTCCGAGCAAACGAACTTTTCCTCTTAAAATTTTTGCAATCCCTGATTGCTCAGTCGTTTTTAATAGATATTCCATTAGCCAGACGATATCGTCCTTATTTGAGATTATTCTAATATACATTCCAAGGAGATAGGCATATATTCGATATAATGGATATAAATATCCAAGATTCCAAACAGGAAGTTTAAAAATCTTAACAGGAACATTTAAATTCGTTTGTAGCTTTTTAGCTAAATAATACATGCCAGCATGGTTGTTCTTTGTTACTGGCCAAGCTGCTAAAACTATGTATAATTTCATAAATTTATTTGTTTTATTATTTTTGCTGGAACCCCAGAAACTATTGAGTACGCCGGAATATCTTTTACGACTACCGAATTTGGTGCAACGATAACATTATCTCCAATAATGACCTTTCCGATAATTTTGGAACCAAGTGTCAATTCTACGTTATCTCCAATCGTTGCTCTATTTTCTGGAACATTCTTTTGTCCAACAACAACATTTTGAGTAACTATGCAGTTTTCTCCCATTTCTAATAAGTTTAAATGAATTCCACCAATATGGGGCATATACAGTCCCGGACCAACCGTGTTTGGTTTAATATCAATTCCATATTTAAGTCCTTTTTGGCGGATTCGTATTTCAAACCAAAATTTCAAGATTTTTCCAAAAATATCATGTCGACAATTTGTATAATATTCCAGTAGTCGAAGCGTCTTTAAATAAGAGAGTGCCCTAGTTGCCTCATTCCCTCCAATTAGTCTTGTTAAAAATGGATAATTTGAAATTTGATATCTTTTTTTATCTTGTGCAATAAAATTTTTCAAATCTTTTTTTGAACGAATGATTTTTTTATTCTTATTCTCCATTTAAATATAGAAATTAATATTGTTAAAATAATAAGTGGATATAGCCCCTGAGTGAATCCTGATAAGATATCACCACGAATGTAACTTATAGTTGCTTGAAAGAATAGCAGTCCAAATAATAATGAGAAAGGAGTGCCTATTTTAATCAAGCTAAAATACATTCTTGCACAAATTCCACTATATAGGCCAAAAATTATGGAATAAAATATGACAGCAGTACATCCGCCATTGGCCCATCCTTCACCAACAATACCCGCAGCCCAACCTACAGCATTGGGGTAATTAAGTTTAATAGGATCCAAACTCTTACCACCTTGTTTCGACTCATTTAATACATATCCAAAAGATACTTTTTTAGACGGCATTAGAACCCGAGGTACAGGTGCATAGAGGATATTTTGTAATGTATAGGTGAAGCCAATATACTCTTGTTTATTCCCATAATGTTCATAACAAAATTTAGTGTCTCGTAGGATTAAATCGCCTTCACCCTCGTCTAATTGATTATTTGCTTCGTTTAGCTTTACTTCTTTAACTGCTTCAACTAAATCGCTTGCATCATGATAGTTGAAATCGCGAATAACTGTCAAAGTCAGTATAATGGTAACAGAAATTCCGAATATTAACGCATATTCACGTATGTTTTGTTTCCATATAAAATGTGGTAGATATGTAAGTGCAAAAATATCGGCAGTTATTATCATCATGAATGGTGCTGTAGCTGCCCCTCGACTACCCTTTGGGATTGCAATTAAGACAAGCAAGAGTGTGATTATAAATAGATATGTCGATTTCTTATTATGCTGATCTAGAAAAAAACGGAATACAAATATAAATACCACTAACGATTTATATAGATATAGTTGCATAGTTTTAAACACAGTAGGAATATCTGAAATCATTGGCTTTCCATAAAATCTAATTAATGCATTTTCCAACGAACCATATAATTGTGTATTTAACCACAGGTCAAAACAACAGTATGCGATAGATATATATAGGAAAGTTCTCAATGATTTTTTAGATATTATGAACGAGGAATCATTAACTTTAATATTTAGGTCGCTTAAGGTATAATATAAATTATCTAATGGGGTAAATTTCATTCGTTTGCCAATGGAATAGGCATAAATGGTAATCAAAAAAGAAGATAGGATTAGTAAATTTAACTCTAAAGGAATTTCAATCTTATCATAATGTCCCCAAAACCTATAATAAGATAGAGTGAGCATAAACAATGGTAAAGTAGGTAGGACATATACCTTACCTCTATGTTTAAAGATTAAGATTACAATTATAATTATGCAGACTATTCCTAAGAATGTTAATTTCATATGTAGCGTTCGGTATAGGAGTCAAGATGAATTATAGATTTCGTCAAATATTTCGTATTATAGGCTAGCGTCAGCTTGAAACTATTTTGTTTATATCGAGTATTCGTTGTCCATCTGAAAAACAATTTTATGAATAATCTCATCGGGAATGATCATATACAATCTATAAAATGTTGAACTTTATTCACAAGGGCATTAGTTTCATAATACTTCAAAAACATAAATCTAGCATATTGTGATTTACTAACTAATTCTTCTCTCGATTTCCTAATAGAATTTATCGCTGAAATGAAATCGATTGCGGTATTACATAGAGCCCCAATACGTTTAAAATCCAAATCATATCCCTGAAACGCCTCTTTTGTGCCAATAATCGGACATCCATACATCATGGCTTCTGCGGTCTTTGTTTTCATTCCACCTCCATCAAAAATTGGGCTGATTACTACATGCGCATTATCGTAAACTTCCGTCAAATTTTCAACATATCCTACTACATTAATTGATGTATTATTTAATTTATTTTCGGAAGAAGAAAAGTATTGGTTCATGTTTTTTCCTATAATATTAATTTCAACATTGTGCAGATGGGGGAAAACTTTGTTTATAAACCAGGTAAGTCCATTGATATTAGCAAAAAATGCAGATCCGACAAATAGTAGGTTAAGCTTCCTGTCTACATCGTCAAATTTTGAATTATAACATTCTTTACAATATATGTCTGTGAATCCTAATGGTAGTATCAAGTCTGAATTTTTATTATATAGTTGAGATAATAGATGATTATCTCTTTGATTCATTGTGATTAAGAAATTGCTATATGATATAGCATACTGCTCATTTTTTTCGATTACTCTGTTTATGAATTTATTCTTAATAGAATACGATGTTTTTAATAGTTCGTCACCATATTGTTTTTCAATATTATGAAAGAAAGTTATTATTTTTATTTTAGGGAATATGTTTGATAATATCCGGCTCATTACACCTATTTTTGAACTACATAGAAATACAATTTCTATCGATTCAGATTTTATTATGGTTATGATTTCAGATACGATTTCTTTTCGTATTCCACAGCAATACCCCCGTAAAAGATTATACAATGTTTTTACTTTATTAGATTCTGCAGGTCTTATTTCATAATTGACGATGAAATGAGTAGTCTTACTGAGTAATTGTCCATTACGGATATTTACACGGTCTGCACCGGCTACTTGCTGTAGGGGGGCATTATATATATATAATATCTTTCGTGAATTTATCATCTATTTCCCGATATTTTTTAAGAAAGTTATTGATTGTACTTTTAGAGTTTCGAAATCAGCATTATACTCATCAATAGGTTTATTGACCAGATACAAAAGTCTGTCATCAGAAATATTTTCAGACTCTAGTAATAAATTATCCTCAAGATGAAACAGCTTAAGTAAGGATTCTATTCTTGTTATTCCCCTTGTTTCATTTCCAATAACTATAAAGGGCTTTTTAAATATATAACTAAATACGCATGCATGAAAACTATCCGTGATTATTAGATTCGCATCCATGAATCCGCGTAACCATGATTCTACTTGAGGTTGTGCGGTGACTTGTTGCTTCTTCCCGATTTCATTATATTTTATTCCAAAAAAGAACGGAGATAAACCTTGTCTTTCCTTAACTCTATTAATAATCATCGTTTTAAAATCATTGGGATCAAGAATATAACAAAAAAGATTTCCATCGCTTTTAGGGATATTTGCGATATTTACCAAATCAATATACTCTTTCTTATCAAGAAGCATCGTCGGATCAAGAACATGAGTAGCATCGGCCCCTAAACTATTTTTACATATTTTGACTCCGGAGATTTCTCTTACCGATAGTGCATCAAATAGTTTAATATTCGTGATGCATTTCTTTAAATCCTTAATTGAATACTCTTTTTCAATGTTATCAATGCCGAATGATGCAGCATAAGAAATGCGTTTTAGATTCCATTTTTTTGTAAAATTTAAAAATGCATCAGATATTTGAGTATTCCAATCATAGCAAAAATATGCTTTGCGCCATATTTGGTCACTTCCGACAACAATTGCGTCATAGTCATTTCTTTTTACTTCATTTAAGGACTCAATCTTACGTATATTGATGTTTCGCTCAATAAAAGCGTTAGTATTTACCGAAACGATTTTGTCATTTTCTAAAATTTTTCTTTCTAAAAATATCGGTTTATCATATTTCCCGATACATTTTTTTAATAGACGATATAAATAAATCAATGGCATTACTAAATAGCCGTGAGAATAAATCGTATTACGTTGGAGTGTGTCTACATCATGCCCTCCTCGACGTAATATTTTTTGAAGTGCGTAAGCCTGCAAAATACCTCCATAATTTGTATGTAATCTAAGTGTCAAGATAGCTATTTTCATAATGGATTATTTTTTCTAACATTGTCTTTTGGAGGCGAATTCTGATTTCATTTCTTCAAACGGCTCAATGCCACGCTGATAAGTTTCTCTCTCATGGATTTGGTTAGCCCTAAAAAGTATATGGTAGGGATACTGATTCCAAGGCTTATTGCTGTCATTGCGCATAATCCGGCGAAACCGGTGTCATCAATCTGTCTTGTAAGCAGGTATGTAAGGGTGCCCGATACGACAGAAATCAATATGCAAGGCTTGTACACATCGAAAATCTCTTTCCAGTTATAATTGACAATCTTTACAATCAGTATAGGCTTGATGATTAATCCCAGAATGGCATACATTACCAGGCTCGCCCATGAAAGTGCCACGGGTGATGCTCCCCATTTAAATAGCAGGTAGACGACCGGGAACATTACAAAGCCAACTGTGGGAGATATCAGTGCATTTGCTTTCAAATCACCTTTTGCATAAAGTGCAGTATAAAATGATGTGTCAAATACCTGAAAAAGGCTTTGAATCACAACCAGCTGAAGAAATATGACAGCATAATCCGGCACATCCTTAAGCCATACATGGAGAAGAGGCTCAGCTCCGATGCATATCGGAAGACTAAGCAAGAACATCATATAAAAACTGTATTTTGTAGATGACAGTAGCAGCGCCTTTGACTCATCGTAATTACCGGCAGCATACTGCTTTATAATCTGAGGATTTACAGCTGTCCTAAAGTTACTGACGAACTGGTTGGCAGCGTTGTTAACCTGTAAGGAGATTGCCCTTGCCGTCACGACGGCAGGGGAGAAAAACATATTCAGTAGCACTAACACACCCTGATTGTTCAGTGCGATACTTGTTGATGAGAAAAGGCTCCACCCTGAAAAACCTGCAATTTGCCTGAATGTGTCTCGGTCAAATATCAGGCGGCATCTACATTCTTTAAATTTGCGGATACAATATATGATATAGAATGTTGTTACGCTGATTTGAACGAGGAGCAATAGAAGGGCATAGAATACCAATCGGTTTATATCGCTGAGCGTAAGGAGATAAACGATTCCGAGTTTTGCACATACTTCATAAATTCCAAGATATGCGAACAAGTTCATACGCTCGTGTGCGATTATCGAAGCAAGGTATGGCACACTGAGGAGGCTGAATGCAGTCGTGGCTATCGAAAGATGATATGCCCATAATGCGGGCTGCCGACTTCCTTCCGGAATCTGCAATTTGTGATTGACAAACCATACGCCCGCTGTCTCGGCAACAATGACAATCAACAGTATCAGGAACAGCTGCATGGTGACAGTTGTGGAAAATGTTGTCGTGAGACTTCTGATGTCGTTTTTCCCAAGCTCGAAGGTTATAAATCGGGAGGTTCCCGTACTCAACGCTGAATTTATGAACGTGAGCATACCGACTATCCCCCCGACAGTCTGATAAATACCGAAATCGTCTACCCCCAATATCTCGAGGATGACTCTTGACGTGTAAAGGCTTACCGCCATTACAAAGAGCATCCTGAAATACAGGAAGACAGTGTTCTTGGCTATTCTTCCTTTGCTTACTTGCTCCACCTGTTATTGGTTATAGAATGGTAAAATCGCAGTTGTCGGGATTATACCGCAATCTTGAGTCAAGATTGATGCTGTCAATCAGTTTCATGTCTTCCTCGGAAAGCTCAAAGTCAAATATATCAATATTTGATTTCTGGTGCACGGGATTCATTGCCTTTATGACGGGGATTACTCCGTTTTGGATGTGCCATCGTAAAATTATCTGGACAAATGACTTCTTGTATTTCTGTTCGAGTGTTTTCAGCATCGGCAGCCTGACAAGCCTGTCGTCATATCGGGCGACGGGAGTGTATGCCTCCATTATTATGCCTTTTGATTTGCAATAATCAATCAACGGCTTTTGTGAGAAGAGAGGATGTACCTCAACCTGATTTATTTCAGGAAGTATGCCCGTTGCTTTTTCTAACTCTTCAATATGGTGAGCATGGCAATTGGCAACCCCAAGTACTTTTACATAGCCTTCCTCCTTTAAACGGACCATCTCTTTCCATGTCTCGAGGTATCTGCCGGTAACGGGCCAGTGAAATTGTAAAAGATCAACCTGGTCCACGCCCCATTTTGAGAGTGTAGAGAAAAATTCTTCACGGACGGTTCCGCTGAATTGTGCCTGATTACTGATTCGTGAGGTGATGAATAGTTCTTTGCGGGGTATTCCAGACTTTTTGATTGCCCGGGCAATCAATTCCTGATTACCATACGCATTAGAGTAGTCAAGGAGTCTGAAGCCGTATTTGAAGGCATTTGCAATGGCATCGACAAATGCCCGCTTTTGCATGGGGCGTAGCCAAAACTTGTTGTAGACGCGCCATACAAAAAAAGAGATTCCGCTTCTTTTCTTCTGCATCTTTGCAGAATATCCCATTATGCCGGGACCAAATCCTATAGCTGGAATCTGTATCCCCGATTTTAATGTAATGGTATGAGAATTCATATTATTCAGAATTTAATATTGCTGCGATTGCGGTAGCAATGAGTATTAATGAGATTGCTGGTAAATACCATTAAAGTGTAACGGAGTAATCGTTTTTTATTGAGAAGTTCATTCTAATGCCACGTTACGTTTTCCTTGATGACTATTGCTGGGACTCCTCCGACAATGCATTTTGCGGGGACATCCTTGGTGACGAGTGCTCCGGCAGCGATTATCGCCCCGTCACCAATGGTGACGCCTTTTAGGATTGTGGCACCCTGACCAATCCACACATGTCGCCCTATTTTTATCGGCTCCGATATCCGGTATCCCGGGGTGTCTATCGTGTGACCGTCATAACTCCGGATGACCACATCTCTGCCGATTGTTGCACCCTCACCGATTTCAACAGTGTCTCCAACTGTTATCTGTACGTTTTCGTTTATAAAGCCACCGTTCAAAATAAGCCGTGAATTAGGCAGCAGCCGTATATAGCTTCCTGCATAAACGGAAAAGCTGCCATTGATACTGAACTCAGAATCGTGCTCCAATAAAATGCGGGTCTGCAAGGTTGACCTTTTTACCTGCCGGATACCGGTTTTCAGCCGTTTGTTAAATTGAATGCGTGAGCCACTCTCAAGCTGTACGATTGTATGTCTACCACCCAAATATGGCAACTTGCAATTCCTGACTGCTTTATTCGAGATAAAGTTCAGCATAATGAAAGAATTCCATCCTGAGAATGAGAAGCCGAGATTCGATATAACCGACATTGCCTTGATGCCACCTTTTGCTATTCGTTTAATCTTTGCCAACACTTTATTTTTTATGGTCGGCATCGGGAAATTTCTTCTGGCGACTACATCAAAGGGATATTTGTCAAGGTCAGAGAAAAACCTGTCCCTGTTAGTCCCGGTGTTTTTTAATGAAGAATCCATCGCAGGATTACCTTTTCTGGCATCATCCATCGTAAACTCCTTGCAGACAATCTCATTTTTGATTCCATCAAAAAAAATCCTTCCCTTTTCTGAATTTATCAAGACAAGCGAAGTACCCTTGTCTTGATCCATCGACTTGTCAATATTTTCTATTCCCCAGAAGTCGGCGAGAGTGATGTCTGATTTCTGAGGAAATCCCTTGAATGGACATTCATAGCATGACGGGCGGGTAAAATTCCCGCTCTGAAGGTAGCCTATGAAAAACAGGTCATGATAACGGTCTTTGCAATACTCGCTTCCATTTTCAAAATTAACTCTCATAGAGAACCTGTGCCAGCCCCATTCTTTAGCCTTGAATTTGATTTTGGAAGCCCTGGCACCGAACTGCTTCTCAAGCATGTCCATATATGACAGAAATGCCTTCGGAGAATTTACACCGCGACAAATGAAGTCTATCGTGGTCAGGTTTTCATGTTCCTTATTGCCAAGGTAAAGGTACAATGCCTGAATCTGGCACGGAGTACCGCAGAAAAGTACTTTCTGCCCAGTTTTAAGAAGCGACTTTATTTCCCGATAAACCCCCGTGGCACTGCTTTGAAGATACTTACTACTTCTAATTTCAGGTAACAGCTTCGGGTCATTGCTCACAATCTGTGAAACGGTATGATCCTTATTGTAGATTGCACCTCCGACATATTGCTTTTCTTCATACCCTTTTAATGCAAGCATGGAGAAAATTCCTCCGGAAGTACTGTCGACTCTTATCTGTTCATCCTTTGCATAGGCAGCAAAGACCTTGGGGGTGTCAAATCGAATAACGCCATCCGCCTTTTGAAGCATCGGACAAGTCTTTTCACACAAGCCGCAATCAATACACTTGTCAAGATTAACTTTCGGATACCAGAACCCTTCGTTGTCAGTAACAAATTCGATTGCTTGTGTAGGACAGATATCGCCGCAAGCATTACACCCGCAGCAGTCCACTTTATTTGTAATGTTAATCATAAATCAATGTTATATAATCGAGATAAGGTCTTGACGAATATGTTTGTGCTGAATAGGCGCGTTTAGCTCAGTTCGTCGAGGAGGCGGTCGATGGTTTCGTCGATGTGGTTGGCGTTGCGGCGCGCTGTCTCATAGAGGCTTCGCAGGAGTATGGTGTCGGCAGTGGGGCTGGGGGTCGATTGTACGGTCATGGTGTCGATGTCGCCGCCTTGTGCGTCGAGGATGCTGAATTTGTATTTTACGACACCCATGTTTGCCGTGCGCTCGATGATTACCTGATTTGCCGACATGGAGAGGGAGTATTGCATTGGGCGGCTGGTGGCGTTCCAGCGCAGGTCGCCTGACCCGGTCTTTTCAATCAGCCGCTCTATTAATGTTTGGTTTTTGGTATGCATGATGTTATAGCTTCTTTATTTCGGCTTGCTTGGTTACAAATATTTCGTGGGCTTCGTTGATGCGGTCAAATATTGAATCGGTCATGAGTTCAAATGACTCGTCGTTTGCCCTGGTGTATAGGTTGCGTATGTCGATATTTAGATTGTCTTTGAGGATTTTGAGCTTTTTAGTTGTGTCGGGCTGTTGCTCTCTTGTCATTATTATAAGCAGCTGGTCGCGTGCCTCGGTGAGATGATGCGCCACGTCGAGCCATTGTGATTCAAGCAGGAGCTTGGGGCATGATTTGAGTATCTCGATGTTGCGGGAGAGAGTTGCCATGTATTGAAATGACTCAATTTTGTCGGATGTCTCTTTTGCCGACTTTTTGGCGGCATCGGCGGCGCTCTTTGTCTTTTTGCTTTGCCGGTAGGTCAACCATAGCCCTAACAGGGTGAGGGGAAAGGCGATGACAGTGAACCAGTCGGCAACCGAGGCGATGGGTGACAACTGTGGCTGCCCTATCATGGCTGATGGGTCAATGGGAGCGTCTAAGAGTAGCATGTGACGATTGGTCGCTTTATCGCGGCTTCCGGCGTGGCGGCTGCGCCTGCGCCGGACGAAGGAGAGATTAATGGAGGTCGAAGGGCGCGAGTGTGGCAGCTTTAGCGTCTGCCGTAAACTCTTCGAGCTGTGCGGTTAATCTGTTTTCTGATATGCTGAGTTGTTGTGATGGTCCGTTTTTCGGATAAATATCGAGAAAAATCACTGTTTCCTGAGTCTTGGATACAATATATATGAGCCTGTAGCCATCTTTTCTGGATAGTCTCTGTCGCTTGTCGGGCAGGCGGAGTTTTATTATTATTACATCATTCTCGCATAGAATCATGTCGCGGTTTTGCCTGATTTGTTCGATGGTTTTCCCATTGAATTCCTTGACGATTTCTGATGTCACACCGGCGTAGACTCCGCGCTTTATTTTTAGGAGCGAGGCGATGCGGTTGCGAAATGTTGTTATCGAAAAATACTGAATCATTTTCCGATGTGGCTGATGGCTTGGGAGGCTTCTTTTAGCGCGGCATTAAGCTTTGTCGCATTGCCGACAGATAATCTGAAATGCTTTATGTCGCGGTCAATTTCATAAAGGGCGGAATAATTCCTGCCAAGACGCTCGACCTGATCAGAAAATTCAATGGCTTCAGAATCTTTTTTATATGTTGTGTAGAGATTTTTCAGCGAGTCGAGCAATAAACGGAGTTGTGGACCGAAGATTTTGTAGTCAGCGGGGGTGATATCATTGTATTGCTCGTATAGGAGGTCGTATAATGTGTCGATTGAGTGATTCAGGCTTGCAATTTTTTGACGGGTCGCAGTGTTACCTGCGGCAGCCTCAAGGTTTTGCCCGAAGCTTCGCATCCCGATTCTTACGATGTTTTTTGAAATTAATGCAGTCTGACACATGTCTGTTATTCAATCTTATTGTTGCAAAGATAGTGATTATTGTTTAAATTACAACGCTTTGCGCGGCGATTTTGTTAGCGTGGAGTCAGGGGAGGGGCTCGACGCTGATGCGCTCGATGTTGAGGCGGGCGCAGCCGAGGATGTCGAGCCTAACGACGAGCTCGGAGCCGGAGGGAGTGTCGATGATTTCGCCTTCGAGACCCATGAGGCTGCCACGCACGACTTTTACGCGGTCGCCGCGGTGTAGCGGACGTTCTTCGATTCTTACGGGTGTGTCGGAGTTGCCGAGGATGAATTGGAGTGTGTGCATCTCATACTCGGGTATGATTGCGGGTGTGCGTTGTGTCGCCACCGCCCTGTTGGTCATGAACCGGTTGATGTAGGGTAGGGTGACTATCTGGCGGCGTTGGCGTTCGGTGCAGCGGATGAATACGATTGTGCGTATGACGACTGCCTCGACGTTGGCGCGGCGCCCGTTGCGCCATATTTTTGTCTGCCATTGTGTCGCGACGTATGTGTCGTAGCCGAGACGTGCGAGACGTTCACGCACTTCTTTCTCGCTGTTGTTGTTGACTATAGCCACATACCAGTTGGGTCGTGATACGCCTCCGGCATCGCCAGCGCCGGTGTGTGGTACTGCCGCAATGTTTTTTTGGATGGTTGCAGTGCTCATCGTAATGAATGAACGCTAATGCTTTCAGCTCTCTTTCAGGGAAAGATGCTAAAGTGCGCCAAAATTACGGAAAATCTTTGAGATGCGCAAGAGTTTTGAGTTTTCAGGTTCCAGTTTTCAGTCTTCAGATCTCAAATTTGAGTTTTCAGATTTGAGTTCTGAGGAGTGTTGCGCTCGTAACGCCAATATAGGATGAAGAGGAGTATGCAGCCTATGAGCACGATGGGTATGCCTACGATTGCGGGGGCGGTGTAGCCGTAGCCTTGTGCTATGACTTTGCCTCCTACCCAGGCGGCTATGGCGTTGCCGGCATTGTAGGCAATCTGGATGCATGCGCCGCCGAGGAGTTCACCTCCGCGCGAATAGCCTACGATTGATGACTGGAGCGGACTGCCGGAGCCGAAGAGGGCGGCGGTGCCGAGCACCATCAGCACTACTGCGGCAATCTTGAAGGATGCGAGGAAGAAAAAGAGCAGCAACACGGGTATTGCCGATGCCTGCACCCACGCGGCTATCCACGAGGGCTTATAGCGGTCGCTGAGCTTGCCGGCGATGAGGTTGCCGGCAAACATGCCGAATCCGGCGAGTACCATGAGCCATGACAGGTCGGCTTGGGGGAATCCTGCCACGAGTGTCAGCTGCGGGTCAATGTAGCTGTACCAGCAGTAGATGCCTATCTGCCCGAATATTACGCCGCCGAATATGAGCCACGGGGGAAGGGTGCGCAAAAATTTGAACTGGTTTTTGAAGCCGCGGTCCTCGATGCCTGCGACATCGGGCACCCACGCCTTGATGGCGATGATGGTGGCTATGCCCATCGCGCCTACGATGAGGAAGGCGACGCGCCAGGTGACGGTGTTGGTGATGAGGGTGCCGAGTGGCACCCCGGCGAGCGTGGCGACAGTCATGCCGGCTATCATGTAGGACACGGCACTTACTTCATGACCGGGTTTTGCGAGACGGCGCGCCACAATCGCCCCCACGCCGAAATATGCACCGTGGGGCAGCCCGGATATGAAGCGTGAGATGAAGAATGTGTAGAAGCCCTGCGATATCGCTGCGCCGAGGTTGCCGACGGCTATGATAGCGGCAAGGATGAGCATGATGTGTTTGAGCGGCAGCCGGCGCGCAAAGAGAAGCGCCGGTGCACCGACACACACGCCGAGGGCGTATGCCGATATGAAATGTCCTGCTTCTGAAATGGTTACGTGCATTGTTGCCGCGATGTCGCCGAGTATCCCCATCATGAGAAATTCGGCTATTCCGAGGGCGAAGGTGCCCATTGCGAGTGCAAACAGACCTTTGTTCATAAAACCGGGTGTTGTTACAAAATGACTTTCTTTTTTACCTAAAACGGGTGCAAAGTTAAGAAATCTCGTGCAATCGCCGAGCGGTAGCCAAAATTTAATATAATGTGGTTAACTTAAATTTTAATATGTTAACCGTTAAGTAACTCTTAAAAATTAGTTTATAAGTTCTTATTTCAGTAACCCTACGGGCTGATATATACTTACTCGTCTTTCCGGTGATTTCCCGGCTGTCAATCAGGAGTGTAGCCCGCTACACTCCTTCTCTCTACCCGTAAAATCCCTCGAAAATACTTCATAATTATATATCAGCTAATTTTTGCGAGTTACTTAAATGTTTTGAGCGTATATGAAGCGGGATTGTTCTGTTATCTTGATTTTTTGTTCTGTTTTTCTTGGATGGATAAGGCGGATTTGTTTACCTTTGCGGAGTTTTTATAAAAATTCAAGTGATTATGAAAAGAATTTTATGCGCCGCAGTGGGTGCCGTGATGGCATTGTCGGCTGTGGCAGAAGGGTATCAGGTAAATACATTGAGCGCACGTCAGGGAGGAATGGCTCATACCGGTGTCGCGCAGAAGCTTGGTGCCGAGAGCATGTATTTTAATCCCGCCGGTCTCGGGTTTATGGAAAAGACCCTTGACCTGTCGGCGAGCATCAATGCAGTCGCCGCTACCGCCAAGGCGAGGACGGGTGACAAATGGTATGAGACTGACAATGACATAAGTACGCCCATGATGGTAAGCGCGGCATTCGGGATTTATGACAATCTGAAGGCGGGCATCACATTATATACTCCTTACGGCAGCTCTATTGACTGGACAAACAACTGGCCCGGAGCTATCCTGAATCAGTCGGTGAAACTGTCGACGTTTACCGTGCAGCCGACCGTGTCATGGCGCATTATCCCGGGACTTTCCGTGGGAGCCGGTCTTATGGTGTCGTGGGGAAGCGTCAATCTCAACAAGGGACTTGTCAATCCTGCCACAATGGATGCGATGCTCGGCGCGATGGGTTCCACGGCACAATTCGGCAACACGATGCCGGCGTCGGTAAATCTTACGGGTAATGCCAATGTGGCGTTCGGCTTCAATGTCGGCGTGATGTACGACATAAACAGGCAGTGGACGGTCGGTGCCAATTTCCGGTCAAAAATGACGATGAAAGTAAAGGCAGGAGAGGCAAGGGTGACATACGCCAACGAACTGGCGCGCCAGATTCTCGAATCGCGTCTTTCACTCATCAATGAGGCAAATTTCACCGCATCCATGCCTATGCCGTCGGTGTTTACTTTCGGAGTCTCCTATAAACCCGTCGAGTCGCTTATCATCGCTCTTGACGCGCAGCTCACCGGATGGAACACATATAAGAATCTCGACATCCATTTCCTTGACGAGAATGTGAGTGCCTACGACCAGCATCTTGAAAAGCACTACAAGAATGCCTGGGCACTTCGTCTTGGTGCACAGTATTCCGTGACACGGCGTTTCGACGTAAGGGCCGGTATTATAGCGGATTTCTCGCCGGTCAACAAGGAGTATTACAATCCCGAGACTCCCGGTATGACTAAGATTGAGCCGAGTGTGGGGCTTTCTTTCCGCCCCCTCCGAAATCTTTCCATCGATTTCTCGATGCTTTACGTCGCCGGGCTTGGCGAGGACAATGCCCGATGCAATTATGTCGACCTCCTTGCAGCACAGATGGGTTCCGGTAGCCCTGTGAAGCAGTTTGAAGCCGACTACCGAGTGCATGCCTTTGTGCCTTCTCTGGGAGTGGCTTTTTCTTTCTGATGAAATATTTGTGACCGAAATTTGTTATATGTTTGTATAGTCGCGGATTTTTGATAAATTCGCGACTTCAAATTTATCAATAGATTTAAGTATATATAGACTCTGATTATGGCAGAAACAAGGCATTATGAGGGACTTACCGAAGCGCAGGTCCTTGAGAGCCGCGAGAAAAATGGTGTTAATATTCTGACTCCTCCTGAAAAGGAATCGCTTTTCAGGAAGTTTTTGGGCAAGTTCAAAGACCCTCTGATTCTCATACTTCTTGTTGCGGGTGTGCTTTCAATCGGTATTTCATTTTATGAATATTACGGGTTGCATGAAGGTGCGCAGGTGTTTTTTGAACCGATAGGCATATTTGTCGCCATACTTCTTGCCACCGGTCTCGCATTTATCTTTGAGGTGAAGGCTGACCGGGAGTTTGCCATCCTGAATCAGGTCAATGACGACGAGCCTGTCCAGGTTATACGAGGAGGCAACACTGTTCAGATTCCCAAGCGTGATGTCGTGGTGGGTGATATAGTCCTGGTCACGACAGGCGAGGAGATACCTGCCGACGGCAAGTTGCTTGAGTCATCGTCACTTCAGGTCGACGAATCGTCGCTTACCGGTGAGCCTATATGTGCCAAGACAACTGACGAGGCTCATTTTGACCCCGATGCCACTTTCCCGACCGATCATCTTCTCCGTGGCACAAAAGTGATGGAGGGACATGGTGTGTTTGTGGTCACGGCAGTGGGCGATTTCACTGAAAATGGCAAGGTATATGAAGCCACACAGATTGACGACAGTGTAAAGACTCCTCTTAACATACAGCTTGACGGGCTTGGTAAACTGATATCAAAGGTAAGCTACGGCATAGCCGCGCTCGTGATACTTGGTCGTGTCGTGATGTATTTTGTCAACGGAGGTGGCGCGGATTTCGACTGGTTTCATTTTCTCGCCTTCCTGCTTCAGACTGTGATGATTGCCGTGACACTTATCGTGGTGTCGGTGCCGGAGGGATTGCCGATGGCTGTAACGCTGAGTCTTGCCTACAGTATGCGCCGTATGCTCCGCACCAATAATCTTGTGCGCAAGATGCATGCCTGCGAGACTATGGGTGCCACTACGGTTATATGTACCGACAAGACCGGTACGCTGACCGAAAATCAGATGCGTATCTATGAAACTGACTTTTTCGCTCTCGATTCACAGAATCTTGACGAGTCGGAGATGGCGCGGATTATAAAGGAAGGCGTTGCTGTCAATTCGACTGCACAGCTTGACCTTTCAAATGCTGACAGACCTTCGGTACTCGGAAATCCCACCGAAGGTGCTTTGATACTTTGGCTTCGCGCCAATGGGATTGATTATCGCGCCATCCGTGAAAATGTCAGGACAGTCGCTGAGATTCCGTTCAATACCGAGCGGAAATATATGGCAACCGAGGTGATGTCGCAGGCTGTTCCGGGCAAAAAGGTGATATATGTCAAGGGTGCGCCGGAGATTGTCTATTCTCTTTGTCGCAACGTAGAAGGTGATGTGAGAAAGGATATAATCGACAGAAAGCTGCTTGACTATCAGAATCAAGCCATGCGTACACTCGGATTCGCCTATCAGATAGTAGAGCCTGATGAGGTCGTGATAAAGGATGGTCAACTTGTAGCGGATAACCTTACGTTCATGGGGGTCGTGGCAATATCCGACCCGGTAAGAAAAGAGGTGCCTGCAGCGGTGAGAGAATGTATCGATGCCGGTATCGCAATCAAGATAGTGACAGGTGATACACCCAATACCGCTAAGGAGATAGCCCGACAGATAGGGTTGTGGAATCATGGTGACGGCGACCGTAACGTGATAACCGGTCCGGAATTTGCCGCACTTTCTGATGACGAACTGTTTGACCGCATTGATGACCTGAAGATTATAGCCAGGGCGCGGCCTCTTGACAAGAAACGTCTGGTGGAGACTCTTCAGAAGAAAGGTAATGTCGTTGCAGTGACCGGCGACGGCACAAATGATGCCCCGGCGCTGAAAGCTGCGCATGTGGGTCTGTCAATGGGCGACGGCACGGCTGTGGCAAAAGAGGCAAGCGACATCACTATTGTCGACAATTCGTTTGCCAGCATCGGGCGCGCCGTGATGTGGGGCAGGTCGTTGTATCTCAATATACAGCGCTTTGTGCTTTTCCAGATGACCGTCAATGTGGTGGCATGCCTTATCGTGCTTGCGGGAGCATTCATGGGGTCAGAGTCGCCGCTTACAGTCACGCAGATGCTGTGGGTCAACCTTATAATGGATACATTCGCGGCAATGGCACTCGCTTCGTTGCCCCCGTCGGAATCTGTTATGAAAGATAAGCCCCGTGACCGCAATGCGTTTATCATAACCAAGGCGATGACCACCGATATTATCGGTACCGGTGTAGCGTTCTTCCTGCTTTTGTTCGGGTTGCTTTATATATTCCAGCATGCCGATGTCACTTCCTTGTTGAATCTTTTCCCCGTTCATCCTGACCTTGCGTTCCATAATCTGACACCTTACGAATTGAGCATGTTCTTCTCAATATTTGTGTTCCTTCAGTTCTGGAACATGTTTAATGCCCGCGCTTATGCAACCCACCGGTCTGCGCTTCATCTGAAAGGATGTTCGGAGTTCCTTTTCATTGCGCTGACCATCCTTGTCGGGCAGATAATCATCGTAGCGGTAGGTGGCGAGATGTTCAATGTGGTGCCATTGAGTGTGGTTGATTGGGCGTTGATTATCGGAGTCACGTCAATGGTTCTTTGGATAGGGGAGCTGATACGACTTTTCGAAAAATCGAAGTGATAGGCTTCAATTATTTGCATTTGCGGTGGGGATGTAGTAAATTTGCGTTGTCAAACAATCATTTCCCACAGTGATGAATAGTAACAGCCTCGTCTCCATTTCCGATATAAGCAAGGAGGAGATATTGCGCCTGCTCAACCAGGCACGTTATTTTGAGGAGCATCCCAATCACAGGATACTCGAAGGCAAGGTGGTGGCTACGCTCTTTTTTGAGCCATCGACCCGTACACGACTCAGTTTCGAGACTGCTGTCAACCGCCTTGGCGGTCGCGTGATCGGCTTCTCCGATGCGAGCACTACAAGCTCGTCAAAGGGGGAGACCCTCAAAGACACTATCAAGATGGTGAGCAACTATGTCGATCTTATCATCATGCGCCACTATCTTGAAGGTGCGGCGCGATATGCCACCGAGGTGACCGATGTTCCGGTAATCAACGCCGGCGACGGAGCTAACCAGCATCCGTCGCAGACCATGCTCGACCTGTATTCAATATACAAGACACAGGGTACACTCGAAAACCTCACCATAACCATGGTCGGCGATCTCAAATACGGCAGGACCGTGCACTCCCTGCTCATGGCGCTCCAGTATTTCAACCCCACGTTTAATTTTGTGGCATGCAAGGAACTTCAGATGCCGAGGGAATATATCCGTTTCTGTGACGAACATGGCATAAAGTATAATGAATATACTGAATTTTCACTGGAGGTGATTAACAGCAGCGACATACTTTACATGACGCGTGTGCAGCGTGAGCGTTTCACCGACATAATGGAGTATGAGAAAGTTAAGAATCTCTACAATCTCAACGCAGCCATGCTTGAGAACTCGCGTGATAATCTCCGTGTGCTTCACCCGCTTCCCCGTGTCAATGAGATTGACCAGGATGTAGACGATAGCCCGAAGGCTTATTATTTTCAGCAGGCGCAAAACGGTCTGTATGCCCGTCAGGCTATCATCTGCCGTGCATTAGGTATTGACATCCCTCAAATTAAGAATCATGACAACGACTAAGAAAGAACTCGCCGTAGCGGCGTTGCGTAACGGCACGGTGATTGACCGCATACCTTCATCAGCACTGTTCAAGGCTGTAAAAATACTTGGTATCGAAAAGCTTGACAAGCATGTGACCATCGGCAATAATCTTGACTCGAAGAAACTCGGGACAAAGGGTATAATAAAGGTTGCCGACACGTTCTTCCCTGATGATGTCATAAACCGCATCGCATTGATTGCCCCCACAGCCAAAATCAACATAATACATGATTTCGAGGTGGTGGAAAAGTCATCTGTGACGCTTCCGCAGACAATTGTAGGTATTGTGAAGTGTGACAATCCCAAGTGTATTACTAACAATGAGCCGATGAAGACCCGCTTCGAGCTTGTCGATCCGGAGAAAAGGGTGATACGCTGTCATTACTGCAATCACTGCGTGAGTGCGGAAGATGCTCATATAAAATAAACGGTTTCCGGCTGATGGCGCGACAAAACTGGAAACCCGGGACAATGATTTATCCGCTGCCGGCAGTGCTGGTGTCATGCGGCACATCGGTGGATGACAGCAATCTTATCACTGTCGCCTGGACCGGAACTATATGTACCGACCCGGCGATGTGTTATATCTCGGTGCGTCCGTCACGTTACAGTTACGACATCATAAAGTCGACAATGGAGTTTACCATCAATCTCACCACTGAATCCATGGCGCGCGCTACCGACTGGGCAGGTGTGAAGTCGGGGAGGGAATATGACAAGTGGCGCGAGACCGGGCTGACTCCTGTAAAAGGTGTTGCGGTGAGTTGTCCTTACGTGGAAGAATCGCCGCTTTCAATCGAGTGCCGGGTCAAGGAGATTGTGCGTCTCGGCTCTCATGACATGTTTATCGCCGAGGTGCTTGGTATCCTTGCCGATGAGCGTTATATAGATCCTGCGACAGGTGCTTTCCGGCTTTCTGATGCCGGGTTGCTTGCTTACAGTCATGGGGCATATTATCGTCTTGGTGAGGAAATCGGTCGCTTTGGCTGGTCAGTTAAAAAGAAGAAATAGTAATAATTTAAATATACATTTAATTAATGGAAAGAGATAACCGCATTTTTGATATCATCGAGCGCGAGCATCAGCGTCAGAAACATGGTATCGAGCTTATTGCTTCTGAAAATTTTGTCAGTGACCAGGTAATGCAGGCAATGGGGTCTTGTCTGACAAACAAGTATGCCGAAGGCTATCCCGGACATCGTTATTATGGCGGTTGCCAGGTTGTAGATGAAGCCGAGCAGCTTGCCATCGACCGCGTAAAGCAGCTTTTCGGCGCTGAGTATGCCAATGTGCAGCCCCATTCCGGCGCACAGGCAAACATGGCTGTGTTTATGGCTTGTCTTAAGCCAGGCGACAAGTTCCTTGGCTTGAACCTTGCCCATGGCGGTCACCTCTCTCATGGCAGTCCTGTGAATTTCTCCGGTCTCATGTTTGAGGCTCTTGAATATAATGTCAAGGAAGATACCGGACTCGTGGACTATGACCAGATGGAGGAAGTAGCGTTGCGCGAGCGTCCGAAGCTGATAATCGGTGGTGCGAGTGCTTATTCCCGTGAATGGGACTACGCTCGTATGCGTAAGATTGCTGATGAGATAGGTGCTATCCTGATGATAGACATGGCTCATCCCGCCGGTCTTATCGCCGCCGGACTGCTTGACAATCCGGTTAAATATGCCCATATCGTGACTTCAACCACCCATAAGACCCTCCGTGGTCCGCGTGGCGGTCTTATCCTGCTCGGCAAGGACTTTGATAATCCCTGGGGCAAGACCAATAACAAGGGTGAGGTGCGCAAGATGTCGGCTCTCCTTGACTCTGCGGTGTTCCCCGGTGTACAGGGCGGTCCTCTCGAACATGTCATCGCGGCAAAGGCTGTGGCATTCGGTGAGGCTCTTCAGCCATCTTTCAAGGATTACCAGACCCAGGTAAAGAAAAATGCGGCTGTCATGGCACAGGCTCTTGTCGACAAGGGTTATAAGATTATCTCCGGCGGCACTGACAACCATTGCATGCTTGTCGATCTACGCACCAAGTTCCCCGACCTTACCGGTAAGGTGGCTGAGAAAGTGCTTGTCGAGGCTGACATCACGGCTAACAAGAACATGGTGCCGTTTGATTCGCGCAGCCCGTTCCAGACCTCCGGTATCCGTCTCGGTACTCCCGCTATCACAACCCGTGGCGCCGATGAGGCTCTAATGGGCGAGATTGTGGAGATGATTGACACCGTGCTCAGCAACCACGATAATCCGCAGGTGATTGCTTCAGTACGCGAGAAAGTCAACAAAACCATGGAATCATATCCCGTATTTGCTTATTGATAACTTTTATCGATACGGTCACGTGCAATCGCGCGTGACCGTATTCTCTCCCTTATGATAATATTATATCGTATATATCAGCTTCTTATCATGGCGCCGATTTTGCTCGTCGCCACGATTTTTACTGCTACCGTCACAATACTATTTAGCAGTATCGGACTCGGTAGATGGGCGGGATACTTTTTCCCCCACTGGTGGGCACGTCTTTTCTGTATCCTCACTTTGGTGAAAGTGACGGTCAAGGGACGTGAGAATATTGACCCGAATACCTCTTACGTGTTTGTCGCCAATCATCAGGGCGCTTACGACATATTCTCAATCTATGGATATCTTGACCACCAGTTCCGCTGGATGATGAAAAAATCGCTTGAGAAGATACCACTTGTCGGTTATTCATGCAAGGTGTCAGGTCATATAATGGTTGATAATTCATCGCCTTCGGCGACCAAAGTGACCATGGAAAAGGCTGAGCGGCAGTTACAGGGCGGCATGTCGCTTGTGGTATTTCCTGAAGGCGCGCGTACCTGGGATGGAAAGATGCGTCCGTTCAAGCGCGGTGCCTATATGCTTGCAGTGGAGTTCGGACTCCCTGTCGTGCCGATTACCATCGACGGTTCTTTTGATATAATGCCCCGTTTTAAACACATTCCTCACTGGGGGCATATAACCCTTACTATACACAAGCCTATTGTGGCTGTCGACGGGCATCACGAGCTGCCTTCGCTGATGAGCGCGAGCTTTGAGGCTATACATTCATCGCTTCCCGCCGACAGGCAGTAAATACCTTATATTTAATAACTACTAACATTCTTACAGTGCATATAATGAAGAAATTTAAATCTATTCTGGCTGCAATAGTTACTATTGGAGCAGTATTACCCGTCTCGGCGGCTTCCGTGGATTACGGATATTGCGCCGATGAGCCTGCGCAGTATGGAGCGAGCGCGTTGTCTACCACAAATTATGCGGTGATTCAGATACCTGCAGAGATTGCCGCCAAATATGCCGGTGCATCAATTACCGGTGTTAAGCTCTTGTGTCAGACCTATACATTGAACGATGTACCGGTAAACACCGTGAATGCTTTTGTCGTTGAAGATTTTGATAATTTCGCACCTGTCATTTCAAAGGAAGCTACAGTCGAGGGTAAGGTATGGGACTCGGTTAAATTTGATGAGTCATATACCATCACCGGAGATAAGGATATTTATGTAGGTTACAGCATGAAGGCAAATCGCGCTCCTGAAACTATGCCTATTGCTTTTGATGCCGGTCCCGCAGTTCCTTATGGCGATATTGCCGGTTACAGCAATAATAGGGGTAAGTATTTTTGGGAACATGCCGGCGACTCTGACTATGGCAATGTACTTGTCAGGGCAATAATCGAAGGCGACAATCTGCCCGGTGGCGAACTTAAGGTTCTTTCAGTTTCCGGAATCGATATTGTAAAGCCTGGGGAGAAATTCTCTGTTTCAGGCTCGTTGTTTAATTCCGGTGCTGTTGCCGTGGATTCCTACACTCTGTCATGCCGTTTTGACGGGAACGAAATAGCATCAAAGGCGGCTGAAAGCGGTCTTGCTCCGGGTTCTGTTTTCTCATTTACATTTGATAATCTTTCCATCGAAGATAAGAAGGAGGCTGAATTGACGGTAGTCGCTGTCGTTGATGGCAAGGATGTCGCATCGGCAAGCTATACACTCGACTGTACCGACGCAATGCTTCCCCGCAAGGTGCTTATTGAAGAATTTACGACTGCGTCATGTGGAAACTGTCCGGCGGCGCACCGTATGCTCTCGACTGTTAGTGCTGACCGTGATGACATGATTGTCGTTGCCCATCATTCCGGTTTTGGCGTGGATAATTATACGACTACTCTTGATCAGTCATATCTTTGGTTCTATCAGATTTCTTCATGGGCTCCGGCATTTATGATGGACCGTGTGAATTTTGCTGACCAGGGCGCGGTTGCTCCCTCAGGAATGAGTTATGTCTCGACTCCTGGTCCTGTGTTATCTGTCTCGAGTGCCGATGAACTTGAAAAATTTGTGAATCTTGCCGCTGACCGTTATGCATGGCTTGATGTAAACATCGACTATACTTACGATGCCGATACAAGAAAGCTTGATGTCGAGGTGTCAGGTACTCCGGTGAAGACATTGGATGAATGGACCAATCCATCCGTGAGCGTATTTCTTGTAGAGCGTTCCGATGTGAGCTACCAATCAGGCGTAAGCGGTGGATACACTCACCGGCATATTTTCCGTGAATCGCTCACCGGCGATCTCGGACAACTTGTTGAACTTAAGAAGGGCGAGCCATATTCCTGCAAGGTATCGACAACGATTGACGAGAAACTCGATGCCGCTGACTTGGATATCGTGGCTTTCGTAGGTAATGCCAACGGGTCGGATGCCAATGACTGCAAGGTGTTTAATGCGGCGTCAGTGGCTATCGACATACCCTCGACTGGTATTGATACGGTTACAGGTGAGTCGTTTGTCGTGACAGGTGGTGACGGTATGATAACCGTCTCAGGCACTTTCTCTCATGCTGCCGTATATGCCCTTAACGGAGCAGAGGTCGCTGCTTTTGATGAGGCAGGCTATGTCAATGTTGCCGCCGGTGTGTATCTTGTAAAGGTCACGACTGTCGGCGAGGTCAATACCCGTAAGGTGGTAGTAAAGTGATATTGCGAGACACCGAAAATTATTCGATAAAAAATTAGGTGGTTTATATAGGAAATTTATTAAATTCGCGGTGTGAAGAGTCGCGCTGAGGCGCGGCTTACTAAAGATGATAATAAATTAAACCCTGATATTATGATATTCAATTTTCGACTTGTGTCAGATGAGGTGGACAACTTCCGACGCGAAATCAATATCGATGCCGACGCGACATTTCTGGATTTAAGGAATGCTATCTGTGACTCGGTAGGCTATGACAAAAACCAGATGTGTTCATTCTTCCTTTGCGACAACAACTGGGAGAAAGGCAAGGAAATCACACTTGAGGATATGGGCTCCGACTCCGATGAAGATATTTATCTGATGGATGAGACCGTTTTGAGCGATTTTGTCGATGACGGACAGAGGCTTATATTCGTGTTTGATTATATGACCGACCGCTGTTTCTTCATAGAGATGAAGAAAAGTATTCCCGGCAAGAACTTGAAGGATCCCGTATGTGTGGCTTCCATGGGCACTGCTCCCGCTCAGATGATGGATATCGATGAGTTTGAAGCCAAGAACACGGCTGCTGTCACCCAAGGCGCTGATGATTTTGACGAAGAGTTTTACGGTAGCGATGAGTATAATGACGATGAGTTTGATGCTGCCGGATTTGACGAAATGACATTTGAAGATTAAGCGGAAATCCGCATTGAATAAACTTTTGAAATTCCGTGGTCGTTAATTAGGAGTCAACGACCACGGAATTTTTATATGTCACAAGAAAAAATATTATCCTCATCACAGTCGGCTCATAAGGTGACGGCAATGGCGCTCCTTGTCACTATCGGGATTGTGTTTGGCGACATCGGCACATCGCCGCTCTATGTAATGAAGGCTATAACCGGAGTCAATCCCGATTATAATGCCGACTATATAATAGGGGCGGTGTCCTGCATAATATGGACTCTCACGTTACAGACCACTCTGAAGTATGTGGTGATTGCATTGCGAGCCGACAACAAAGGCGAAGGGGGCATACTTGCGCTATATTCGCTTGTAAAGCGTTTACCCCATAAATGGCTGTATGTGCCTGCCGTGATAGGAGCGAGTACGTTGATTGCCGACGGGGTGATAACACCTGCGGTGACCGTGACATCGGCGATAGAGGGAATAAGGGTGCTTGACAGCTCCGCTCCGGTGGTGCCGGTGGTGATACTTATAATCACCGCGGTATTTTTTGTGCAGCCGTTCGGTACCAAGGCGATAGGACGATTGTTTGGTCCATTCATGTTGTTGTGGTTTCTGATGCTCGGAGTAATGGGCGTTTTACATCTCGGCGATGCACCGGCGATACTTAAGGCGTTCAATCCGTATTATGCGGTAATACTGCTTGTCAATTATCCCTTCTGGTTTCTGATTCTCGGGGCGGTATTCTTGTGTACTACCGGAGCGGAAGCCCTTTATTCCGATCTTGGTCATTGTGGGCGGATGAATATCACATACTCATGGATATTTGTCAAGATAATGCTCATACTCAATTATCTCGGACAAGGTGCATGGCTTATCGGTAAGGGGGAGGTTGAGCCGGGTATAAATCCGTTCTATTCCATAATGCCGGGGAATTTTCTTGTCGTAGGCATTCTGATGTCGACCGGCGCCGCGATTATTGCCAGTCAGGCTCTGTTGAGCGGTTCGTTTACAATATTCAGCGAGGCGATGGGACTCGATTTCTGGCCGCGTCTGAAAGTGAAATATCCTTCGGTATTAAAAGGTCAACTCTATATCCCGTTGGTCAACTTCTTCCTTTATGTCGGATGTATCGTCACGGTATTGTTGTTCCGTACATCATCGGCTATGGAGGCGGCGTATGGGCTTGCAATCACCGTCACCATGCTTATGACCACTATATTGCTCGGATTCTATCTGCATCATAAAGGGGTGAGCAGATGGATTGTAATCCTCTTTATGGCGGTATTTATCGCTATCGAAGGAGTATTCCTGGTGTCCAATATGTTTAAATTCCTTCACGGAGGCTGGTACACATTGCTTCTTGCAGGAATAATCTGCGCCATAATGCTGTTCTGGAGACGAGCCAGGAATATACGCAACAGTTATATCGAGTATAAGGATTTTGACAGCAACCTGAATATCATAAAGGCAATCAGTAATGACTGCGAAATACCTAAATATGCTGCCAATGTGGTGTACATCAGTAAGTCGGAATCGCCCGACAAGGTGGAGAGCAAATTGCTTTACTCGATTATTAACAAGCACCCTAAACGTGCCGATCACTATTGGGTGATACGTGTACATTACGATGACGCACCCGACACGCTTGAATACAAGTATGATATATTGATACCACACACATTGGTTAGCATTGATATTACCATCGGGTTCCGCATACAGCCTCAGGTAAGTGTGTATCTGCGTCAGATCGTCGAGGACCTTGTGGCTGCAGGGGAGATAGACCTTACAAGCAGTTATCCTTCCCTGAGAGAGTATGGAATAGCCGGCGATTTTCGGTTTATCATCATCCACAGGGTATTTTCTCCGTCAAGCAATTGTCCGGCATCTTATCGGCTTGTGATGGGGATATATGGTTTTTTGCGCCATATAGGACTTAGCGATGAAAAGGCGTTGGGGCTTGATACAAGCAGTGTCACTGTGGAAAATGTTCCGCTCATAATCACCACCGGTGTCTCGCGTCGCATACGATGTGTGAAATGATTTTTCGACTATTGGCGTTCATAGTTTGTGGCAACGGGAAAAATGATGTAAATTTGTTACATTATTTCTGCTGACCATGAACGAGGAAAGTTTAAGCCAATTATATCTGAAAGACACCGCGTTTCAGAATTTGATGCAGCGGCGTATATTTAATGTCTTGCTGGTGGCATCGCCTTATGATGCCTTCATGATGGAAGAAGACGGCAGGGTTGAGGAGCAGCTTTATTTTGAATATGTGGCACTCAATCTTAGCTCGCCCCCGCGTGTCACCCGTGTGTCACGTCCGTCCGAAGCTCTCGACCTGCTTGATGCAAAGCGTTTTGACCTTATCATCATGATGCCGGGTATTGACCTGAGCGAGACATTCTCCGGTGCGAAAAAGATAAAAGAGTTATACCCTGATATTCCGATTGTGGTTCTTACCCCTTTTTCCAAGGAGGTGTCACGTCGCCTTGCAAAAGAGGACCTTACGGCAGTAGACTATGTATTCAGCTGGCTCGGCAATGTCGACCTGCTGCTTGCCATCATAAAGCTGCTTGAAGACAAGATGAATGCCGACAATGACATAAACGAGGTCGGTGTGCAGATGATACTTCTTGTTGAGGATTCCGTGAGATTCTATTCTTCCGTGCTTCCGATTATATATAAATTTTTGCTTAAACAGTCTCTGATATTTTCCACAGAGGCACTTAACGAGCATGAGCAGATGCTACGTATGCGCGGGCGTCCAAAAGTTATGCTTGCGCGTGACTACGAAGAGGCGGTGGAACTCTACCGGCTATATGGCAAGAATGTGCTCGGTGTTATTTCCGATGTGTCGTTCAAGCACGGTGGTGTCAAAGACCCTCATGCCGGACTTGAGCTTGCCGCTTATCTGAGAGAGAAAGATCCTTATCTGCCTATCATAATGGAGTCATCGGAAGAGGAGAACGCCCCGAAAGTGAAGGCTTTCGGAGGTGTGTTTATCGACAAGAATTCCAAGAAGTTTCCGGTTGACCTCGGTGATGCGATACGCAAGGACTTCGGATTCGGCGATTTTGTCATACGTGACCCGGAAACCGGCGAGGAACTTCTGCGCATACATGACCTTAAGGATTTGCAGAGACATATCTTCGATATCCCGGCGAAATCACTTTTCTATCACGCATCTTACAATGACATATCGCGTTGGCTTTACTCGCGTGCGCTTTTCCCTATTGCAGAGGTCATAAAGAGCCACCGATTCAAGAATATCGAGGAGGCTCCGGCTGTGCGACAGCTGTTTTTTGACCTTATAGTAAAGTACCGTAAGATGAAAAACCGGGGTGTCGTGGCTATTTTCCGCAAAGACCGGTTTGACCATTATTCCAACTTTGCCCGTATCGGGCAAGGCTCCTTGGGTGGAAAAGGCAGAGGTCTTGCATTCATTGACTCGATAATAAAGAAAAATCCAATATGTGACAACTTTGACGGTGTCACGGTTACAATCCCTCGCACAGTGGTGATATGCACGGATATATTCGATGAGTTCATGGAGACCAACAATCTCTATCCTGTGGCGCTCTCTGACCAAAGCGACGAGGTGATATTGAAATATTTCCTGCAGGCACGTCTGCCTGAACGTCTTATCGAAGATTTCTTCGCGCTTTTTGAAGTGGTCGACAAGCCGCTTGCCATACGTAGTTCCAGCCTGCTTGAGGATTCCCATTATCAGCCGTTTGCAGGCATTTATTCCACCTACATGATTCCTCATGTAGAAGACCGCTATGAGATGCTTGCCATGCTGAGTGACGCTATAAAAAGTGTATATGCGTCAGTGTTTTATGCCGACAGCAAGGCATATATGACCGCAACAAGCAACGTCATTGACCAGGAAAAAATGGCGGTTATCATACAGGAGGTTGTCGGCAAGCAGGTCGGTGACTATTATTTCCCGTCATTCTCCGGAGTCGGTCGCTCGCTAAACTATTACCCTATCAACGATGAAGTGCCCGAGGATGGAGTGGTTGAGACTGCCGTGGGGCTTGGAAAATATATTGTTGACGGCGGCTTGAGCCTGCGTTTCTCGCCGCGTCATGCCGACAAGGTACTCCAGACATCAACGCTTGACCTCGCCCTGCGCGATACCCAGACACGTTTTTATGCTCTCGACATGAAGCGCGGAGTCGAGGAGGATTTCAAGGTTGATGACGGATTCAATATCGCCAAACCCCGTATACAGGATGTAGCGGCAACAGGTGCGTTGCGTTATCTTGTGTCGACCTACGACTTCCGTGACCAGATAATACGTGACTGTGACGAGGGGGAGGGTAGAAGAGTGGTTACATTTGCCAATGTGCTTCAACACGGAGTATTCCCTCTTGCCCAGATTACTGATTTCATGCTTTCCAAAGGACAGGAAGAGATGGGGCGACCTGTGGAAATCGAATTTGCCGGAGTGCTAGATATAACAGACAAGGGCAAAGGTACACTGTACTGGTTGCAGATACGCCCGATTGTCGAGCGTAAGGATATTGTGGATGAAAGTGTGCTTTCATTACCCGATGACCGATTGATCCTGCGAAGCAACACTGCGCTCGGTCACGGCAATATAGAAAATGTGAGAGCTGTCATCTATGTTCGTCCTGAAAATTTCTCTTCGTCAAATAATTCTCTAATTGCAAGGGAAATTGAAAAAATAAATCGTACCTTTACGGAGCGTAACGAAGGTTATGTGCTGATAGGTCCCGGTCGTTGGGGCTCAAGCGACACCGCTCTTGGTATTCCGGTCAAGTGGCCGCATATATCATCGGCGCGGCTTATTGTCGAGTCATCGCTGAGCAATTATCGTATCGAGCCGAGTCAGGGTACTCATTTCTTTCAAAACCTGACATCTTTCGGAGTAGGATACTTTACCATAAATCCGGCGTCCAACGATGGCATTTATGATGTGGATTACCTTAACCGGATGCCTGCTGAATATGAGAGCGATTTCCTCCGGATTGTGAGGTTTGACTCTCCGCTGGTGATTGGCATTAATGGCAGAAAAGGAGTCGGGGTAGTTGTAAAACCGGAATGAGCACAGTTTTTTGTAATGGAATAACAGACTTGACATGTCATTTTTTAATTCAGTATTAAGGGCTTTCGGTTTCGGTCATGACGAAGATGATTATGACGATGCCCCCTCGGCACTTGTTACCCCGTACAAGCGGTTGCAGGATGCTGACACGGTCTCTGTCGTGGAAACGAAAGAAGAAAAGGGAGAGGACGCAGTTGTCGCAGAGCCGGAAACAGAGTTGTTTCCGATGGATTTCTTCGATGCCATACTTGAAGTGTTTAACAATGCGCAGCCTGACTTTGTAAAGCAGTGCATTGACCGTGATGCCCAGCGCAGATATCTCTACGATACACTCGGCAATTCTTTCAAGGAGTATCTTGCAAAATGTCATAATGACATGGAAGACAATTTCTTGAAAAAGTCCCGGAATGAGGCTAAAAAATACCATGATGAGATATCCGGACTCCAGGAGCGTTGCCGGAACATTCAGGAGAAAGAAGATGAACTGAAACAGCGTCAGCTCAGTGCCGACCGTCAGAAACGAGCTCTTTCCGATAAGGTGCGTGAACTTGAAAGTCAAATCGTGTCGCTCGAAGCGGAAAAGGAGCAGTTTATACTTGAAAACAGGAGCCTTGTCAATAAATTGAAAATAGCCGGTGTGCTTGAGGCGGATGCAGCCGCCGGTGCAGGCGTGTCGATAGAAGAGTTTGGGGCATTGCGTGTCAAGCTCGATGAGTCGCAGTCTGAAAATGAAAAATTACATGCAGAGATTGACCGTCTGAATGCTGAAGTTCTTGAGAATGCAGAACTCTATAAGACCAAGATGTCTATGTCCGACAAGATGTTAAGCGATTTGCGTAATAATAATGCTGTAAACCGTAAGGAGCTTGATGATGCCATAGCCTCAAAGAATGAACTGCAGGTCAAATATGAGGAATCGGTATCAAAAGTCATGGCTTTGTCTTCCGAACTTGCAGAGGCAAACTCCTTGCTGGAAGAAGTCAAGCAAGAGATGATTGACAAGATGGCTAAGGTCGAGGATGTATTGGCACGGCGTGATGAAAAAATACGTGCACTGAAGGAGCAAAAAGAAGCACAGGCAATAAAAGTGATGTCGCTTGAAAAGGAGGTTGACAACTTGAAAGAATCTCTTGAAGAGAGCATCGGCAATAGCGCTGCCAAGGAAATAGAGTTGAAGAAAGCGCAGGAAGCTCTGGCTGAGGTGACGGAGAAGAATGTGACGGAAGAGAAACCGAAGCGCCGAAGGGCTTCCAAGAAATCCATGCCTAAGATTTCTGCAATCGATGACACCCTTGACAGCACTGAATGGCTGATTGCCACTCCTCCGGAAGGAGTGGTCGCAAAGAGTGTAGGGATGGTTTCCGATGCCGATTTCGGCTATCAGGAGCCTCCGCGCAAGCAGACACCTGACAACGCGGCACAGATGTCGCTATTTTAATAATCCAATGAAACAAATAGATTTTCAGCAATGAAGTTAAAATATATACTGATTTTTGCGGCATTATTGCCGGCAGTTGAATCGGAGGCTGCTAATGCCGGTGACTTGTCCCGGTATGTTTATCCTGAAAATGCGATTTCGACTCCGGGAATGATGACCTATCTTAATGACGGCAAGAGCTATCTGCAGCTTGCCGATGACGGTACACGACTTGTAAAATACGATATAAAGACAGGCGACGAAATTGCTACCGTGATTGATGTGGCGTCCACACGTGAGAATAAAGTCAAGTCAATTGAAGGTTACATCCTTAGTCCTGATGAATCATACATAATCATATATCAGGAGAAGATACCGGTTTATCGCCGCTCGTTTAAAGCCAAATATTATGTATATGAGGTGCGTCATAATGTCTTGACTCCTTTAAGTGTCGAGCATCCGTTGCAGCAATCGCCCCTGTGGTCGCCCGATGGCAGGATGATTTCGTTTATGGCGGACAATAATATCTATATCCGTAAACTTGACTATAACACCGAGGTTGCTGTCACCAAAGACGGTGAGGTTAACAAGATTATCAACGGTGTGCCCGACTGGGTTTATGAGGAGGAGTTTGATACGACGTGCTCGATGGCATGGTCGCCTGACAATCTTACATTTTGTTATCTTAAGTATAACGAGACCGATGTACCGCTGTATTCCTTCCCGCTTTATGAGGGTACGTGTGAACCGAAGCCTCAGTATCAGCTTTACCCCGGCAGTTACAGCTATAAATATCCTGTAGCGGGTGAGCGTAATTCGGTCGTCACGCTTCACAGTTATGATGTAGATAACCGCAAGACAAAAGATATACCATTCAATGACTCGCGCATAGAATATATACCTCGTATCGCCTATGCCGGCACTCCCGACCGTCTTGTAGTCACTACGCTGAACCGTGCCCAGAACAGGATGGAAATGTATCTTGTAAATCCCAAGTCTACGGTAAGCAAGTCTTTATATGTCGACGAGAATAATTCCGGATGGATTGACCCTGTTGCGTGGGAAGGCACAAGGCTGTATGACGATTTTTTTATCGTAATGTCGGAAAAGTCAGGATACAACCATTTGTATCAGTACAGCTATTCGGGCGCGCAGATGCGTCAGATAACTTCAGGTGACTACGATGTGACCGAATATTACGGGTATGAGAAGGCTACCGCTTCCCATTTCTATCAGTCGACCATGCGCGGTCCGCTTGACCGCGTGGTGAGCCGTGTCGATGCTAAAGGAAAGATTACACCTGTAGGTAAAGAAAATGGTAAGACTTCGCTTATTTGTGCTCCCGACATGTCGTATTACACGATGGTCTATAATGACGTGACCACTCCATCTGTATTCACTCTCTGCACTTCGGCGGGGAAACAGTTGCGGGTGCTTGAGGATAACCGTGAATATCTTTCCCGTTACGGCTCTCTTCCGGTGAAAGAGTTTTTTACCCTCAATTCTGACGGATACACACTGAACGCATCCATTCTGAAACCGGCAGACTTTAACCCTTCCCGCAAGTATCCGGTAATTATGTCGCAATACAGTGGACCGGGATCGCAGGAGGTGCTTAACCGTTGGCACATGGACTGGGACTACTATTTTGTGACGCAAGGATACATTGTGATTACTGTTGACGGACGTGGTACAGGCGGCAGGGGAAAAGAATTCAAGAATATCGTATATCGCAATCTGGGGTATTACGAGACAATAGACCAGATTGCCGCCGCTAAATATGCCCGTTCATTGTCCTATGTGTCAAAGGTCGGCATATTCGGTTGGAGCTATGGCGGATATGAATCTCTCATGGCGGCGTCGCAATATGGATATGATGCTGCTGTGGCTGTCGCTCCCGTTACTGACTGGCGTTATTATGACTCGGTATATGCTGAGCGTTATATGCTGACACCGCGTGAGAATGAAGTGGGATATCAGGAAAGTGCCCCGATTTCGTATGTAGACCGTATCATGACCCCGCTGCTGATTATGCACGGTACTGCCGATGACAATGTACACCTGATGAATACCATGCAATATGTGTCAGCCCTTCAGTCGGAAGACAAGGTATGCGACATGATGCTCTTCCCCAATATGAACCATTCGATTTATGGCTGCGGGGCACGCTCACTGGTATATCTCAATATGCTTAACTTCTTTAATCGCAATCTACATGGCAACAAATAAGCAACGAAACCGGCTTACGCTACGTGGCATAGACAGTCTTTGGATTAATTGGGCGCTTTCCGCCGGTGCGCTTGCTCTTACTGTGCTCTTTGGCGTACTTTTCACAAAGTTATGGCTTCCCGCCTTTGTGCTCGGGTTCGCTTTTATATTGATGAGGCGTATTGCAGTCATGCGTGATTCCGACTCGGAAATCTGCAACATATTGCCATATATCACAGTGCGAATCCTCTTTGTGGCGGCAGCGATAATGGTAGGTATAAATCTCTATTATATGAAATTCATGGACCCGCAGGAATATCTGCTGGGACATGCCAATAAGAACATACCCTATATTACAATACTTATACTGGCGCCCGTGATGTTGGTAATCTCGATATGGGGATATGTGATGCGTCACCGTATCTCATTCTGTCATCGTTGCACTGTAGAGCATGGAACTCCGCAGGAACGAGGATTTATGGGGCGCGTATTTGATGTCGAGTCGCGTTATCAGCTGCGGATGCTCATATTCATATCGGCTGTTGTATCGATTTATTCGTGGACGTATTACCTTACCACTTACAATAATGTCAATATGAATCCGTCGGATTTGTATTATTATATCGCTATTCCGGTGGCATTATACGTGCTGTCGCTCGCATATCTCGCCATGCGTTATTTCCGCATATATATGTTTTATCGTGAGAATGTAGTGGGTGATGCCTCATCGGCTGAACTTACGACTATTTTGCGCTATATTCTTATATGTGATGACTATGTGTTTCTGAATCTGGTCGATGAGGATGACAGAAAACGTGCCGATACTCCGGCAATGACACATATACCTTATCGGGAACGCATGACATCGTACGATGCCGCAGTCAACTTTTCGCTTGTCTCGGGCATCAACGACAAGGTCGACATAAAATTTTTATATGAAAATTCCAATAACCATGCCGACAGCAATATTTTCCATTATCTTTGCGTAGTACCGTCGCGTACTGAGGTTGAAAGGTCGCGCCTTTCAGGCGAATGGTTCAGCCAGAACCAACTTGAGCGGATGCATGCCCATGGCGAATTGTCAGGCTTGCTTATGAGTGAGATTCATCGTGTATATACTGTAATGATGACTAAAAAGACCTATGACCGCTGGGGATATCGCCTATATGATATAAAGCATTATAAGCCGACATTCCGACTGCATGAACTGGAGGTGTTTGACGGTGATTTCAATGATCCGGTGTGGCTGCTTATTGCCAAGGATAATGAAGATACCCCGTTTTTTAAACTCCGTAGATTCTGGCGTAAACATGTAAGGGACTATGGACAATAGGCTCCTTGTAATAACCGGACCGACGGCATCGGGCAAGACATCACGTGCCGTGGATGTAGCGAAAGCTATTGACGGGGAAATCATCAGTGCCGACTCGCGGCAGATATATTGCGGCATGGATATCGGTACCGGCAAGGATCTTGTAGAGTATGACGGTGTGCCTTATCATCTTATAGATATTTGTCCTGCCGGATATAAGTATAATCTTTACGAGTATCTTCGAGATTTTGATGAGGCTTACTCTAAGGTTGCCGGTAAAGGAAAACTCCCGATATTATGTGGAGGCACCGGGTTATACATAGAGTCGGCTATTAATGGTCTGCGTTTGCCGGAGGTGCCTGAAAATCGTGAACTGCGCGAGTCATTGGCTGGAAAGTCGCTTGAGGAGCTGACATCTATACTTGCATCGATGAAGACACTCCATAATGTCACTGATGTTGACAGCTGTAAGAGAGCCATACGTGCCATCGAGATACAGAGCTACTATATTGAACATCCTGAAAAGGCTGTCAGCACTCAGCCAAAGCCGATGGAGAATGTCACTATAGTTGGGGTTGACATTGACCGTGAAAGCAGGCGCAATCGCATATCCGCCCGGCTGAAGGCAAGGATTGACGAGGGGATGATTGACGAGGTAAGGTCTTTGCTTGACTCCGGCATCTCTCCGGATGACCTTATATATTATGGACTTGAGTATAAATACGTGACAAGTTATATTGTAGGAGAAATGACTTTTGATGAAATGCTTTCCGGACTTGAGATTGCCATACATCAGTTTGCAAAGAGGCAGATGACTTGGTTTCGGGGGATGGAACGGCGAGGCTTCCATATCCATTGGATTCCATGGAATATAGGTCGTGAAGAGTTCGTCGCTCGTGTAAGCTCCTTGTTATAGACTAACGGTTTTAATTATATTTTATGAAACTCACTCTCTTCTCAATCTTGATGTCGCTGACGCTGTCAGTATCGGCGCAGTATCGTCAGTATTACATCGGTAGCGACATATCGGTTGATTCGATATTTGCCATTGATGACAACTGTGCTACAGTTGCTATAGAGGCGCGTTGTGCCATGCCGGCGGCAAAAGAGGGTTTCGGTGACGGCGATACATGGTGGGGGATAGCATGGAATTATGTATCGCCTGATGATTACAATTATGTGATTATGCGCCCTTTCAATTCTGATTTCGGAGCACTTGACGACCGCCGTCTGATGTCGGTGGAGTATGGCGCAATAACCGGGGGCAACAATCTTGTGACAAACAGGGAGACAGTTGCATCAGGTCTAAATATGGCAAAAGGATTCAATTCAATGTTGTTAGAGTGGGAGGGCGATGTGATGCGGGTGTTTATCGGGGCAAAAGGATTGCATAAGATCATGGAGGCTACATCTAAGTTGCCTGCCGGTTCTCAATGTAAGCTTGTGTCGGAAGGCTCCCCATTGGATATCGCTTCTCTTGTTGTGAAATGTGGCGAAGATATTGCACAAAGTCTTGCTACCGGCTATGAAATGGATGACGTGATGCGACATCTCTCACTATCTGGTGACCCTGTCGAAGGAATATGGCGTTACCTTGACCGCGAGACTGACGACAATCGTGCGCGTCTTGGCGGAAACTATTCCCTGATAGTTGTCGCAAACGGCGATGGATATGACATGCTTTATCTTGACGGTGCAAGGGTAAACAATCAGGCTTGGCGTAAGTTGATGCTGAAAGGAAAACTATTGCCGACACCGTTTGAAAATCATTATGATATGGTGTGGTATGACAGTATGATGAACCGCATGGATGACGAGACTCATGCCACATTCTCTAAAGAAGGAATACTTTCGCTTGAATTCCCGTTATTTAGAAGCACTATGCGCTTCTACCGCAGTTCCGGCATTAATTTGTAGGACCGCCTATCTGGCTTATGTCCCCCCTTTCCTTTATGTAGCGTATTTTATAATCGAGCATATCGAGTATCACTTCGCGAGGGTCGTTTTTGGCGGCATATACTTCATCGGTCAGTTCAAGCTCCATGAGGTATTGTACAAGCTTGGGTTCGAGGGCGTCTTGTATGAACAGTTGAGGCAGTACGACTCCGTTGCCGTTGATTTCAAGCCAAGTGTAGTTTGAGTCAAAAGTCATTGTAGCGCCGTTTTTAATAGTGACGTAATAGATCCCGTTATGTTCGTTATACTCGCTGATTCCCGACATGGGGTAGTAGGTGGAAATAAAGGTTGCGATAGGTTCGGGAAGGTCATCCCACAGGCTGCTGCTGCAGGCAATCAGCATAAATAGTCCCACAATACTTATTAACTCTTTCTTATACAGCATGATAGTGAATTTTATGTTATATGACTTTATAACAATTCATTCAACTGTTAAGTTCTTATAATTTAACTCTGTTTATCATTACTACTGTTAAATTGTGTTATTTTATTGTCAAGCGTAATGCGATTTGCAGCGTGTTTGTGGGCGATAAATCATAATTATTGGAAAATTGTAAAGAATTATAAATTACAAGAATGGCTTCTATGTGAAAAAATTTTATTATCTTTGCGCCCGTAAAATAAAATAATTTACAATATGGATAAAGCGCCTGTAAATTTAGATTTGCTTTTCGAGACGAGTTGGGAAGTATGCAACAAGATAGGTGGTATATACACGGTATTATCGACAAAAGCTAAGACGCTCCAGAAACTATACAAGGATAAAGTCATCTTCATCGGACCTGATGTGTGGTCTGATGAAAATCCTTCACCATATTTTATTCCGTCAAATACTCTTCTGAAAGGATGGAAAGCTAAAGCTAACCTTCCGGAAGGGGTTTCTGTGCGTGTCGGCCGTTGGGATATCCCGGGACGGCCTATTGTCGTGCTTGTCAAGTTTGACGGCATGTATGCTGTAAAAGATGAGTTTTATGGCAGGATGTGGGATTTATATAAGGTAGATTCCCTTCACGCTTACGGCGATTATGATGAGGGATGTGCATTTGCACATGCTGCAGGTATAGTTATTGAAAGCATTTGTGACTATACCGGTATCCGCGACAAGAAGGTCATAGCTCATTTCGATGAATGGACTACCGGGATGGGACTTCTGTATGTGAAGGATCGTCTGCCGAGTGTCGCAACCATTTTCACTACCCATGCTACTTGCATAGGTCGTAGTATTTGCGGAAACGGCAAGCCGCTTTATGACTACCTGCGTGGATATAACGGCGATCAGATGGCAAGGGAGTTGAACATGGAGTCGAAACACTCGCTTGAAAAAGCTGCCGCCCATAATGCTGACTGCTTTACTACGGTAAGTGACATCACGGCAATGGAGTGTGAACAGTTGCTTGAACGCCGACCGGTCGTTACTCCTAACGGATTTGAGCAGAATTTCGTGCCCGCGAAAGGTAAATTCCTGAGTGCGCGAGAGGAAGCGCGTGGAGTACTTCTGAATGTCGCATCTTCGCTGCTTGGTTATAAACTGCCCGACGACACGTTCATCGTCGCCACTTCCGGCAGATGTGAATACCGCAACAAGGGCATTGACCTGTATCTTGACGCTCTCGCCCGTCTCAGGGAGTTGGATATAAACCGCACCGTCCTTGCATTTGTAATGGTGCCTGCCTGGGTGAAAGAGCCTCGCGCCGATCTGAAAAAGGCTCTTGCTGCAAAACGCAAGTCGGCTCTTCAGAATCCGGTGCTGACTCATTATCTGAACAATACTGATGAAGACCCCATCAACTGCCGCATACATGGCATCGGGTTTACCAACTGCAAGGCAGATAAGGTAAAGGTGATTTATGTGCCGTGTTATCTTAACGGTAGCGATGGTATTTTTGACAAGACATATTATGATTTGTTGATAGGAATGGATGCCACGGTGTTTCCGTCTTATTATGAACCGTGGGGCTACACTCCGCTTGAGAGCATAGCCTTCGGTGTGCCTACCGTCACTACAACACTCTCCGGCTTCGGTCAATGGATGCTTGCCACGGAGGATAATACATTCAGCGAGTCAGGTGTCAATGTTATTGCACGTGGCGACTTCAATTATAATGAGGTAGCCGACCGCATAGCCAAGTCGTTGGAGTATCTTGTCGGAGTGGATCCTGCCGGAATGGCATTGATCCGGTCACGTGCCATGCACATGGCGTCGCTTGCCGCATGGAGCTATTTCATTGAATACTATGTGGAGGCATTTGCTGTTGCGCTTAATGCCGCCGATGCACGTGTCAATAAATGATATATAAGAAAGAAGATTAATAATTTTTATTTTAGCGTATGAAATTACAAGTGAGCAACACTAATGCACCCGCATGGCGTGACATTATGGTAAAATCTGATTTGCCTTCCAAGCTCAAACCCCTCGAAGTAATGTCCCGCAACCTTTGGTGGGTATGGAACAGCGAGGGTAAATCTCTATTCCGCGATCTCAACCCCGACCTTTGGCGTGCGGTTGGAGAGAACCCCGTGATGCTTCTCCAGCGTCTTGATTTTGACCGCCTTCAGGAGATCATCAACGATGAAGACCTCATGGCGCGTATTGATGCCGTATATTCCGATTTCAAGGCTTACATGAAGGTGCCCATGCGTAAGGACATTCCTTCCGTGTCTTATTTCTCAATGGAATATGGTCTTTGCAATGCTCTTAAGATTTATTCCGGTGGTCTCGGTGTGCTTGCCGGTGACTATATCAAGGAGGCTTCTGACAGCTGTGTGGACATGACTGCTGTAGGCTTCCTTTACCGTTATGGCTACTTTACCCAGACTCTTTCTGTGGATGGTCAGCAGATTGCCAACTATGAGCCGCAGAATTTCAACGAGCTTCCTATCGATCAGGTGGTTGATGAAGATGGTCATCCGGTGATTCTTGAAGTGCCGTTCCCCGGAAGAGTTGTGTATTCTCACATCTGGCGTGTGAATGTAGGTCGTATGAAGCTGTATCTGATGGATACCGACTTCGACATGAACAGCGAGTTTGACCGTCAGATAACCCATCAGCTTTACGGCGGTGATTGGGAAAACCGTATCAAGCAGGAATATATGCTCGGTATCGGTGGTATCCTGATGCTTAAGAAGCTCGGTGTAAAGAGCGAGCTCTATCACTGCAACGAAGGTCATGCAGCACTTCTCAACCTTCAGCGTCTTGTGGATTATGTTCAGGACGACAAGCTTGACTTTAACACCGCTCTTGAGGTAGTCCGTGCTTCAAGCCTTTATACTGTACACACCCCCGTGCCTGCAGGTCACGACTATTTTGACGAAGGTCTGTTCGGCAAATATATGGGTGAGTTCCCCGCAAAACTTGGTATCTCATGGAGCGATCTCATGAACATGGGTCGTGAGAATCCCGATACCAACGAGCGTTTCTCGATGAGTGTATTCGCTCTTAACACCTGTCAGGAGGCTAACGGCGTAAGCTGGCTCCATGGCGAGGTTTCAAAGAAAATGTTCTCAGGCATTTGGAAAGGTTACAGCTGGGAGGAATCTCACGTAGGTTACGTTACAAATGGTGTCCACATGCCTACCTGGGCGGCTTCTGAGTGGAAGGAACTTTATGAAAAAACTTTCGGCAAGGAGTTCTTCAACCATCAGAGCGACACTAACTACTGGGCTAAGATATATGATGTAGCCGATGAGGATATCTGGAAGCTCCGCATGACGATGAAAAACAAATTCATCAACTTCGTGCGTCGTGACTTCCGTGAGAAGTGGCTCAAGAATCAGGGTGACCCCTCACGCATCATGTCGATTGTCGACAAGATTAATCCTAACGCACTTATCATTGGTTTCGCCCGTCGTTTTGCTACTTACAAGCGCGCTCATCTTCTCTTCTCCGACCTTGACCGCCTTTCTGCGATTGTAAACAATCCGCAGTTCCCCGTACAGTTCATCTTCTCCGGTAAGGCACACCCCGCCGACGGAGCAGGACAGGGTCTTATCAAGCGTATTATGGAGATTTCACGTATGCCGCAGTTCCTCGGTAAGATTATCTTCCTTGAAAACTACGACATGATTGTTGCAAAGCGTCTTGTATCAGGTGTAGATATCTGGTTGAATACACCTACCCGTCCGCTTGAGGCATCAGGTACATCAGGCGAGAAAGCTGAGATGAACGGTGTGCTTAACTTCTCGGTGCTTGACGGATGGTGGTATGAGGGCTATCGTTTCTGCGAGAAAGCCGGATGGGCACTTACCGACAAGCGTACATTTACCGACCAGTCGCAACAGGATCAGCTCGATGCAGCCACTATCTACTCGATGCTTGAAAACGAGATTGTTCCTCTCTACTTCGCAAAGAATTCGAAGGGTTATTCTCCCGAGTGGATTCAGTATATAAAGAACTCTGTAGCGAAGATTGCTCCTAACTTCACCATGAAGCGTATGATTGACGACTATATCGACCGCTTCTACGACAAGGAGGCTTCACGCACTAAGAAACTTACTGCCCATGACTTCGCTCTTGCCAAAGAAATTGTGGCATGGAAAGAGAATGTGGCTTCCAAGTGGGACGGCGTGAAAGTTGATTCGATCATCGAGTCTGTTGACCAGAACAACAGCAAGACCGGTCAGCCGTTCTCTACCGTGATTAAGGTCAATACCAACGGTCTCGGTCGTGACGTGCATGTAGAACTTGTCGTGTATAAGGTTGTCAATGGTGAAGAAAAGCTTGTCCGCACCGAGCAGTTCAAGCCTATCGGTCAGGATGGCGACAACATCACTTACGAGCTTAAGTCTAAGATGCGTGAGTCAGGCGTGTTCCGTTATGCATTCCGTGCTTATCCCTGGAATGACGCTCTTCCTCATCGTCAGGACTTCGCTTATGTACGTTGGCTCTAATAATAACAATTTACATAGCAGAAAGAGAGAATGTATCAATTTGATACATTCTCTCTTTTGTTTTCAAGATTCCCCGAAAAGATACATAAGGAAAAATGTCAGGATTACGATACTTAAGATAATGAGCCTCACCTGCGCTTCATTGGAAAGGGAAAATTTCGTGTCGTTCCGGTAGCTGTAATTGTCTGTCGCGCTTTTCGGTTTGTCGGCGGCCGGTTTTTGTACGGGAGGGGTATGATTCTTTTGTGCGATTTTATTATTGCGAACGATTTCAGTCACCATTCGATTTGTTATAATATCATCGATGATTTTAGTATTGGTTCTGATTATGCGTTTTGCCTCTTTGATTTTATGCCTGCATTGATAGTATGGTTCAGTATTGGGTTGAAGAGTCGTGAGCGTCTGTTTGAGGGCGTAAAGCTGTGCGCAGTAATATCCTTTTCGCTCGGCTGCCTCTCTAAGTGAATTAGAATCGCTTCCCCTGTTTAGGTTGGTATCATTATAATCTTCAGCAGCGTTATTTTCACTATAGTCTTCGTATTCGGGGTAGCCTAAATATGGATTTTCGCCGGTGAATTGTTCGGCAGTGTAATCGACCCACATATTATGGTCGGGGTCCCAATTATAATTGCCATAGTCGTTATCATCATCGTACATGGTGTCAGGCTTTGGTTATAAAGCAAAGATAATCAAACTCATTGATGTCGGCAATGCCTGGATAAAAAATAAAGGGATGTGTCGCGCTTTTGACACATCCCTTTATTTTATCGGTTAAGAATAATCTTATTTTGCGTCTTTGTTCACTACGCGGCGCTCTTTGATACGAGCCTTCTTGCCGGTAAGGTTGCGCAGATAATAAAGCTTGGCGCGACGTACTTTACCATACTTGTTGACAGTGATTGAGTCGATAAACGGTGACTCGATGGGGAAGATACGCTCTACACCGATGTTATCGCTCATTTTGCGTACGGTGAAACGCTTCTTTGCGCCTTCGCCTGAGATGCGGATAACTACGCCACGGTACTGCTGGATACGCTCCTTGTTACCCTCTTTGATGCGGTATGCGACTGTGATGGTATCGCCGGGACCAAATTCGGGGTGCTGCTTGCCGGAGGCAAATGCTTCTTCAGCAACTTTAATCAAATCCATTTTTAATCAAATATTAAAATGTTAATAATACGCAATATAGCAAGCTGCTTGTCTTGCCAGAGATTACGAAAAGCGGTGCAAAATTAGCGATTATTTCGTTACCTGCCAAACTATTTCGCCTTATTCTTTGCAAAAAATCATTTTTCGGGGGTGACCATGTGATTATATGATTCTTATCATCGTAGCAATTCCCGTCATAAACCGATATTAGATTATTTGCCGGTGCCAAAACGCGAGGTGTCAATATCTGTGTCTTTGGGCTTAAAACCGTTGAATCGCCAGATAAATATCAGTTTAAGATTACGGGTCATATCCCTTACTTTCATTAGATAGTCCTGACCGGCATGATTGATAGTCATGGTCGGCGACCATTTATTGAATATGTCATCAGCCTTCAGGTCAAATTCGCAACTGCGGCTCTTCCCGAATTGCCATTTGATACCGGCATCAACTTTCCAAATACTTGAAAGGTCGGCTATTCCTTGCAGTGACGGTGATATGTAACTGAAATCAACAGACAACGATACAGGACAATTCTGACTGAACTTAAAAGAGTTACTGAGAGAACCGTAGAAAATCCATTTGCTATTGTCGAAACTTATGTCATGGAAATTATCGGCTTTTTCTCGTTGTTTGAATATGTTGGCAGTGGCTGATGCGTTCCAGATGTAACTGACACCGAAAGGTGCATAGAGGTTAAGTCCAATCACCCGCTTGTAGTTCATGTTTATGGTCTGATAGATAAGATTGAGAGCTTCGGGCGATTGATATGGTAATTGGACAGTCGCCTTATCGCCGTACTGAAAATAGAGTGTCGCCACATATTTCTGTCTTAGGATATAATTGAATTGTGCATCGTATTGAATATATGGCTGTAATTCCGGATTACCTGTTACTGTTGAGTAGTCATTGATGTAGCTTGTCCCGCCATGAAGCTCCCAATATGAAGGATAGATGCGTTGGGTGCTGAGATTAAGCTGGAATATGCTTTTCGGTGTCTTGTGGTAAGTCGCCCCGAGTTGAGGAACGAAATTCCAGTTGTGATGATATTTATTGTGATAATATTCTCCCTTTGCCGATGCATTGAAAGATAGACCCCAGTCAAGCGACCGCTGTGTGCCGACATAGAAACTTGCTACATCTTCGTTGAAACAATCATCGAAATCAGGAGTGCCGGATATTCCGTAATGTTGCGAACTGTGGTCTTCCGAGTGCTGATACTCCGCGCCATAGCTCAGTTGCCATTTGCCGAACTGATGCTGTTGGTGGATATATAAATGCCATCGGTCTATTGCTTGCCGGTTTTCCGAGCCAAGCAGATAATCGGCATCCTTAAACAATGACTGGGAACGATTCTCGGAATAGCTGGTATAGTCACCGCCTACAGTCATGCCAAATGGGGCTGTGTAACGTAGGGCAACATTATGATAGCCTACCGGTGACAACATATTGTATGCGTTTGTAAAATTGCCCGATGTCCCGGATGAGAGTCCCCAACTCTTTGAACCGGCGATTATCTGACCGTTGTAAGTGAGTTTGAGCGTTTTCCATGACGCAGACACAAATATGGTATTGTTCCAGTTCTGACCAATGCGGCGCATATCATCCTCAATCATGGTCCGCTTACCGTTGTAAAGATGATTCGACCATGTTTCTTCTCGAGTCCACGACTTAGTTCGGGAAAGCCCATAGTTGAGGTCAAAAGTCCAGTCCTTTAATGCGTATGTCGCTGCAAGTCCACTGCCATACGAGCCATAGTGAGCCTGATTATATCCAGTTCTGACTTGTCCCTGCAAGCCATCAAAAGGTGTCGGAGTCTTCAGAACCACGTTGATTACTGCACCGTTGACATGATACTTAGGAGGAGCAGAATACATGATTTCGACATTTTTCAGCCTGTCAACAGGTGTGGTATAAAGGAGCTGATACAGATTCTGGAGCGGCATATTGGTCAGCTCACCATTGAGAATAATGGTGACATTAGAGGCTCCGGTAAGCCATATCATACCATTATTGTTCGCAACACCGGGCATATAGCCAAGGGCTTCAAGAATGTTTGTAACAGGCTTATCATTAACTATTGCAGGAAGGTCAATGACCATTACACCCTCATCGCCCCTAATCTGCGGTTTCTCTCCTTTTACAACAACTTCATTAAGTTGCCGGGTGGAGATTGTATCAAGGGATTCCGTCTGTGCATAAGCTGTTGCGCTATGCAGAATCGTTATGAAAAATAATGCTTTTCTCATTACTGTATTGTTTTTCTGAGGCAAAGTTAGATTGGCTAACATACTCAGTTTTCGTAATCAACCTTATTTAGTCTTAATCACTCCCTTATTTAGTCTTAAATTGAACTGACTTAACCGCTTGTATGGCGGATTATTAGTAATTTTACTGCCATGAAACGCTTTAAGACAATATCTACCATGTTTATTGTTGTCATTGCAGTCATTTTCTGCTGCAATGTCTATTATCTCATATCTCTTTATAATTCGATAAGAGCCAATGTTGAACGAGATGTGATGACAGCTTTGGCTGATGCCGATATTGACGACATGTGGGAACGTGCTGACCGTGCTAATCGTGCCGCAATAGCAGCTAAAAAAGCTTATCTTGAAAACGGCGACTCAATTATAGAAGGTCATGGTCAGGTTTCCGGTGTAAAGGATGAGGATGGAAACTTTGTGACAACTTCCCAAAGCGGTAAAGGTGAGACCCGTGTAAACAAGACCCCTTTACGGCGCGATCGGTCATATACCAATCAGATGGTCAACGATATGAGTCATCAGATGCATGAGACTATGGATCCGGTTGTCGACTTTAACGTGTCGATTATGGATAGTATAATACTGGAACGTCTCGCTGACCGCCACATATATCCGGATTTTGTAGCCGTAGAGATTATCAACTCAAGTGAGGATGTAATAAGAGGTAATAGCCATATTCCTGAGAACCGTGCAGGATACGATGTCTTTTCGCTATGCTTTAATCCGGAATCGGATATGTATTATCGTGCATATATGACGCCGCTTACCCGTCATATATTGTCGCAGATGCTTGGAGTCATTGTCACGGTCTTTCTTCTGATGACATCGTTTACTCTGGCGTTTTGGTATTTATTTCGTACAGTTTCACGACTACGGACCATTGAAGAAATGAAGGATGATTTTGTAAGCAATATGACCCATGAGTTGAAAACGCCGATTGCGATAGCATATTCCGCCAATGACGCTCTGATTAATTACGATACAGCCAACGACCCCGCCAAAAAGACAAAATATCTGATGATTGCAAACAAGCAGCTTAAACGGCTCGGAGAACTGGTAGAGAATATCCTTGCGATGAGTATGGAGCGGCGAAAAACCATGAAACTCCAACCGGAGACAATTCAATTACAGCCGTTTGTTGAGGAAATAGCTGCCGCTCAGCGTATGAGAGGTGAAAAGGAGATAACAATTAATGTAAGTGTTGATGATGATGTTTCGATAGAAGCAGATAAAGAGCATCTATCAAATATACTGAATAATTTGATAGATAATGCAATCAAATACTCACGTGATAGTGTTGCTATAACTATCTTAGGTAATGAAAAAGAAATCTCTGTCGCAGACAATGGTATCGGCATCCCCGCCAAGTCCATGCCGTATCTGTTTAACAAGTTTTATCGTGTACCTCATGGCAACCGGCAGGATGTCAGAGGGTACGGTATAGGGTTATACTATGTGAAGAGCATACTTGGTAAAATGGGGTGGAACATTGATGTCAAGAGCAAAGAAAAAGAAGGCTCGGTATTCACAATCAAAATCAGCAACGATGGGCAATAAGATATTATTTGTTGAGGATGAGGACGACCTCACTCTGATTGTCGCCGACACATTGCGCGGACAGGGATATGAGGTCATCACTGCTACTGATGGCGCCTTCGGGCTTGAGAGATTCAAGTCCGAGGGCGCTGATATTGTCGTGGCGGATGTCATGATGCCTAAAATGGATGGCTTTTCGATGGCGAAAGAGATAAGGAAGTTATCGCCGACAGTTCCGCTGCTCTTCCTCACAGCCAAAAGCACGATTGATGATGTTGAAGAGGGATTTGAAATCGGAGCCAATGACTATCTCAAGAAACCATTTGAACTTCGAGAGTTGATAGTGAGGATAAAGGCTCTGCTTCGCCGATACGATACCAACCGGGAAGATTTAAAATTCTCACTCGGCAGGTATATATTCAATGTCAGCACCCAAACGCTTTCACTGGAAGGACGAAGTGTACTGTTGTCGCACTTCGAATCCAAGTTGCTTGAACGATTAGTGACCAATATTGGAAAAACAGTAGATGCGTCGGAACTGATGATTGCCGTGTGGCAGCGCGATGAACCAAGTAATCGCAACTCTCTCCACGGTTATATCCACAAGCTACGCCGGGCATTACGCCAAGACCCGTCAATTTCTATTATAAACCAACGTGGATTTGGGTATATGCTTGTTGTCCAAGATTTTCATCGTTAATCTTGAATGATTTCGGAGCGCGGTTGGAGGGTGAGGAGAGTGGTGTTTACCATGCGGGAGCAATCACCGCGACATTATTTTCATAGACGGGAAATGTGACGGTGCCGTTTGTGACGGTTGCCATGTTGCCGGTGCATAGGTCAGTAAGATATGTACCGTCGGGAAAGAACGGGGATACGATAATGGGTTGTTTCTCAATAGGTCGCACCCTGATTATCAATCGGTCATTCTTATATTCGCGGTAACATGTGTGGGTGTCTATGGTGGTCTGTCTCCCTTTTCCGATTGCCGGATGAGTGTTCCTGATTTTACCGAGCTTTTGGAAGTGTTTTAATTGCAGTGTGTCCACATCGTCCCAGTCCATATCGGAGCGGAATGCCTGGTCACTGTCCACGTTTAACCGCGCGTCGTTTAGTTTTCTGCCTGTCTCATCGCCATAAAACACTTGTGACACTCCGGGCGAAAGGAGCAGTGTAGTTGCGCAGTCTATCATGTTTGACATGTCGGCGTCGCGGTGATAGGAGTTGTTGAGATAGCTGAACGGATGCCAGTCGGGATGAGCTTGTACACTGTCGGCATACGCTTGCCAGGTATAGACTATTCCATCCAAATCACCATGTTTGGGCAGAAAGAAATTCACCATGCTTGAAAAACCTGCGTCAGCATATTCGGGTTTGTAGTCGATGCCGGCATTGTCAAAATCACCTGTCATGTAAAAACGGTCGGTCCATTTCGATGCCGGGCATTCCGGGTGATTGTCGCGCCACTTCTCAAGAGCGGCGTTGCATGCTTCATTAAGTTCTTTCCAACGGTTCAGATGTACATTTTCTACAATGTCGCAACGGAATCCGTCAATGCCAAACTCCTCAACCCATGACGATATCCACGCGATGACATATTGCATCGGACTCCAGTTCCGGTCTTTGCGCAATTCTCTCGCCGATGGGTTGACCCATGCATCGTTGCTTTTTCCCTCACTTTTCCACTTACGCTTTAAAAAGTCCGGGATTTTTACCGGCTCATTGCTTTCATCCTTAAAATCGGGCATCCCGAAAAGAGTGGCTTGGAGCGGATTTGACTCATCCCAACCCTCGTCGGGCATACGTATCCATCCGCGGTCATACCATCCTTTCCATTCAATACGACCCTCAAAGAATTTGTCAAAACTCCAGTCGCGTATATGCCCGGCGGCTTCCGGCTCGGTCAGTCCGGTATCGGCGAATCCCAGCTGAACGGCATCCAGCAGAGTGGGGTAGCCCGGGTCATTGAGATTGGCTCCGAGCATCACTCTTATGCCCTGGCGGTGAAGTTCATCTACAAGGCTACGAAATTCCTCTACTGTGCCGTAGTTCTTGTCAATCTGGGTATAATCGAGCGGATAGTATCCATGGTAGCCGTAATGAGGAAAATCGTTGACAGAGCCGCTCCCCGACATCCATCCATGTATCTGCTCATAGACATCGGTCAACCACACCACGTCGATACCAAGCTTTTTGAAATATCCCTCCCCGGCTTTTTGCAGCATGCCTTTGAAGTCGCCTCCATGAAATGTCGCTGCATTGAGACGCTCGCTCCCATAGTCGGTTATACGACCGTAATTTATATCATTACTTGGATCACCATTGGCAAAACGGTCAGTGATTACAAAATAGACATTGGCGTTGCCCCAGTCAAAATCGGGTTTCGGTTCGGCTGTTATTGATTGTAAACCGATGATACTTAATAGAAGAAATAAATGTGACTTTTTCATTGCAAAATAATTTTTCTGCAAAATTAACTTGCAATGCCGCTATCAGTCAATACTGATTTATAACCATAAGTAACTCTTAAAAATACTTCATAATTATATATCAGCTAATTTTTGCGAGTTACATGACAGACTATAACAACTTCATTAGCGAAGCGGCATGTATTGCCTCTATCGTGCTCCCGACGCTTAGTTTTTCAATGATATTCTGGCGGTGACGATTGACGGTATGGATGCTGATTTTCAGTATGTCGGCAATCTGTTTGCTCGGTTTGCCGTCACGTATCAAGGTGAGTATCTCTTTTTCCCTGACAGTAAGCACGTTGGTGCGTCGTCCTTCATTGTGGATTGCTATAGTTTCTCCGGTAGAGTTGTTTACAATATGCGGTTCTATGCCGTTGCTGTTTTTCAGTGTTGCCGACAAGTCATAACAGCAGAGAATGAGCCATATTTTCCCGGCGGGTGAAGTGCGCAGGATTTGAGTGGAGTTGGTTACAGGAATGTAACTACCTGCCGCATTCTTTATCCTTATGGTGCACGAAGCTTTGAATCTTACTTTATCCGTGCCATCAAGAGAGTTGACATGCTTGAAAAATTCGTATTCCAACATTCGTTTATCAACGAGGTCTTCGGGATGCAGCCGGGCATATATCATATCCTCGTCGCTTGATGCTACTTCTTCATGCATATTGTTGGCGGTTGTGATGCCTAAGACCCGGCAAAATCCGCCCCCGATTATATGGCATAGGTCGGCTGCGGCATCAGTGATGACGCAACAGCAGTTATTGACTGAGGTGAATGTCATTATGCGCTCTATCTCCCTGTTCACTATTTCCGGGTCAAGATGCTCTTCATTGAGCCGTTGGCTTGCATATATGGCATTAAGTTCTTTCCTTAGTATGTCCATATCTCATCTTTTTGTCGCGATTAGATAGCGGTTGGCGCGTAAAGTTACCAAAAATTCGTTGTGTATGTGGGTGCTTTTGAGTAATTTTGCACGATAAATCAAATATAAAGAACGTAATAATATAATTTTGCTATGGCAAAGGAACTTAAGGATCTCACAAAAAGAAGTGAAGATTACTCGAAATGGTACAATGAACTTGTGGTGAAGGCTGATCTCGCCGAGCAGAGTGCTGTACGCGGATGTATGGTGATAAAGCCTTACGGATATGCCATCTGGGAAAAGATGCAGCAGACACTTGACAAGATGTTTAAGGAAACCGGTGTGCAAAACGCATATTTCCCGCTTCTTATACCGAAGTCGTTTCTTTGCCGTGAGGCAGAGCATGTCGAAGGTTTTGCCAAGGAATGTGCCGTCGTGACACATTATCGTCTGAAAAATGACCCCAACGGCAATGGTGTCGTGGTTGACCCCGATGCGCGCCTTGAAGAGGAGCTTATCGTGCGTCCTACTTCTGAAACTATCATTTGGGGTACATATAAAAACTGGATTCACAGTTACCGCGATCTCCCCGTGCTCTGCAACCAGTGGGCTAACGTGATGCGCTGGGAGATGCGTACACGCATGTTCCTCCGTACAGCCGAGTTCCTTTGGCAGGAGGGCCATTGCGCCCATGCCACAGCCGAGGAATCGGAGGCACGTACCGTGCAGATGATTAATCTGTATGCTGACTTTGCCGAGCGTTACATGGCGATGCCGGTGATAAAGGGCGTGAAGTCACCCAATGAGCGGTTTGCCGGAGCGCTCAACACCTATACCATTGAGGCTATGATGCAGGATGGCAAGGCTCTCCAGTCGGGTACGTCACATAATCTCGGTCAGAATTTTGCGAAGGCATTTGACGTTACTTTCGTAAATAAAGATAATAAGCCTGAATATGTATGGGCTAACTCGTGGGGCGTTTCTACCCGTCTTATGGGTGCGCTTATCATGACCCATTCCGATGATAACGGTCTGGTGCTTCCTCCCCATTTGGCTCCGATACAGGTGGTTATTGTCCCCATATACAAGAATGCCGAGCAGCTCGTAGAGGTAAGCAAGGCTGTGGAGCCTATCGTTTCGGCATTGCGTGACCTTGGTATAAGCGTGAAATATGACGATGCCGATAACCGCCGTCCCGGCTTCAAGTTTGCCGACTACGAACTTAAGGGTGTGCCTGTACGTCTTGCCATCGGTGCCCGTGATATTGAAAACGGTACTGTCGAGGTTATGCGCCGTGACACTCTCGAGAAGCAGGTAGAGCCGATAGCAGGAATCGCCGAGCGTGTGCAGTCGCTTCTCGAGGAAATCCAGAACAATATCTATCAGAAAGCTCTCAAGCATCGTGAGGAGATGACCCGTACGGTTGACACATACGAGGAATTTAAGGTCGAGATTGAGAAGGGTGGCTTCATCCTTGCCCATTGGGACGGCACTCCTGAAACCGAGGATAAAATCAAGGAGGAAACCAAGGCTACCATACGTTGTATTCCACTCGAAGGCGACAAGACGCCCGGTGTATGTATGGTCACCGGCAAGCCTTCGGCACAGCGCGTGATTTTTGCCCGCAACTATTGATTTATGTCAGCTCCGCTACTTGCCATTGTGATGCCTTGCTATAATGATAGCGAGGTGCTTCCCTTGTCGATTGAAATGTTGTCGGGAATATTGGATTCCCTTGCTGAATCCGGCAAAATATCTCCCGAGAGCTATATACTTTGTGTCGATGATGGAAGTTCCGATTCCACATGGCGGCTGATTAATGAATTTCACAAGAGTGACTTCCGTGTAAAGGGGGTCACTCTTGCCCATAACCGGGGACAACAGTCGGCACTCATGGCTGGACTGATGACCGTTAGCGGTAAATGTGATGCCGCGATTACTATTGATGCCGACCTTCAGGATGACCCGACTGTGATTCCTGAGATGGTCGATATGTTTATTGCCGGAAAAGACATAGTTTATGGAGTAAGACGGAGCCGGACAACCGATTCATGGTTTAAGCGCACATCGGCTCATGCTTTTTATCGCCTTCAGCGTTCATTGGGCATGAATACTATTTATGATCATGCCGATTATCGTCTGTTGAGTGACAAGGCTATCGGGCTGCTTGCGGAATATGGCGAGACTAATCTTTTCCTCCGTGGCATTATTCCCCAGATAGGTCTGGACAGTGGCATTGTGACCTACGACAGGCAGAAACGCGCTGCCGGAGAAAGCAAGTATTCCTTGACAAAGATGATAAGTTTCTCAATCGACGGGGTCACTTCTTTTTCGGCAAAACCAATCAGGATGATTTTCTTTGTCGGGCTTGCATTGCTCTTGCTTGACATCATAGTTGCCATTTATGTGTTTACGTCTTACTTTGCTGACCGTGCAATAATCGGCTGGACATCATTGATGCTGTCTGTATGGTTTCTCGGCAGTCTTATACTTATGGGGATAGGTGTAGTAGGGGAGTATATCGGCAAGATATTCAGTGAGGTGAAACATCGCCCACGCTATGCTATCCGCGACATATTATGGGATTGATGTTTCCTTCTTGAAGCGATATACTTCATAGGCGTTGTGGATATCGCTTAAATCCGATGATTTGTAAACCGGTTCAAATTTATATCCCTCTTTTGCAAATTCCGGAAAATATTGTAAGGCATCATAATCAAACACTAATAAGAACCCCTCGTCAGGGCGTGTCTTGTAGAAATTGCCGATTCTGTTTCCCAGATAGAAATTTATTTCAAAGAAATGGATGGGGTCTCCCGCGCTGAATACTCCTTCCGATATAAACTCATATAACTTGCCTTTGCTCTCCGGTGCTCTCCGGTCGATTTCCTCGGTAAGTGTCTTTTTTGACTTGATATTTAATACTGTCGGTTGATATACTCCATCAAGCGAGAGATAGAGTGCGAGTGTGACAACTAATATACCATATATGGGATTCCTGTTATCTTTTTTCCGCGAGTATATCCACCAACCGATTCCTGTAATGGTTGTTATGGCTATAAGGATCCATTTCCATATTCCGGATATCTCGCCAAGGGCGTGAAGTACTGCGATATTAAAAGCGGCGTGTCGCCCTTCAAAGATTGAATCGGGGATAAGATTTAATTTAAGGGTTATAAGCACAATCGGGAGTAGGATACACGCAGTGGCGAGTATTCCTCCATAGATTTTTACAGCTTTTGCCCCGTTTCTGACAAGATAGAAGGAGTACTTGGCAAGGAAATATGCTATAAACGGATATATGGGCATAAGATATACACTGCGTTTGCTTTGAGGAAAGCAATAGAAGAGGAATATGACCACAATCGCTGTCAACGAGAACATATCGACTGATGACATGCGCTTTATCGACCCTCCGATGGTGCTGAACATATTTCGCGATATGCTGAAACGGTGATAATGGAGTGAGAAAAGTGATATCACTGCAAACAGAGTCCAAGGGGCGAATCCTCCTACCATTGTCACCAGATTGAAATACCAGGGATTTACACATGAATCGTAACTCATGGTGTTGGTCATTCTTCCCAGGTTTTCTTCAAGTACAAGGTCAAAAAATTCTTTTCCACCGTGGTTATATGCCGCGATATACCATGCCACAGGTAAAATCAATGACAGGATGCCGCATAAACTCAGTTTCCATACAACGGTCCATAGCTTAACTCTCTTGATAATCAGGAATACTCCTGTTACAAGACATGGTATAATCGAGCCTATAGGTCCTTTGGTGAGGGTGGCACAGCTCATCAACAATATCGCTATCCATGGTATGCCGTGTAACCCTCTGTCATACCATCGGTAGAAACAGAAGAGCGCAAGCACCGTCAATGCGGTCAACACCATGTCTACCCGGCAGTTTTCGCCAGCCCGGTGAAGCTCAAAGGTTGTAAACGCAATTAGTGCGGTTACTATGGCAAGTCTTAGCATTACATGTCGGGCATAGAAAACGAAACATCCCATGATGGTGGCAATCAATGATATTGCCGACGGCAGACGAGACATCGCCTCATTGACTTCTCCTCCGTTAAGCAGCATGGAGACAGCTGCGATACACCAATGGAAAAATGGCGGTTTATATGGTATTTCACCTCCGTTATTACGAGGTAATATCCAGTCATTCTGCTCAATCATGGAATATGCCACCACTGCTTCTCGTGGTTCTCCTTTGGTGTGAAAGTCTGATAGTCCGATAAAGGGGAGGAGAGTAAGGGCACAGATGGCTAACAATATCCAGAATGTCTTTTTATAAGCTGCTTGGCTCATCATAGTTGCAAATTGTAAATAAAGTTGTGCAAAGTTATAAATATATTTCCGAATGTCGAAGGTTTCCTCTACCTTTGTACTGAATATAATATATAGCTATATGGTCTTGTTAAGCTTCGACACGGAGGAATTTGATGTACCGCGTGAGCATGGCATTGATTTTTCGTTGGACGACGGCATGAAGGTGTCAGTTTTTGGGACAAACCGTATTTTGGATTGCCTGGAGGAAAATGGTGTGAAAGCGACTTTTTTCTGTACGGCAAATTTCGTGGAACATGCTCCGGAAGTCTTACGTCGCATAATTGATGAAGGACATGAGGTGGCAGCTCATGGATGTGACCACTGGCATCCGGAACCGTCGGATGTGTCCCGGTCCAAGGAAATAATCGAGCGGCAGACAGGGGTGAAGGTGAAAGGTTACCGTCAGCCACGTATGTTTCCGGTGTCAGATGACGAGCTTGAACGGTGTGGCTATATCTATAACTCGTCTCTTAATCCGGCATTTATTCCCGGACGCTATATGCACTTGTCGGAACCCCGTACTCCATTTATGACCGGTGACCTTCTCCAGATTCCCGCTTCTGTCACTCCATTGACGCGTTTCCCTCTGTTCTGGCTTGCCTATCATAATCTTCCCGGAGGCGTTTATCGCTCGCTCTCCCGCAGGGTATGGCGTCACGACGGCTTTTTTGTCACCTATTTTCATCCATGGGAGTTCTTTCCGCTGTCGGCACATCCTGAATTCAAGATGCCTTATATAATAAAGCATAATTCCGGAGAGAAAATGGTGCAGCGTCTCGACCGGCTGATAAAGATGTTCAAGAAAGAAGGGGCGTCGTTTATCACTTACGCGGAGTTTGCCGCAATAAAAATGAAGGAATTGAAGAAATAGAGAGCGTTATGGTAAAATTGGCATTGGTGTCGCCCTGTTACAATGAAGAAGAGGTATTGACCAACTCGGCGGCGCGTCTTACTCTTTTATTTGACCGGCTTATAAAGACGGGTAAAATCTCGCCGGACAGTTTTGTGCTTTTCGTAAATGACGGCAGCAAGGATCATACTTGGGAAATAATAAAGAAACTCAATCAAAACGATAGCCGTTTCCATGGCATAGACCTCGCGCACAATTCAGGACATCAGACCGCCATAATGGCGGGAATGATGACAGTAAGGGATGATTGTGATGCTGTTATTACCATTGATGCCGATCTTCAGGATGATATTGACGTTATCGAAAACATGGTTGACTCCTACGAAAACGGTTATGACGTAGTCTACGGGGTCAAGGTGTCACGCGACGGGGATTCCCGGATGAAGCGTCTTACAGCAATGGCTTTCTACAAGTTACAGCGCAAGATGGGGGTAGAGGCGATATATAATCATGCTGATTTCCGGTTGTTGAGCAAACGTGTGCTTGATGAGCTGGCGCGGTTTGATGAACGCAATCTTTATCTGCGTGGAATAATACCGTTAATCGGTTATCCATCAACTACAGTCAATGATACTATAAGCGAGCGTCAGGGTGGAAAATCCAAATACACGTTTAAGAAAATGTTTTCTCTCGCCTTGGACGGCATTACATCGTTCTCGGTACAGCCTATCTACGGCATTCTTTCTGTCGGAGTGATATTCATGATTATAAGCGTGGCGATAGGCATATACGTGCTTTATTCTATTGTCACAGATTCTGCCGTGAGCGGATGGTCGTCGCTGATTATCTCGATATGGTTTGTTGGAGGCGTCATCCTGCTGTCGGTAGGAGTCGTAGGGCTTTATATCGGCAAGATATTCAGCGAGGTGAAGCACCGACCACGCTATTCCGTAAAAGAGAGGGTATAATCACAGGTCAAGTAATCCTTCCGGAATTGTCATCACCACTATCTTTCTGTCCGGGTCTATTTCATCGATAAGGTCATCGGCAATCGGAATGTAGACTGTCGATTCATTTTGTGCCTTTACAAGGAACAAAGCATTTTCGGTGCTGTCTTCTACTCCGGTTATTTCGCCTATCGGTTGACCGTTGACATGAACAATCGTGTATCCGATAAGGTCAGAGGCATACATGCCGTCTTCATCGGGTTGTTCTTTCACATCATCGGATATAAGTGCATATACCTCATGATTGGTAAGTTCTGCGGCTTTTTGTTCATTGTCGATGCCGTCAAGAGCCATGATTACTGTGTCAACGCGCTTCGGGCGTATGGATTCAATAAAAAACGGTACGAAAATGCCGTCGATATTCATTACCAATTTTTCAAGGCGGTCGGCGATGACATCTTCGTCAAGATACACGTTTATTTCCCCATGTATGCCGTGAGGCTTGCCGATTTTGCCTATTTCTACAAGCTCTTTTTCTTCAATCATCAGTAGTTGAATTATTGTGATACACGCATGATATGGGCACCGATAGCGTTAAGACGCTTGTCGATGTCTTCATATCCGCGGTCAATCTGGTCAATGTTATGGATGCTGCTGGTGCCTTTGGCACTCATGGCGGCGATGAGCATCGCTATTCCGGCGCGGATATCAGGCGACACCATTGTCGTGGCTCGCAGCGCGTGAAGTCTGCCGGAGCCTATTACGGCGGCGCGATGGGGGTCACATAATATAATCTGCGCTCCCATATCGATAAGCTTATCCACGAAAAAGAGGCGGCTTTCAAACATTTTCTGATGTATGAGCACACTTCCTTTTGCCTGCGTAGCCACCACGAGAAACACGCTCAGCAGGTCGGGCGAGAGTCCGGGCCAGGGGGCATCGGCAAAAGTCATTATCGATCCGTCGATAAATGTCTCGATTTCATATCCGTCACGTTGTGGTATGATTATGTCGTCATTGCTACGCAGAAGTTCTATACCTAGGCGTTTGAAGCTGTCGGGCATGATTCCAAGATCATCATAGCCTACATTTTTTAATGTGAGCTCACTTCCGGTCATTGCCGCCATACCTATGAAACTGCCTACCTCAATCATATCGGGAAGCACCGTGTGAGTGGTTCCATGAAGTGATCTAACTCCGGTTATATGCAGAAGGTTTGACCCGATTCCTTCTATCCGTGCGCCCATGGAATTGAGCATCTTGCAGAGTTGTTGGATATAGGGTTCACACGCGGCGTTATATATAGTGGTCTCTCCTTCGGCAAGCACCGATGCCATGATTATGTTTGCCGTTCCGGTCACTGACGCTTCATCGAGCAGCATGTAGGTGCCTCTGAGTCCATCGGTATGGATTTCGTAGGCGTGAGTCTCGGTATTGTAGTTGAACTCTGCTCCAAGCTTGTTTATGCCTATGAAATGTGTGTCAAGACGTCGGCGCCCGATTTTATCACCTCCGGGCTTAGGTAATACCGCTTTTCCGAAACGTGCCACAAGCGGTCCTACAAACATCACGGATCCGCGCAGCGATGCGGCTTTTTTTATGTAATCCTGCGTTGACAAATAGTCTATGTTTACCGCGTCAGCCTGAAATGCGTAGGAATGTGGGGCGAGACGCTCAATCTTTACCCCCATGTCAGTGAGCATCGATATCAGGTTGTTTATGTCGAGAATGTCGGGTATATTTTCGATTACGACACGCTCCGGAGTAAGAAGCACTGCGCAGATCACTTCAAGAGCCTCGTTTTTCGCACCTTGAGGAGTGATTTCTCCATGAAGGGTGTGACCGCCTTCTACGATAAATGTACTCATGCCGGAATCAGTTGATAGGGATATCTTATTTTTTCTTTTTCTTCTTACCTGTAGGTTGCGGTGCCGGCGCCGCCTTAAACTCATGTAGACGGCAGCTCGCAGGATCAAGCCGTATCAGTCCGTGACTGTAAGCGGCAAGATCTTTAAACACTTTTGCATCGTCAACACCGTCGGGGTTGACCGCGAGCATGAGCTTCTTCATGTGGTTGGCAATCAGGAGCACAAGCGCGTCGCGCTCTTCACCTTCTTCCATGGCTGCCGCCTTGGCTATCATCAGCTCGATGTATTTGCCGTAGTGGCGCAGTTTGATTGGCGAGAGCTCATAATTTAACGGTTCGGGACGTGTGCCGAGATTTTCCGGTTTTATAATCTCATAGGGGTAATCGATGTCGAGTTTGAAATCTGACATTATTGCGAGATGATCCCAAAGCTTGTGCTTGAAATCCTCGGTGTCGCGCAACTGCGGGAAAAGATTGCCCATTGAAGCGATAATCGAGTAGGCGCACACTGTTCGTTCTTCCCGGTCAGGGATTGATACACAGTAATCCACCATCTGCTGTATGTTTCTGCCGTATTCAGGCAATATCAGTTTCTTTAGTTGTGTATTGTATGTAAGCATATAGGCATCTGTTTTGCTAACTTGTCAAAGTTACCACAAAAAAGATAATCTACCAAATAAAAGTGTTTTGTACACTTGCATTATGCGCAGGTTACTGTTGCCATACAGAACTGTCGGCATCGGGATTGACCAGTAACTCCGGGGTGCCGGGAGCGTCATCACAGTTATATATCATCACTGCCAGGGCAAGAGGTCCCTGGGCTCCGGTTATATGTACGGCTTCTATGTCGGCAGTCGCTGAGGGTCCGGTAAAAAATGAACCATATTGGTGTTCGGCGAGATTCAGCCCGGCGTATGCCTCGTGTAATCCGCTTTTGATGCAGTTGCTGTCAAGAAATATGAACAGCCGCCGCGACATAAGTGCGCAGGCTGCATGATGTAGACTCCTGTCGGTTACCCATACGGAACCCATTTCTCCCACGCCCATGCTGCTTTCGGTAACGCAAGTGTCTATTTTATGGGCGTTATGAAGGTCGGTAAGCTCATCTTCTGAGATATTTCCGTCTACTCCTGCAGCGGAGGAATAAATTATCTCTTTGTCACGATTCATCTCGGGCTGTGTTTCGAGCCATGCCACGGCATCATGGCGTGACTTGAATTTGATTGCCATGCCGTCAAATGACAACAACTTGCCAATAAAGTTTTCCAAAGGATTTCCCGGATAACTATATAACGGTATTTCCGGGAGCGGTCGGTTTGTCGGTTTTCCCGACCTGATACGGGAGAGTATTTCGTTTTTTATATCTTCTTGATTCATGTGTCGGCTTTATAAAATTAATGCTCAGGCGATTGTTTCCCTTCATTCTCTTTTCCCGGCTTGAGATTCCGTTTATAATATTGTCGGAAAGTTTCATCGGGAGGTACTGGATTGGCATGTCCTTTTGCCCATGGGTTAAGAGATGAGTCGAGAATTTTTTCAGGAATGTGGCGCAGTGCCCACAATCCGGCTTTTTCAGCCATGGCAAGATTCGTGCTGTTTTTCAACAGGGGTACAGCAAGTGCTTCCTCAACATTGTGAGTGAATTGACCGTAACCATGGTTGACTACTTCTTCTCTCCAGTAAAATATGAGACGAGGTATGGGAACTTTGACCGGACATACGTTGCCACATGACCCGCAGTGTGTACATGAATAAGGAAGACGCGCATATCGGTAAAGGTCGTAGCTGGGTTCAAGTGCAAGCCCGATTGGACCCATGTAGGGAGCATCGTAGCTTATGCCCGAAGTGCGCCGGAATACCGGGCATGTGTTCATGCATGCCCCGCATCTCATACATTTGAGCACTTCCCAATAGTTAGGCGATATAAGGCGTTCGCTTCTGCCATTGTCAAGGATAACCAGGTGCATCTCCTGTCCTTCACGCGGACCGTGGTAATGGGAGGTGTATTGCGTCATGTCAAGTCCGAGAGCACTGCGGGAAAGCAACCGGATGAATAGCGGCAGGTCGCTCTGGCGTGGAATGACTTTTTCAAGTCCCATTGTGGCGACATACAGTGGAGGTACGTTGGCGCTGATATCGGCATTGCCCTCGTTAGTACATACTACTATGCCGCCTGTCTCCGCGATTCCGAAATTGACGCCTGACATGCCTGCATCGGCTTCAATATAATGCTTGCGCATGTCGGCGCGCATCACACTGTTGAGATAGTGGGGGTCATCTATGTCTTCGTCAGACCCGAGGGTGCGGGCAAATAGTGCCGCGACATCGCTGCGTAGTTTATGTATGGCGGGCATCACGATATGTGACGGCCGTTGGTTATCAAGCTGCTGGATACGTTCACCGAGATCGGCTTCATAGATGTCGATTCCATGTTGTGCCATAAATTCGCGCATGTTGCACTCGTCCATGGTCATCGATTTGCCTTTGGTGACTGTTTTCACATTATGTTTACGGAAAATCTCCAGTATTATCTCGTTATGTTCTTCCGCGTTACGTGCCCAATGGATATGTATGCCATGAGCTTCCGCGTTCTTGGTGAATTGTTCAAGATAGTAGTCGAGATTGGACAGCGTGTGAAGCTTTATCTGTGAGGCAAGTTCACGCATTTCTTCCCATTCCGGAATGGCTGATGCCACCCTATCTCTTCTCATTCTTGCCTCCCAGAGGCAACGGTCGTGCATTTCGCGGTGAGCACGTTTTTTTATAAACTCGGCTCCGAGCTTAACCTGATTGACTTGTTTCATGGCTTCGCGTCTCCGTTTAAAATCTCAGTAAAATAGAACATTTTAAGATCAAGCCCGATTTTCCGTGCTATTGTCTGCTGATGAATAAGGCATGACATATCTTGTGACGTGACATACCGGAATCCGTTACGTGCATAATCGCTCACTTTATCGCGTCCCTGCTGACCGGAGCATGAGGTATCCCAGATGGCAAAGATGCCTCCGAAACCGCAACATTCATCGCGGCGTGTGGCATAGCCTACTTCAAGCCCGTCGACAAGCCGCAGTAAATCGGCGCATTTGTCAAATGGCTTTATCATCAGTTCGGTCGGTCGTGCCTCATGCAGAAAACGCAGTGAGTGGCACCCGTTATGCAATGCCACGCGGGCAGGAAATGACGGATGTCCGGGAAGCTCGGTAATTTTCAGAATGTCGTGTAGAAACTCTACCGGGTCATAGACTGTAGCCCGGAAATGTTTGACTTCCGGAGTCTGTTCGACTTCGTTTAAATGGTATCTGAACTGATCGGTACATATCCCTGAAGGTACGACAACGTAATCATAGCCTTTGTCAGCGACAAACGGAGCAACCCCTTTTTCAAGCGTGCATGAATGGTTGATATATCCCATGTCAAGTTCAGGTAGTCCACAGCAGGTGCCACGCTCGATAAACTCTACGTCGAGCCCGAGCTTTTTCAGAAGTCCGTAGGTGGATATCGCCGCCTGCGGGTAAATCGCATCAATATAGCATGGAACAAAGAACCCGATTTTCATAATGTGTAAATGAATATTTTGATGTCACTTATGCCATCAAAACAAACATCAAGTTAATTTTGTTTCATGCAGCCGATTTTCATGTGATTGTAAAATAAGAAAGGATGTACCGTAAGGCACACCCTTTCTCAATATGTTGTAGTGAAGCGATTACATGTTCATACCGCCGTCAACCTGTATTACCTGACCGGTGACATAGCTTGACATGTCGGAGGCAAGGAATACCGCAACATCGGCGATGTCACCAACCTGACCGCCACGGCGCAGAGGTATCTTCTTTACCCACTCGGCACGGATATCATCGGGCAGGGCGGCTGTCATGGCGGTTTCGATGAAGCCAGGAGCTATGGCGTTGGCGCGGATGCCGCGTGAGCCTACTTCCTGTGCGATAGACTTGGCGAGGGCGATAAGACCTGCTTTTGAAGCGGCATAATTTGCTTGTCCGGCGTTACCGTGCACACCTACTACCGAAGCCATGTTGATGATTGAGCCGCCACGCTGGCGCATCATGATGGGAAGCACGGCGTTGATGAAGTTAAATGCGCTCTTGAGGTTGACCGCTATGACTGCATCCCACTGGGCTTCTGTCATGCGCATCATGAGCCCGTCTTTCGTAATGCCGGCATTGTTGACGAGGATGTCGATTGAGCCGAAATCCTTGTGTACTTTGGCAACTACTTCTTTTGTCTGGTTGAAGTCGGCTGCGTTTGAGGCATATCCTTTTACTTTGACTCCGAGAGCTTCGATTTCTTTTTCAGTCGCTTTGCCGTTTTCGTCGATTACGAGATCGGTGAATGCGATGTTGGCACCCTCCTGCGCAAAACGAAGCGCAAGTGCCTTTCCGATACCGCGGGCTGCACCGGTGATGAGCGCGGTTTTTCCTTCAAGAAGTTTCATGTATATTATCTTAAATAAAAATTCTGGTCATGATGAACCGACCACAAAATTAACTATAATTTAGATTTCCACCAAAAATGCGCCGCAGGAATATCCGCCGCCAAATACAGTCAGACCGATTTTCTCGCCTTTCTTGAACATGTCGCGATTCTGGGCGAACACGAGTCCGCAGCTTGCGGAGCCGGTGTTGCCTAACTCCTCGATGTTGTTGACAAAGTGGTCATCGTCAAGTTCAAGCTGGTGTGCGACTTGTGCAACTATGCGCTTATTTGCCTGATGGGTTATGATGTGGTCAAGCTCGCCCGGAGTCATACCGTAGGGCTTTGTCACATGGTCAAGGGCATCAATCATATAAGAGCATGCGTTGACAAACACGTCTTTGCCGTCGGGCATTTCGATACCTCCTTCTTTAGGACGCAGGATTACTCCTTCCGGACCTTTGCCCACATTTCCAAGACCACAGGTGTAGACTTCCTTAATCTCTGCATCGGTATCAGCAACTTTGTCGGCTGACAGGAAGAACGCCACAGCTGCGTCACCCCAGAGATGCCCGCATTTGGGGTCATGCTCGTTGGAGTAATATGTGTTGTGCTCGGAGCAAATAAGAAGCGCTTTCTTCGCTTTTCCTGCAGCAAAATATGTCTCTATGATTTCCAGTCCGTTGACAAATGAAGAACATGCAGCCGATACATAGACTGCCTTTGCCCCGGTTATGTCATATTTGCGCTGTGCTATGTGGGCAAGTGTGGCGACAGTGTCGTAAGGTGAATAAGACGCTGACACGATGAGGTCTACATCCTTGATGTCGTAGGGGAGTGTCTTCAATGCATCCTCGATGGCATTGAGCCCCATTGAGTTATGTCCTTCCCCTTCTCCGGCTTTCGAACGCGACTTTATGCCTGTGCGCTTATAAATCCAATCGCTTGTAAGTCCGTTGACATCTTTGAAATATTCGTTGTCCACCCTTTCGGCAGGGACATAATAACCGGTGGCATTAATGTACATATTTTATGAATTTTAGAGTTTTTTGATTGCTGTTATTATATACTGTTTTACTTGGTCTCTCATTTTGGAGGGGTCGACTCCTATCTGATGGAAATTGTTGCGCATGTAGGAGAGTTCGATTCCCTGGAAGAGCATTATCATAGAGGCATATACTCCGTCAACTTTCTCGGGGTCAAAATCGCCGGTTTTCAGCCCTTCGCGGATTATAGCCTTCAACATGTCAAGCTCTTTTTCAATGGCAAGCTGGCGGATACGCTCCATACGCTTTACATCACGCATCAACAATGAACGCAACACAGTATTGTCGTGATGATGGGCGACGGCATCAACCACTACATCGATGCGGAGGTCGATAAAGCGGCACAGTTTCTCGACGGGCGACATATCGGCGGTGGTAACACTGCGCAAACGTGCCACGAGCTGTTCGCTCTCTTTTTCAATGACGGCGTTATAAATCTCGCGCTTGTTCTTGAAATAGGTGTAAATGGTGCGCCGACCCTTGTCGGAAGCATTCGCGATGTCGCTCATGGTCGTATTCTCAATGCCTTTATGGGCAAAGAGCTGTCGTGCCACATCTATCAGTTTTTCGCGAGTTTTTATTACCATGATTGCACAAATGAAGTTTATTTGTGCGAAATTAGTAATTTATTATCATATAACAGCTACTTTACGTTGATAATTTTATGAAAAAGATGTAAATTTGACCTCCGTAATAAATAAAAATCCAGATGAAATCTACTATTTTACGATTGTTGCTCCTCGTTTTTTCTGTAAGTGTTGTTGCCTGTGACAATGATGAGCCACAGTCTGCCGGGGAGCGTTACTATGTACGTTATACTGCTATTGCCGAGCCTGAACGTCAGATAGATATGTATTTTACTGATGAAAATGGCAATAATACATTGATTCAATCTTCGCGCCCTGACGGAAAGTTTGAATATTGTGTCGGTCCGGTGTCAAAGGGTTTTAACGCAGAGCTTGTTGCCAGTTACTCTGACGGCGGCGCGGTTTTATTCCTGTCGATAGAAGTTGCAAATGGCTCCGAGCCATTTGTATTGAAGAAGCGGGGAAGCAACTATTATAATCTCAAATACGTAATTGAATAGCATGCGGTGGTATAAACTTGCTGCGCCTCTATTTGCCGTTTGCCTTATTACTGTAAATGCCGCAGCCGCGCCGATTAAATTCAAGGGCAGCGAGGCGGCTTCGGTAGGAATCTATATAGCCGGAATTTCCTCCGGAAAGGTAACTGCGGCATATAGTCAGGAAAAGGTGTTTATTCCAGCATCGACCATGAAGTGTGTCACAGCAGCGGCAACGCAGAAATTGTTGCCTGCCGACGCGCCATTTGCTACAGCTGTTGAGATATGTGGCGAGGTAAGCAATAGGGTTCTTAAAGGTAATCTTTATATAATCGGGGGTGGAGACCCGACGCTTGATTCTCGTCATTTTAAGAATTGTGACAGCTTTGTTTCTTCTGTCAGCCGTTGGGTGTGCAGTCAAGGAATCGATTCCATTGCAGGCGATATCGTCATAGACTCATCGGTGTATCCGTCAATAGGTGTATCGCCTTATTGGTTGCTGGAAGACACTCCTTGGGAGTATGGTGCGGGTCTTTACGGTATAAATTATCATGACAACAGCTTCTCCATGACTGTATATCCCGGAGAGGATGTAATCGATGTGCCCTACGATATTGAGGTAGAGAATCTGTTGAAGCAGGGCAAAACAGGTGATGTGACTGCTATGAGAGGCGAAGGATCTTCAATATTGACACTTTCCGGCACTGTCGCCGGCACGAAGGGGTACACGTCGCGTTACTCAATCCCCGTGCCTTGGGCCGCTCTATATCAGGACATGGAGTCGAGTCTGCGTGAGGCGGGAGTGAGAGTCGGTGGTAACTGGGGAATAGTGGAATCCGGCGAAAGAAAACGGATGGTACACAAATCGCCTTCGCGCGATGAGATACTGCGCGTCATGATGTTTAAGAGCGACAACCTTTTTGCCGAAGGTATGCTCCGGGGATTGGTTCTGCGTGACGACAGCGACCGCAGCATTGCTGATGCTGCAAAAAAAGAACGTGCATTTTTGACTGATGCAGGCTATGATTTGTCAACGCTAAAGATTGCCGACGGTTGCGGTCTTGCAATTAACAATCGGCTGTCGCCCGAATTTCTTGGCTCGCTTTTAAAAGACATGGCATCATGTCGGGATTATGTAGCGTTATTCCCAAAAGTCGGGAAAGAGGGTACGGTGACGCGTCTGCTTGCCGATACCCGTCTTAAAGGCGCTCTTGCATTGAAATCGGGGAGTATGTCGGGTGTGCTCTGTTATGCCGGTTATAAGATTGACACTTCAGGCAATCCCACCCATGTCGTTGTGATTATGGTCAACGGTTTTACCTGTAAGGTCGCCGAGGTGCGCAAGGCGATTGCGTCATACCTCCTCACGATTTTTTAATCGCACATTTGGTTGCCGAATATAAAAGAAGAGGGCATTATCGATGGGATGCCCTCTCTTTTTGTAATAGAAACCGGTAATTATTTTTCGGTGAAGTTTTTTACATCATGCGTGGTTATGCGTTCACCGGTTGCGTTATTGATGGTGACATTGTCAAATGTGAGTCCGTCGACAAAATTGACTGTTGCACCGGTATCGGCACTGAAAAGGGAATTTTTCACGCTGATATTATTGACCGGCATTTCGGGAAGTCCGTTAAAGAACATTGCGCGTTTTGCTCCGCGACATACCGTATTGGATATATAGATATCGCGGAAAGCCGGGGTCTCTTCTGTCACGGGCACCATTTGAGCCGGAGCCTTTGAAGCATAATAGAGGTCGAATATAAGTGCGTCACCGGCGATGTCGACCATATTGATGCCGTCAACCCAGATTGACTCGACTACGCCGCCACGACCGCGGGTCGATTTGAAGCGCAAGCCGCAGTCAGTGCCGATGAAGGTGCTGTTGCGTATGGATATGTTACGGGCGCCTCCCGACATTTCCGAGCCAATTACAAATCCCCCGTGTCCGTGATATACGGTACAATCGGTGATAAGCACGTTCTCGCAAGGTATGCCCCGGTCACGGCCTTCTTTGTCTTTGCCCGATTTAATACAAATCGCGTCATCGCCCACATCAAAGGAGCAACGGTTGACAAGCACATTTTTACATGATTCGGCATCCAGTCCGTCGCCATTTTGTGCAAACCAGGGATTGCGCACGGTGACGCGGTTGATGATTACATTCTCACACAGTATCGGGTGTAGATTCCACGCCGGCGAGTTTTCAAATGTGACATCTTCCAGAAGCACATTCTTACAGTTGGAGAATGACAGCATTACAGGGCGCAGGAAATCATGCACATATTCCCAGTCGGCATCCGTATTGTCGGTATATGCCTTGTTGAGGAACGACTTGTCTTCCGACACCTCGCGGATACGGTCAGACGGATACCATACGTCACCTTTAGCACCAACGGCACCGTCGTTACAACGGTTCTTCCATTGGGCATCGGTCATTTTACTCTTCTTGACGGGGCGCCAGTGACCTCCGTTTCCGTTTATCGTGCCTAAGCCGGTTATGGCAATGTTTTCTTTGCCGATGGCGGTAAGCGGTGACTGGCAGCGTTTTGCCGAGTTGCCTTCAAAATAGCCGTCAATAAGTGGATAATCGCTGCGGTCCGATGAGAAAAGTATCAATGCCCCGCTGTTAAGATGAAGCTCGACATTGTTCTCAAACACGATAGGACCAGTGTACCATATTCCTGCCGGTACAATGAGCTTTCCTCCTCCTTTTTCTGAAAGATGCTTCATTGCGGCGGCAAATGCCCCGGTGTTTTTAGTATGACCATCGCCGTTCCCTCCAAAATCGGTTATGGATACTTCATATCCGGGAATCACTGGGCGGTGTACCGGTGGCATCTCAAATGGTATAGATTCGTACATTGGTGCAAATTCATAGTCGGCAGGCAATGTTGTCGCCGAAATGCAGGGAGCTTGCGATAAGGCAAGCGCAAATACAAGTAACAATGATGAATACCTCATGAAAAATAGTAGGTTAAGGTTAATATTTATATGTGATATATTTGGGTTTTCCGATATTACCACTGATGAGTTTTACTGTGGAGTTGAGTCCTGAGGGCATAGGTTGCCAGTTGTCATAACGGGTCTTTTTATAATTTATGTCGACCACGTTGATTTCTTTCATTATGCGCCATCGGGTTTTGTCGCGGTCAAGGGCGGCTATGCGGTTTGCCGGAAGATTGGTCACCTCTATACGAATCTCGTTGGTGCCTTTGTGCAAAGAATTGCCGCAGTCAAGTATAAAAGGGGCTGCCCAGGCACATCCGATAAATTCACCGTTGATATATACACGAGCGCTTTCGCGGACATCACCGAGGTCAATTTTCCATGACCGCCGGCTGTCGTTCTTGTCAAGCTTTACTTTGGTGGTGTAGACTCCGGTTCCCATTGTTATCGATTCGGTATCGCCAAGCGATTCCCATGTACTCAATCCGCGCAGATTATGCACCTTTCCGACGGCAGGTGTCTCATCGACGAATGTAAGTTTCCACTTGTTAGGAGTGAGGTCGATGATTTTCTTATCGGTAATGTCCGGGACTGATTGTTGAAGTCCGAGTTCCATGTTGTATGTACGTAGTATCCGCGATTCGCCGCTTCGGAGGTCAAATAGGATTTTTCCATCGCGTATAGTCGCAGGAGTGATGTCACCGTTCATGGGATTAAACCACACGGCATCTTTGTATTTGACCGCCGGGGCAATCCATTCATGTACATCATTGCCGGTGAGATTGGCTATAAAGTAGTGGTTGCCGGTAAGATTTTTACGGCGTATGGCGCGCAAACGATTGTCGCGTTTCATTGGCTCGTATGAGGCATGAACGGCGAGATTTTTTTCATCTTCACCATATATGACGAGATTTCCCAATGGAGCGAGTAACTTCTTTAATTCAGGAGTGGCGGTTGTTCCGGTTGGAATTATGATGCCGCGATATGATGTGCCGCCTTCAGTCACTATACGAGCCCCCTCAGTCCTGACATTGGCAAGCTGGCGGTCAGAGATATAGTCACAGTCATATCCCAGGCTGTCGATAGTGAGTATGCTTTTGATGAAACCGGGTGCCTTTTTAGACATGGAGTGTATGTCAAATTGCATCAGTAATCCTTTTTCTCCCTCCTTAAGGCGGTTATGCCACATATCCCGCACAGGGAGGTAGACAAGGAAATCGTTGTCAGGCTTGCCATATTGCAGGAAACTCTGTGAACGCTCTATGTAGTCCATCAGCGCCGGTGCGTCACGCCATATAGGGTTGTTTGGGGTCATGTCGACCGAGGCGTAAAAACGCCATCCGGGCCATTGCGCGTCTTGAGGATAGTAGCATGAGCCGTGGAAGAACACATGGTTTACGCCACAGGTGAACATAAGGTCGAGATCGGGCTTCATCTGCGATAGTGACGTGCGGAAATGCTCGGTAAGCCAAGTGAATGTCTCGCTTGAGGTCAACGGTTTCCCCATGACGTGAGCGGCAGAGGATGCATATTTGAGCATCGACACATCGCTGTCATTTTTGCGTGTGAACCCCGGGTCGGTGCGCAGTCCTTTGATATTGAAGTCTGACAGTCCGAATCCCTCGATTTCCGGAATGTCGACTGCCGCGTAGATGTCAAGAAGATTAGCAGGACTGCCATGAGCCTGGTTGCGCACTTTCACGCCGTGTTTGTTTGCCCAATCGTGCCACTGACATGTGAAATTTTCATACAGAAGTTCACCAAGTGTCTCGCGGTAGTCGGCAAGAGTGCGGTTTCCGTCGTCTACATATCCGAGTAATTCCGGAAGTTTTTCTTCAAGCCGGTAGCCGCGACGCCCGGCAAATTCTTCTAATAGTCGCGGAGTCCAGTTGGCACCATATACCTCATAGCTGTCATTGAAAAATGTGGCGGGAAATGGGGTTGCTGATCTCGCAAATGCCTTATCAAATCTTTCAAGATAATGTTTTACAGCATCGCGGCTGAAATGGTCGATGACAAGCCCCTCGCCACCGGGAGCGGCGCGCTTGACTTTCTGCAGGGTAGGGGCGGTATAGAGTGCAATCACACGTCTTGCTTCGCCGCACGGGTAGATGCCGATATATTGCAACCGGGCGTATTTCCTGTCTTTTTCCGGGAGGGAAAAGGTTATTTCCGACAGATCGATATCATCACCGTAAATTATTGTATCGCGGAAAATCGCTTTGCAGGCTGCTTCTTCAATCGGCACTTCCGGTCCTCCGAACGGCCAGCCGGTACCGTTGTTCATGTCAACGCGTATGTTTCTCTCTTTTCCCTCCTTTACAGTGTGTGCGAGCATTTTCATCCACTGCGGCGAGAGATATTCTATATCGTATGCTTCATTTCCCTGTACCCCATATATAGGAGTAATCTCGACCGTTCCTATGCCGCAGGCTGAAAACCGGTCGAGATTCCATGAAATGTTTTCGGCATCGACAGCCGAGCCGGGCCACCACCATCGCGTCCCGGCGCGAGCCTCCGGCTTTGATGGCGGCAAGTCGGGTGTCTTGCCGCGCATCACGAGCTTGTAATATTCCGTTGCACCTAACAGGAAACATCCCGTTCCGTAATCTTCAAAATCAGGAACGCTTGTGAATGTGACGGGCTGACCGGCTGACGGATCTTTGCCAGTGCCCTGATTGTAGCCGAGGAATCCGTTGTCATGCACACAGGCGGCAAGTGCTTTCCACGCCTTGTCGCAGACCGGACGGAACTTCTCTTCGTCAAGCCATCCTTCCATTATGCCACGGCTCATGCCGTACAGAAACAGTGCGGTTCCGGTCATTTCCGGTCCTCCGTAGGTTACCGGTGACACGAGGCTTACATTCCAGTAGCCATCCTCACGCTGACACTCGGCAAGTGCGTCGCTCATGAGGAGAAAATCTTTTTTTAACGATTTATAGTAAGGGTCATCGGGGGAGAGGTCTTCCATAACTCTTATAAGAGCAGCATAGACCCAGCCGTTGCCACGGCTCCAGTAGCAGTTTTTACCGTCACTTTCCTTATAGGGAGGCACGTAATCTTTGTCTCGCCACCATAGTCCTTCAGACTCATTGAACAGTCCACCTCCGCAGGTGTCACGGCTCCACTTGTAGGCGTTCATGGCATAGTCCATATATTTACGCTCGCCGCTTATCCTGTAATATTTGCTGTAGACAGGCATTGCCATCTGTATAGCGTCAATCCAGGTCCAGTAATCCACGCGGCCGGAATTCATCTGATTGTCAAGATTCAGTTTTACCTGATTGATGCATGCGGTATCACCGGTTGCCGCATATCTGTCAAGATAGGTCTGGGCACAGCACTGGTCGTCGGCATGAGTTGTGGTTATGCCGTAGCGCGGTGTCCACTTGTGGAAATTTGCCCAGCGGTCGGTATAGTCGATATATCTTTGTTCCGGCACAAGGTCGTTAAGAGCCATCAGTCCTTCATAATATACGGCACGGGTCCAAAGGTTGCTCGGACGTATGCGCTTTACATTTGTCGGCTCCGTCGGGTCGGCATATTTTGCCATAAAGTAATCATTTGTGCGGATTGCTTTCTCCAATATGTCATCTTGGGCGAGTAGACAGCATGGCAATAGCAAGGATAGCAGCAAAAAATGGAATTTATTCATGGTTTAAGGCAGATTATTTTGTTTGCAAATTTACTGTCATTAACTGACACATCCCAATAATTAACTTTCATTAACCACATTTATTCCGAAATTTCTTCTCTTAAATACTCACTCTCGGCAATGCGCAAATAAATTTGGCATTACGCTTGGCTTATTCGTATCTTTGTCGCGTAACTTAAATCCGATATCGTTATGTCACGTTTCTTTAATTTCATATTCAGGCTTTCATTGCTGATGTATGCTATAAATGTCAGCGCTGTTGATTTGCCGTGGAGTCATGGTGACCTTAAAGTTACCCGGGATGGCAGATATTTCTGTCATGGCGACGGTACGCCTTTCTTTTGGATGGGTGACACAGGCTGGCTTCTTCCCGAGCGTCTTGACCGTGAAGAGGCTGTGGAGTATCTTTCCGGTGCATCTGCGGCAGGATTTAATGTAGTGCAGGTGCAGGTAATCAATGGCGTGCCGGCGTATAACGCATACGGTCACTGTTCTCATCCCTCAGGGTATGATTTTTCCTCTGTTGAAAAAGAGGGAAATGACGGATATTGGCAACATTTGGATTATATTATCGACAAGGCGGCAGATGAGGGCATATATATAGGTATGGTATGTATATGGGGCGGTCTTGTCAAAGGTGGCAAGATGAATGTCGATGAGGCGGAGGCTTACGGCTCTTTCCTTGCCAATCGCTACAGGGATAAGCCCAATATAATATGGATTATGGGCGGAGATATACGCGGAGATGTAAAGTCTGATGTGTGGGAGGCTCTCGCACAGTCAATAAGAAGTGTCGATAACCGCCATCTTATGAGTTTTCATCCATTCGGTCGTACTTCATCTATTGCATGGTTCCATAATGCGTCATGGCTTGACTTCAACATGTTCCAAAGCGGACACAGGAGATATGACCAGACCCGTGGAGACGGCGATGACAAGGCACAGGCTTCGCAAGCCGAGGATAATTGGCGTTATGTGGAAGCTGCGCGCGAAATGCAGCCTGCGAAACCGGTGATTGATGCCGAGCCAAGCTACGAGGAGATACCGCAGGGATTGCATGACCCTGCCGAGCCGTGGTGGAAAGCCCCCGATGTACGCCGTTATGCTTACTGGTCGGTACTTTCGGGAGCCGCAGGTCATACCTACGGACACTCTTCGGTGATGCAGATGAAGAAAGATGAGCCTGTAGGTGCTTACGGAGCGGTGAAGACCTGGCGCGAAGGTATGCGCGATGAGGGATATAACCAGATGAGATATTTACGACGGCTCATGGAAATGTTGCCTTATCATGAGCTTGTGCCTGACCAAAGTATAGTCGCCGGAGAAAACGGACAGCGATATGAGCGGGTTGTGGCGGCAAGAGGCGATGACTGGATGTTGCTTTATACATATACCAATTCTCCATTTACGGTAAATCTCGATAAAATCAACGGCGTGAAGAAACGTGTGTGGTGGTATGACGTGACTTCCGGCAAATTTGAACCTGCAGGAGAATATGCCTCGTCACAGGCTACATTCCGTTATGCGGCTGCTCCTGAAGGTCCGGGGAATGACAGGGTGCTTCTTGTGACTGATGCTGCAGCTTCATATATAAAGTGATTTTTTATCCGAAAAACTTGACAAATGGAGGGGTGATGTAGTATATTTGTGGTATATAAAAATAACTGTTATGGCAAAATATGGCGCGACAATAGAGGGTCTGATGGAATTCATGGACTCAAGTGTGTGTAATTTTTATGCGGTAGCCACACTGCGTGAGATGCTTGATGAGGCTGGCTTTACCATGCTTAATCCTCAGGACCGCTGGTGTCTTGAATGGGGTGGCAAATATTACGTCACTAAAAATGACTCCGCTATTTTTGCCTTCATCGTGGGTGACGGTGCTCCTTCCGACGGATTTCGTATTATCGCGGCTCATAGCGATTCACCCGGTTTCCGTATAAAGCCTAATCCGGAAATGCTTTCCGACGGTGGAATAGTGAAACTGAACACAGAGGTGTACGGCGGACCGATTCTCTACACATGGTTTGACCGTCCGTTGTCCATAGCGGGAAGGGTGTTGCTGCGTACCGGCGACCCGTTTATGCCGGAAACGCGTCTTGTCAAGTTTGACGAACCGCTACTTACTATACCTCACCTCGCGATTCATTTCAATCGTGGTGTCAACGACGGTAATCCGCTGTCGAAGCAGAAAGATATGCTTCCGGTGATAGGGATGATTAATAATGTCACGGAAAAGGACGGATTTATCCTGCGCCTTGTCGCTGAAGCTCTTGAGGTGACTCCGCAGGATATAATCGACTTTGACCTGTCGCTTTATGACACCACTCAGGCGTGTCTGCTCGGTACAGGCGGGGAGTTTATCACGTCAGGGCGTCTTGATGACTTGTCAATGGTACATGCCGCCGCTTCCGCCCTGCTTGCTGCCGATGAAGATTGCTCCCAGACACGCATTATGGCTATATTTGATAATGAGGAGACCGGATCGGGTACTAAGCAGGGAGCCGCATCGCCCGTGTTGATGAATCTGTGTCGGCGCATAATCATGGCTCTTGGGGGCACGGAGGAAGATTATCTCCGTGGAGTAGCCAAGTCTTTCATGATATCGGCTGATAATGCCCACGGATTGCATCCCAATTATCCCGAAAAGCAAGACCCGACAAACCATCCTGTATTAGGGGGTGGTCCCGTGATAAAAATAAATGCCAACTGCAAGTATATGACCGATGCCGACTCTGCCGCTGTATTTAAAAGCATCTGCGAGGTTGCTGATGTTCCGTGCCAGTATTTTGTAAATCATTCCGATGTGGCGGGCGGCTCGACTCTGGGAAATATACTTACTTCTCAGATGGATTTGCGTGGCGTTGACATGGGTGCTGCTTTATGGGCAATGCACTCTGTCCGTGAGACAGCCTCGGCACAGGACCATCTCCACACAATAGACGCTTTCACCAAATTTTTTAATCTTTGACCTGATTTTGAATGTCTGCGGCAAGAGCGCGCCACAGATTGTCGTCGGGCAGAGGAGCTGTGACATCTATCTTTTCACCGCTCACAGGATGGGTGAATTCGATGCGATGTGACAGCAGTGAGATACATCCGTCGGGATTGCTGCGTTTGTCGCCATACTTCAGGTCTCCTTTTATCGGGCATCCTATAGCTGACATTTGTACGCGTATCTGATGTTTCCTGCCCGTGAGAAGGTTTATCTCAAGCAGATGGTAACGGTCGGATGAAGCTATGTGGCGATATTGCAGTATCGCTTTCTGCGCACCTTTTTTCTCCGTTGGCGATGCATACGACTTGTTGTTGCGCTCCGTAGAGGTGATATAATGGGTGAGCGTGTCGGCTTCTTTTGGCGGACGGTTGCGGGTTATCGCCCAATATGTTTTTTTTACTTCACCGTTGCGGAACATTTCGTTCATACGTGCTAACGCCTTGGATGTCTTGGCGAATATCACGAGACCTCCGACGGGGCGGTCAAGACGATGGATGACACCGCAGAATACATTGCCGGGTTTGGCGTATTTTTCTTTAAGCCATATCTTAAGTTCTTCAACAAGCGGGCGGTCGCCGGTTTTGTCACCCTGCACTATTTCGCCCGGAGCCTTGTTGACGATGATGAGATGATTGTCTTCGTAAACTACTTCCATATTATTTAAACAATCACTTAAATTACGGGCGACCGCCTGTGATGTGGGATCGCCCGTAAATGTTATTCGTCAATTAATATAGGTCTATCAGTCAACACCGAGATCTTTCTTGATCTGCTGAATCTTGGCATCAGCCTCGTTGTTTGCCTTCTCATAGTCGGCAGCACTGTTCATGACACCTCTCACTTCAACATAGAATTTAATCTTAGGTTCTGTTCCTGAGGGACGTACAGATACTTTGGTGCCGTCGGCAGTGAAATATTGGAGCACATTGCTTGTTGTAGGCATATCCATCTTTGTGACTTCACCGGTCTTCAGATTTTTCATATTGAGGTCGGCATAATCCTTAACAAGCACAACGTCGCTTCCTGCAAGCTGCTTAGGCGGATTGGCGCGGAATTCCTTCATGATGGCGATAATCTCCTCGGCTCCTGACTTGCCTTTGCGTACCAACGAGATACCTGCTTCGTGAGAATAGCCGTACTTGATATAGATATCCTGAAGCATCTGGAGGAAGTTCATGTTCTTGGTCTTTGCCCATGCGAGTGCCTCTGCCATCAATGATATTGCCGATACTGCATCCTTGTCGCGACAGAAATCTTCTGCAAGGAAGCCGTAGCTTTCCTCTCCACCGCCAAGATAACGCCCTACGCCTTCGTTTTCACGGATTACGGCTGCAATCCACTTGAAGCCGGTGTAGCAGTCATACATCTTGAAGCCATTCTTGTCGGCGATTGACTTGATGGTTTCTGTGGTGACGATAGTCTTTACGATATACTCGTTGCCGGTGATTTTACCCATTTCCTTGTTGCGAGTCATGATGTAGTTGAGAAGTATCATGACAATCTGGTTGCCGTTGATAAGCACATACTCGCCGTTGTCATCACGGAGTACGCAACCGATACGGTCGGCATCGGGGTCAGAAGCAAGGATAAGGTCGGCACCTACTTCCTTTGCCTTTGCGATTGCCATCGCCATCGCCGAGGGATTTTCAGGGTTAGGCGATTCTACAGTGGGGAAGTCACCGCTTGTCACATCCTGTTCCGGCACGTTGATGATATTGGTGAATCCGTAGTTACGCAATGACTCGGGGATAAGTTTCACACCGGTGCCGTGGATAGGGGTGTACACTATCTTCAGGTCATGATATTTAGCTACGGCATCGGGGCTGAGCTGCAGACCCTTGATTGCCGCAAGGAATTTCTTGTCGATTTCATCACCGATGATAGTGATTTTAGACTTGTCGCCATGGAATTTCACTTCTCCTACACCTGCGATTTTCTCTACATATTCTATGATGTTGGTGTCGTGAGGAGCAATAATCTGTGCGCCGTCTGACCAGTATGCCTTGTAGCCGTTATATTCCTTGGGGTTGTGAGATGCAGTGATGTTGACACCGCTCTGGCAACCGAGTTCACGGATGGCATAAGACAATTCCGGAGTAGGACGGAAACTGTCAAACAGATACACCTTTATGCCGTTTGCCGAAAAAACGTCTGCTACTATTTCTGCGAAAAGGCGGCTGTTGTTACGCACGTCATGACCTACTACAACCGAAATTTCGGGCAGATCCTTGAAGGCTACCTTCAGATAGTTGGCAAGACCCTGGGTGGCTGCTCCTACAGTGTACTTGTTCATGCGGTTGCTTCCGGCTCCCATGATGCCACGTAGACCACCTGTGCCAAATTCAAGGTCACGATAGAACGAATCAATAAGTTCTGTCTTATCTTCGGCGTCAAGCATGCGACGTACTTCAACTTTCGTCTCTTCGTCGTAACCGTCTCCAAGCCAACTGTTAGCTTTCGCGATTACTTCTTTCATCAAATCTTCATTCTCCATGTTGGTATTATTTTTTTGATTTTGAGTAGTTATAGGGCAAAGATAATGTTTTGCCGCTACAAAAGCAAGTATGCGATTAAAAATTTGGATGATGTCAAAATTCACCATGCCAATCCGCGACATTGCCGGCGGCATCGGTCACTGTTAGCGTCACTTCGTGATTTTTCTTTAAGGGAATTCGTTCTTCATCCATCCTGAAGCTGAGTCGTCCGGTCTTTCCGTCAAGTTCAAACAGTGCGAATTTGCCGTCGATTTCACCTCGCCAGCTTCTTATCCCGCTGAGATTATCACTGATAATAAAACTTATTTTCCTTTTCTTTCTCCATGTCGCCGGTAGTTCCGGTTTGATTACAGGCGGTTGCGTGTCTGTAGTAACGGCAAATGAACCGAATGAGCTTGGCGAGCCTTTGATTACGCCATTGTCGTATGTGGCATCCACGCGGGTCACTCTTTTGCCGCCGGTACGGACAAGTACGTATTTTTGCTTGTCGGCAATGGTGTCACTCGACAGGTCGATTTCAACCGTATATTCTCCGGCGACAGGTATGGTGCGGTCGGCAATTTTGTAGACAGGCGTCAAGTAGGATGCCGATGATGTCGCGGTGACAGTGAAATCGATATCATCGTAAAGTGTCCCTGCAGGTAATACGACTCTAATCCCGTCGCCCGTCCAGCTGTTCTTCCCGTCATGATTAAACCGGTCCCCTTTGGCTGCTTTTGCAGTAATCGGCTCTTTCACACCTTTAATTATAAACGGAAGCCTACGTGTATTGCCATGTTCGTCGGTCAATGTCCATTCACACTTATAATCCCTTTCCTCATTTATGTCGATTATGCCTCTTTCTACAGCCTCTACCATATAGCCGAGAGGCGCAGATGCCGGTTGATAAGTCCACATGGTCCATGACCCGTTGTTGATTACTCCGGCATAGTCCACAAGTGTGTTGACAGCCTTCGTAGTGGCAAAGCTGAAGCGGTCCACGGTGCGCCGATATACTTCTTTGCCGTCAACTGTGAGTGACAGATGCTTCACTCCATATATGTTGGCGGTCCCGGTCATTTTATCGTATGCTTTTATGCCTGCAATCACTTTTCCCCATGCTGTGAACGGTTGCCTGAAGGCAGCAGGAAGGTGAATGTCGGGTGTCGTTTTCCCCGCTGCTTCACCCTCACCTTTTACAGGATAGAGGGCGATTGACCGTATCTCGGGTGCTATATCATCCTTGATGTATTTCTTGAAATAAGGCATCGGATCGAGCGGATCCTCGCTGTCGGTATCTCTGATGTCCATGTGGAGGTGCGGACCGCCCGACGACCCCGCGTTGCCGCTTGTCGCGATACGTTCACCTTTGGTAACGGGGATTTCTCCGGGCGTGAATGACAAGTCGACTGAAAATGTCTCGCGCTCATACTGGATATCGCGGACACGTTTGTCGATTTTAGGGGCAAATGCATCAAGATGTCCGTAGACCGTAGTGATACCGAGGTCGGGGTGTACAACATATACGGCTCGTCCAAAGCCCCAGGGCGATACCACGATGCGCGACACATATCCGTCGGCTGCACAATATATGGGAAATCCTGTACGCCCCTGTGTCTTGAAATCGAGTCCGGAATGGAAGTGATTATTGCGCAGCTCTCCAAAATTACCGCTCAACAAAAGAGGTATGTTGAGCGGTTTGGCAAGGTCGGGTAGTTCAGCTGCATTGATTGAAAGTGTAGTTGCAACCAATGCTGTAAATACAATGTCGCGTTTCTTCATCGGCGCGCAAACATCTTTCCTGTTGCGATGCTTTCGTAGGCGAGCACTCCGCCGTGTGACAGTTCTACCGGCTGCATGGTTCCGTCAGGGGCAATCATTTCGACATGAGTGTCATCGATAAATGTCATAAGCTTGTAGCTTTCGCCGCCATTGGCGCTGACACTCCAGCTACGGTCGCTGTCGTCGAAGTCGAGGCGCACAACGCTGCCGTCGTTTTCGCTTGTGATTGTGTAGCCATTCTGGTCGCACTCCACGATATACTTCCCGTCCTGACCGTCGATGACTTTTGTACCGCATGCGACCGGATTGTTTCCGCTCCAGAACTCAATGCTGTTGATTACGAGCAAATCGGCTGCTGCTGCCACCTCGTAAACAGGAATAATCCAGAATGCAATGAACACAAGCTCGTTGACAAATTTATTATCTATTGTATTGTTCCATGTAAGCAGTTTGTTTGTTAAGGCAAACTTGCCGATGCAAGAGGTCGACACCATTGATGCCGCTAAGGCAAGCACTACTGCAACGCTAAGATACTTCTTTTTCATAATAGAAAGTTTTTTTGTTTGGGTTTATTGAATGAATAGGTTGTTATTTATTAGACCGCAATCTGCTTTCTGCACCGCTCATAAAAATCGAGCACTTTTATTACGTATTGCGTTGTCTGGCGCCCTCGGAAATAGCCGAATTTACATACCGGGTCATTGTAATATTCCGGATTAGCCTTCATCAGGAGCGCTTCCTCGACATTGCCGCTCCACACCTGAGGATTTTTGCCATACTTTTTTGCAAGTGCAATCGCGTCATATATATGGGCTATGCCTGAATTGTATGCAGCCAGGACAAACTTGCGCCGTTCCGTAGGGTCAGGCACATGTTTCTTTAGCGAATTGTCAAGGTCTTTTATAATGGCTACGGCAGTCTTTATATTAGCTTCCGGATTTGTAATCTGAGATGCCGGTAGTCCGTATGCATTTGCAGTGCGTGGCATAATTTGCATGATGCCGCGTGCGCCGGCCCATGATACCACCGTCGAGTCAAAGTGACTTTCGGCATACCCCTGAGATGCAAGTACGCGCCAGTCCCAGTCAATCTGCGACGCATATTTGCGGAACAGGTGGTCATAAGGCGATATTTTCCCTCGCGAAAGGTCAATGTTGTATTCGGGATTCTCTTTACTTAGCTCGAAATAGCGTTTAAGCAGACGTGCCTGCATGTTTTGCGGTTCACTGTCGGCAAACCAGGTGTCAATACTATCGGCAAGCCATTCTTTTCCCGGAGTGACACCCCATGAAGAGCGCTGCGGAAAACTTATCTCCATGCCGATGTCAAGGGAGTTGTAATAGGTCTTGTTGAGTTGCGCGATATCGCTGTCGACGACTGTCAACGGAATCTTTCCGTTGGATACCATTTCAATAAGGTCTTCGGTGATGAGAGTGTCTTCCGCGACGGTATGTATTATGATACCACCGCCTATCTCGTCGTTGAGGTTGTTGAGACGGTGCTGGTACTTCGAGTCTTTCTCGACATAGATTTCTTTGCCTACAAGCTGAGTCACGTCAGTGATGCGCTCGTCTTGTCCCTTTTTGGGCTGTACGAGTACCTGGTGGGTGATGTTTTCCGTGCCACACGGTATCACATGATTGCGATATTCCGCAGTGATGGGTATCTCGTAAGCCGCGACATCAATCTTCCCGGAATCCATCATCTCAATGAGTGCTGAAAGACTCGGAGCCACTTCAAGGTCGATTACAATCCCTTTGTCTTTCCCGAATCGCGATATCAGGTCATAGTCGTAGCCCATCTTCTCTTCGCGGTAGATGAAATAGGAAGTAGGGCTGTAAAGAGTGCCGACGCGGAGCGTGTCGGGCAATGGGTGTATTGAGTCATTGTTGTCAGTGACTCCGGAATGTCCGCGCTTGCACCCCGGACTTAGCGCCGGGATGGCAAGCAGGAGGAGCGTTAACAGACAAAGACCTCGCATCGGGGTTAATACTCGAATGTACCTTTTTCGGAAATGATTGTCAGCTTGTTTGTCTCGGCGTCTTCGACTCTTCCGACAATACGTGCCGGAATGCCCATTGACTCGGAAATCTCGATGACGCGGGCTGCGTCTTCGGGCGCAACATATATTTCCATACGGTGTCCCATGTTGAACACTTTGTACATCTCTTTCCAGTCGGTGCCCGACTCGCGCTGAATCATGTCGAATAGCGGGGGAACAGGGAAGAGGTTATCTTTTATTACATGTTTATCGGTGACAAAATGCATGATTTTGGTCTGTGCACCGCCGGAACAGTGTACCATGCCGTGAATCTTTTTGCGCATTTCGTCAAGGAGTTTCTTGATTACCGGCGCATAGGTGCGGGTAGGAGAGAGTACGAGTTTGCCCGCATCGAGCGGTGTGCCTTCTACTTCATCAAGCAGGTGCATATTGCCGGAATAGACAAGCGATTCGGGCATTGCTGCATCATAGCTTTCGGGATATTTTACGGCAAGTTCATGGCAGAACACGTCATGACGCGCTGAGGTTAGACCGTTTGAACCCATTCCGCCGTTATATTCATGCTCATAGTCGGCTTTGCCGTAGCTGGCAAGTCCTACGATTACATCACCTCCCTTGATATTGGCGTTGTCTATCACATCGCTGCGTTTCATACGGCAGGTTACAGTACTGTCTACTATAATCGAGCGCACGAGATCACCCACATCTGCGGTTTCGCCACCGGTGCTATAGATGGTCACGCCCATTTCGCGCAATTCGTCAAGCAGTTCTTCCGTGCCGTTTATGATTGCGGCGATAACCTCGCCGGAGATAAGCATCTTGTTGCGTCCTATAGTCGAGCTTACGAGGATATTATCGGTTGCGCCCACACAGAGCAAGTCATCGATGTTCATTATGAGGGCATCCTGTGCGATGCCTTTCCATACACTTAAATCCCCGGTCTCTTTCCAGTAGATATATGCGAGCGAAGATTTTGTGCCCGCCCCGTCGGCATGCATGATATTGCAATACTCCGGGTCGCCACCGAGATAATCGGGGATTATCTTGCAGAATGCCTTGGGATATAACCCTTTGTCGATATTTTTGATGGCGTTGTGTACATCTTCCTTAGATGCCGATACGCCCCTCATGTCATAGCGCTGGTCGCTCATAATGTGATGGATTTATGATATGAATTTTATTATAGATTCGCAGTGAAAAACAGATAGCACAGTGTGGCGGGCAACACGCATAACAGCGAGTCAATGCGGTCGAGTATGCCACCGTGTCCCGGCATGATATGTCCTGAATCCTTGACGTGGAGAGTGCGCTTCAAAAGCGATTCCACAAGGTCGCCCCATGTGGCGAATATCGACACCGTGAATGCCATTCCTATGAATACTCCGATGGGCATTGATCCGATGGGAGTTGACATGAAATAGTCAGGCCAGAAAGTGCCGAAAAGTATCGCCGCCGCAATGCAGAACACTATACCTCCCCAGAAACCTTCCCATGATTTCTTGGGCGAAATGCGGGGGAAGAGCGGGTGACGTCCTATAGAGCAGCCTACTATGAAAGCGCCGGTGTCGTTCAGCCAGATGAATATGAACATCGCGAGCGCGATATGCGGCTCGAGTATTGGCAACAGGGATATTGGCAATGCGATATAGAGCTGCCCCATCAAAGAGTAGGCAAGAGTCGAGAGGGGAGTGTCTTTGCTGATATAAAGTTGCATCACAAGCCTGAACAGCAGATATATCAGGTATGCCATAAGCCCTATTGCAGAGAAATAGTTGGTAAGCAGCCACACACCTCCTGTCAGTATCATCGCACCCACGGTGTCGGCGACACAGATGATGCGGCGACGTTTAGCGTCGTCGTGGCTATATAACGTAAAATACTCTATCTGGGCGAGTATGACGAGTAATAGGCAGAGGGCAAGCACGGTCCACTTGCTCACAAGCACGCCTGCAACAATAAGTGCCACATAGATTGTGCCGGATAAACTGCGCAACAGAATATTTTTCATCTATACAGTTATACAAATAAATTTTGGCTCAAAAATACATAAAAAATATGAATTGATGAAATAACACTCAAAAAGACTCCACGGTTTACGGTATAGTTTCCGCAGCGTCATTTTCTACCTGATAGATATGCCTGTTAGTATGTGAATGCTGAAAACTGAAATCTGACAACTAAAAACATCTAAAAACTCGTGAACTTTTTTGGATTTTCACACAATTATGTTAATTTTGCATTTAAGTGTTAATTTGGCCGGTCCTTTTTCAACAAGGGCAAAAACATTTAACGCTTGCATTTGTTAACATTATATAATTATAAAAAAGCTTATACATTAAGCGAGGAAGCTAATTGAAATGAAGAAAGCGACTATCTGGTTTCTGACAATTATAATGGCTCTCACCTTCGGTGGGTTGTTGTATATACAGGTCATGTATATGAATGACATGATCAGGATGCGCGACGACCAGTTTGTTGAAGGAGTACGGCGTAGCCTCTACAGCGTTTCCACCACGCTGGAGCAAGATGAGACCCGCCATTTCCTTGAAGAAGATGCCGCCGCGATAGAAAGTTCCATATATTCTCAGGTCGATACAAAGAAAATGAATGGTATAGGCAGTCTCAACTATTCATTTACCACGCCTGAGGGACTTGAAGCTAATCTTACCATACAAGGCGACCTTAAGTCGCTCCCGCAGACTGAAAACAAGACACCTAAAAGCGGTTACAGCAACATGCAGGAGAGCATACGCGGTCAGTATCTCTATCAGCGCGGGCTGCTTAATGAGGTGATACTAAATATACTGAGCCAGTCGAGCAACCGCCCCATCCAGGAGCGTGCCGACTCTGCTGTGGTTGACGGATATCTTCACTCGGAGCTTGAGAACAACGGGCTTAACCTGCCGTTTGAGTTTGCGGTGGTCAACCGTGGCGGTCGTGTGATATATAAATCGGCAGGGTACAACAGTGCCGATATAGACCGTAACAATATGTTTGTGCAGACGCTGTTTCCCAACGATCCTGCAAGTCGCACCAACTATCTGAAAGTATATTTCCCGACTAAGAATGACTACATTCTTTCATCGGTGAAACTGATGATACCGTCATTCATCTTCACGATAATATTGTTGATAGTGTTTCTTTACACCATCATCATCGCTTTCAAGCAGAAACGTCTGACGGAGATGAAAAATGACTTTATCAACAACATGACCCATGAGTTTAAGACACCGATATCGTCGATATCACTTGCCGCGCAGATGCTTAACGACGATTCGGTGAGGAAATCGCCCGCAATGATGCAGCATATAGCCACCGTGATAAATGACGAGACAAAACGTCTCCGCTTTCAGGTGGAAAAAGTGTTGCAGATGTCGATGTTTGACCGTCAAAAAGCTACTCTGCGCCTGCAGGAGATTGATGCCAATAAGGCTATTGCCAACATTGTGTCAACCTTCAAACTGAAAGTCGAGAGCTATGGCGGAAAAATAGTGAGTGACCTGGCTGCCGGTGATTCGATTGTCGAGGTGGATGAAATGCATTTTACCAATGTGATTTTCAACCTTCTCGACAATGCGGTTAAATACCGTAAGGATGATGAACCGCTACAACTGAAGGTCGGCACGGAAGACATTTCGGGTAATCGTCTTGAGATACGGATATCGGATAATGGTATAGGCATACGCCGCGATGACCTCAAAAAGATTTTTGAGAAATTTTACCGTGTGTCTACCGGCAACCGTCATGACGTGAAAGGATTCGGTCTCGGTCTTGCGTATGTTCACAAGATGGTGAAGGAACTTAAAGGCGACATACGCGTCGAGAGTGAATACGGAGTAGGAACAACATTTATAATTATATTACCACTTACAAAAAACTAAATTATTATGGAAGAGCGTTTGCGTATATTACTATGCGAAGATGATGAAAATCTTGGCATGTTGCTGCGGGAATATCTCCAGGCAAAGGGCTTCAACGCCGATTTGTTTCCCGACGGGGAGGCTGGTTACAAAGCGTTCCTGAAAGGTAAGTACGATCTCTGTGTGCTGGATGTGATGATGCCTAAGAAAGACGGCTTCGCTTTGGCGCAGGAAATCCGCACCGTAAATTCAGAGGTGCCTATTATTTTCCTTACTGCAAAGTCATTGAAAGAAGATATACTCGAAGGATTCAAGATTGGAGCCGATGACTACATCACAAAGCCATTCTCAATGGAAGAGCTTGTGTTCCGTATCGAGGCTATCCTTCGTCGCGTGAAGGGAAAGAAAGGAAAGGAAATCACCATGTACAAGATTGGTCGCTTTACTTTCGACACTCAGAAACAAGTGTTAATGATTGACGACAAGGTGACTAAGCTTACTACCAAGGAGTCGGAGTTGCTGAGCCTGCTTTGTGCTCATGTCAACGAAATACTTGAACGTAACTTCGCCCTCAAGACCATCTGGATTGATGACAATTATTTCAACGCCCGTTCGATGGATGTCTATATCACCAAGCTGCGTAAGCACCTGAAAGACGATCCCTCAATCGAGATTATAAACATTCATGGCAAGGGCTATAAACTCATCGCCCCGGAGGTTGAAAGCAAGACCAACTAAATTCAACAACCCATATCAGCGGAGGCTGTGTTGTGCAAATGCGCAACACAGCCTCCATTTATTATATTATTTCCCGTATGAGAATCTGGTAAAAGGAAAGGACTGAACTTGGCTAATGTGCTGTCGTTCAGTCCTTTATTTTGCGAGCGGTAAACGAGGCTCGAACTCGCGACCCTCAGCTTGGGAAGCTGATGCTCTACCAACTGAGCTATTACCGCATGGTTATTGTTTGTGTATGCAAAGATAAGAATAATTATTTAAACGGCAATAAAAAATGTGCGCAATGATTTTATCACTGCGCACATATATTAATTATGTATGGTCTCGTAATTAATAGAGGCTGCTGAGATTGAAGCGAGAGAACTCAAGGTCGGTCTTCGCCTGGTCCACGAGCTTGTTGTCAAGCTTGAATGCTTCACGGAGGTTATTGAATACCATGTCGCTATTGTTGGTGCGGGCACCGAGTACGGCTGCGATATAGTAAGTGGTTGCATCGGGATAGTCGATGCCGCCGAGAGTAGCCTTGGCTTTGCTGTAATCCTTGTTGAGAATTTGGGCAAGGGCTGCGTTGTTGCTCTTGCTGTCGCCAAACGCGCGGATTGCAGAGTTGTAGTCGCCCTGCTTCATGTAGTAAACACCGAGAGCATCGGCGAGGGCGGGAACTCCGGCTGCGTTACCGAAGCGTGCGGTTGCGTCTTTGTAGTTGTTGTTAAGGAGCGATACAAGACCGAGGTTCATCTGAGCCTCGCCGCTTTCAGGAGCCATTTTTGCTGCCTGTTCGAAGCATGCCTGTGCGGCTTCGTAGTCCTGGTCGAGATACTGGCACATACCGAGGTTGTTGAATGCGCGGTAATCGTTGGGGTAGATGCTTGCGGCTGTGTCGTAAATCTGGATACGCTGGTCATTGTCGTCGGTAAGGGTTGCTGCATAGAGAAGTTCATCTACGGTAAGACCCTTGGGATTGACCTTGTAGATGTTCATGATTTCCTCGTCGCTCTTGCCAATCACGTCGATTGATGCCGTGATGCGTGAATAACGGAGCTGGGGGAGGATTTCCTCGGCGAGCTGGTCAAATACCGATGACAGGTTGCGGATTTCGCGTTCGCGCTGTTCGGGATCCTTATACATTGAAAGTACGCTGAGAATTAGCTCCTTGTCCTGGATGTTGCTTGCGGCAACGAGTTTCTTGAAGCCTTCCCAGTCTTGCGGAGTGAAGTCAGCAGTAAGTTCGCCAAACTCGCTGATATGGTCTTTCTTCAGACGTCCTTCCACATAGTTTACAGTATTTTTCTCACGGTTTTCAGCAAGCTTGGTGTTGAGCTTCACGCCACCATCGGGCGATGCGTAAGAGGTCACGTTGATTTCCTTGATTTCGCGGCGGCTGTCATCGTTTGCCTCAGAAAGTTCCTTGTGGAGGTTTTGCATTCCTGCCGAACGGAGCTCTCCGTCGCGGATGTTCGCCTGGTTGATAAGGAACTTTATGTCAGCGTCAAATTTCTCGTTAATCACTCTTTGGAATTTGTCAGCAGCAATCGCAGGAGTCACGGTGCCGGCATCGGCAAGTGCAGCGGTTGCTACAACGCCCGTTGCGACTTTCACACGGGGAAGCACGTACTGCTTATTGCCTTGCTTGACAGTGAAGGCGAGTGATAGGTCGCTCTTGCGCATGTCGGGATTGTAAGCATACTGTACCGGAATGGTCACTGTCCCGCCGTTTTCGTAGTTTACCACGGGATTGTTGCCACGCACCTTTTCACCCTGGAAAGTGTAGGGCGCAGATGCTACTTCCGAACCACCGAACTCAAGATACGGAGTTACGGTGACTTCGGCGTTCTTTACAAAAAATTTACCGGGGATATTACCTGTAACTGTGGCGGGGACCTTGTCGCCTACCACTTCAAGGGGATTGGGATTAACGGTGAAGTAGTCAGCCTTAAACTGATTCATCTTCTTGCCACAGCCGGTGAGAAGTACCGCTGTGCCCAATACTACCGAATAGCATAGCTTGCTGTTCATAATGATTGATTGGTTATATAACTTTGGTTGTTGGAATATTTTGTAACGACAAATATACGACATTTTATACTCTCATTTGCATTCTTTTCCGAAAAAGATGTATATATTTGTGGAAATATCATATTTGCAATGACAATCAACCGATTTTTAGTCGGCGGCATCACATTTTGTGCCGCCTGCATGGTCTCCGTAACCATGAGCGGAGAGACCAAAAGTAATGCCGGCTCTGCATACCTGCTGTCGCAGACAAAGGATATGAGCCGTGATTTTTCAGACCTAAGTAATACATATTTCTTTGCTGACAGTCTTGTCTCGTTTAATACGGCGGATGGTACGGGAATAGTGGAATGGAAACGGCAGCAGCTTATGCCACGGCAGGCATTCAATGCCAATACCTACCTTCACCAGCCGTTGAAATCGCTTGATTTCCCTGACACGGCGTATCCGCAGAATCCCCGTCTGTCATTTACTGTGGTGCCGGTTAATGCGCGTACGCTGCGTATCCGTGTCTATACCTCTCCGGTCACTCCCAAGGAGAATGACTATGAATCGGTAATGCTCGCCGGGCAGCCCGTTTATGATAGCTCGGAGTGGAAGATATCACGCGAGGGGGATGACATATATTATACTTCACCTTATGGCTCGCTTGAAATAATGGGTTATCCCTGGCGTCTCGTGCTTCGTGACGCATCGGGCAAAGAGCTTACGCGCACACGAGTGTGGAGTGATAACGACAGCACCCAGGTCAAGGTAGCGCCGTTTAGTTTCATTAAGCGGGGAAGCGACAATTCCCGGAGCATCAATCCCGTATGGTCGATTTCTCCGGGTGAACGCATTTACGGCTTTGGCGAGTCAGCTACACCTCTTGACAAGGTAGGTCAGCAACTGAATCTTTTTGTGACTGACCCGCAAGGACCGGAAACCCCTGATATGTATAAGCCCATACCTTTCTTCTTCAGCAACAGGGGCTATGGAATGTTCATGCACACCTCGGCTCCTGTGACTGCCGATGTAGGGCGCAGCTATATAGGCGCCAACAAGCTTTTCATGGCTGATGAGGAGATGGATTTATTTGTGTTTTTCGGTAATCCTAAAGAGATTCTGGGTGAATACACGGCTCTGTCCGGTCGCCCCGAAATGCCGCCTCTGTGGTCGTTTGGCACCTGGATGAGCCGTATCTCCTATTTTACTGAAGATGAGGGTAGGGAAGTGGCGCGTCAACTTCGTGCCAACAAGATTCCGAGTGATGTGATTCACTTTGATACGGGATGGTTTGATGTCGACTGGCAGTGTGACTATGAGTTCTCGCCGGAGCGTTTCAAAAATCCTGCAAAGATGATATCCGATCTTAAGAAAGAGGGCTTCCATATCAGCCTCTGGCAATTGCCTTACTTTGTCCCCGGTAACAAATATTTCCCTGAACTTGTGGAAAAAGGCCTTGCGGTGAAAAACGGCAAGGGTACACTCCCTTACGAAGACGCTGTACTCGACTTTACCAATCATGCCACAGTGGAGTGGTATCAAGAAAAGCTCGGCAAGCTCCTGTCTATGGGCGTTGGTGCCATTAAGGTGGATTTCGGGGAAGCCGCTCCTATAGAAGCGGTCTACAATAACGGAAGCACAGGATGGTATGAACACAATATATATCCGGTACGCTACAACAAGGCGGTAGCTGATGTGACCCGTAAAGTGAATGGTGACAACATCATCTGGGCGCGGTCGGCATGGTCTGGAAGCCAACGCTATCCGCTTCACTGGGGCGGCGATGCCGCATCGACCGATACCGGTATGGAGGGCACTGTCAGAAGCGGTCTTTCGCTCGGACTTTCCGGTTTCTGTTTCTGGAGTAATGACATAGGCGGTTTTGTGACAAGTACCCCTGAGGAACTTTATCGTCGCTGGCTTCCGATGGGATTCCTTACGTCCCACAGTCGCGCCCACGGAGCGCCTCCCACGGAGCCATGGCTTTACGATAATAAGGAGTTTACCGATTATTTCCGTAAATGTGCCGAGCTTAAATATGCTCTCATGCCTTATATTTACACCGAGGCGAAGGAATGTACCGAAACCGGTCTGCCCATGTATCGTGCCCTTTTGGTGGAATTTCCCGACGATCCCGGAGCATGGTCGGTTGATGACCAGTACATGTTTGGTTCACAGATGATGGTCGCCCCTCTTTTTGAAAATGTGGAGTCGCGTAATGTCTATCTGCCGGGTGATGCCGACTGGATTGATTACCAGTCAGGAAAGAGATATGCGCCCGGATGGCGCGATATCAAGGCTGACGGCGATTTGCGCTGTGTGATTCTCGTGCGTGACGGAGCTGTTATCCCTCATGCTGCGGTTGCGCAGTCTACCGACAGGATTGACTGGGATAATATCGAATGGAAACATTATGGCACCCCCGGTGTTAAGAAAGGAAAGATATTCAAGCCGGGCATGACAGAGATTTCTGTCGTTGATTTCTGATGATTGGAGGCGTGTAATTTCGCAGTTTTACCGAAAGTCGTTATCTTTGTGTCCGATTTTAATAAAAATTGTATAATTATAGAATTTTCAGCCGATGAGAAAATGGCGTATTGATGACAGCGCAGAGCTGTACAATATCAACGGATGGGGACTTAAATATTTCTCCATCAACGACAAAGGACATGTAATCGTCACTCCCCGGGAGGGATATGCCTCCGTCGACCTTAAGGAGGTGCTTGATGAATTGCAGGTGCGCGATGTCGCCGCACCGGTGCTTTTGCGATTCCCCGACATCCTTGACAACCGCGTGGAAAAGATATCGCGATGCTTCAAGACTGCTGCCAAGGAATACAACTATCAAGCTGAAAATTTCATAATATATCCTATTAAAGTCAATCAGATGCGACAGGTCGTGGAAGAGATTGTATCCCACGGCAAAAAATTTAATATCGGTCTTGAAGCCGGCTCAAAGCCTGAACTTCATGCAGTGCTTGCCACTAATATAGCTGAAAATGCATTAATTATATGCAACGGCTATAAAGACATGGATTATATCGAGCTTGCTCTTCTCGCACAGAAGATGGGCAGGCGCATATATCTTGTGGTTGAAAAGCTTAATGAACTTGCCATGATTGCCGAGTCGGCAAAGCGTCTCGACATAAAGCCTAATATCGGCATCCGCATCAAGCTTTCGAGTTCCGGTTCAGGTAAATGGGAGGAATCGGGAGGAGATCAGTCAAAGTTCGGTCTTAACTCAAGCGAGTTGCTTGAGGCTCTTGATTTCCTGAACAAAAACAAGATGACCGGTTGCCTTAAACTGATTCATTTCCACATAGGCAGCCAGATCACCAAGATACGACGCATCAAAAACGCGTTGCGTGAGGCGACGCAATTTTATGTGCAGTTGACCAAGATGGGGTTTGATATCGATTTTATGGATATAGGCGGCGGTCTTGGGGTTGATTACGATGGCACACGCAGCTCTTCAAGTGAGAGTTCGATGAACTATTCGATACAGGAGTATGCCAATGACTCGATTTCGGCAATAGTTGATGCCTGTGAGAAAAATAACCTTAAGCAGCCGAACATCATTACGGAGAGCGGCAGATCACTTACCGCACATCATTCCGTATTGATATTTGACGTGCTTGCTACTACCTCGCTGCCGGAATGGAATGACAAGCATGAAATCGGTCCGGATGACCATGAACTTGCCCGTGAACTTTATGAAATATGGGACAAGCTCAGTCAGCCGCGCCTTTTTGAGAGCTGGCACGACGCGCTTCAGATACGTGAGGAGGCTCTTGACTTGTTCAGCCTCGGACTTCTTGACATAAAGACACGTTCACAGATAGAAAAACTTTTCTGGTCAGTGGCGCGTGAGGTAGGAGAGATTGCCGGTACTTTGAAACATGCCCCTGAAGAGTTACGCAAGATTGCCAAGATGTTGCCTGACAAGTATTTCTGTAATTTCTCGCTCTTTCAGTCTTTGCCCGATTCATGGGCTATAGACCAGGTATTCCCTATAATGCCGATATCGCGTCTTGACGAAAAGCCTACCCGTACAGCGGTATTGCAGGATATTACGTGTGATTCCGACGGTAAGATTTCCAATTACATCTCCAACAACGGTACCTCGAGTTCATTGCCGGTACATGCTCTCCGTGAACACGAACCATATTATATAGGTGTATTTCTTGTCGGGGCTTATCAGGAGATACTTGGTGACATGCACAATCTGTTTGGTGATACCAATGCCGTGCATATAAGCGTCTATAAGGACCGGTATGAGATTGATCAGATTATCTATGGAGAGACTGTAGATGAGGTGCTCGATTACGTGCAGTACAGTCCGAAACGTCTTGTGCGTAATGTCGAGACCTGGGTTACTTCCTCGATGAAATCCGGAAAGATTACGCCGGAGGAAGGAAGAGAGTTTCTCAGTAACTATCGTTCCGGTCTTTACGGCTATACTTATCTGGAGAAGGATTGACGCCGATGACCCAGCGTTATTTCATGCGCCTTTCATACAATGGCGCGCCTTTCCATGGGTGGCAGTCGCAGCCTAACGCTGTAAGTGTGCAGTCAGTCATTGAAGAAGGATTGTCACGGGTGTTCCGTGCCCCGGTCAAAGTCACCGGGGCGGGGCGCACCGATACCGGTGTGAACGCATCCTTAATGGTTGCGCATTTTGACCTTGAAATACCCCACAGGGAAATAGATGCGAGATTGATGGCAAGTCTTAACTCACTTGTGGGGAAGGATATCGCCGTACAGTCTATTTCTCCTGTGCACCGCGATGCTCATGCCCGTTTTGATGCTACATCACGTACCTATTATTATTATACCCATAGCGTGAAGTCGCCATTTCTGTATGCCCACAGCTGGCAGGAACCTCCGGGTCTTGATTTTGAGACTATGAACGAATGTGGCAGGATTCTTCTGGATACAAATGATTTTACCTCTTTTGCAAAACTGCATACCGATGTCAAGACCAATATATGCAATGTGAGTTGTGCGGAATGGCGTGAGATTGGTGACGGACGGCATGTGTTTGTAATTACTGCCGACCGGTTTTTGCGTAATATGGTGCGTGCGGTTGTCGGCACTCTTGTGGAAGTGGGAAGGGGTAAAATGAATATTGAGGGCTTTAAAAAAGTTGTGGAGGCAAAGGACCGCTGTGCCGCCGGTACCTCCATGCCTCCACATCCGTTGTTTCTTCAGGATATCACTTATCCATACGGATTTTAAAAATCGTTGTCGGTCAACAGTTGTATGACTTCCGGATTCAGGCAATCCTCAATCTGGAAATAGGGTACCCTTACATTTATGCTGCCTTCGCTATACGGGGCTATTTCATAAGGATTGTAATGAAATACGATTTCATATCCTTGCAAGTAGAAATTTTTACTGATATATATCTGGTCAGAGAATATGCCCCGGTCATCAAGTTCTTTCATTGACGACACGTTGTAGCGTGTCATCAGATTGTCTTTTATCGCGCGTAACACCTGCGCTTCACTGTCGGCTTTAAACGTATTGTCATAAGTGAGTACTTTACCTGTGGTAAAGTCATAATTTATGTAATGTGACTCTGTCATGCCATGTGCCCCACCGTTATATGTAGCAGTCATTATCTGATAGGAAATGAAGTTCGGACTGAAAGTGATTATTGAGGCTATCATGTCGCGCGAATAGACCATTGCCGCCTCCATTGCCGGTATTGAGTCAATCTGTTTCATCTTAAATAGGTCAGAACCTTCCGGTGATGCTGCCGATGCGAGCATAGAAGCGTCAATCGTAGCTTTTGGCTTATCGAAAATAGAGGCGAGCAGTGAGTCTTGGAGCGTCTTAAGATTATATCCTCCCATTTCTTCTGGCCATTCGATTGCGATTCTTACCGTGCTGTAGACTTCGGTGGAGTCATCATAGTAGGTTTCTGCGCCTTCACAGAGATAATTGCGTTCAAGTGACTTTACCGTCTGCTTTATTTCAAAGTTGGTTATGCTGTCTATGTCCGCTGATGTCGAGCTGTCTCTGTCAGCGTTTTTGCAGGCTCCTATTGTCAACGCCATTATAGCCGTTGCTATTCCGATAAATAATTTTGTGTTCATAAAAATATATTATGATGTATTGTAATGTAACTATAACGCAAAATTGATTGGATTTGCTCGTTGGTTAATGATAAAAGACTATTCCGGAAATGCTGAGATGTATGATGTAATAGAAATGTAACATTGCGTTGCCTCCCGTTTTATATAAAATAATGTGTAAAGTGGCGTAAAATAGACCAATAAATAGGTGTTTTTTATACAACTGCGCAAAAATCGGACATTTGTGCAATGAAAAGTTTTAGTAATTCAATTAAAATTACTTACTTTGCACTGCAAAATTGAAAATCATTACTAATTAAATTTTATAATTATGTCAGAAATTGCATCTCGTGTAAAGGCTATTATTGCTGACAAGCTCAGCGTTGATGAAAACGAAGTAACTGAAAATGCAGAATTCACTAAGGATCTTGGTGCTGATAGCCTTGATACTGTAGAGCTCATCATGGAGTTTGAGAAAGAATTTGGCATCACTATTCCCGATGACAAAGCTGAAGGCATCACTACTGTAAAGGATGCTATCGACTACATCGAAGCAGCAAAAAACTAAAAAACGTATAACTCTATTTCCCACTTTTAAATGGAATTAAAGAGAGTTGTTGTAACAGGTCTTGGAACGATTAATCCCCTCGGTAACGATGTTGCCTCTACCTGGCAAAGCGCGCTGGAGGGAAAAAGCGGGGCGGGACCTATTACTCATTTTGACGCCTCTAAATTCAAGACCCAGTTTGCTTGTGAAGTGAAGGATTTCAATGCGGCAGATCATTTTGACCGTAAGAAACTCCGTCAGCTTGACCTCTACGCACAGTATGCTCTTGTGGCTGCCGAACAGGCTGTCGCCGATGCAAAGCTTGATGCAGAGGACATCAACAAGGATCGCGTCGGGGTCATAATTGCAGCAGGTATCGGCGGTCTTCACACATTTGAGGAAGAGGCAGGTTACTATGCGTTGCATCATGAGGAAATGGGGCCGAAATACAATCCTTTCTTCATCCCCAAGATGATTGCTGATATTGCATCGGGTCATGTATCAATGCAATATGGTTACCACGGACCCAACTATGGTGTCGTGTCGGCATGTGCATCATCTACCAATGCTCTTATCGATGCCTTTAACCTTATCCGTCTGGGTAAGGCTGATGCTATCGTCGCAGGTGGTGCGGAAGCTGCGGTGTTCCCCGCCGGTGTGGGTGGATTTAACTCCATGCATGCTCTCTCCACACGCAATGATAGCCCCGCTACCGCTTCACGCCCGTTCAGCAAGTCGCGCGACGGTTTTGTGATAGGTGAAGGTTCTTCGGTGCTCGTTCTTGAAGAACTTGAGCATGCAAAGGCTCGCGGTGCCAAGATTTATGCAGAAGTTGTTGGTGGCGGCATGTCTGCCGATGCTTATCATCTTACTGCTACTCATCCGGAGGGTCTCGGCGCAAAACTTGTGATGAAGAATGCCCTTGAAGATGCAGGAATGAAGCCTGAAGAAATTGATTATATCAATGCCCACGGTACTTCGACTCCTGTCGGTGACCTTTCCGAGGTCAAGGCTATCAAGGAAGTTTTCGGCGACCATGCCTACGACTTGAATATCAGCTCAACTAAGTCAATGACCGGTCACCTTCTCGGTGCCACCGGAGCTCTTGAGGCACTTTTCTGCGTGAAGGCTGTGCAGGATGATATCATTCCTCCTACCATCAACCATGATCCGGAAGATATGGATGAAGAGATTGACTACAATCTGAACTTTACATTTGATAAGGCTCAAAAACGCACTGTCAACGCCGCTCTATCCAACACATTTGGTTTCGGCGGTCACAATGCAAGCATTATCGTAAAGAAATACGCTGAATAAACTATCTTAACGATAGTCTCCTATACAAGGGGTTGTGTCTAATTGACGCAACCCCTTTTTCTTGCTTGTATCAAGTGAGCGCACAATTTAGATATGTAATTCAGAAGATTTCTTCAAATTAATGGTCACATACATTTCCCTAATACTGATATTCCCCTTTCTAAATCCTCGTTTGATAGCGAGGCATACCCCAATCTTATTCCACATATAGATTCGGAGAAACTGAAACGGTCAGGAGTAGAGAAATTTACATAGGATTTGTTGGCCTGTTCGCGGATTTTGTACAAATTTATTTTCTTACAAGTAGGTGTCAACCAAAAGGCCAGTCCTCCGCTTGGAATATTATACTGAACTTTGTCTTTCAGATATTTTTCCAGCATTGATGCGAAAAAATCTCTCTTTTTTCGATAAACCTCTACCATTCTTTTATGGTGTTTGCGGAGTTCGCCTGAAGCAATAAGGTCAAGCAAAGCCTGTTCCATAAAATTATCTCCTTGCATATCCACGATTTTGCGTAATTCTCCCACTTTATCAATAAAGCTTTGGGAGCTGTAGATATAGCCGACGCGTATCGCCGGTGCGATAAGCTTGCTGAATGTTCCGATATACACATAATTCTGCACTTCCTCATACGCGGCTATTGGCATCACAGGACGTTTTCCGAAATGAAATTCATTATCATAATCGTCTTCTATGATTGTAAATCCATATTGATTGGAAAGTTCGATAAGCCTTAAACGCTTACTGAGGCTCAAAGTCGCGGTAGTGGGATACTGGTGATGAGGTGTCAGATATATGGCCTTGACATTGCCTTTTATGATAATTCTTTCGACATCATCCACACTGATGCCATCGGACTCCACTTCTATCGGCACGATTGTTGCTCCTGTGTGCCGGAATGTTTCCCAAGCCGGTTTGAATCCCGGATTTTCCACCAATATGACATCATCCTTTTTCAACAGACAGTGAGCTGTCAAATACAATGCCATCTGACTTCCGCGTGTCACGCACAACTGAGCGGCGCAAGTTCGCATCTGCCTGTTTTGATTAAGCATCTCTGACAAAGCCTCCCGGAAACGCAAATCACCAAGTTTATTGGACAGGTTCATTATCTGCCATTTCGCCTTCTGTTTGAAAACACGACGATATGCCCTTGCCAGTTCATTTATCGGAGAGCGGGTAATGTCGGGAATACCGTCGTCAAAAAATATCTGGTTGCCCTGCAATACCTCCTCGCTGTCGATTGTCTGGGGACGTATTTTTTTTGCAATAGATGTCAAGGGCAATCTTTCAGAAACAATAGTTCCATGACGTTCCGAAGTGGTGATCCAACCCTCGGCAGACAAAATTTCAAACGCCCTCACGATGGTGTTACGGTTGATTCGTAACACCGACGCTAAATGTCGGGTGCTTGGGAGTGATGTGCCCGGCTGGAGCGAACCATTCTTTATGGCTGCTATAATACCGTCGGCAATCTGTATGTAGATTGCGTCCGATGAATCTTTGTCAACGGACAACCGTAAGAATTCGATACTCTCTGGACTATTCATAATTATTAAAACTGGACTACAAAGATAGTCCAAATAATCTGTAATTTTGCGCAAAATTCAAAATAAAAGAAAGATGCAGCATAGAATGAAGACCCATCAGCTTACTGCTGAGCAGATTTCCCGGCTTTTACGGGAATGCCTTGTCGGATGTTTGGCTACCGTAGGGATTGACAACACTCCATACGTAACGCCGGTGCATTTTGTATATACGGATGGAGACATTTACTTTCACGGACTGCCAAAGGGTCAAAAAATAAGCAATATCCAGGTTAATCCGGATATCAGCTTTAATATATACAAAATGGACGGACTGCTCCTTGATGCCGAGGGAAAGCCCTGCGATACCAATACGGAGTATCAGAGTGTCATTGCACAAGGAAAAGCTGAAATAGTTACTGACATAGACCGGAAGAGAGAAGTCCTTAACGCTATCGTGGATAAATATACTCCTCAGTATTCAGGCTGTCAGTTGCCTGACAATATGGTGAAAGGTACAGCAGTAGTGGCGGTAAGAATAATGGAGCTGACCGGGAAATACTGGAATTAAGGTTATGGTTGACGTAAAAGGAAACATATCCAAGATTATGGCGACTCTCCCACAGAATGTGGAACTGCTTGCCGTCACAAAATTTCATCCGGTCGAGATTCTACAGGAGGCATACGACTATGGATTGCGTCGGTTTGGAGAGAACCGTGTGCAGGAATTGCTTTTCAAGCAGCCTCAACTGCCATCGGATATAAAGTGGCATTTCATCGGGCATCTCCAGTCAAACAAGGTAAGGCAGATAATCGGCCGCGTGGAGATGATAGAGAGTGTAGATACAGTGCGGCTTCTGAACATCATAGACCGCGAATCCCTGCGAGCCGGTGTCGTGACCAAAGTGCTGCTCCAGCTCCATGTCGCCCGGGAAGAAAGCAAGTTCGGCTTCTCGGTGGAAGAACTTATGGATTTTTTTGAAAACCGTGGATTTGAATCCTTGAGGGCGACGCATATCTGCGGACTTATGGGCATGGCATCCAATACAGACGACATGGAACGTGTGGCTTCAGACTTCCGGGAAATATCGCACTGCTACAATCTCATTAAGAACGACGGACGGTTGGGACTACAAGGCTTCGACACATTAAGCATGGGTATGACCAACGATTATAAGGTTGCCATAGATGAAGGGAGCAACCATGTGAGAATCGGCACCGCCCTTTTCGGAGAAAGAGAATACTGATAAACGACAAGAAACCAACATTTTATTATGAGAAGAACAGACAGAGAGGTCAGAGACATTAACGGTGTTTTTGACATAGTTGACAGATGCAGCGTTGTGCATCTTGGCATGGTGGATAACGGAAAGCCATACGTTGTGGCACTCAATTTCGGCTACGACCGGGAGGGCGACACATTAATAATGTATCTGCACTGCGCAATGGAAGGGAAGAAAATAGAAATTCTGCGCAACAATCCGGATGTTTATTTCCAGATGGATTGCGTTAACGAGTTCATTAAAGGGACTTCCGAGCGCCCATGTTCATACTGCTGGAGATACGACAGTGTGATGGGAAGCGGGCAAGTGGAATTCGTTGAGGATATTCAGGAAAAGACTCATGCCCTCAACCGGCTCATACAGCACGTAGGCAAGACCGACGAGATATTTTCATTTCCTCCGGCATCATTCGCCCGCACCCGTGTACTGCGCATACGTTCCAACGACATAACCGGCAAACATCATGAATAATATGCGGAATGTACAACGAAGAACAGATAAAAGCATATTTTGACCGCATAAAATATTATGGCGGTACTGAGCAGTCTGTTAACAATCTTAGGGAGATGCACAGACTGCACCTGCTGTATATTCCATACGAGAATCTGGATTTATTGAACAATATCCCTCTTTCACTTGCTCCAAAGGATTTATATACCAAAATCATAACAAACAGACGTGGTGGTTATTGTTTTGAGTTGCAGGGACTTTTTCTTTATCTGCTGAAATCGCTCGGTTATTCTGTGTTTCAATATTCAGGAAGATTCATGGATGAGCCGGAGCATATCCAGATGCGTCGGCATAGAATATTGGTTGTTAGTCTCAATGACAAAAGATATGTCTGCGATGTAGGGGTCAGAAGTGAATCGCCGCGTGTCCCACTTGAATTAGTGGAAGGACAGCTGCAATCCGATTCCATAAGTGAGTATCGCTATGAAAAAGATTCTTTCTATGGATGGGTTCTGATGCAACGAGAACGAAACAAGGACTGGAAACCGCTTTTAGGTTTTACTGAAGAGCCTCAGATTGATGATGATTTTATAATGCCGTCGTTTTATTGCGAAAAGCATAGTAACTCTACCTTCAATAAGTTTATGAAAATCTCGATTTTCACAGGCGATAGCAATAAGACGATTGTCGGCGATGTCTTCAGCGTATATTCCGGCGCGAAAGTTACAGAGCGACACAAAATAACATCAAAAGAGGAAGCTGTTAAACTCCTGCGAACTGTATTCGGTATTGATGTGCCGGGGCATTATAATCCGTTTATCTAATGGAACAAATGGACAACAACATACTGCATGACCAGTGGGATCGCGAACATCTGTGGCATCCCTATACTATGTAATGTGGAGCTGGTTAATATGATTTGGTTGTTGTCAAGGGTTGTGCTACATACACAACTTTTTACCATGCGCCCACAACTCGCGCCTTGGGCGCTACTATATACAAAAAAAGGAGATGCCGTTGACATCTCCTTGAGGGTGAGGTGTGGGGGTCGAACCCACGACCTTCGGAACCACAATCCGACGCTCTAACCAACTGAGCTAAACTCACCATTTTGATGGTGCAAAGGTAGCACTATTTTTGTAATGTACCAAATGTTTTGTGTAAAAATATTTCGATAGGCGACATTTTTTCTGACGGAATCAGTGTGGTGTCGCGAGGCACACCGATATTGTGGTTGCCAAACAGGTTTTCAGCCGACTGCTCAAATGCCTTGCACTGAGGCTCCCAAGTCGCGACATCGCACTTTTCCGCCGGTACGAGCCGGAAATTAGAGCCTTTCACGGGCGGCACAGTGAAAACAAGACGATAAGTGGCTGTGTCAACAGCAGCAATTCCGTCGGCATCGCGAGTCAGTCCGACTTTCAGCATTGCACCTCCGCGTGTGTCGCGGGTCTTCATGTTAGAAATGAAGTTGCCGAGCGAATATACCACAAGTACTTTTTTCCCGTCGGCATTGTGGCGCATCTCCATCGGCTGTACCACATGAGGATGACCGCCTATCACGAGGTCGGCACCCGAGTCCACGAGAAAATCGGCGAGTTGTTTCTGTTGACGTGAAGGAAGTAGTTCGTATTCGATACCCCAGTGGATGCACACAGTCACTATTTCCGCGCCATGACTGCGCGCTTTGGCGATATCGCTTTTGATTAGTTCGCGGTCAATGTAGTCGACCACGGCGGCGGTGCGTAAGGAAATACCGTTGGTGCCATACGTGTAGTTCAGGAAAGCTACATTAAATCCATTGATGTTGCGCAGCAGCGGTAGCACAGAGTCGCGCTCCTCGCTGTTGCGATAGGTGCCGATATGGTCGACGCCTGCTGCATCGAGCCGGTCAAGTGTCCTGACAAGGCCCTTGTCGCGCTTGTCAAGCGTGTGGTTATTTGCGGTAAGCATCAGGTCAAAGCCGGCATCTGTGAGCGCGTCAAGGTAAGAATCAGGCGCGGAGAAGCATGGGTAGCCGGTGTAAGGTGCACCGCCGAGCGGAGTCTCGAGATTGACCACTGCATAATCGGCGGCATCAACGTAAGGCGCGATTGCATCAAAACATCCGGAATAGTCGTACACTCCGGCACCCTTCTTGGCGGCATCAATCTGCGCCTGATGCTGCATGGCATCACCTGCAAAAACAATAGACGCTCCGTCGTTGCCCGAAAACAACGACGAGAGCGTGAATAGCATTATCGCAAAAAACTGCATGGAGCGAGTTTATTTTCCGTAGATGGCGCCCTGCCCTGCAAGAAGGGTGTTCTTCATGAGTGAGCAGATGGTCATGGGACCTACACCGCCCGGTACCGGAGTGATATAGGAACAAAGCGGCGCGACATTGTCAAAGTCTACGTCGCCGCGCAGGCGGAAGCCGCTCTTGCGTGAAGCGTCGGGGACACGCGTAGTGCCTACGTCTATTATAGCGGCACCGGGTTTTACCATGTCGGCAGTCACAAATCCGGGCTTGCCGAGAGCGGCGATTATGATATCAGCCTCACGGCATATCTCCTTGATATTTTCAGTGGCGCTGTGACACACTGTCACCGTAGCGTCGCCGGGCACATGCTTCTGCATCATGAGTGTTGCCACAGGCTTGCCCACGATATTGCTTCTGCCGAGTACTACGCAACGCTTGCCCTTGGTCGGGATGTCATAACGCGCTATCAGTTCCATTATCCCTGCCGGGGTCGCCGAGAGATAGCAGGGGAGTCCGATTGACATCCTGCCTACGTTTATAGGATGGAAGCCGTCGACATCCTTGCGATAGTCTATAGCCTCGATGATTTTCTGTTCGGAGATGTGGCGCGGGAGGGGGAGCTGCACTATGAAACCGTCAACATCAGCGTCGCGGTTAAGTGTCTCGATGGCTTCGAGAAGTTTCTCTTCAGTCACATCGTCTTCAAAGCGGATAAGTGTCGACTTAAAGCCACACTGCTCGCAGGCGCGCACCTTGTGAGCCACGTATGTCTCGCTTCCGCCGTCATGTCCTACGAGGATTGCGGCGAGATGCGGGCGCTTTTTACCTTCGGCAACCATTTTTTCGACAGTCGCCCCTATTTCTTCTTTAATCTGGTCGGCAACTTTCTTTCCGTCAATAAGTGTCATAATCTGTAATTAAGAAGTTGATATAACCACAAAGAGCGCACCGGCACTTTACGACCGATGCGCTTTTTATGAGTTGGCTGTCTCCGATGTTATTACTTGCGGGCGATTGTATCGCTTACAGTAAGATGAGCGCGACCCTTAGCGCGACGGCGTGCAAGCACTTTACGACCGTCGGGGGTAGACATGCGTTCACGGAATCCATGCTTATTTACTCTTTTTCTGTTAGAGGGCTGAAACGTTCTTTTCATCGTTGTTATAATGTTTTGTTTGTTGTCAAAGCGTATAAAGCGAGTGCAAAATTACATAAAACATTTGATTAATGCAACACCGCGCCGTTTTTTTGTAAAAAATCTGTGTAAAATCTGCATCTGATGAAGCGTGTAGCATGAATAATAGATAGATTCTATGATTATTATATCACAATATGATAAATGTAATACTTTATTTGGATTATTTTTATAAATTTGAGGAGATGGGATTGGCAGTGTTGCCGATGCTTTAATTTGACTGACAATTTAATGCCGATTGATTATGACACGAGGAAAGCAGACCTGCAGGATACTGAAAGAGATTCGCCGCCAGATTGCCGAGGCTAACGATATTGAGTTTATTACATCGGAATGTCGCTATAAGGGTGACTGTCTCGGCACGTGTCCCAAATGCGATGCGGAGGTGCGCTATTTGGAGCAGCAGCTTCGCGCCCGCTCTCTTGCCGGGAAAGCCGTAGTCCTTGCCGGAATCTCGGCAGGCATGATTTTTGTGTCTGGCTGCAACGGTACATCGTCAAATCAATCAAACGAAACTTTGCAAGGCGAGCCGGTCGTGCCCGTTGAGCAGAATGAAATTACGGATAGCATCGGGGATGAAAGCCTTGAAGATACTCTTCAGAAGGAGGAAACGCCAAAATTACATATTATAAAAGTCACAGAGCTTGCTATATGTGGCGACCCGGAGCTACTTAATGAGACTGATTCGGTGAAGGAAGTTAGCGACAGCACTGAAGACAATCAAAGTGATGTCTATGAGGCGGTCGGTGAAGTAGGTGGTTGTCCGACATTTCCCGGAGGTGATCAAAAACTGAATGAATGGATTTCTCAACATCTTCAATATCCGCAAAATGCCTATGATTCCAACATTCAGGGTCGTGTTGTGGTGCAATTTTTAGTTAAAGAAGATGGTTCGGTAGGGGATGCCAAAATCGTAAAGTCTGTCTTTACGGATCTTGATGAAGAAGCAGTCAGAGTCGTAAATACCTTACCCAAATTTAATCCGGCAATAATCAATGGCAAGCCTGTCGATTATTGGTTTACAATGCCTATTACATTTAAATTAACAGAATAATTGCGACACTGTTAATCAGCTAATTTAGCTAACTTAGCTCATCACATAAACGCTAAACAACTATGGCTACTCCTGATTTTGCCCGACCCAAAACAAGCTACCGGAAACTGTATGTTTTTCATAAGGCAGAGGCTATCTATGACCTGACCTATTTCTTTCTTCAAGGTCACATTGCCAAAACTGACCGTACTTATGACCAGATGCTTCAGGCAGCACGTTCCGGGAAACAGAACATTGTTGAAGGTCGCTCTGATGCCGCGTCCTCGGCTGAAATCGAGATTAGGCTGTTTGGAGTGGCACGTGGGAGCCTCCATGAATTATTGAATGATTACGAAGATTATATGCGGACACGTCATATTAACTTCTGGAATCAAAGTCATCCACGTTTTGTGAATTTGTTAAAAACTTGTCGCGACCACAATGACACAACATTCTTTTCCTCACTCGCCAACCGCCTTAATGATGAAGAGTTCTGCAACATGATGTTGACCTTAATAAATCAGACCATTTCGATGCTCAATAAGATGATTAATCTTATAAAAGCTGATATTCTTAAAAATGGTGGAATCAAAGAACAGATGTACAACGCCCGGATTCACTCACGAAACCAGGAAAGCAATATTTAATTATGAGTAACTCATGCTAAAATGGGACATTTGTCACACCTGATGTCGATTATTCGTTGTAACTTTGCTTAATTACAGATAATAGACCATAAGAGTTAACTATGTCAGATTCTCTCCGATATAAAATAGTGCTGTGGATGGTGTGGGCGCAGATTGCGCTTCTGCCGGTTGTCATATTGATGATAAATGTGACTGAAAGTGGCGTGATGTGGCGATGGAATCTAATCAGCTGGCTGATGATTGGAGGCTATGTTCTGGGATTGCTCGCTCTCCCTGTCAGCCGAGGTCTTGAAAAACCTAAATTACTGAAATGGTGGTTGAGAATAGATTTCTGGTTTTCGCTCATTCCGGCAATTCTTATATTGCCACTGCTATTTTACTGTGGCCGACATTTTATTGTGGCTGAAGACGGTGATTATGTGCTTTATGAAAGTAGAGGGATTATGATGGCTGCCCCGCATTATAGATTAGGTAAAAAGGAGGGACTGTTTATCCGCGGACTGTCACGAGGCATCAGGTTATATGATTATGGAAACAGGAAAGTAGACTGTTTCAAAGTCGACACACTGAAAGGCTGCATGTATGGAGTAGAGCACGGGGAATCGCCAGCCGCATGGGTTATTCCTATTGATTCGGCACGATATCATCGTCACACCAATGATATAAACGCTCTCATTGACAGCCTTTATCACGCACAACCTTTTGGAACATTTGTTTTTCCAGACAATTTCGCGGAAATTAATTACGAAGGAGGAGAAATAATGTATGATGATTCCATAACTTATAATATTGATTTTCTTGGAAATGACAGTTTGAGTGTGACGGTTTTTAATAACAACTTTACCCGGTTGTCATTCCCTAAAGATTCTACTATCAATCTATCGCCTAAGGATGTCAGAACTTTTGTACAGAGTTTGGAAAGGAGGTTGAGTGAAGAATGAATCAGATTGGTAAATTCATAGCTTCGGCGGTTGTCATGTTCTTATTCATGTTCAGCCTGATATTCTGCTTCGACTCGCTCGACCCGTTGACCAATACCCTATTGGTCAGTGCAAACGTACTGTTTTGGGGCGGCATCCTTTGGCTCATCAACAGGAAAGGAGGCAAGCGATGAAATTGAGCGGTCGTAAATCATTGTCATTATGCTTATCTTTAGTAATGTCATGTTTAGGAGCGTTGGGTGCAGGAATAATGCTTGCAACCGGCTTGAATTGGTGGTTATTTGCAGCGTTTGCAACGACTGCGATTATTGGCTCGGTATGGGTTTCAAAGATATTAAAACCCGTACCTGATGTTGGCATAATTATAAAATATAACTTTCCTAAGGATACCGGATATTACCAAAAAGGCAAGCGAAAGACTACACCCGTAAGTGATAATGATATACTATATCATATCAAGATGTTCCTACCCTTCATTCAAATTGGTATGTTCATATTTGCAGCAGCGTTATTTGGAGCTTCTCACCTAAGTCGTGATACTATGCATCGAGTCGGGTCAATAAATTTTGACGGTGGTCAGGCTGAGTTAGTCGTTGTTGAGCAAGGTGCATTTGGCTCATACGCTGACTTGAGAATTTATAACAGCGAAGCAGAGCATATAGAGAGTATATCTATTAGAGCTGAAGATGCTATGCCAACTCTTGACAGCATCATTGGAAAAGACGTGTATATCAGTTATCGCGACTTTCCGGGCGGTGATTCTATCCTTTCTTATGACAGAATTATGTTGGGTGAGTCACTTCTTGACCATGACAAACTGGAGTTCAATTACCATTTCATTAATATCAAATGAAACAGTGGCAGAAAATATCGCTGATATTATTCCATGCAATAATGCTTGCTCTGTCCATTTATATTCTTGTGAATGGATTTCAGTTGCGTTTGCGGTTGGGTTACTTCATATTCTGGTCGGCTGCTTTGTCTGGAATTGTCCTATATTTTGTCCATTGTAAGAAGTATATCTGGAATGCATTGATTAAATTATATGCTTTTTGTTGGGGACTACTGGCACTGGTGGCTGGCATAATTACATACCTGACATATGACCCCGTCTATTGCGAAACTGACAAGTATATAATGAAACACCCGGCATCAATAATCGGCTTTGACAGTGCCATTCTATATGAAAAGAAAGGTATGCTTGAAATAGAGCGATATCGCTATAAGGGTATCTATCCGCAATCCATGATACCGTTGGATTCAATCGGAGCCATTGTGATTTTCGGAGAGTTCAATAATGGCGAGACCCTGGAGAAAGATGTGTCCATTCTTCCTCTCGACGATTCATTTGATGAGGAAAGTGCCAAAGAATATGCACTAAAACATAATATAAGGATATGAATGAAACTGAAACAAACCAATCTATGAATAAGCGACAGATATTTCTGCTATTCATGCGATATATTGCTGTGGCAATAATCACGGTTTTGCTATTAGCATTTATGTTTGAAATGTCCCATCCTTACGATTTCGGACCCGGGTTCATGTTGTTGGCGGCTGCGATCATATTCTTCTATATTACTATTCCGATTATCGGGTTTTGGATCTATTCTTTTATAAAGTCAATCAGTAGGCGTACTAAAACAGATAAGATACTGCTGTGGTTTCACATTGCCGATTTGCTCATATTGGGCATAGGCATATATTTCGCCAATCAGCCGCCACTTAAATGTGATGCATTTATCATGGAGCAGAATTGCAAGGGCGAAACCGGCTTTTGGATGAGAAACATAGCCCGTCGTTATCGCGGTATGCTACCTGACAGCACACGGCTTCATGTGGAATTTGATAAATCCGATGCCCTACAGTCCGATATTTTGAGTAAACAGGATTTGAAGAAGTTAGAAAATGACTTGGAAGATTTCTGTGGATGTATGGGCATAGACATCGACAACTATTCACACACCGGCTACTCCACTATTCTTTTCCAGCGTATCGGAATGGGTATGTACGCGTTCCGGTTCTATGATCGCCCTCTTACACCTGAGCAACAAGACTGCCTTAATGACGACCCATGTCTGATAGTCTATAATGATTCGACTGTATTTGAGTTTATGGCAGGCGTTTTAGGCGCGCAGACCTTTCCCGGCAAAAATGAATATGTTGAAGCACAGCATAAATGTAAAGATAAATGAAACTGACCTCAACTTTTTCATGTGGTACTATTTTTAGCTTATTATGTAAAAATAAAAAAAAGGGTTGCGTCAAATGGCGCAACCCTTTTTGTGTTGATGGGGAGTGGTGATTAGCGGACTAATACTTTGTGGGTGGTGCCGTCGACGGTCACGATGTAAATGCCGGGGGCGAGATTATCGCAGCCGGTCATGATGCCAGTGAGGGTATATACACTGAGTGTGTCATAGTCGCCTTCAACGGTTATCGAGCCTACGCCGCCTTTGACTGTTACGGCGGTAGTGAGGTCGTAGGTGGTGTTGTCAAGTCCTGAGATGTCGAGAGTGCCGTAGATGGCAAATGCGCCGGGGGCGAGAGTTGCCTCGCTGCCCGATAGTGACGGGGTGGTGGAGGGACTTGCCAGAACGAGATGATAGGTCGAAGCGTCGTTTTTGAACGGCACAGCAATCTTCATTTCGGATGTGACTTCCGGATTGACTACACAATACAGCTCTTTTGCACCGTCGGAAAGGCTGATGGTGAATCCGCTGCCCCATTTTGACGAGCTTACGGAGTTGCATTTCATAGTCGCGGTGGCATTATTACCGAAAAGACCCGGATTGTCGTTGCGAATGCCGTTGAGAGCTGCGTAGGTGTTGTGCAATGCAGCGCGGTCGGGATTGTCAAGATAACTCCAAATCACTTTCTTGGGGTTGGTATTATTTTCCCCGGTAGGATTCCCGGCACTATCGGTCTTCTTGGTCGATTCATCGGCACCGAATTCCTGGAACTGCCAAATCATGTGAGAGCCTGGAGTCATCAGCATTATTGCCGCTACTGAACCGAGGCGGCGCATGGCGATTTCAGTATCGCCTTTCACTCCGGTAGCTCCCCATTTGTTGATCTTGAATGCCATGCGTTCCTCATCGTGGCTCTCGGCGTAGGATACAGTTGAGCCTTTTGTACGGCCGTCACTGATAGAATAGAAGCGGTTGAGCTGGCATCCTTCAGACCAACCCATTGCAAACTGGCAAGATGCGTTGTTGATGTTAGCCCAGTTGAGCTCGCCATCGGCTGCCATCTCGTTTTCCTCCTTTGCACCGGCGAGATTCTCGTTGATAAAGTAGGCATCGGGGTTAACTTCCATCATTGCGGCGTGGAGTTCCTTCATGCGTGCCACGCGTGACGCATTATAGGCGTTGGTCTTTGCTTCTGTGACACCGGTGTATTTATTGGTCGATGCATTATAAGTGGCACCATAGCTGTCGTCATCGCCAAGACCCTTAACGAGGTCAAAACGGAATCCGTCGACATTGTATGCCTCAAGCCAGTAGCGGAGCACATCCTTGAACTGCTGCTGCACGAGCGGGTTTTCCTGTTTCCAGTCGTTCAATACGCTGTAAGAGTGGGGGGCGCTTGCATTGTAGAATGGATTTTTTGATGCCGGATACATCTTATACCATGGATGCAGCCCGTCGGTCTGGTTGAAAACCACGTCGAGAATCACCGCCATACCTCTTTCGTGTGCCGCGTCAATCAACCGGCGGTAATCGTCGGGAGTACCGTATGCCTTGTCGGGGGCAAAATAGAAGTTAGGATTATAACCCCACGAGTTATTGCCGTTAAATTCCATAATCGGGAGAAGCTCGATGGCATTGATGCCAAGACTCTGCAGATAGTCGAGCTTTTCCATTACACCGGCAAGTGTGCCGTTGCCTTTAGCCTGTCCCTCAGTACCGGTAAAGTCACGAATAAGCAGCTCGTAAATTACAAGACGGTCTTTGTCGACACCCTTGAAGTCTTTTATCTTCCAGTCGTAGGTGTCGGCTCCGGAGTTGTAGACGGCTACAGGCACATTTCCTGTCACGTATGCCGACGGATATGCCGGCATATCGGGAAATACGCTTTCCGGGATGTACTTGTCGTTGGAGGGGTCGAGGATGAGACGCGCATACGGGTCGCCGACCTTGGTGGCTGTATCTACGATATAATAATATATGTAGTCGGTGTTTTCTTTGAGTCCGTCCACACTCCACCAGAAGTAGCGGTTGCCTTCATAGTCCTGATAATATGTGTCGGCTGAAGGGATATATCCGTTCCATGAGCCCACAATATTTGCCTTCTCTTTTCCCGGTGCTGCGAGACAGAAATAAGTTGTGCCATCGGCAGCGCGAACGGCACCCATCTGCGGCTTACCTCCCGGATACTCTTTTGCCACAGGTGCATTAGGACGCACGTAGACCAGACTTGACTCTATAGTCTTGCCTCCTGCTGTCGCTGTCGCCTTTATCGTGGTGGTGCCCATCGCATCGATATTGTAGTCGTAAGCGAGGTTGTCGGCGTTTTTAACCGATGTCAGTTCCTTGTCGTTGGCATAAAGGGCGATGTCGGCTTCTGAAGTCGTGTTGACAGTGAAATGAACGGTAGTCGCTTCTGAAAGCACACCCGGCTCAACGGAGGGTGTTATCACCAATGACAATTCATCGGCAGGATATACATTGACAAATATGTCGCCTCCCGAAGCAGTCTTGCCTTCCTTGGAACCATTTGAGTTGCGGAAAACGAAAGCGAGCCGCTCAACGACTTCCCCTTCCTTTACTCCGTAATAAGTGCTGATTTCAGGAATGGTTAGCGACCATGTGTCGGGCGATACGTAAGTCATTTTGTACTTATCCTGATTTACTGTCCATGACGGGGCATACATCCACTGGTCGGAACCTTTAAGTATCACACCGGTATGAGCATACACGGCGTCTTTCTCGGTGAGTCCGGCAAGACCCTTATTACCTTCGTCGGCATGAAAGGTGATTACAATGTCACGGCTATTTTCCTGCAGGATTGCAGGCGAGGTCGTTACAATCTGGGCGTGGATTCCCATGCCGAGACATGTCAGCAAGAAAATTAGTGAATAGAATTTCTTCATATTATTTCGCTATAAATATTAAATGACTATCAATCTGCAAAGATGGACAATTATGCGCAAATTTGAAATATTGCAGAGATGTTTTACAACATAAAAAAGATGAGGATGCACTAAATAAATCGTATTCAGTTACATCCTCATCCCGCAGAAGCCCGGTTCGGGTTATTACGTATTGCCGGTTAAAGCATATTGATGGAACGCTTTATAAAGCTGCTCAAATCCTGACCTTTGAGAAGACCGTTGCCAAGAAGAGCAAGGTCGATAAGCTGTTTGACTTTCTCCTGACCGGCTGCATAGTCGCTTATGGTCTTGGTCTCTTCGGCGCGCAGTTTGTTGACCTCGGCTTCGAGATCGGAAGTCTTTTTAGTATCGTCATCGCTCATCTTGCCATCTTTTGCGGCATCACGGATTGCCGTGATTTCAGCGTTTTTCTTCTCGATGTCGGCACTCATGGGCGCAATTTTCTCGCCGATAGCCTTCTCGGCATTGTCGCGAATCTCTTTTATGAGAGTGTGTTCGGTGTTGACGATAAGATTGTAGCTGTCGGGAAGTTCGCCGTAGAATGCCATGCCCGGCTGCATAGCCGCCATGTCTTTCATGCGTCGCATGTACTCGTTCTGGGTGATAACGAGCGGTGCGGCATCAGAAGCGAGTGCTTCAAACGACACGAGGAACTCGGCTTTCTCTACCGGCGGTATCTGAGACTTGAACACGGTGGTAAGTATGTTGCGCTGCTCCGGAGTCAGGTCGGCGACTTTCTTCTCCTCCTTACGGATAAGATTGTCGATTACATCGGAGTCGACGCGTACAAAGTGGGATTTTTCAAGCTTTTGTTCAAGCAGACCTATGAAATGGCTGTCAAGCTGTCCGTCCATCACAAGCACACTGTATCCCTTGTCGGTTGCCGCGTTTATGTAGTTGTATTGCGCAACCGGGTCGGTGGTGTACAGATAGATTATATTGCCATCTTTGTCGGTCTGGTTTGCCTCGATAAGCGTCTTATATTCATCAAGGGTGTAATATTTTCCTGTCGTGTCTTTTACAAGCACAAACTTCATTGCCCGCTCAGCGAATTTTTCATCAGTGAGCATACCGTACTCGATGAAGAGCTTTATGTCGTCCCATTTCTTCTCGTATTCGTCGCGACTGTTTTTGAATATCTCTTCAAGGCGATCGGCAACCTTACGGGTGATGTAAGTGGAAATTTTCTTCACGGCAGTGTCACTCTGGAGATATGAACGCGACACATTCAACGGTATGTCGGGGGAATCGATTACGCCCTGCATGAGCATCATGAACTCAGGCACGACTCCTTCCACGGAATCGGTCACAAATACCTGGTTGCAGTAAAGCTGGATGCGGTTGCGGGTGACATCTATATTGTTTTTGATTTTCGGGAAATATAATATACCCGTCAGCGTGAAGGGATAATCCACATTGAGGTGAATCCAGAATAGCGGATCTTCCTGACCGGGATAAAGTTCGTGATAGAAATTACGGTAATCCTCGTCGGTGAGGTCGGCAGGCTTTTTGGTCCATGCCGGTTCGGTGTTGTTGATTACCTTGTCTTTGTCAGTGTCGACATATTTTCCATCTTTCCATTCCTGCTCTTTGCCGGAGATGACCGGCACAGGAAGGAAGCGGCAGTACTTCTTCAACAGGGTGTCGATACGTGCCTGTTCAAGGAACTCTTTGTTTTCCTCGTCGATATAAAGCACGATGTCGGTACCGCGTTCCGCCTTCTCTATGGGGGCCATTTCGTATTCCGGAGAACCGTCACATGACCAGCAGACAGCCTCAGCGCCTTCTTTATATGAAAGAGTGCGGATTTCCACCTTTTTCGCTACCATAAAAGCAGAATAGAATCCGAGACCGAAGTGACCGATTATGTTCTCAGCCTTGTCTTTGTATTTTGCCAGAAACTCTTCCGCGCCGGAAAAAGCAATCTGATTTATATATTTGTCAATATCTTCGGCAGTCATGCCAATACCGTGGTCGCTAACGGTGAGTGTGCCGGCTTCCTTGTCGACTGTCACTTTGACATTCATCTCACCGAGCTCGCCTTTATATTCGCCAAATGAAGAGAGGGTCTTTAGTTTATTTGTTGCATCGATTGCGTTGCTCACCAGTTCACGAAGGAAAATTTCATGATCACTGTAGAGAAATTTTTTGATAACGGGGAATATATTCTCAGTGGTTACCCCGATTGTTCCTTTTTGCGTACTCATAATATATATGCAAATTAAAAAAAGTTTCTATCACTAATAACATATAGCAAACCAAATGCCATAGTCGTGATGTGTCATTTATTTGTAATTAATGTTAAAATCGATGACAAATTTACTTGACTGACAAAAATCTGTCATGTAGTTTTATGTAGTTTGAAAAATGTAGTATCTTTGTTGACATAATCCCTTTTATTGATATGAAAAAACTTACTACTTTATTTCTTCTTTTATTGCTTTGTGCTGTAGCGACATTTGCCCAGGGCAGAGGTGATGAACTTATGAAACAGGCGCAAAGTGCGCTTGATGCAAAAGAATATGTCAAGGCACGCTATAATTTTTTGCAATCTTATAATGCTTATGCCGCCGCTAAAAATTATCCTAAAGCTGCTGAGGCGGCTGTGAATGTGGCAAAACTTTACCATCGTGAAAATTACTATAAGGAGGCGTTTGATATTCTCAACAAGGTTGACATGGCTGTTGCCCAGGGTGAGTCGGAATCAGGAAAGACTATGCCGGAACTCCATTATAAAACGGCAAATGAACGCATGAATATGTATATCAAGCTGAAAAATCCTGCAAGAGCTAAAGAAAATCTTAATCACATGGAGGAATTTGCGAAAAATGCAGGCGGTAAGCTGACTGACGACCTTCTTTATTCGCAGGCTAATTACTACTATACATTTGGTCAGAACGCCCTTGGTGACGCTGCCATAAACAAGCTCATTGAGAATTATCAGAAGGAGAAAGACTATGAAAAAGCCGACGAGTGTTACCGTCAGCTTATAGCGACAGCGACGCGCACTAACAATGCCCGTCTTGTCGCCCGTACTTATGAACGGTATAACAACTGGACCGATTCAATTCGTGCCATCACTGCAAAAGATGAACTTCAGGCGATGAAAGCGAAATATGATGATAGCCTTAAGACAATAGAGGAAAAAGATCATTCCATTGCAGTCAAGACTGGCATAATCGTGACTCTTGGTATTCTGCTGTGTGTGCTTGCAGCCGCACTTGTCGTGGGATTCATCATACTGATGCGCTACATCGCGCTCAACCGCAAGCTCAAGAAGAACATCATGATTGCCAACGAGCATAATAATCTGAAGACAGAATTTATACGCAATATATCGGCACAGATGGAGCCGACGCTCTCAACGCTTGACCAACGTCTTCCGGCGGTGCAGGCATTGCGTTCGTTCTCGGCTCATATCCAGGAACTGTCAGATCTTGAAAGCTCGCTTTCAGAACACTACGAGATGCAGGATAATAATGTGCTTTCTTTCTGCGAGAAAGTTGCCGATGAGGCAAAACCGTTGATGAAGCCGGGTGCGAATATTGTGGTCAACGCCCCGAAGATGAGTGCAAAGTTTAATCCCGAAGAGGTTGAGGCTGTGCTTGTGCACCTGCTTGTCAATGCATCGCTCAACACTCCTGAAGGCGGAAAAATCACTCTCGAATTTAAGAAGCGTGGTGCACATACGCTACAGTTTATTGTCACTGATACAGGATGTGGCATAAGTGAGGAATATCGCGACAAGCTGTTCAAGCCGTTTGCCGAGGTGCGTGACCTCACCAAGGGCGATGCGCTCGGTCTGCCGATATGCTCATTGAAGGCGTCGAAGATGAATGGCTCGCTGACACTCGACGGCGAATACACTCACGGAGCGCGCTTCATTCTTGAAGTACACGACAAATAGAAGACCTCAGATAAATAGATTGCAATAAAAAGCCTGGCGCAGCGGTTGCTTTGCCAGGCTTTGTCGTTTGGGAAATGTCGGGTTATTCGGGGCGAATCTCGGTGACAATCTTGTCATGTTCTTTGTCGTAGTCGACATATATGAGATTACCCGGCTTTATAGAGGCGTTGATAATCATCTCCGCAAGCTCGTCTTCCAGATACTTCTGGATTGCGCGCTTTAGAGGTCGTGCGCCAAACTGCGAATCGTAACCTCGCTCGGCTATGAAATTTTTGGCGGCATCTGTGATTGTGAGCTTGTAGCCAAGTCCATCCACACGCTTGTAGAATCCGGCAAGCTCAATGTCGATAATCTTGAATATCGCCTCTTTGTCAAGAGCGTCAAACATCACTATGTCATCCACTCGGTTGAGAAATTCCGGGGAAAATGCCTTGTTAAGTGCTTTTTGTATGACACTATGGCTGTATTCCTTGTCAGCGGGTTTTGTCGCAAATCCCACGCCGGAACCGAAATCTTTCAGCTGACGGCTGCCGATGTTTGATGTCATGATTATAATGGTGTTCTTGAAGTCAATCTTCCTTCCGAGGCTATCGGTAAGACGTCCTTCGTCAAGAACCTGTAAAAGCAGATTGAAGACATCGGGATGAGCTTTCTCGATTTCATCAAGCAGCACGACAGAGTAGGGGTGGGTGCGCACTTTTTCAGTGAGCTGTCCGCCTTCCTCATAGCCGACATATCCCGGAGGCGCTCCGACGAGGCGCGACACGGTGAATTTTTCCATATATTCGCTCATGTCCACACGTATGAGGGTGTCGGTCGAATCAAAGAGATATTCTGCAAGTTTCTTTGCGAGATGGGTCTTGCCGACACCTGTCGGACCAAGGAACATGAATGTGCCTATCGGTTTGTTGGGATCCTTAAGTCCGACGCGGTTACGCTGGATAGCCTTCACTATCTTGTCAATGGCGTTATCTTGACCGATAATGGCGGCTTTAAGCTGTGGCGCCATCTCGCGGAGACGCATTCCCTCAGCCTGGGCGATACGTTGAACCGGTACGCCGGTCATCATCGCCACCACTTCGGCGACCTTCTCCTCGTCGACAGTTTCACGATGTTCATTAAGCGATGCCTCCCATTTGCGCTTCGCCTCGTCAAGTTCAAGTTTCAAGCGATGCTCCTTGTCGCGGAAAGATGCCGCGCTTTCAAAGTTCTGCGCCTGGGCTGCCTTTAGCTTGCTCGCGTTAGCCTCTGCTATCTGCTCCTCGATATTTTCAATCTCTTTCGGCACCACGATATTGGTGACATGGACGCGTGAGCCTGCCTCGTCAAGGGCATCGATTGCCTTGTCGGGGAAATTGCGATCGCTTACATAGCGGTCGGTGAGTTTCACGCATGCTTCAAGCGCTTCCGGAGTATAGTTGACATTATGATGATCCTCATACTTGTCTTTGATGTTGTTGAGTATGCTCAATGTCTCTTCCGGGGAGGTAGGCTCGACCATCACTTTCTGGAAACGACGCTCAAGCGCACCGTCTTTTTCAATGTTCTTGCGGTATTCATCGATGGTCGTGGCTCCGATGCACTGTATCTCGCCACGTGCAAGCGCAGGCTTTAACAGATTGGCGGCATCCATGGAGCCGGAGGCATTTCCTGCTCCGACGATTGTGTGAAGTTCATCGATAAAGAGTATGACATCTTTGTTTTTTGACAGTTCGTTGAGTATCGCCTTTATACGCTCTTCAAATTGACCACGGTACTTTGTGCCGGCGACAATCGATGCCATGTCGAGCGATATGACGCGCTTGCCGAAAAGTATGCGCGACACTTTCCGTTGCACGATGCGCAGGGCAAGCCCTTCGACAATAGCCGATTTGCCGACGCCAGGCTCGCCTATAAGGACAGGATTGTTCTTTTTGCGGCGGCTGAGAATCTGGGCGAGTCGCTCGATTTCCACATCACGTCCTATGACCGGGTCGAGACGACCTTCCTCGGCAGCGCGTGTCATGTCATTGCCAAACTTGTCAAGCACCGGAGTGTCATTACCTCGTTTGGGCGCACTTGTACGCTGCTGTCCCGACGACTGATCCTTCGGGTCGTTGCGGAATATGTCATCATCTTCGTCATCATCGTCTTCACTGAATGACGCTCCCATTTTAGGTGCATCAGTGACATTGGCAAGCAGCTTGTAAAGAGTCTCGTAAGTCACGCCTACCTCGCGGAACTGTGCCATTATGTCAAGATTCTGCACCTCATTGTTATGAAATAGTGCAAGAAGCAGGTGTTCAGAGTCGACTACGTTGGTTTTTAGCATCCTCGCCTCAAGCACACTCAGCTTGATTATGCGGTTGGCAAGGTCGCTTACGCCCATGCCTTCAGTGTTTTCGCGCTGTTTATAGAGACTATTGTCGAGATTATCGCGTAATCGGTACATTGTGTCATCGTCAAGCAACCGCTGGAGAACCCTAAAGGCGTTACTGTCATGCTTTGACAGGATAGCAAGGAGGAGGTGTTCGGCGCGTATCACGTTGTCATTGTGACGTGTAGCCTCTACCTGACTCTGGTCAAGCACGGTCTTTAGTTCATTTGAAAAATTTGCATCCATATAGTTACATTAAAATCTTTGTGATGTCAATAATAACAATAATTATGCCAAAAAACAAAGCAGATGGCACTTTTAATGTACTTCAACATAATTTAAACAATACACGGATTAAAATTACTCACTTTTTCGTAAATTTTATTTATCTTTGCGTGAATATTTTCGTGCTGACGGCACGTTTATATAAACCGTTATTACTTTAAACTGCTATATGCTGGAAGAAGATAGAATCCTAAAGATTGATATTGAAAACGAGATGAAGTCGGCATACATCGACTACTCCATGTCGGTGATTGTGTCACGTGCTTTACCTGATGTCAGGGATGGACTGAAGCCCGTGCAGCGTCGTGTGCTGTTCGGAATGAATGAAATGGGCAATACATCATCCAATCCTCATAAGAAATCGGCAAACTGTGTCGGCGAGGTAATGGGTAAGTATCACCCTCATGGCGACTCATCTATTTACGGTACGGTTGTGCGTATGGCGCAGCCCTGGGCATTGCGTTATACTCTTGTCGACGGTCACGGTAACTTCGGCTCTGTCGATGGTGACGGTCCTGCCGCAATGCGTTATACCGAGGTGCGACTTGAAAAGATAGGAGAGGAGATGTTGAGCGACATCGAATCGGATACGGTTGATTTCCAGCCCAACTATGACAATTCGCGTCAGGAGCCTACAGTGTTGCCTACAAGAATCCCCAACCTGCTTGTTAACGGTACTTCCGGTATTGCAGTGGGTATGGCAACCAATATGCCTCCTCATAACCTTACCGAGTCAATCAACGCTACCATAGCCTTGATTGACAATCCCGACCTTACCATAAGCGAATTGATGCAATATATCAAGGCTCCCGATTTCCCGACCGGAGGAACTATCTACGGTTACAATGGTGTAAAGGAGGCGTTTGAGACCGGTCGCGGAAGGATTGTCATACGCGCCAAGGCAGAAATCGAGACTCATTCCAATCACGAGGATATAATCGTGACAGAAATACCCTATAACGTCAACAAGGCTGAGCTTATAAAGTATATCGCCGACCTTGTCAATGAGAAAAAAATTGACGGTATTGCCGACCTCAATGACGAGAGCGACTACAAGGGTATGCGTATTGTGATACGTCTTAAAAGCGATGCCAATGCCAACGTGGTGCTCAATAAGCTGTATAAGCTCACGCAGATGCAAGCTTCGTTCAGCGTGAACAATGTGGCTATCGTCAACGGTCGCCCGAAGACGTTGAATCTTAAGCAGATACTTGAGGCGTTTATCTCGCATCGTCATGAGGTGGTTATACGCCGTACACGTTTTGAGCTACGTAAGGCTGAAGAACGCGCCCACATATTGAAAGGACTTATCATCGCCTCACAGAATATAGATGAGGTCATCAAGATTATACGCGGTGCCGATTCTGTAGATGATGCACGTGCTCAGCTGTCGGCACGTTTCGAACTCTCCGATGCGCAGACTCTTGCTATTGTCGAGATGCGACTCCGCAACCTCGCCAAACTGGAGCAAGACAAACTTCACGCACAATACGACGAAATCCTTAAACTCATCGAGCATCTCAATCTTATCCTCACCGACGAACATGAGTGTCGTGAGCTTATAAAGAGCGAGCTTGTCGAGGTACGTGACAAATATGGCGACGAGCGCAAGACCGATATAAACTATATGGCAGGTGATTTCAATGCCGAGGATTTCTACGCCGACGACGACATGATTATCACCATTTCCCACATGGGTTATATCAAGCGTACAGCTCTCAGCGAGTTCCGCGCCCAGAACCGTGGTGGTGTCGGATCACGAGGCAGCAACACCCGTGACGAGGACTTCATCGAGCATGTATATACGGCTTCAATGCATAATACCATGCTGTTCTTCACCGATCGCGGTCTTGTGTACAAGATGAAGGTGTATGAGCTTCCTGAAGGAGCTAAAAACAGCAAAGGTCGCGCCCTTCAGAACCTCCTTAATATTGAGCCCGGTGATCAGGTCAAGGCATACATCGCCTGCAAGCAGCTTGATGACAAAGAATTTACCTCTTCCCACTTCCTTGTGTTTGCAACGAAGAACGGAGTCATCAAGCGTACCGCTCTGTCAGAATATGCACGAGTGCTTGCAAAGGGTAAGAAAGCAATCATCATCAGGGAAAATGACAGCCTTATCGGTGTCGAGCTTACCGATGGAAACTGTGAGATACTCATGGCAAACAGCAAGGGTCGCGCAATCCGTTTCTCTGAAAACAAGGTCAGGGAGATGGGCCGAGTGTCGACCGGTGTGCGCGGCATGATGCTTGACGGTGCCGATGATGAGGTGGTAGGCATGATTTGCATGAACGCTGACACCACTAATAGCGTTATGGTAATATCGGAGAAGGGCTACGGAAAACGTACGCCTCTTGACATTGATGTTGAGGTTGACGGTGTCATCGAGCATCAGCCTGTCTACAGGGTTACCAACCGTGGCGGTAAGGGCGTGAAGACGCTTAATGTGACTGAAAAGACCGGCAAGCTTGTGGCGATAGAGAGCGTCAACGATGATAATGACCTTGTCATCATCAACAAGTCGGGTATTACTTTGCGTATCAAGGTTGCCGATATCAGGGTTCAGGGTCGCGCTACTCAGGGGGTACGCCTTATAAACCTTGAAAAGCGCAATGACGAGATTGCCTCTGTATGCTGTGTGCTTTCCGACCCGGAAGAGGAGACTGACACCGACATTCTCGTAGATGAAGCCGACCAGACTCCGCTTGCCATCGACGAGACTGTTGAAGAGGATATTGATGAAGAGCCGCTTGACGACGAGGAGATATCTGATGACAATCTTGACAATTAAATGAAACTAATTTACTAATGTAATCAATAGCAAGTATGAAAAAATTATTTTTGTTAGGACTATGCTTCATGGCTGTGGCAGGTGCTTCAGCTCAGAAGAGCCTCGTAAAAGAGGTGGAAGGTAAGTCGAAAGGATTTGATGCCGATTTTGCCAAGGCACGTACTCAGCTTGCGCCTGCCTTGACTGATGCCGAAACAAAGGATGACGCACAGACATGGTATGTTGCCGGTACAATCGAGTTTGGCGACTATGACAGCCAGCTTGGAAAGAAAGCCGTAGGTCAGGCAGCCGATGACAAGGCTATGGGTGAGTCGCTGGTGAAAGGTTATGAATATTTCATGACCGCGTTCCCTCTTGACACGATTCCCGAGGTTGACAAAACCGGTGCGCCTAAGCTTAACAAGGATGGTAGCCCGAAGGTAAAGACCAAATATTCGAAAGATATGGCAAAGAAGCTTGCCGCCCATTATAATGACTATGCTTCAGGCGGTCAGTTCCTCTGGGAAGCACAGGATTATCCCGGTGCTTACAAGGCATGGTCAATCTATACTTCTCTGCCCCAGAATCCTTCTCTCGGCAAGGACGCTCCTGCCGCAGCGCCCGATTCTATCGTAGGTCAGATTTATTATTTCCAGGGTCTTGCCGCATGGCAGGCTGAAAAGCTTGATGATGCCATTGCTGCATTCCGTTCGGCTCTCAAACTTGGTTACAACGAATCTTCACTATATGATTATGCAATCGGTGTTGCCGCACAGAAGCAGGATGAGGGTATGATTGTGGAATTTGCCCAGGAAGCCAACAAGGTTTACGGTGACACTACAACCAAGTATCTTACCATCATTATTAATGATAAGATCAACAAGGAGAAATATGACGAGGCAATGACTCTTCTTGAGCAGGCAATCGCTGTGGCCCCCAATAATGCAGAGCTGTATGACGTGCGTGGTATCCTCTATCAGAGCCAGAAGAAGAACGATGAAGCACAGGCTGATTTTGAAAAGGCAGTCTCACTCAATCCCGATTACATGAAGGCTCAGCTTGATCTTGGCAGGGTCCTTTATGCAAAGGCTGTCGCCATCGAGGAAAATGCAGGTACTCTTGACAATGCCGCTTACAATAAGCTGCGTGAAGACCAAATCGACCCGTTGTTGAAGCAGGCTGTACCTTATCTAGAGAATGCCCTCAATAACGAACAAACCGAAAGTGATGCGCGTCGTCTGCTCCGCAGTATCTATTACACTCTTGATGACGAGGCAAACCTCAAACGCATCGAAGCAATGTAAAAATCACTTTTACGAATGATCATAAAGGCGTGGAGTCAACTCTACGCCTTTTTCTATTTTGTTAACGGGATTTGTGAAAATACTGCTTTCGGCATGGCAGTTTTAGCACAAAAAATCTTAAATTTGCAGATTGATTAATCACATCATTATTATTACTAAAATCAATTACTATGGGACTATTTGAAAAATTGACCAAAAAGGCAAAAGAACAGCGTCAGCGCATTGTCCTCCCTGAGGGAACAGAGCCGCGTACACTTACGGCAGCCGACCGTATTATTACGGAAGGTATTGCCGATATCATTCTTATCGGTGACCCCGCAGAGATTGCCGATGCCGCTCGTGAGCTGAGCTTGACCAATATATGCAAGGCACGTGTTGTCAATCCCAAAGATGAAAAGGTTATCGACAAGTATGCTCCTCTTTTCTATGAGCTTAGAAAGAACAAGGGTATCACCATGGAAGATGCGCGTCGTACAGCGGCAAATCCTCTTTACCTCGGCTGCCTCATGATTAAGAGCGGCGATGCTGACGGTCAGGTTGCCGGTGCACTCAATACAACAGGCAATGTGCTTCGTGCCGCTTTCCAGGTAATCAAGACAAAACCGGGTATAGATGTAGTGTCAGGTGCGTTTGTGATGCTTCTTCCCGACGGCGTTCCCTTTGGTGAAAATGGCATTCTTGTGTTTGCCGACTGTGCCGTATTGCCTGATCCTACAGCGAAAGAGCTTGCCCAGATTGCACTCTCTACCGCCGACACAGCACGTGATATCGCCGGCATCGAGCCGCGCATAGCAATGTTGAGTTTCTCAACTAAGGGCAGTGCAAAGCATGAACGCATTGACAAGGTTATCGAAGCAGTGAAACTCGTGCATGATGCTGATCCCAAGCTTATGTGTGACGGAGAACTTCAGGCTGATGCAGCTCTCGTGCCGGGTGTCGCAAAAAGCAAAGCTCCCGACAGCCCTCTCAAGGGTACCGCCGATGTACTTGTATTCCCGTCGCTTGAAACCGGTAACATAGCTTACAAACTTGTGCAGCGTCTCGCCGGTGTGCAGGCTGTCGGTCCTATCCTGCAAGGTCTCGCCGCTCCGGTCAATGACCTTTCACGCGGATGTTTCCCTGAAGATATCTACAAGACAATAATTATTACCTGTAATCAGGCTATCGGTGAGGCTGCACGTCACTAATAGCAACTAATACCATAATGGAAATGAATATATTAGTCCTTAACTGCGGAAGTAGCTCTGTAAAATATAAATTGATTGATGTCGACAGCAAGAAGACACTTGCTGAAGGCGGCGTGGAAAAAGTAGGTTTGCCCGGGTCATTCCTGAAATTCAAGTTGCCCGACGGGGAGAAGAAGACCATAGAGATGCCTATCCCCGACCATAAGAAGGCTATTAATGATATTTTGAACATACTTACCGATCCGACTTACGGATGTATCAAGAGCTTTGACGAAATCAACGCTGTAGGTCATCGCGTGGTACATGGTGGCGAGAAGTTTAACAAGAGCGTCAAGATTGACGATGAGGTTATTGAAAAGATAAAGGAGTGTTATGATGTGGCACCTCTGCATAATCCTGCCAATATGACAGGTATTGAGGCTATCACCGAACTTATGCCCGGTGTTCCGCAGGTTGCTGTGTTTGATACCGCATTCCATCAGACAATGCCCAAAGAAGCGTACATGTATGCCCTTCCTTATGAACTTTACGAGAAGTATGCCATACGCCGTTACGGTTTCCACGGTACAAGTCACCGCTATGTATCGCGCCGTGCATGTGACTTCCTCGGATTGCCTTACGACAAGCAGCGCGTGATTACCTGCCATATCGGTAATGGCGGCTCCATCACTGCCGTGCTTGACGGAAAGAGCGTTGATACTTCAATGGGCCTTACTCCTGTCGAGGGCCTGATGATGGGCACAAGAGTCGGTGACGTAGACCCGGGTGCACTTACGTTCATCATGGATAAGGAGCATCTTACCACAAAGGAGCTTAGCGACCTTATCAATAAAAAGAGCGGTGTCGCCGGTATCTCAGGCATTTCTTCCGATATGCGTGACATTGATGCTGCTATCGAGAAGGGTGACGAGCGCGCCAAACTTGCCCTTGACATGTACATCTATCGCATCATAAAGTATGTGGGCGCTTTTGCCGCTGTACTAAATGGTGTGGATGTGATTGTGTTCACGGGTGGTGTCGGCGAGAATCAGCAGATACTCCGTAAACGCGTGTGTGATCACCTCACCTATATGGGCGTAAAGATTGATGACGAAGTAAACTTCTCATCACGCGGTGAAGAGAAACTTATCTCGGCACCTGATTCAGCCGTCAAGGTTGTGGTTATTCCTACCGATGAGGAGCTTATGATAGCCCGTGATACGGAAGCTATCGTAAACGGACGTCAGCCGGAGTAAGAAGTAATACGATATTCTGTTTTAATTGACCCGACTTTCGCTTGCGGAAGTTGTCGGTTAAGAGGTTAAAAAACTTGTCATACAAGTGGGTTGATGGTTAAAGAGCCGGTGAGCGTCTGATGATTTCAACCGGTAGGGGCTATCTTTAACCATTAACCTTTTTAACCTTTAAATGAGCTTGTGAAACTCAAATAATTGAAATATAAGAAATGAAGAAAATTAGAGCTGCCATAGTTGGATATGGTAACATTGGAAAGTTTGTGTTGGATGCGCTTCGCGAAGCGCCTGACTTTGAAGTTGCAGGCGTTGTGCGTCGTAATCCTGCCGGAGAGCAGCCTGCCGAATTGGCAGGTTATAAAGTGGTAAGTGACGTGCTTGAACTCGATGACGTTCAAGTGGCGATACTCTGTACGCCTACACGTGAGGTAGAGAAACATGCGCGCATACTGCTTGCCGAAGGCATAAACACGGTTGACAGCTACGATATTCATGGCGGTATCGCTGACTTGAGGAAGACTCTTGACCCGATAGCCAAGGCTCACGGTTCCGTGGCTATCATATCGGCAGGATGGGATCCGGGCAGCGACTCGGTCGTGCGCGCACTCATGCAGGCTGCCGCTCCGAAGGGTGTGACTTATACTAATTTCGGACCGGGCATGAGTATGGGACACACTGTCGCAGTGAAGTCTAAGCCGGGTGTTAAAAACGCTCTTTCGATGACAATTCCGCTCGGTACAGGCATTCACCGACGCATGGTTTATGTCGAGGTTGAAGATGGCTATAAGATTGAAGATATCGCTAAGGCGGTGAAGGAAGACCCCTATTTTGCCAGCGACGAGACCCATGTGTTTGCCGTTCCTTCGGTTGACGACATCAAGGATATGGGTCATGGTGTGAACATGGTGAGAAAGGGCGTGTCGGGTATCACTCAGAATCAGCGGTTTGAATTCAACATGTCAATCAACAATCCCGCTTTGACAGCTCAGATTCTCGTCGGTGTGGCACGTGCCACCATGATTGAGCGTCCGGGTGCATATACAATGATCGAGATTCCGGTAATTGATATGCTCTACGGCGACCGCGAGGAGTTAATTCGTCATTTAGTATAATTCAAGATGCTTGATTTTATAACCTGGAACGTCAACCCTGAACTGTTCAGCGGTTTTGTCACCGTAAGGTGGTACGGACTGATGTTTGCCATCGGATTTCTGGTGGGATATGAGATTGTGGCGCGTATGTTCAAGCATGAGGGTGCGCCGGAGCGTTGGCTCGGTATCCTGCTTATTTATGTCGTGATTGCCACGATTGTCGGTGCGCGCCTTGGTCACGTGTTTTTCTATGAATGGGATGTCTATCGTGCCGACCCGATAAAGATACTTTATATCTGGGAAGGCGGACTTGCCAGTCATGGTGGCACCGTTGCCATAATCATTGCAGTGATACTGTTTTCCGTGTTTGTCACCAAGAAAAGTCCGTTATGGACATTTGACCGACTTGTAATCGCTATCGCGCTTGTCGGTGGACTTATACGTCTTGGTAACCTGTTTAATTCAGAGATTTTTGGTACGGCGACCGATCTGCCATGGGGATTCATGTTTGTCCGATCGCGTGAGTGGCATGAACTTTATGAAGGTCAGGCGGTGCATCCTACGCAGATTTACGAAGCGTTATGTTATTTTGCGCTTTTCGGTCTTTTGATGTGGATGTATTGGAAAAAGAATGCGGAGGAACGCCCGGGGCTGATACTTGGTGTATTCTTCATAGGTATTTTCCTGCCGCGTTTCCTTATTGAATTCATCAAGAATGACCAGGTGGCACGAGAGGCTACGATGACCTTGAACATCGGACAACAGCTTAGCATACCGTTTATACTGCTCGGAGTGTTCCTTGTTATATATGCGATGATGCGGCCCAAGGTGCAGCTGTCGTTTCCCAATCGTTTCGCCGATGAGAAGCCACAGAAACGCAGATAGGCTACAAATCGGTGACTACAAAAACAATATGTTTATAATCGGGAGTCTGGATGTTTATCCAGGCTCCTTTTTCATTGTCGCGTTCTGTCACGACAGATTTTACAGGAGTCTCATCTCCGTTAATAAGCAGACGCGGGGATGTCTTCTGCAGATATAACTCTGCACTGTTACCCGTCGCGAGTTCTACGGCGCGGTAAATTGTCGTGCCATTATCCGCTTCCTTACTGAATATCGTGCCCCCTTCGTCATAATAGAGTGTCAGCGTTTCGGATACAAACCTGCTTCGGTCATCATTAAGCTCCTTTTCAAAAGAATATGTCGGTCGCGTATCCTCGCTTCCCGTGGGTTTTAGCGTTTCGGGGTCCACATTGTCGTATGGCTTTGATTTGTTGCAGCCGACAGTCGCCAAGGCGATCAGGGCGAATAATAGTTTGTGGTTCATGGCTTGATTTCGATGATTAGTTTGCCTTTTGCAGTGCCCGAAGTGAAGCGCAGTTCATGATTCCCGATGCTTAATGATGCTACCGGTACACGTTCGGTGACAGTTCTGCCGTCAAGACTCCATGTGACATCTTCAGGCACGTATGGTGAATACAGCCAGATATACGGGTCGCTGCTGTTGTAACTTTCTTGGAGCGGAATGCGTATATATGGGTCGTCGGGATTGTCCGGATTGTCCGGATTGTCGGGAGTGGTGGAAGGACGATATGTTTCCCCGGCTTTTGTCCCCCATAGATAGTCGGCAAGTTCGGGATGTGTGACAAACGGATTGTTGTTGCCTTGTAATTCTACGATTTTTTTGTCGCGCGCTTTCTCCCATTCGTCAACAGGGTCATTGACGTGCCATCTCATATACATGTCGCTCCATTCGCTTCGAAGTGTAGGGTATGGGGTGTTGTCGAAAATATATCTTCCCCGGTTACCCCACAGCTGACATGGATAGAGCGATGCGATATAGAATATCGCTCGTGCGATGTCGCCCTTCATCTCTTCAGGAGGAATGTAGCAATCATAGCCATCGGTTATCTCGCCAAGGGGGAGCTGTCCACGGTCAATCGCGGGTGCCCCGTCAGAGATAAGCATGTTGTGGAGGTCGCCCGATGCCTCGGCTAAGCATTTCGGGTCAGGTTTCATCCACTCGACAGGCACGATATATGAAATTCTTGCGAAGTCCGGTTCGGTAATCAGTTTCCCGGTCAAGCCGTCGTAAGGAAGTCCGTCGGTTTGCTCATATATTTGGAAAAGATACTCGACAAGACGCTGTTCATCTACGGTCAGTGACGGGCGACATTGGCGGTAAATGGTATTTTTCAGGGCTTCGCCGCTTCTGCCCGGCGCGTAGTCGTCAATCACATCGGCTTGCAATGTGAAAAACGATTGGAGGAATATGGCAACGAGGCTTGCGGATAATTTTTGCATGAGGCGAGAGTAATGATTGGTGATTGAAATTATGCAAATTTAAACAAAAGGTTTCAATCACCAAATTTTTCGCCTGTTTTTCACTTATTTGCCTATGCAGTGATAGACAAACCCTTCTTCGGCAAGCTCATCGGGGTCATAAATGTTTCTGCCGTCGATGATTATGTTGCCTCGCATCACGCGGTGCAGTACATTCCACGAAGGTACTCTGAATTGCTTCCATTCGGTGAGCAATGCAAGCGCGTCGGCATCGATTACAGCCTCATACATGTCGCGCGCATACTCAATCCGGTCGCCCAGGCGGCGTTGTGCCTCCGGTATGCTGACGGGGTCGTATGCTACCACAGTCGCTCCGGCGGAAATCAGTTTTTCGATTACGACGAGCGAGGGGGCTTCGCGCATATCGTCGGTTTCAGGCTTGAACGCCAGTCCCCATATCGCGATGCGTTTTCCGTTTAAGTCGCCGAGGGTGGTTGCAAGCTTGTCGTAGACGATTGATTTCTGCCGGTCGTTGACTTCTTCGACTGCCTCGATTATGCGCATGGTGTATCCGTGCTCCTTGCCGGTGTGGATAAGTGCCTTGACATCCTTGGGGAAGCATGAGCCGCCGTAGCCGCAGCCGGCATAGAGAAACTTATTGCCGATACGTGCATCCGTGCCGATACCTTTGCGCACCATATTTACATCCGCGCCCACCAGTTCGCAGAGGTTGGCGATGTCGTTCATAAACGATATGCGGGTCGCAAGCATGGAGTTGGCGGCATATTTGGTCATTTCGGCTGATGCTATATCCATGAATATGACCCTGAAATTGTTTAGCAGGAAAGGACGGTAGAGGCGCTCCATCACTTTACGAGAGCGGTCGCTCTCGATGCCTATCACCACCCTGTCGGGCGACATGAAATCCTTGATTGCCGCGCCTTCCTTAAGAAACTCCGGATTGGACGCCACTTCGTAGGGGATGTTCTCGCCGCGTTTTGCAAGCTCGGCGTCGACCACCGCTTTTATCTTCTTGGATGTGCCTACGGGTACTGTGCTCTTTGTGACAAGAATGGTGTAACGCTTGATGTTTTGTCCGAATGTACGTGCTACCTCGAGCACATATTTCAGGTCGGCGCTACCGTCTTCATCGGGTGGAGTGCCGACGGCGCAGAACACTACTTCCACATCGTCGAGACACGACAGAAGGTCGGTCGTGAAGTGCAGGCGCCCTTCTTTTACGTTACGCTTCGCCAGGTCATCAAGTCCCGGCTCATATATGGGGATTTCGCCTTTATGCAGACGCTCGATTTTATTGACATCGACATCCACACATGTCACGTCGATACCTACCTCGGCAAAGCAGGCTCCCGATACAAGCCCGACATATCCAGTCCCAACGATTGCTATTTTCATCTCAAAAAAATCTTTTTGCAAATTTAGTCAAAATCACCGAATCCGAATTGCATTTGACGATTATTTCGTGATTTACCGGTTTGACGGATATTCTATTTTTACTGTCGGTTCATCAATGCCTATTCCCGGCGATATGGATATTTTGAGCTTTTCATTTTCATCTCTGCCAATCGTCTCTCCATCGTTAAATGTTACGTCGTAACTCAGTATGTAATTGGATATATCAGTGATAAAATCAAGAATGTCGTTTAATGGGGCATCTGCGCACACTTCAATTTCCATTTTGCCGAAATTGGTCAACCCACGGGTTAAAATGCCATTTTGATTTCCATGCTTAAACGGGATGGGCCATATCCAGTTTAAGACAGGTAGAGTGTAATCATCATCATGAAGACAATCAGCCAATGCGATATATGTATCAGGATGAAGAAGATTGTCATTATAATATGCTGCAGTAGCATATTCCTGCTTTAACGCGCAGGAAATTAACTTTGTGAATAATTTGGCGGCTTCGACATGTGAATCCTCTTTACAATTAACATAAATAATCAGGTGTGCTTTGTGGCTTTTCGCTATTTTCTTGGCACCATCCCAGAAGATTTGTCGTTCAGCAGCTTCTTCCGCTTCATTGTAGGGAATTTTTGCATCGACAAACGCAACGACGCGAAGACACTCATTAGCTTTATAAGCCAATCCGATGTCGTCCACTACATTGTCGGATAAGTCCAATTCCCATTCTTTCCTTACATCGGCAACAAATTTGTTTATGTCCCATTGGGGCTTGGAAAAGAGAACATTGGCGATGAAACTTTCTGAATTTGTGGACTCAGGTAAAATTTGGTCTATTAATTGTGCCATAATCGGGAGATTTACGATTTTACAAATATAGTGAAAAGGTTTGTGATTTGGTGATGAAATAAATGTGGCTGGGGATATAATTTGTTGGGTGAGGAGTGCGTTATTAATAGGTATGGTTATTTGGAAAAAGTAATGACGCTTCTACGATATATATTATTTCTGATTTGTGTATTATGCGGAGTGGCGGCACAGGCGCAGGTGAAGATTCACGGAAAGGTGACCGATGCCGACAATAATCCGCTGGAGTTTGTCACGGTGAGAGTCGCGGGTACTGCCACCGGTACTACCACCGGTCTTGAGGGCAATTATCAGCTTTCAGCCGCGCAGCAGGACACTATCAAGCTCGTGTTTACCTGCATCGGTTACAAGGAGGTGGAGCGACAACTGATTGATGCAAAAGGCGACCAGACGGTAAATGTACGGATGTATCAGAGTTCCAAGGAACTTGCCGAGATAGAGGTGACGGAGTTCAAGAAGCAGACCGGCTCGCTTCAAGCCATTGATGCGGGCTCTTACAAATTGTCGCCTGATGTGTCGGGCGGCAGTATCGAGTCGCTTATCACTACGATGGCGGGTGTCAACTCTTCTAACGAGATGTCGTCGCAGTATTCGGTGCGCGGCGGTTCGTATGATGAAAACAGTGTGTATATCAACGGTATAGAGGTCTATCGTCCGCTGCTCGTCACTTCCGGACAGCAAGAAGGACTGAGTATCATAAACCCTGACATGGTGGATAAGGTCAACTTTTCTACCGGAGGTTTTCCGGCTGAGTATGGCGACAAGATGGCATCGGTGCTTGATATCACTTATCGTCAGCCTGAGTCATTTGAAGGTGCGATTTCAGGCAGTCTGATGGGCGGTAGCCTTTCGTTGGGGCAGACCACACGCCATTTCTCCCAGCTCCACGGAGTGCGCTACAAGCGTAACACATCGCTGCTCAGCTCAATGGAGACAAAAGGAGAGTATGACCCCAATTTCTTTGATTATCAGACCAATCTCAACTATCGCATAAACTCCAAATGGCAGCTGTCGTTTCTCGGAAACATTGCCATAAACAATTATAATTTCACTCCTGTAAACCGCACTACCAATTTCGGTACGGCGGAGGATGCAAAGCAATTCACTGTGTATTTTGACGGAAAGGAGAAAGACCGTTTCGAGACCTATTTCGGTGCGCTCACGTTGCGTTACCGACCGTCGAAAAGTACCGACTACACGCTCCTTGCCTCCGGCTATCTTACCAATGAGCTTGTGACCTACGATATTTCGGGCGAATATTGGCTTGACCAGGCGGGTACATCGGGGGAAGGCGGTATCGGCGGCGAGCTTGGGGTAGGGCGCTACCATGAACATGCCCGCGACCGTATAAGGGCGTCGGTGCTGTCGCTTGCTTTCCGGGGCAACACTTCTGTCGCTCACCATAATATATCTTACGGCTTGACGTTCAACCACGAGAATGTGTATGAGCGTTCCCGCGAATGGGAGTTGCGCGACTCGGCGGGATTCTCGTTGCCTAACAATGGCGAGACGCTTGAGATGATATATACCCTCACCTCGCGTCAGGATCTGTCGAGCAATCGCGTGTCGCTGTTTGCTCAGGATACCTACCGTCTGAATGCGTCGAGCGGCTATTTTTCATTTAACGGAGGCATAAGGATGAGCTACTGGGATTTCAACAAGGAATTCTTGATTAGTCCTCGTGTCAATGTTGGTTATGTCCCGGCTACCAACGATCACTGGGCATTCCGCTTCGCTACCGGACTCTATTATCAGTCACCTTTCTATAAGGAGTTCAGGATGCCTGTCGAAAACGGCACCATGATAAAACTTAACAATGAGATAAAGTCGCAGCGCAGCTGGCAGTTTATATTGGGTGCCGACTATACTTTCCGGATGTTTAACCGCCCGTTTAAACTTTCGGGTGAGGCTTATTACAAGGCATTATCCAATCTTATCCCGTACGAGGTCGACAATCTGAAGGTGGTTTATGACGGAGTGAACTCTTCAAGCGGATTTGCCACCGGTGTCGATTTCAAGCTATTCGGTCAATTTGTGCCGGGAAGCGATTCATGGATAAGCTTTTCGCTTATGAAGACTCAGGAAGACCTTAACGGGGTAAAAGTGCCGCGTCCTAATGACCAGCGCTACAGTTTCGCGCTTTATTTTACCGACTATTTCCCGAAATTTCCCAAACTGAAATTCAGTCTGCGCGGAATATTTGCCGACGGACTCCCCACGACTGCGCCTCGCAGCTCACGCGACAAAGGATATTTCCGCACACCGGCATACAAGCGTGTCGACATCGGATTTTCTTACGCGCTGTTGAGCCCGCTGAAAGAGGGGGAACAGCGAAGCGGATTTTTACGCCATCTGAAATCGATGTGGCTCGGACTTGACTGCTTCAACCTTTTCGACATATCCAATGTAAGCAGCTATTATTGGGTGACTGACGTAAACGACATCCAGTATGCCGTCCCCAATTATCTCACGCGCCGCCAAATAAACGTGCGCCTCTCCATCGATTTCTGATTCAGATTTACAAGTGCGTTTTGTCAGGCGAGGCGGTATTTGCCCCCCGGATAGGTGAGGATGAGGCTTTTGAATTCCATGTCGACAAGGAGCGGCAGCAACTTGTGCATGGGTAGATTGAGCGTCACGCCGATAGTGTTGATGTCACCTTCCCCTTTTTCTGTAAGATAACCGATTACCGCCTCTTCTTCGGGCGAGAGTATCAGCGGGATTGTCGCCTGGTCGCCCTCTTGTTGCCGCGACTGCCATCCCATCATGGCAATCAGGCTGTCGGCATCACTTATGAGTGCGGCAGTGTTATCCGCGATAAGTTTGTTGCATCCCTGACTGAACCGATCTGAAGTCCTTCCGGGTAAAGCCGCCACATCCCTGTGATACGCTGATGCAATACCGGCTGTTATAAGCGCACCTCCTTTTATTGCCGATTCGGCAACCACAGTGCAGTCGCAAAGCCCTGCCACGATACGGTTGCGTGCCACGAAATTACCTTTGTGCAAGGCATCCTGCGACATATAATCGGTGAGCAGCATACCACCGCTACGCACGATGTCGGCAGCCGTTGAGCGGTGAGACGCCGGATAAATGGTGTTGAGACCATGTGCAAGGACTGCAACCGTTGGCACTCCGCAATGGAGGGCAGCACGGTGAGCCGCGATGTCAATGCCGTAGGCAAGTCCGCTTACTATGACAAGATTGTCAATCTTTTTTGAAAGTCCCTCGACAAGGCGTATTACAAAATCGGTTCCGTAAGGGGTTGCGTGACGTGTGCCTACGATACTTATTATGTGAGATGCGTTGAGGTCGCATTTGCCAAGACCGAAAAGAAGAAGCGGGGCGTCGTCACACTCGTTAAGTCTTGCCGGGTAATCGGTATCGGTGAAATACAGTGTTTTCACATGGTTGCCGTCGATAAACGGCATCTCTTTATTTGCCTTTTCAAGCACCTCGGCGCGATAAGCATCGGTGAAAAGACGGTTGCTGCAGCCCATCACTGCCGACAGCTGTCGCTCCGGGGTTGTGAAAAAGCGCTCCTCATCGCCCACGCGAGAGAGTATTTCTCCTGCGAGGCGTCTCGTTATGCCACGTAACGAGGCAAATGCTATCTGATAAATATCGGTTGTCACGCGTCGAGATATTTAGCAAACGCCTCAACAAGTTCATCGCCACGGGTGAGTTTCCCGTTGACCGTGGTGACACATGCCACCTTTGCCTTGACCACGGGTCGTCCCTCGCTGTTATAGATGTCCTGATGGAATATGAAACGCGCTCCCTCGCGTGAAATATTAAGACAGCTTGTAAAACTTTCACCAAGTCCGAGCGGAGTCTTGTACTCAATCTCGACCTTGCTCAACACAGGGTCGATGCCGCGTTCATGCATCGAACGGAATGTCATGCCTGCCCATTCGCAGAATTCATGGCGTGTATGCTCAAGGTAATGCAGATATATGGCGTTGTTGACTATGCCTTCTGAATCAACCTCATAGTCACGCACCTTCATGGGCATTTCAAATATGTACTTTTTCTTCATAATGCCCAAATTTAGCAAAAAAAATCCAAACTTGATTTCATTATATTACAAAATCCATTATACGCTTTGCAAATAGGTTGGAAGAGCGATGTAAAATAATATAAATATTATCTAAATATGATACTATTTTGACATGAGATTGCGTTTTAAATTCAGAATGATTATTTTTGTAGAAAATACTAACCGTGAACCATAAATACACAGAATGAAACTATTAAGAAGACCATTACCTTTGGCATTGGCACTATGTCTCGGCATAGTATCGGTCAATGCGGAGACTGTACACATCACAACTCCCTCCACATCTCTTGTGCTTGACGCTGAAAAGGGTCAGGATGCGAAATTCCTCTATTACGGCAATAAGATAGGCGCAGAGGAAATTGAGGCAATGAAAAGTTCCGGTGTCTCCTGGAACAAGGCATATCCCTCTTATGGAATGTCGACTGTCGCCGAGACCGCTCTGAGCGCGGTACATTCCGACGGTAACATGACCCTTGATCTTGCAGTGGAAGATGTCGCTACAAAGAAAGATAAGGACTCGGAAGTGACAACCGTTACTTTAAAAGACAAGTATTATCCCTTCACTGTCAAATTAAATTACCGCACTTATCCGGGAGAAGACGTGATTGAGACCTGGACTGAAATCTCTCATAACGAGAAAGGGAAAGTGGAGCTTACGCAATTTGCTTCAGGATATCTTCCAATCCGTTACGGCGATGTATGGCTTTCGAGCCTTTACGGGTCGTGGGCTAATGAAGGCAGAGTGGAAGAAGCCCCTCTCCTGCATGGAATGAAGGTGATAAAAAATAAGGACGGCGCGCGTAACTCTCATACTTCCCATGCCGAGGTAATGCTGTCGCTTGACGGAAAGGCAAAGGAAAATTCCGGTCGTGTGATAGGTGCGGCACTCGCTTACAGCGGCAACTACAAATTGCGCTTCGATACCGATGACAGCAACTATCATCATTTCTTTGCCGGAATCAACGAGGAAAATTCCGAATATCATCTCCCGAAAGGGGAGGTGTTTGTGACCCCGGAGCTTGCGCTTACCTATAGTGAGGAAGGTCTTAGCGGTGTAAGCCGTAATTTCCACAAGTGGGGTCGTAACCACAAGCTTGCCCACGGCGACAAGGAAAGAAAGATTCTTCTCAACAGCTGGGAAGGTGTATATTTTGATATCAACGAGCAGGGTATGCACGACATGATGAGCGATATCGCCTCGATGGGCGGAGAATTGTTTGTGATGGACGACGGTTGGTTTGGCGTGAAATATCCGCGTAAAAATGATTCTTCTTCGCTCGGCGACTGGACTGTCGACACCGAGAAACTTCCCAACGGAATACAGGGCCTGATAGATGCTGCTGAAGAGCGTGGTATAAAGTTCGGTATCTGGATTGAGCCGGAAATGACCAACACTATCAGCGAGCTTTACGAGCAACATCCGGAATATATTATAAAGCCCTCCAACCGTGAGCCTAATCTCGGTCGTGGCGGCACACAGCTTGTGCTTGACCTCAGCAATCCAAAGGTGCAGGATCTTGTGTTCAACGTGGTTGACACGTTGCTTACCAAATATCCTGCGATAGACTATATAAAGTGGGATTCGAACGCTCCTATCATGAATCACGGCTCGCAATATCTCACCGCCGACAATCAGAGTCATCTCTATATAGAATATCACCGTGGCTTTGCAAAGACTCTTGACAGGATACGCGCCAAATATCCCGATGTCACGATTCAGGCATGTGCCAGTGGTGGCGGTCGTGCCAACTATGGTGTGCTTCCCTGGTTTGACGAGTTCTGGGTGAGCGACAATACCGACGCGCTTCAGCGCATATACATGCAGTGGGGTACAAGCTACTTCTTCCCGGCAATAGCAATGGCTTCCCACATAAGTTCCAAGCCTAACCATCAGACATTCCGTACCACACCTGTCAAGTTCCGTACCGATGTGGCTATGAGCGGTCGTCTCGGCATGGAAATTCAACCTAAAAACATGACACAGGAGGAAATCGACCAGACCCGTAAGGCGATTGCCGAATACAAGGATATCCGCCATATTGTGCAGTTTGGTGACATTTACCGTTTGCTTTCTCCTTATGATAAAAAAGGCGCGGCATCCATGATGTATGTCACTCCGAAGAAAGATGAGGCGGTATATTACTGGTGGAAGACCGAGACGTTCTGTAATCAGCAGCTTCCGCGCGTACCCATGGCAGGATTGAAGCCCGAGGCGAAGTACCGCGTACATGAATTGAATCGCATCGACAATGAGCCTCTGTCTTTTGAAGGTCGTGAATTTACCGGGTCATTCCTTATGTCCAACGGACTTGAAATGCCTCTTGAACATAATGTGGATTACCACAAGCGTAACGATTATTCAAGCCGTGTGCTTTATCTCAAAGAAGTGAAGTAATCGGGATTTGATGTTAAAATGTTATTAAGGCGATGCCTCAGGCATCGCCTTTTTGCATTTTTATGTCTAATTTTGCAGTGTAGTATTTAGAGTGTATTAACAGGATTCCCATGAAAAAAATATTTTTTGCAGCACTTGCGCTGATTTCGTGCTCGTATATATCGGCTAAAGAAGTCGAAATAAAAATATACCAGACTTCCGATGTTCACGGAAGCTATTTCCCGTATGATTTTATCACCGGGCAGCCGTTGCCTGGCAGTCTTGCCCGTGTGTCGACTGTCGTAAACAAGGCGCGTGAAAAATATGGTGACAATGTACTGTTGATTGACAATGGGGATATTCTTCAGGGTCAGCCCACGGTATATTACTATAATTATATTGACACTGTCTCGCCCCACATCACATCGGAAATCATGAATTACATGAAATATGACGCGGGTAATGTAGGAAACCACGATGTAGAGACCGGAAGGGTGACGCTTGACCGTTGGGCATCGCAATGTGAGATGCCTGTTCTCGGTGCCAATATAATAGACACCGCGACCGGAAAACCACATTTCAAACCTTATGAGGTGTTTGAACGCGATGGAGTGAAAATCGCCATTTTGGGTATGATTACTCCGGCTATTCCTGCATGGCTTCCGCAGACCCTATGGAACGGTCTGACATTTGAGGATATGGAGATGACTGCACGTAAATGGATTCCGGTAATCAAGGAAACGGAGAATCCCGATGTGATAATCGGTCTGTTTCATGCCGGTCAGGATGGAAATGTGCTTATCGATTACAAAGAAAATCCTTCACTTGAGATTGCACGGAATGTGCCGGGATTTGACCTCGTGCTCATAGGGCATGACCATCGCCGTGACATGAAAAATGTAGTCAATGTGGAGGGCGATACCGTATTGGTGATGAATCCGGCAAACAATGCCGAGTTTGTCACAGATGTCACCATGACTTTTAATATCGATGATTCCGGTAAGGTCGTTGATAAGAAAATATCAGGAGAACTACTTGATTTGTCAAAATATATGGCGGATGTAAACTATATGGGTCGTTTTTATCCTCATATCGAGACGATAAATAACTTTGTCAGTGAGCCGCTTGGCGTGTTTACCGATACAATCTCGACGCGTGACGCGTATTTCGGGTCATCGGAATTTGTCGACCTTATCCATGAACTTCAGCTTGCCCTTTCCGGAGCTGATATCTCGTTTGTGGCCCCGCTCTCTTACGATGCCATGATTCCTGCTGGAGAAATAACGGTCGCCGACATGTTCAATCTCTATAAGTATGAAAATATGCTCTATGTAATGGAGCTTACAGGCAGGGAAATAAAGGGATGTCTTGAGGAATCATACGGCAAGTGGGTCAATACTATGACTTCGCCTGAGGACCATCTGCTGCAACTTAAAGACCAACCTACGGAAGGAGAGGCGGGAAGGTCGACACTGCTTAACCGCAGTTATAACTTTGATTCTGCCGCCGGTATAAAATATGTAGTTGATGTCACCAAACCTAAAGGGGAGAAGGTGACGATAATCTCAATGGCTGACGGGTCGAAATTTGATTTTGACAAGACGTATCGTGTCGCTCTCAACAGTTATCGTGGAAATGGCGGTGGTGAATTGCTCACCGATGGAGGAGGAATACCACACGATAAACTGTCTCAGCGCATAGTCTATTCAACCGACCGTGATATGAGGTACTACCTGTCACAATACATCAAGAATAAAGGTGTGATTCACCCGCGCAAACTCAACCAGTGGCGCTTTGTGCCTGAAAAACTCGTGAAGCCTGCCGCAAAGCGTGATTACAAGATACTTTTCCCTGATAAATAGCTCTGCATGTAGCGCAAGACGATGAACAATTAGAGTTTTTCGATTGTCATAATATTGATGATTTGAAAAATATTTAACTTGTTCATCATGATTCACGTCTCAACTATTGCGCTGGCAACGGAAACTCAGTCGCAGGCCGACATTGCTCTGTCGGCAATTAATCCTACCGCAGACGGTACTTATGCCGTGGCGGCATTTCTGTTGAAAATTGTCGATTCGATATTGAAACCGCTTGGCTTGTCGGGCAATGATACCATTGAGACTATCGTCTATGCAGGAGTGGTGTTTCTCGTGGCTATAGCTGTAGGGTATGTCGCCAAATGGATTATTCTGGGTGCGATGCGTAAGTTTGGCGAGAAAGTTGCCGGTGATTTGTATGGATTTTTACGAGATGAAAATTTCTTTTCCAAGCTCTGCCGCATGATTCCGGCTCTTGTGTTTCTTATCCTCATTCAGTTCACGCTTGTCACAACTAAAGATGTTCTTGCAGGATGGCTAACGCGTTTGACTCTGCTGTATGTGATTTATGTCACAGGGCTTGCTCTTGTGGCGCTTGTAGGCGGAGTGTGGAAGCATGTCGATTCGCGTAAAAATAAAAAGCGTCTTCCTCTTAACGGACTTGTGCAGCTGCTAAAGGGTGTCGTATGGATAATCGCGCTGATAGTGGCTGTAGCGGTACTCGCTAATAAGTCTCCGGGTACATTGCTTGCCGGGCTCGGTGCGTTTGCCGCAGTGTTGATGCTGGTGTTCAAAGACAGCATCCTGGGGGTGGTCGCCGGTGTGCAGCTGTCGGAGAATGACAGTCTGCATGTAGGCGACTGGATAAAGATAAACGGTACTGATGCGAATGGTACTGTACAGGAGGTGTCACTTACTTCGGTGAAGATACTCAACTGGGACAAGACGACCACGTGTGTGCCTCCCTACAGTCTTGTCAGCGGTAGCTTTACAAATTTCCGGAGCATGCAGTTGAGCAATACCCGCCGCATACAGCGCAGCTACACAATAGATGCCGACAGTATTCAGCCGACAACCCCGGAAATGCTTGAAAAAATACGCAAGTTGCCGTTCATGGATGCCTATATCTCTCAGAAACTTGCTCAGAAGGCAGCTGGTAAAGTCGAGGATGTCAATAATTCCGCCGGGCTTGTTGACGGAACAATTGACACCAATCTCGGACTTTTCCGCGCCTACATGAAGATGTGGCTTGACGCGTCACCCTATATATCACATACCAGCGCATGCTTTGTGTCGACATTGCCACAGACCGATTCGGGTGTGCCCTTCCAGGTGTATTGCTTTACCTCGACATCTTCATGGTTCCCCTACGAGGCGATCATGGATACGGTATTTGAACATCTTTCCACGATGCTGACCTCTTTCGGACTTGTCGCCTTCAATAATCCGTCGGGTCGCGACACAATCCTCGAAGGATATATTGCCGGTCGCGGACCGGAAAACCTGTTTGGCGTTCCGCAGCCGTTTTTTGCCGATGATACTAAAGAAAGTCCCACGGTGACACCAACCGCAGGCTAAAGTGCTGACACTGCCACGAAACCTCCATTGGAAGGAATGGTTACTTTCCGGTTTTTACCGATAGTGCGTGATGCAATTTTTTCGGTTGTTTTGTCAAAATATAGTTTTGCCCCGGAATTTATAAGGTCAGGCAGCGAGACAGTTAACGGCTCTTCAAGAGCATTTACACCGGCTACATACCATGTGTCACCATGACGACGGGCAATGACAGCATATTTGCCGGGATAACCGTCGATATATTTGGTCTCATCCCATGTTGTCGGTACTGATTTCATAAATTCTATTGCCTCGACAGGGGCATCGGAAAGATTGTTTGGTGCGAGTGCGAAATTCTGTACCGGATTTTGGAACAGTATGGAAGTTGCGAGTTCAAAGCCGTCGCCGGTGCGGCGTATTGTTCCGCTATTGTTTCCCCGGTTCAGGCGGCGGTTAAGGAATGTACCTCCATATTCCATGATGGCGGCGGCATTGCGTATAAACGGATGCAGGGTCGCGCTCACAGCCTCAAGGTCACAATGGTTTTGACCGAAAACAAGGTTTTCCGATGCAAGTACAGCCTCACTGCCTACAAAATTGGGATACATGCGTTCCCATCCACGAGGGAGGGTGCAGCCGTGGAATATTACATCTATGCCATAATCAGCGGCATCACTGAGTATGTCTTCATAGAGACGCATGGTCTCTTGTTTATCTCCTCCGAAAAAGTCTACCTTTATGGTCTTGATGCCGGCATCGTGAAGCCATTTCATCTCTTCTTTTCTTACTATGGGACGATCCATCTTGCCGGTAGGTCCTTGTACGATGTCATTCCAGTGTCCGCTTGATGAATACCAAATTATAAGGTTGACGCCTTTCCCGGCGGCATATTTCGCCAGTTGCTCGATGCCTTTTTTGCCGATGTTGGTGTCCCACCAGTTGTCGATGAGCGCATTTTCATAACCCATTTCTGCGGCGAAGTCAATATATGCCTTCTGATCCTCGAAATTAATACTTTCATCTTGCCACAAGATCCAGCTCCATGTGCCTCTGCCCGCATTCGCTTTACGGGCGGTGGTGTAGCGTGGCTCTACCAAGTCCCATGGGATTGTGGTTTCGACAATAGGCGCGAGATTATCGGCGACAGTTATGGTACGCCATGGAGTAGAGTGGGGCAGTCCGATGCCGGGAGCCGCCGACCCGTTACCGTTATTCTCGCCCTCCATAGGATAGGCGATGGTGTATAGTCCGTCATGGAAATCGCTCAAATGACTTCCGCAGTAATATCCGTCGACATCGGTTTCGGTCACGAGCAGCCATATATTGTCAGGCGTGTGGAAAAGTGCCGGGAAAGTGAAGCCGTGACCATAGTCTGATTTCGTCCCGAGCGGGGCATCGATATGATAAAATTCCTCATAGCTCGGCTTGGTGCGTTTCCATCCGATCATAGGGTCACTTTGAGAAGTCATGAATACCGTCGAATTTGCCGGAAGCCGGTAGCCTGTCATTTCCTCGTTGACAATCATTGCTCCCGTGTCGCCTTGACGCGGAATGGTGTATCGTACCGCAGCGTTATTGTCGCTCACCTGCCATTCGACCGTCATACTATTGCCCTGCGGGTTTTGCATGGTTAATGCAACAGCGTTTGCTTTGTATGCAATGTCGCTATGCTTAATCTTGTCCTGGAGATAATGCTTTTCCACAGTATTCCGAAGCGTATCGGTTATTTCCATTCCGGATGAAAAATCTGCCACGTTTGACCGGAAGCCGAGAGGCGAGTTTACTAACACCTCTTTACTGTCATAACTTAACGTGTACATCGGTTGCCCGTTGTTTATGTCGGTGCTCACCGAGAGCCTCCCGTCAGGACTGGTCACGGTTACAGCAGCGGAAATGGAAAGTGCCGAAGTTACAAAAAGAATGGATAGTGATAGCGGTTTTAACATAATGGCGAAAAAAAGTTTTAGTTAAAATTTGTAATTTATAGTTATTAATTATATCTTTGTGATGATATTCTTGAGATTAATCGCATTGAGTCTATCTATTATATATTGATGGGAATTGTATTGACATTTCCTCATTGACCAAGGTTCAAGTATAATTTCAATTATGACTCAATAGGCGGCTTGTGGCGTGATGCCATGAGCCGTTTCTATTCTTGGAGTATTTCGATGTTTCCATCACTTTCAGGTAGCGGATACCGGTCTTTTTCCTTATAACCCATCTCTTTGAGTTTCTGTGCCGGGGCGATAAGGTTCTGACGACCGGTCATGAGCTTTTTCTCTGCTTCGGAGTATGCTTTGTCTACTGCTTCCATGCGTTCACGTATCAGCCGGAAATGACTGTAAAATTCGCCGACACGTTCGATAAGCTGGGTGGCGAGTTCGCTTACTTTGCGCTGCTGTTCTGCCTGGACTTCCTGAATCCATGCAAGCTCGACTATACGCAGTGTCGCCACAAGGTTGTATTCGCCGGCGATAAACACACCCGCGCTCAGTGCCTCTCGCCACAGGCTCGGGTCATTGATGATGGCGAGCTGCAATGCCGATTCGTTGGGCACAAACATTATCATGAAGTTGAGCGACTCACGGGGAGGCAGGATATAACGCTTGTAGTTTTTATTGGCAAGTTCCTTGACATGGGAGCGTATACTTTTTATGTGACGGTCGAGCGCTTCCCGGCGCTCCTCCTCGGTTTCAGCCGCCGTATAATCAAGGAATGCCGCGAGCGATACCTTGGAATCGATGATGAGAGATTTGCCTTTGTTGTAATTTAATATCACATCAGGTATCATGCGCTTGTCGGTCGTTTCGTTAAGCACAGGTTTCCCGTTTTTGTCCTTTATTGTCGACTGCACTTCGTAGTGGATGCCCTGTTTCAGACCTTGGCTTTCCAGCAGTTCGTTGAGGATGGTTTCACCCCAGTTACCCTGAATCTTGTTTTCATGACGGAGTGCCTTTGCGAGTTTCCCCGCTTCGTCGCCTATCGATGCCGTGCGTTTGATTACATCCTCGATTGCCTGATGAAGTGACGCGGTGTTGCGGGTGTTCATTTCACGCGTGTTTTCCATCGCCTCCTGCATCTCCTTGATTTTCTCTTTCAGCGGCTCGATGATGGCATTCATCTGGGAGGAATTGGAGCGGTTAAGCTCTTCCGCGCGTAAGTGGAGCAGCTCGTCTGTGGCATTTTTCAACTGTTCTCGGGTCACGCGTAACTGTTCGGCATAATGACGGTCGCGCGCCTCATCGTCTTTACGACGTTGTTCGCCGGTAAGTTCCATCTCGCGGCGCAGCATCTTTATGTCGGTCTCTTTTTCCGATATTTCGGCACGAAGATTACCGGCAGCCTTGCCCGATTTTGCTGTTGCACTGAGCCATCCTATAGCTATCCCGGCTGCTATTCCTATAATTAAAAAAATGATTGTGGACATCCTTACAAAACTGGTGTATGATATTTTTTACAAAAATATAAAAATGTAGTGTCTCAATCAATATTTACGACTATTTCAGGTAAAGAAAGGCAAGATGGTAAATCATTTTGGGGTATTCTCATGTTTCTAATATTATTACCATATAAATTTTAAGGTTATATTACATATTACTGTGTGCGTCAGAAATGTTACCGTCAGTTGACGGTAAATTGCATTGTAATTGTGCTGTGGGCTGTGATTTTTGTAGTGCAATTCGGGGTTTTGCCTCATCCCGCTTGAAATGGAGCGATTGACATTGATGTGACAATATTGTGAATTTTATATTGGCGTGATTTTATTAAAGTTTTCCAAAATATTTTTCAATATACTGATTTGTAGTAGTTTAAATTTTATGATGCGCTGAAAAGTTTTCCAAAATGGAAATTGTTGATAACTTAATCATGAAATAATTTGTTTATTCGGATGAGTCTATGTAGATTTGCAGTAGAAAACTTTTACTATAACACTATCCGATAATGATACAGACAGTAGTTAAGCGCGACGGTCGTGTCGTAGGCTATAACGATGAAAAAATCAAGGCGGCAATCCGCAAGGCGATGCTTCAAACCGAAATGGGAGAGGATGAATCTCTCATACATAAAATCACAGATCGCATAAGCATGTCGGGCAATGAGCGCATGACCGTGGAGGAAATCCAGGACCGTGTTGAGCTTGAGCTTATGAAGAGTCCCCGCAAGGAAGTCGCGAAGCGCTATATCGCGTATCGCGACCAGCGTAATATCGCGCGTCGCGCCAAAACCCGCGACATGTTCCTTGAGATAATCGAGGCTAAGAGCAATGACATCACCCGTGAGAATGCCAACATGAATACGGATTCTCCCGCCGGAATGATGATGAAGTTTGCCAGCGAGACTACCAAGCCTTTCGTCGATGACTATCTGCTGTCACATGAAGCACGTGAGGCTGTGCGCAACGGCTACCTGCATATCCATGACAAGGATTATTATCCTACCAAGAGTCTTACCTGTGTCCAGCATCCGCTTGACAATATTCTTCTACACGGTTTTACCGCCGGTCACGGTGAGTCGCGTCCCGCGAAACGTATCGAGACGGCAAGCATTATCGGATGTATCTCGCTTGAAACCGCGCAGAATGAGATGCACGGAGGTCAGGCGATACCGGCGTTTGATTTCTATCTCGCACCGTTTGTACGTTCTTCTTATATAGAGGAGGTAAAGCAGGTCGAGGCATTCGATGGTCAGGATCACTCATCGCTTTATGATGTGGAAATTCATGATTACGAAAAGAAACCGCTTGAAGGACTGAGCGGCGAGGAGCGTGTAAAGCAACATGCTATAAACAAGACCGTCGGTCGTGTGCATCAGGCTATGGAGGCGTTCATACATAATATGAACACGATTCATTCGCGTGGCGGTAATCAGGTGGTGTTCAGCTCGATAAATTATGGTACCGATACCTCTGCCGAGGGAAGATGCATCATCCGTGAGTTGCTTAACTCTACTTACGAAGGTGTCGGCAACGGTGCAACGGCGATTTTCCCGATACAGATATGGAAGAAAAAGCGCGGTGTAAGCTATCTGCCCGAAGACCGCAACTACGACCTTTACAAGCTTGCATGCAAGGTTACAGCACGTCGTTTCTTCCCTAACTTCGTAAATCTTGACGCCCCGTTTAACCATCATGAAAAATGGGATATCAACGACCCGAAGCGTTACGAATATGAAGTTGCTACGATGGGATGCCGTACTCGTGTCTTTGAAAACCGTTTTGGCGAAAAGACATCAATAGGTCGCGGAAACCTCAGCTTCTCAACCATCAATATCGTGCGCATAGCCATAGAGTGCATGAATATACTTGACAAAGAGGAGCGCATACGCCGTTTCTTCGGCAAGCTCGATGAGGTGCTTGACATCACTGCCCGTCAGCTTTGCGACCGTTATGATTTCCAGAAGACCGCGCTTGCCAAGCAGTTCCCGCTTCTTATGACGCGTCTGTGGCGAGGAAGCGAGAATCTAAAGCCGGGTGACACGATTGAGTCGGTAATAAACCAGGGTACGCTCGGTATCGGATTTATCGGTCTCGCGGAGTGTCTGGTCGCTCTTACCGGAAAACATCATGGAGAGGATGCCGATTCTCAGGCACTTGGTCTCAGAATTGTGTCTCACATGCGGAGTCGTGCAAACGAGTACTCGGAAAAATTCCAACACAATTTCTCGGTGCTCGCCACCCCCGCGGAGGGCCTTTCGGGTAAATTTACAAAAGCCGACCGCAAGACTTTCGGTGTGATTCCCGGCGTGACCGATAAAGTATATTATACCAATTCCAATCATGTACCGGTCTACTATCATTGTTCTCCCCGACACAAGGCGGAGGTTGAGGCTCCATATCACGAACTTACCCGTGGCGGTCATATCTTCTATGTGGAGATAGACGGCGATGCTACTCACAACCCCGAAGCAATAAGCGATATCGTCGACCTGATGGACAAGTATAATATAGGTTACGGGTCGGTAAACCATAATCGTAACCGTTGTATGCACTGCGGGTATGAAGATGCTCAGGAAAATCTTGAGGAATGTCCGAAATGCGGCAGCCATGCGATTGACAAACTGCAGCGTATAACCGGTTACCTTGTCGGCACCACTGACCGTTGGAACAGTGCGAAGCTTGCCGAACTAAACGATCGTATCGTGCATAAATAATGACACTTAGAGTACTTGATATAGTAGGCGGAACCTCGGTCGACGGACCGGGGCTCCGCACTTCCGTTTATTTTGGCGGCTGTGACCATCATTGCCCCGGATGCCATAATCCACAGTCGTGGGATGCTGCCGGTGGCACCGAAATGTCTATTGAGGAAATAATCGCGGTGATAGATGAAAATGACTTTAATGTCACGCTGTCGGGAGGTGATCCGCTTTTGCAGGCAGAAGGGGTTACAGAGCTTGCGCGACGCCTGAAAGAAACAGGAAGAAATGTGTGGTGTTATACCGGCTACACCTATGAACAGGTATGTGCATCGCCGGTGTTGTCGAAAATACTCTCTTATATAGATGTGCTGGTCGACGGACCTTTCATCGAGTCGAGGCGTGACATATCACTGCGTTTCCGAGGCTCATCCAATCAGCGTCTTGTCGATGTGGCACGGTCGGTTGCGGATGCTCCGGTTTTCTGGGACGATTGACAATCTTTGCGATAATAATAAATCAATGCCATGAATATCGAGGAGATGGTGCCCTATGTAAAGCGGCAGATATACAACATTATCAATAAGGATAACAAGGATAAGACTGCGGCACGGATTTATGATAGCGTGATGCTCTTGCTGATAATTCTGAGCATTGTTCCGCTGATGTTTGTCAAGTCCTATCCGATATTCCGGATAATTGAGGTGATTACGGTAGTTGCGTTCATCATTGATTATCTGGCACGGTGGTTTACAGCCAACATTGAACTTCACCGTGGCTGGCGTTCCTATCTGGAATATCCGCTTACTCCCATGGCTATAATCGACCTGCTGTCGATACTCCCGGGACTCAATCTGATAAATCCGTCGTTCAAACTCTTACGTCTAACGCGTCTGTTGAAGATAGTGAGATTGTTGAAAGTGTTTCGCTATTCGAGCAAGATAATGATGTTTCTCAGGGTGCTTCGTAAGGAGAGGCGTGTGCTGGGGGCGGTGCTGATTCTTGCAATGTTTTATGTATTCATAACGGCGCTTATAATGTTTAATGTGGAGCCGCGTATTAATCCGGCTACCGGTAAGGCTACTTTCGACACCTTTTTCGATGCTCTGTATTGGGCTACCGTCACACTTACTACCGTGGGCTACGGCGACCTCTGCCCGGTGACCGATGCGGGGCGCATTGTAGCCATGCTGTCATCACTTTTTGGTGTCGCTATAATCGCATTGCCGTCAGGTGTCATCACGGCAAGCTATATGGAGGAGCTGCGCCATAGGCGCGACGACTCTAAAATTGACAGGGGAGATGACGAGGATGCTCTCAATGGATGACGATATTGCTGTGCAACCCCTGATTGGTCTAAATGACCGACAAAAAAGGTGATTTTTAAGCCTGCGGATTGGTCATGAATTATTAAATGTTTAATTTTGCAGATTGAAAGCAATATTTGTGCTAAGTGACAATGAAAATCATTAGGACAGTAAAGGAACTTAAGGAGGCGGTCAGCGCCCTTAAGTCGGAAGGGAAGTCAGTCGGACTCGTTCCCACAATGGGTGCGCTTCATGACGGACATATCTCCCTTGTAGAACGTGCCCGCACCGGTAATGATGCGGTTGTTGTAAGTGTATTTGTGAATCCTACCCAGTTTAATAATCCTGATGACCTGCGTACTTATCCGCGCACCGAGGATGCTGATTGCCACCGTCTTGAAAAAGCCGGTGTGGATATCGCGTTTATCCCGTCGGTTGAGGAGATGTATCCGGAGCCTGACACCCGTGTGTTTGACCTCGGACCTGTGGCTGCGGTAATGGAAGGTGCCATGCGCCCGGGGCATTTCAACGGAGTTGCCCAGGTCGTGAGTCGTCTTTTTGCCATGGTGAATCCCGACCGAGCTTACTTCGGGGAGAAGGATTTCCAGCAGATTGCCGTGATTCGCCGTATGGTTGAGCTTGAGAAATTCCCGATAGAGATTGTGGCTTGCCCTATAAAGCGCGAGAGCGACGGTCTTGCATTGAGTTCGCGAAATGTGCGTCTGAGCGCTCATCAGCGCGAAGTTGCACCGAATATCCATCGTGTAATGGAGGAGAGTCTTGCCTATAAGACTTCGGGTGCTTCTTTGAAAGATGTAAAACGCAGGGTGATTGACGAGATAAACGCTTATCCCGAAATGGAGGTGGAGTATTACGAGATAGTCAATGCCGCCGACATGCAGCCTGTGGCTGAGTGGAGTGACTGTGACGAAGCGGTGGGATGTATCACGGTGTATCTTGGTGATGTAAGGCTCATTGACAATATCAAATATTAATTTTACGATTGAAAATGATGCAGGTACAGATAGTGAAGTCAAAGATTCACCGTGTCACTGTCACTGAGAGCAATCTCGATTATATCGGCAGCATCACCATCGACCAGGATCTCATGGATGCAGCTGATATCTTTCCCGGCGAAAGGGTGTTTATTGTTGACAATAACAATGGAGAGCGTTTTGATACATACGCTATTCCAGGCGAACGCGGTTCCGGCATGATTTGTCTTAACGGGGCTGCCGCGCGCAAGGTACAGAAGGGCGACATAGTCATAATAATGTGTTATGCAATGATGCCGTATGATGAGGCGAAGACCTTCAAGCCTTCAGTCATATTTCCCGATACAGCCACCAATAGGCTGGTGAAATAGCAAATTAAATAGTATAATTAAGAATAAACGATACTTAATCAGATGTTTGAAAATCTAAGCGAAAAACTTGAACGTAGTTTCAAGCTACTTAAAGGTCAAGGCAGAATTACAGAAATCAATGTTGCCGAGACACTGAAAGAGGTGCGTCGCGCACTTCTTGATGCCGACGTCAACTATAAGGTGGCAAAGCAGTTTACTGATACGGTAAAGGCAAAGGCACTGGGTCAGAATGTGATTAACACCATCAAGCCTGGTGAACTAATGGTTAAGATCGTTCATGACGAGTTGACCACCCTTATGGGCGGTGACACAGCCCCCGTGAATCTCAGCGGCAACCCTACTGTGATTCTTATGTCGGGTCTGCAAGGTTCAGGTAAGACCACAATGTCGGGCAAGCTTGCCAAGAAACTGAAGAGCGAGAAGGCAAAACGTCCGCTTCTTGTTGCTGGCGACGTGTACCGTCCTGCCGCCATAGAGCAGCTGAAGGTGCTTGGTGAGCAGATTGGGGTGCCGGTATATACTGAAGAAGGTAATAAGAATCCGGTAGAGATTGCCGAAAATGCCATCCGCCACGCAAAAGCCAACCATTTTGATCTCGTGATTGTCGATACCGCCGGTCGTCTTGCTGTCGATGAGGCGATGATGAAGGAGATTGAGGCTATAAAGAAGGCTATCAAGCCGCAAGAGACCTTGTTTGTCGTGGATTCTATGACCGGTCAGGATGCGGTCAACACTGCCAAGGAATTTAATGACCGTCTTGACTTCGACGGTGTGGTACTTACCAAGCTTGACGGTGATACCCGTGGTGGTGCCGCTCTGTCTATCCGTACGGTTGTCACCAAGCCTATAAAGTTTGTCGGTACCGGAGAGAAACTTGATGCTCTTGACTATTTCCATCCTTCCCGAATGGCTGACCGAATTCTCGGCATGGGTGATATCGTGTCACTTGTTGAAAAGGCGCAGCAGCAGTTTGACGAGAAAGAGGCGCGTGAACTTCAACGTAAGATTGCCAAGAATCAGTTTAACTTCAATGACTTTCTGAATCAGATACAGCAAATCAAGAAGATGGGTAATCTGAAAGAGCTTGCATCCATGATTCCGGGTGTCGGTAAGGCTATAAAAGACCTTGATATAGACGACGATGCCTTTAAGGGTATTGAGGCGATTATCCGTTCAATGACCGAACAGGAGCGTGTAAATCCGGAAATCATCAACGGGAGCCGCCGTCAGCGTATAGCCCGCGGTTCAGGTACAACCATACAGGAGGTCAACCGTCTGCTTAAGCAGTTTGAAGATACCCGCAAGATGATGAAAGCAGCCACAGCGATGAAGGCAAACCCCATGAAGATGATGCGCAACATGCGCCGTCGTTAATGGAGATGTCGATAATTTAGTTCACGGCGATGGACAAGCATATCACGGTCAACGGCGCTACCGTACATTATACTGTGAGCGAAGGCAGTGGCAAGCCACTTGTGCTAATGCACGGGTGGGGGTGTAACACCACTACGCTTGCGAGCATAGAAAAGGTGGCGCTTGATGCCGGCTGCAAGGTGTATAATATCGATTTCCCGGGTCACGGGGAATCGCCTGATCCTCCCGCAGTATGGGGCATAGAGGAATATACGCAGGTGATTGAGGCGATTGTGAAAGAAGAGCATATCGATCGTCCCTCGTTGCTTGGCCATTCATTTGGCGGAAGGGTTGGGATTCTATATTCATCACGTCACGATGATGTCGACAAGCTGATTCTTGTCGATGCAGCGGGCATAAAGCCGCGACGGTCGATGAAATATTACATCAAGGTATATTCTTTCAAGGCTTACAAGCGGCTTCTGTATCTGTTTTTAGGCAGGAAAAATGCCGAGAAGAAGCTTGACGCCTATCGGGCAAAAGTCGGTTCGTCGGATTATGCCGGTGCCTCACCGCGTATGAGGGCTATATTGAGCAAAGTTGTCAATCAGGATCTCAAGTCCCGCATACCGTTGATAAATGCCTCGACGTTGCTGATATGGGGCGAGAAGGATACCGCGACTCCTCTCTCTGATGCCAAGTATATGGAACGTCATATTCCTGGAGCGGGACTTGTATCGTTCCCGGGATGTGGACACTACAGTTTCCTTGATAATCCTTATCAGTTTGCTGCCGTATTGCGCAGTTTTCTTACCTCATAAAAAACATTTATGCAATGATTGCTACCATATTCATTATCTCTCTAATAGTTATAGCTGTCATCAATCTGGTTATGGAGATGAAGCGCGATTTGATGATGCTTCAGCAAAACAGCTATCGCAACGAGCGTTACCGTCGTTGGCTGTCTACGTCGGGTGACACGACGTCATGGGTACGCCTTCTTGCACTTGTTGCAGCGATGGCGATGGGCATCCGTCAGGTTCCCGATTCATTCAAGTGTGCGCTTGCAATGATTCCGCTGTTGATAAATATATTTTCCCTGCTGAATGCCCGTTACAAGAAGCCGCTTGTGTGGACTAACCGCGCAAAGCGTATCTATGTGACAGCAATGATTCTATGTGTGGTGATTATTGTCGCTGGATGGTTTATTTATCATGATTTATATTTGATATCGTTCCTGACAGTGGCATTGTATGTGTGCTCCCATATTGTGATTATGGCTGCTAACATAGTGCTTCGTCCGGTGGAGAAACATATCAACGACGGTTATTACAATGATGCCGCCCGCATATTGAAATCAATGAACGAGTTGACTGTGATCGGTATCACCGGCAGCTACGGCAAAACCAGTACGAAGCATTACCTTCACCGCATACTTAGCGAAAAGTATAATGTGTTGATGACTCCGGGAAGTTATAATACCACAATGGGTGTAATCCGCACAGTCAGGGAGATGATGAAGCCTTACACCGAGGTGTTTATCTGTGAGATGGGAGCCAAGAACATCGGTGATATAAAAGAAATATGCGACCTGGTGCATCCGCGCATAGGTGTGGTTACTGCCGTGGGCGAACAGCATCTTGAATCGTTCAAGTCGATTGAAAATGTTCAGCGCACGAAATTTGAACTTGTTGATGCGCTTCCTGCCGACGGGATGGCGTTTGTCAATGATGATTTTCCCTTCGTGGCAAATCGTAAGGTGACCAATGTCCCGGTAGTGCGTTATGCTCTTACCGACAAAGGCAACAATGTATATTATGTGGAAAGCCTTGTGTATTCCCCCCACGGTACGGATTTTACTCTGGTTTCACCGTCAGGGAAACATGATTTCCATACCAAACTTGTAGGTGAGTTCAATATTTCCAATCTCATTGGAGCTATCGCCGTTGCGATATATATGGAGGTGCCGATGGAACGTATATGTAACGCCGTGGCAAAGATTGAGCAGGTTGAGCATCGTCTGAGCGTAAAACATGTACCCGGCGGGATTACTATTATTGACGATGCGTTCAATTCAAATCCCGATGGCTCGCGCATGGCTCTTGAGGTGCTTGCCTCGATGAAGGATGGCAAACGCATAGTCATCACCCCCGGTATGATAGAACTTGGCGACAAGCAGTATGAATACAATGAGATTTTCGGCGGAAGGATAGCCTCTTCGGTCGATATAGCTATAATTGTCGGGCAATATAACCGCGACGCGATATTATCGGGACTCCGCGACGCGGGAATGGATGAGAAAAATGTTTATGCAGTCGACACATTCAACGATGCCCAGGCTGTGCTGGCACGTGTATCCGCTCCGGGCGATGCAGTGCTGTATGAAAATGATCTTCCCGACACATTCAAGTAAAAATTTAATTATTCATAAGTAATGAAAACCAACATAGGAGTATTTTTCGGCGGCAGGTCGACTGAACATGAGATTTCGGTAATCTCAGCGTCACAGGCTATGCATGCTATTGATCGTGAGAAATATGATGTCACACCGATTTATATAACAAAGCAAGGCAAATGGTACACAGGCGAGGCTCTGTTTGAGGTAGCTAAATACCGCAATATTCCGGAATTGCTGAAAAAGTGTGAGGAAGTCTATATGCAGCCCGTATATGGTGACTATAACCTGTACAAGACCACACGTAAGATGTTTGGCGGGACAGCGGTTGCCGCTAAGCTCGATGTAGTGATTCCGGTGCTTCACGGCTCAAATGTCGAGGATGGCATATTTGAAGGAGTTCTTGAAACGATTGGTATCCCTTATGCAGGGTGTGACGTGCTTGCATCGGCAAACGGCATGGATAAGATTACGATGAAGATGATACTCCAGGCTAATGATGTGCCGGTGGTGGATTATGTATGGTTTACCGACAAGCAGTGGGACCGCTCGCGCGACTCCATTATTTCCCGTATCGAGGATAAGCTCGGTTATCCGGTCATAGTGAAGCCTGCTAATCTTGGGTCAAGCGTAGGAATCGGTTCTGCCCATGACCGTAAGCAACTGATAGACCGCATAGATGAGGCTGAACGCTATTCATCGCGCCTTATCGTCGAGCACATGATAGGCGAGTTGCAGGAAATAAATTGCTCGGTGTTGGGCGACTGCGACGACTACCAGATGTCAGTGTTGGAAGAGCCGGTAAAAGTAGGCGATTTCCTTACATATGAACAGAAATACATGGGTGGTCAGAAAGGCGCCAAAGGCATGCAGGCGGCACAGAAGCGCATACCGGCAGAGTTGCCTGAGGATGAGACCGAGCGTATTCGTTTTCTTGCCGGAGAAACATTCCGTGTGCTTTCATGCCATGGAGTAAGTCGTGTCGATGTCATGATTGACAAGGCTACACGCAATATTTATGTCAATGAGATAAACACTATACCCGGATCGTTATCATTCTATCTTTGGGAGGCAACAGGCATTCCTTTCGACAAGCTTATGGATAAACTTGTAAGCCTTGCCCTCAAGCGTAAGCGTGAGCAGGAAATGAAGACTGTAAGCTACGATCAGAATATCTTCAATCTCGGCACGGGAGTTAAAGGGGCGAAAGGTGTGAAATCCAAATGATGTGTCGATGAGGAAAGCTGTAATTACCGGAGTCACCGGTCAGGACGGGTCTTTTCTTGCCGAGTTGTTGCTTGAAAAGGGTTATGATGTTCATGGTACTATCCGTCGGTCTTCGGTGGATTTCCGTGAGCGTATAGCCCATCTCGAGGGACATGAGAATTTTCATCTTCATTACGCCGACCTTGGCGACTCGATGTCGATAATGCAGGTAGTGTCTAAGGTGCGGCCGGATGAAATCTATAATCTTGCAGCTCAGAGCCATGTGCAGGTGTCGTTTGACACACCGGAATATACGGCAAATGTAGATGCAACCGGCGTGTTGCGTATTCTGGAGGCGGTGCGCCTTTGTGGTCTTTCCGATACTTGCCGCATATATCAGGCTTCGACATCCGAGCTTTACGGAAAGGTTGAGGAAGTGCCGCAAAATGAAAAGACTCCTTTCCATCCCTATAGCCCGTATGCAGTGGCAAAACTTTATGGCTTCTGGATTGTTAAGGAGTATAGGGAAGCCTACGGCATGTATTGTTGTTCAGGCATTCTCTTTAATCATGAGAGCGAGCGTCGTGGCGAGACTTTCGTTACCCGTAAGATTACTCTTGCCGCCGCCCGTATCTCCCAGGGAAAACAGGAGAAGCTTTATCTTGGCAATCTCTCGTCGCTTCGTGACTGGGGTTATGCAAAGGATTATGTTGAGTGCATGTGGCTGATTCTGCAGCAGCCTGAGGCAGATGATTACGTGATAGCCAGCGGGGAGCAGCATTCCGTGCGTGAGTTTTGCCTGTATGCTTTCCGTCGTGTGGGCATTGAGCTGCGTTTTGAAGGTGAGGGGGAGAATGAGAAGGGGATTGATGTAAAGACCGGAAAGGTACTGATAGAAGTGTCCCCCGATTTCTACCGCCCGACTGATGTGGTCAACCTTTGGGGCGACCCTGCCAAGGCAAAAGAAAAGCTTGGTTGGGATCCTGCGAAAAGGACATCATTTGAACAGCTTGTCAATCTCATGGTTGATGCCGACATGGCAAAAGTGGCTGTGGAGCGCGCAGGTGAAGCGATACGCACCAACCTTGCCGAATATCTTGAAAAAGGTATTGTGAAATAGAGGGAAAGATTAGGAGAGACGTTGTGACTTTCCACCGGAATATTTTTGTGAAATAAATATATAGTATGTGAGTCATGATAATAAACGCCAATAACATAATGCTTGTTGTAGCCGTATTGCTTGCCATCAGTGTTGTGGTAGGTAAAGCGGGTAATCGTTTCGGTATGCCGGCTCTTTTGCTGTTTCTCGGTGTGGGAATGGTTGCCGGTGTCGACGGGTTCGGTATTCATTTTGATTCAGCCGAGGCGGTGCAGTTTATTGGCATGATTTCTTTGAGTATCATATTGTTTTCCGGTGGTGTTGACACTAAATTCTCCGATATAAAGCCGATTCTCGGTCCTGGACTGGTGCTCGCTACGGTAGGCGTTTTGCTTACCACGGCACTTACCGGCACATTTATATACTATCTGTTCCGGTTGCTCTCGCCGGAGTTTGCTTTCGGATGGAAAGAGTCCATGTTGCTTGCAGCTGTGATGTCTTCCACCGATTCGGCATCGGTATTTTCGATTCTCAACAGCACTAAGATGGGACTTAAGGAGAAATTGAAGCCTACTCTTGAATTGGAAAGCGGCAGTAACGACCCTATGGCTTATCTGCTGGTAATCATAATTATTTCGATGATAGAGAATGGGGATGCCTCCCGGTCGTACACTTTGCTGTCCAATCCGGCTGTTATGCTTGTGGCGCAGCTTGCCATAGGATTGATTTGCGGTTTGATGTGCGGATACTTATCGGTGTGGGTGATTAACAAATTGCGAGTGTCCAATGAGTTTATGTACCCGGTCATGATGATTGCGTGTGTGTTTTTTACATTCTCTGTCACGGAAATAGTAGGAGGCAACAGTTACCTTGCCGTATATCTCGCCGGTCTCGTGGTAGGCAATATGAAACTCGCGTTGAAAAAGACGATCACTACATTTTTCGGCGGTTTCACATGGTTGGTGCAGATTATAATGTTCCTTTCGCTCGGACTTCTTGTGAATCCTCATGAATTGCTCAACGCCTCGATTCTTGTTCCAGGTATGTTGCTCGGTGTATTCATGATTATCATCGGTCGTCCTGTTGCAGTGATGCTCTGTCTTCTTCCGTTCAAGCGTTTCTCTTTCAAGGCGCGTCTGTATATTTCCTGGGTGGGATTACGTGGTGCGGTTCCCATAATTTTCGCGACATATGCGCTTATGTCGCCTGACGTGCTTCATGCGCGGTTTATGTTTAACATGGTATTTTTCATAACTATCTTGTCGCTCCTTATACAAGGTACCTCGGTTACGCGTATGGCTAAATGGCTCGGACTTGAGGAGCCTGTCAGGGAACGCGAGTTCAATATGGATCTTCCCGATGAAATTACTGCGGCAATGGTTGAGATGGAGGTTCGCCCTGAGTTGCTTGCCGTCGGCGACCGATTGCGTGACATATCCCTTCCTCCGGCTACTCTCGTGATAATGGTGAAACGTGGAGGAAAATATCTTGTGCCCACCGGTAATACGCGTCTGTATCTCGGCGACTGCCTGCTTCTTATCGCCGAAAAAGAGGCACACCTTACCGAGCTTGTTGCTGCGCGTCGCTAACTGAACCAACCTTCATCCTCGTTTGTCTTGATAATATGGAAAATTTATCTTCAAGACATATCGATGGAAAATAACAAGAAATTTATTCTCATAGGTAATCTGCTCGCCCTCTCGGCGGCTATTTGCTGGGGCTTTAACGAACCGGCAAACAAGCTTCTTATACCATCCTGGATTTCGGCATCCGGCGTGGCAATATCGCGCATCATCGGTGCGACAATCCTTATATGGATAGCTTCCCTCATGGTCAAGACTGAGAAAATCGAGCGTGGCGACTGGAAGACTCTCGCTTTCGCCTCGGTATTTATGCTCGGATTTGTATATGTGTTCTCCCTCGCCTTTAACACAGCGTCGCCTATCGACATAAGCATTATACTTACTTTCCAGCCGATGCTTGTGGTGTTGATTCATGTCATATTCAAGCATGAGCGCATTAACCGTCTTGAGATGTTGGGCATGGGCATCGCTTTCTGCGGTGCGTTGCTCGTTATCCTTGGAGGAGGCGCGATAGAGTCGGGGAAGATTATCGGTGATATATTCGCATTGGTTTGTGCTGTCAGCTATGCCGCCTATCTTGTGCTCATTGAGAAACCGTCGCGCAAATATAAGCCTGTGACCTTGATGCGGTGGATATTTCTTTTCACGGCAATTCTTTGTCTGCCGCTCCTGTTTACAGTTCATGATGTGCGGCTCATAAATCATCCCGAATGGACACCGGCGCTGGTGCTTGCATTCATAATAGCGTTTCCGACATTTTATTGTTACCTCGTCACCGCTCCGGCGATAAAATATATCGGTAGCGAACTTGTGTCAATATATCAGTATCTTGTACCGGTCATTGCCACTATCGTATCTCTTGTACTGAAAATCGACTCCTTCCACTGGTATCAGCCTGTCTCATTTGTAGTAATCGTGATTGGTGTTCTGATTGCCAACAAAGCCAACGCCCGCAAACGTGCCACAACCACATAGTCAACCGGGACGATATTTCATGCTGCCTGAAAATCTTCCGTAGATTTCTCGGGGATTTTTGTAGATTTTGCAGGCGGGATTTTTTAATGTTAAAAAAAAATTGTAACTTTGTGCGCAATAAATTTTTCCATTATATGTCGTTTATTGCAGATAGAGTAAAGATGGATGGACTCACTTTTGATGATGTCCTCCTTATTCCGGCTTATTCGGAAGTATTACCAAGAAGTGTAGATCTCACTACACGGTTTTCACGCAACATAACTCTTAATGTGCCGCTTGTGTCGGCAGCAATGGATACTGTCACTGAGGCACAGCTCGCCATCGCTATCGCCCGTGAAGGGGGTATCGGTGTAATCCACAAGAATATGTCTATTGCCGAGCAGGCACGTCAGGTACATGCTGTGAAACGTGCTGAAAACGGAATGATTTACGACCCCGTGACTATCAAGCGCGGTAGCACCGTGAAAGATGCCCTCGCGATGATGGAAGAATATCATATAGGTGGTATCCCTGTGGTTGATGACGACCGTAAGCTTGTCGGCATTGTCACTAACCGTGACCTGCGTTTTGAAAAAAATCTTAATCGTCTTATCGACGAGGTGATGACTTCCGACAATCTTGTCACCACAACCCAGTCGACCAATCTTGACGAGGCTGCCGCCATACTTCAGGAACATAAGATTGAGAAACTTCCGGTAGTTGACGGCGACGGTCGTCTTATCGGATTGGTGACATATAAAGATATTACCAAAGCAAAAGATAAGCCAAATGCATGCAAGGATGCACTTGGTCGCCTTCGTGTTGCTGCAGGTGTCGGTGTGACCAACGATGTCATGGACCGCGTGGACGCTCTTGTAGCTGCCGGTGTTGATGCTATCGTTATCGATACCGCCCACGGTCACAGCAAGGGAGTGATAGGAGTGCTTCGCTCGGTTAAGGAGAAATATCCTGAGATTGATGTCGTAGTTGGTAATATCGCTACCGGTGAGGCGGCTCGTTATCTTGTCGAGAACGGTGCCGACGGTGTGAAGGTAGGTATCGGTCCGGGTTCAATCTGTACCACGCGTGTCATCGCCGGTGTAGGTGTGCCGCAGCTTTCGGCTGTGTATGATGTGGCAAAGGCTCTTGATGGTACCGATGTGCCTCTGATTGCCGATGGCGGTATCCGCTATTCGGGCGATATCGTAAAGGCTCTTGCTGCCGGTGCATACTCTGTGATGTTAGGCGGAATGCTTGCCGGTGTAGAGGAATCTCCCGGTGATACAATCATATTCAATGGCAGAAAGTATAAGGCATATCGCGGCATGGGATCGCTTGAGGCTATGGAAAAAGGATCAAAAGACCGTTATTTCCAGGCAGGCGAGACCGATACCCGCAAACTTGTGCCGGAGGGTATTGCGGCGCGTGTCCCGTTCAAAGGCTCGCTCTATGAGGTTGTCTATCAGATGCTCGGAGGCCTGCGGTCAGGCATGGGTTATTGTGGCGCGGAGAATATTGAAAAACTCCATACCGCCAAGTTTACGCGCATTACCAACGCCGGTGTCGCTGAAAGTCACCCTCATGATGTCGCCATAACAAGTGAGGCGCCTAACTATAGCGCATCTCACCAGTAAATTTCGGAAGGGAATTCATCAGATATGTTGGCAAAGATATAATACAGGGTATATTCCCCGCGTTATATCTTTGCTTTTTATACTAATCTTAATTATCATAAAATGACAATGCGAAAAGGAATTGCGGCGTTTGTTCTGGGTGCCATGGCATTTTCGCCCGCAATGGCAAAAGATACCGATCCTACGGTTATGACCGTCGCCGGCAAAAAAGTGCCGTTGAGCGAATTTGAGTATCTGTATAATAAGAATAATGGTCAGCAGATGACTCCGATGAGCGTGGATGAGTATGCCGAGTTGTTCAAAATATACAAGCTAAAGGTTGCTGATGCGCTTGCTGCGGGTATTGATACTACGGCAGCATTCAAGGCGGAGTTTACGAAATATCGTAATGAACTTGCCGAGCCATATCTGTATGACAAGGCTGAGGAGGAGCGACTTGTCAACGAAGCATACTCTCATTTGAATCGCGAGGTCAAGATAAGTCATGTGATGATTGACAAGGGGCGCACACCGGTTGAGGCTGTTTTGCGCAAGGCTACGCTTGACAGCCTTCGCACGGTGATTCTTAACGGAGGCGATTTCGCCGATATTGCACGCCGCTATTCTATTGACCGTTCGGCTCGCGCCAATGGCGGAGAACTTGGTTGGATAATGGGCGGCAGGTATCCTTATGCTTTTGAGAATGCGGCTTACGATACTCCGGTAGGTGAAATTTCGGAGGTTATAGAAAGTCCGTTTGGATATCATATCGTGCGCGTAGAAGCAGAGCGCCCCTCCCGTGGCGAGGTGCTTACCCGTCACATATTGAAACTGACCCGCGGCAAGGATGATGCCGGTAAAGAGCGCGCCAAAGAACAGATTGACTCCATTTACAATCTGCTTGTGGCTGGTGCTGATTTCGCTGAAGTCGCAACTCGCGACAGTGAAGATCCGGGTTCGGCAAAAGATGGAGGTCTTTTGCCTTGGTTTGGTGCCGGAATGATGGTGCCGGAATTTGAAGACGCGGCTTTCTCCCTTGAAAACGGAGGCATATCCGCACCGTTTGCAACCTCCTACGGTTATCATATCGTGAATCGCATGGATTCACGTAGTGTTCCTTCGCTTGACGAATCGCGTGACAAGATTCTCGCCTTGATGAAACGCGATGGTAGAAGTGTGCTTCCGCGTCAGAAACGCATCGCCGACCTCCGCAACAGTTTGGGTTCAAAGATATATGAAGCGGAAGTGTCATCTCTTAAAGCAGCGGTGAAGGATAACGGTAAGCTTGACTCGGCGCTTGTGGCTACATTTGTTGCCGCTCCGGTTGCTGTAGGCGAAGTCGCCGGGAAGGTGTTTACTTCTGCCGACATGTTTGCCAAGCCCCTTCCGAAACCTGTGATGTCGATAGATGAGGCTGAGGCTTATATCAATGCGATGGTAAATGCTGTTGCTGATGAATTGACCGTTGATGCCGAAATCGCACGTGTTGCAACTTCCGATACAGATTTCCGCAATCTTGTCAATGAATATCATGACGGAATGCTTCTGTTTGAAATATCAAATGAGAAAGTGTGGAATCGCGCGTCGACCGATAAAGACGGACAGGCTCGTTATTTCGAGGCTCATCGTGACAAATATAAATGGGATGCTCCGAAATACAAGGGTTATCTTGTCTACAGTGTCAATGACTCCGTGTCAGCTCTGGTTAATGATTTCTTGAAAACCAATCCCCCGGTTGACTCTCTGTCAAGTATGTTGAAAGAAAGGTTCAAACACATGGCTCGTGCGGAGCGTGTACTTGCAGGTAAAGGTGACAATAAGATGGTGGATTACCTTCTTTTCGACGCTCAGCAGCCTGAGATGCGTGGCGTATGGAAACATGCCGTACTGTTTGGCGGCGAAATGATTGATGCCCCGCAGGAAGTCGCCGATGTCAAAGGCGCGGTGATTGCCGATTATCAGTCGGAACTCGAAAAACAATGGATTGAGGAACTGAAATCCAAATATCCTGTAAAAGTTAATAAAAAAGCATTAAAGAAACTGCAATAGCCGAATTTTTAGTAATTTTGGTGTCGATTGATAATCGACCATGCTTATGACACATTTGAAGTCAGTTGCTATACTATTGTTCGCCGCCTGCCTCACCTCTTGTGGGGGAGGCGGTGACGCTGCTATTGACCGCAGCGATATGGTTGCACGGGTAGGGAAGTCGGTGCTGACGATGCCTGAATTGATGGAAAAAGTGCCTTACGGGCTAACTCCGGATGACAGTGTGCGTTTTGTGAGCGCATATGTGCGTCAGTGGGTCGATGCCCGGATTATGGGAGAAGTGGCGGCAAGAAATATTCCCGACATGCCGTCTGTAGAAGAAAAGGTCAACGCTTACCGGAATGAACTTATAATGATGGAGTACCGGCGTCTGATGTATGAGCAGAATAAGCCTGCGGAATTGTCGGAAGATAGTCTTAAGGCATATTATGGGCAACATCGTGATGATTTCCGGCTTGAAGTTCCGATAATAAAAGGTATTTTCGTCAAAATGCCTGATAATGCAGTCCGTTTTAATGAGATAAGGAAGTGGATTAAATCGGGAAGCGAGGATGACCTTGACAAGATTGAGAAATATCAGCTTACCGATCCCAAGGCTATGGAATATGACTATTTTGCCGATAGTTGGACCGACTGGGGAAAGATCGCCGGTCGCATGCCTTTGGATTTTAATGCCTCACCGGAAATGCTTGCCCGCATGAACAAGGATTTTGAAATGACTCGTAATGGTTACACTTATATACTGAAAGTTACCGATGTGTTGTCGAAAGATGCCATTGCTCCATTCGAGACCGTCAAAGAGAATATCCGTGATTTCATTGCCGGTACCATGCGTGTCGAGTATGACCGTCGGCTTCGACAGCATCTTTATGAGGAAGGACTCAAAAGTGGTGATGTGGAGATAAATATTGATATCGCTCAGTCAGAGAAAGCTAAAAATGGCGAATAATAAATAATATATATATAAACGTGAAACTGACCAGAACTATTACATTATGTGCATTGGGTGCCGCAGCAGCCTTTACCGTGGCACAGAACAATATAGCCGAGGAAGTGGCATGGTGGATAGGTGACGAGCCTATTTACAAGTCGGAGGTAGAAGAAATGTACCAGACGATGTTATACGAACGCGCCGACATCAACGGTGATCCTTATTGTGTAATTCCTGAAAAGCTTGCCGTAGAGAAATTGTTTCTACATCAGGCAGAGTTGGATTCCGTGGAGGTTCAGGATGGTATGGTAGCTTCCGAGGTAGACCGACGTATCAACATGATGATTGCAAATCTCGGCACACAGGAGAAGCTTGAAGAGTTTTACCGTCGACCGTTACCCGAAATAAGGGAGACCATGATGGATGCCATGCGTAATAACTATAAAGTGTCGCAGGTGCAGAAGTCGCTCACCGACAACCTGAAAGTTACTCCTTCCGATGTAAGAAGATATTTCTCTTCTTTGCCGGCTGATTCAATCCCGTTTGTACCCCTTCAGGTCGAGACTCAGATAATGACGCTCAATCCTGTCATACCGCGCGAGGAAATAGACGAGGTTAAAGCGCGTCTTCGTGATTTCGCTGACCGTATCAACAAAGGGGAGTCAGATTTCTCAACTCTCGCCATATTGTATTCCGAGGACGGAAGTTCCATTCGTGGCGGTGAACTTGGTTTCATGGGTAAAGGACAGCTCGTGCCTGAATATGCTGCCGTGGCGTTTAACCTCAATGATCCCAAGAAAGTGTCTAAGATAGTTGAGACTGAATATGGCTTCCATATTATCCAGCTCATAGAAAAGCGTGGTGACCGCATCAACACGCGTCACATACTTCTTCGCCCGAAGGTAAGCGACAAAGACCTTACCGAGGCTATTCACCGTCTTGACACGGTTCGTGCAGATATCCTTGCGGAGAAAGTGACTTTTGAAGATGCGATACCCTATGTTTCGCAAGACAAGGATACCCGAAACAACCGTGGTGTGATGGTAAACGAAAATACGGGTACAACACGGTTCGAGATGTCACAGCTGCCTCAGGAAGTGAGCCGCGAGGTGAGCAAGATGCAGGTCGGTGAATTGTCGAAACCTTTCATAATGAAGGATCCTAAGCGTAATCGCGATATAGTTGCGATTGTAAAACTGACCAACCGCATCGAGGGCCATCGTGCCAATCTAAGTGACGATTACCAGATGATAAAGGGTATGTATGAGGAATCGCAGAAATCAAAGATTATCTCCGACTGGATTGAGAAGAAGATTAAAGATACCTATGTGCGTATCGAAGACGGTTGGCGTAATTGCGATTTCACTCATGAAGGCTGGATAAAAACATCGGCAAGTGAAAAGTAACGGAAATAATAATATACCATCATTGAGGCACGGGAGAATTTTTATTCTCCTGTGCCTTTTGGGTGTTCTTGTGCCGTCATTCCTTTTTGGAGGTCCGGTGACTGAAAAAGTGAAGTTGCCGGTTTCGGCAAAGGCGAAGCGAATACCGATAAAACCTACCATTCCGGATGTTGACCGCACCCGCGACAGCCGTGTGTTTCTCGAACGTGCTGACCGTCTGTGGATGGATGAGAGGATAAGTTCTGAATTTCAGATGGTGACCGGCAATGTCATGTTCCGCAAAGGTGGCATGTTCATGTATTGTGACAGTGCCAATTTTTATGAAAGTACCGGCTCTCTTCAGGCTTACGGTAATGTAAGGATGGAGCAGGGCGATACCCTCTTTGTATATGCCGACGAGCTTGACTATAAGGGTGACACTGAATTTGCCACGTTTTATGGCGATGGTTCCAATCCCGTGAGACTCATTAACAAGGACGTCACCTTGTCTACCTATATTTTCTATTATGATATAGCTGCCAATCTCGGATATTATGATAATGAGGGTAAGATTACCGATGCTGAAAATCAGTTGACATCGGGCTATGGAGAGTATAATCCCGATACTAAGGAAGCCGAGTTCAGGGAGCATGTGGTGCTTCAGGACATAGCCGGTGAGGACTTCCGGATGACAACTGAGATTTTGCGTTACAATACCGATACTCATATAGCCAATATCGTAAGTCCGTCGGTCATTGTCACCGACAGCGCGACCGTGTATTCCAGCAACGGATGGTTTGATACCGAAGCGGAAGTTTCTGAATTGTATGACCGTTCACTTGTGGTGACAACCCGTGGTAACACTCTTACCGGAGATACTATATTTTACGACCACCCTGCCGGATTCGGACAGGCATGGGGAGGAATGGTGCTGACCGATTCGATACGTCAGGCGGCTATCGAAGGCGACTACGGATTTTATTATGAGGCAAACGATAGCTCTTTTGCCACAGGCAGAGCGCGTATTTTGGAATATAGCCGTCAGGATACTCTTTACATGCATGGCGACACAGTGCGCACCTACCTTCTCCAGGAAGACTCGACACATGTCATGACAGCCTATCCGCGCGTCCGTTTCTGGCGAATCGATGTGCAGGGATTATGTGATTCGCTTAGCTTCATGGAGCGGGATTCAATCATGTACATGCACCGTCATCCGATTGTGTGGAATGAAGAACGTCAGGTCTTTGGAAATGTAATTAATGTGCATTTCAATGATTCTACTGCCGACTGGGCGAAACTGCCCGATTTCGGCTTCCTCGCGGAACATGTCGATGAGGAGTTTTACAATCAGTTGTCGGGGAAAGAGATGTTGGCGCAGTTTGAAAACGGAACCTTGCGTCAGCTTGACGTGAGTGGCAATGTCGAGGTGATATCTTTGCCGCAGGAAGATGATTCCACCTATAATAAGATAGTCAATTCGGAAAGCAGTTTTCTTCAGGGATTATTTAAGGAGGGTAAACTTGAGCGCATGATGATGTGGCCTGAGGTTACCGGCACCGTGACCCCGTTGTACCTTGCAAAGAAGTCGCTATTTTATTTACCCTCGTTCCAGTGGTACGATGCACTTCGTCCTAAGGATAAAGACGATATTTTCAATGTTCCTCCCGAAATGGAGGCGTTGTTGAAAGAGCCTGACCCGTCGGCTCGTCGCCGTCGAACCGATTAGCGGTAGCTCCGCAGCGGGGGCACAAAGGCATCGGGAATATGCTCGATTTTATATCCGGTCTCCGGACTGCCGATGATGGCGATTATGTCAAACTGCACTTCGTGAGGAAACTGGTATTGGATTACAAATGAATTGGCGGCTGCGCAGATGCGGTTGATTTTCTGCGGAGTGATTGCCTCGAGCGGGTCAAAAGACCCTGCCGAACGTGTCTTGACCTCGACAAAAATTATCCTGTTCCCTTTGATGGCGATAATATCGAGTTCGTAAAACCCTTTTCGGGTATCTTGCTCTATAATAGTATAGCCGCGCGTGATGAGATATTCACGCGCGACTTTTTCGCCCCATTGTCCGAGGTCGTTGTGTTGTGCCATTTGTATGCGACTATAGGCGTTTTACATGAATGTCGCCGGAACTTGATTCGTCTGAGTCTATATTCTTACCCGTGCAATATATATCACCGCTTGAATAAGTTCTTGCCTTCACATTGATTGCATTCAATGATTTTGCCATGATGTCGCCACTTGAATTGGTCGTGAATGTTGCATCGGTGCAGTTGCCTGATAATTTGATATCACCCGAACTTCCTGTTTCTGCATATACGGTAGTAGCTGAAACATTCCCAATCTTGATATCTCCTGAACTCTGTGTCCGGGCATTAAAGTTAGTACATGCAACATTTTTTGCTTCGATATCACCTGAACTGCCGGTCTGCGCCTTGAAGTTCTTGCACTTGATGGCGTGAGCTTCTATGTCTCCGCTTGAATTAGTTGAGAAAGTCACATCACCGGTAACATCGAGATTACTTTCTATATCGATATCACCCGAACTTCCGGTAGTAAAAGTGGTTACATCCGGAGCAGTTACTTTAACGACTACCTTGGTATTGTTTAGCACGAGGTTGACAGGAGTTTTATAGCCAACTTTTAATTCTTTTCCCGATACTTTTACATCGACATATTCCATTATGTTGTCGGGCGCCGATATGACGATGCTTTGAGTTGCCGATTGCCGGAACTCGACATCCACAGATGATGTGGTGGTAATACTATTGAAGTTACCTGTCGTGACATTTTTTGTCACGATATTTTTACTCCCATAGATGGTTTTAGTCTCAGCGCAGGCTGATGTCGGTATGAGTACCGCTGCTGCCAAAAGTGATGTAATCAATTTGTTCATGATTGTGATATTATTAATTGTACTTTATGTTAGATGCATTATAGTTTTTAAAAGTTGCATTGTCCACGAAAAAAGAGGGGCTGATTTTCGCAAATATACGATTATTTTGTTTAAATTTGTTATTAATGAGCGTGAAACCGGAAATTTCTTTAATAGTGCCCGTCTATAATGTCGAGCCATATTTGACCGAGTGTGTGGAGAGCATACGTCGTCAGGATTTCGATGCCTTTGAGGTACTGTTGGTTGATGACGGCTCTACTGATGGCTCGTCACGTAATTGCGATCTCATGGCTTCCGGCGACTCACGCTTCAGGGTGATTCACAGGCAGAATGGCGGTACATCTGTGGCTCGCAATGCAGGAGTGGCTGCTGCCAGGGGGCGATATATAGCGTTTATGGATAGTGATGATGTTATTCATACTTCATATCTTTCCCGGCTTTATCAGATTGCTGTTGATAGTGATGCGGATATTGCCATGGTAAAGTTTGCTGAAGGTGAATCGCTTGATTTTTCCAAAATGTCTCTTTCCGAGAAGCCTGTAGCTAAACTGTCTCCTACAGTGGCTTTGGAGCGGACACTGTATCAGGATGGTCTTGATACAAGCCCATGCTGCAAGCTTTACAGACGGCATTTATTTGAGTCTTTCAGCTTTATTCCCGGAATACTCTATGAAGATTTGGACTTCATTTCACGGATTCTTCCTTCGGTCAATAAAGTAGCGGTCAGCGACGATGTGTTATATTACTATCGTCATCGTAAAGGAAGCAATATCGGGTCATTTACGCTTAAACGGCTGGATGTGCTGGACGTCACGGAGAATATTTGTAAACGAGTGGAGCAATACAGTGAATCCCTGCAGTTGGCGGCACGTGACCGTCGGTTGAGCGCCGCTTTCAATATGTTTATCCTTCTTGGAGCCAATGGATATGGTGACTCTCCCGCCTCCGCCCGTTGCTGGGATATGATCAGGTCTCTCCGCGGGGGCGAGCTGTTTAATGGCAAGGTGAGGTTAAAGAATAAACTCGGTGTGTTGCTCTCCTATGGAGGAAGACGCTTGTTTTCGTTAATTTCAAGAATAGTAAGATTATGAGAGTGTTTGACGCAGCAGATGAAGCGGTATTCGCCGGCTTATGTGATGCACTCGCTGAAAAAGTAAGAGATAGAGTCGGGAATCCTGATGTGATTCTTGGGGTACGTAACGGCGGTGTTGCTGTAGCTGCCGCCTTCTCGGCATATTTCCCCGGCACACGTCTCGGCTATGTCTCGGCACGTCGACCCTCTACCGGGAAAAAAGAAAAGATGCGGCTTAAACGGTTTCTGCGTCATCTTCCGGTGCGTCTTTTGGATAATCTGCGCATACTTGAGGCACGGTTTCTTGCTTATTCAGGAAATCCGGATAGGGAAGTGAATCTTGACATCTCTCCGGAAATATTTGAATTGATGGCGGTGCCATCAACGAAAGTGGTTGTGGTGGATGATGCCGTTGATTCAGGCTATACCTTGCAGGCAGTCATAGGGGAACTTTCCCGGATTACAACCGCAAAGCTCTTTACAGCCGCAATTACAGCCACGACTTCAGCTCCCGCAGTGAAACCTGATGTCACCCTGTTTAATGATAATGTATTAGTTAGGTTCCCATGGTCAATGGATGCAAAACGCTGACTCCTGTTGTGGTTGTTGACCTTGACGGGACACTCGTGGATGTGAACACTTTCCGCGAATACATCCTTTTTGTCACAAAGCAGCTTTTAAAACAAGGCAAGCTGTTGGCTGCCGCAAAGGTTATTTCGGCTGTAGCATTACGCAAGACCCGGTTTATTTCCCACTCGGAAATGAAAAAGCGCATATTGGTTGCTACGCGGAAAATTATGACTAATGACAACCTGGATTTGCTTGTGCGTGGCTTGCTGGGAAGATTGAATGTCGATGTATTTAATAAACTTGAGCGGTATCGTGCTTATGGATACCGGGTGTTGCTTGCCACTGCCGCTCCGGAAATATATGCCCGGCCTCTTGCGGAAGCTTTGCGCTTTGACGGTTGCGTGGCGACATCTGATGTTGCTCCCGAAAATGAAGCATGGAATGAGAATATCGGTGAGGTAAAACTTGCTTCCGTGCGCGATTATGTGTCTTCTGTAGAAGGTCATATTTCGGTTGTCATGACCGATCATTACGATGACCTTCCGCTGATGCGCCACAATACGGGAATGAATATACTTGTCAATCCGTCGGAAAAAACCGTATCGGCGATTTCACGACACGGGATTGTTTTTACAATCATGTAAGGACTCTCCGTCCCTGCCTATCGCTGTCAATAGCCGTGTGACAGCTTCATAAGTATTGCCTTCGCTTGCCTCAAGACATTTGATGAAGAATGACCCTATTATGGCTCCGGCGGAATAGCGGCAGGCGTCATTGAATGTGACGGGATTGGAGATACCGAAGCCGATTAGACGTTCATGCAAAAGCCCGAGGCTGTCGATATGTCGGAAATACGCTTTTTGCTCATCATTAAACCGGTCTTTTGTGCCGGTAGTTGACGCCGATGATACCATATATATGAAACCGTCGCAATTATTATCAATAAGTCTTATACGTTCATCTGATGTCTCCGGAGTTATGAGCATTATTACAGGTATGTCATATTTCTCGCACAATGGCTTATAGTCCCTCATGTATTCCGCAAAAGGGAGATCAGGGATAATCAATCCGTCAATACCCACTTCCTTGCATTTTCTGAATAGTGGTTCGATACCATATTGCATCATGGGGTTAAGATAGCCCATTAGGACTAACGGTATATCGGGGTGTTGTCGGCGAGCTTCGGCGATTTCTGAAAATAGTAAGGTAAGATTCATGCCGTTGTGCAAGGCGATTGACGAACTGTGTTGTATTACCTCCCCGTCAGCCATCGGGTCTGAAAACGGCACCCCGATTTCTATCATGTCAATGCCCTTTTCAGCAAGTGAATTGATTATGTCGACAGTTGAGTCGAGTGTCGGGAAACCTGCGGTAAAATATATTGATAATATATCAGATTTTTTTCTCCCAAAAAGGTGTTGTATCCGGTTCATGTTCGTTGAATTTTCTAAGTGATAATATAAAATTTACAAGTTTGCTTATGTCTTTGATTCCCGGTGAGGTTTCGAAGCGGCTGTTAATATCTATGCCCGCCATTCCGGGGCGCATTGCCTTTATGATATTGTTGATATCTCCGGCATCAATCCCTCCGCTGAGTAAATAGGGCGTTTCAAGGTCATAGCTTTCAAGCAGTTGCCAGTCAAATTTCTTGCCCGTACCTCCATGACAGGAACTTTTGGTGTCAAATAAGAACATATCTACAACTCCGTCATATATGGCAAGATTTTGCAAATCCTGACTGTTTTCGATACCTATCGCCTTAAACACAGTGAAACCCTTTGATTTCAGCCTCCGGCATTGTTCGGGTGACTCCGCTCCGTGTAACTGGATTATGTGGATGCCATAGCGGTCACATACCTCGGAAATATATTCATCGTCTTTGTCGACAAATACCGCTACCGGTCTCACAAATGGCGGCAAGGATTTCACTGCATCGGGATTTAGCAGTGACGCATCGCGTGGGGATGCCTCATGAAATATGAATCCCATAAGCATGGGGGTGAGCGATGCTACAGCCGCGATATTTTCTTCTTCGCGCATGCCACATATTTTTATCATCATGTCGGCATGGAGCGGTTTGTTATGTCTTTGTTCAGAGTTCATTAATAAACTGTTTTAATGCCTTTCCGGGCGATGGTTGAATCATAAAACGCTCGCCGATAAGAAAACCGTCATAGCCTGCATCACGCAGCCGGTGGATTTCATCCGGAGATGATATTCCACTTTCGGCAATTTTCACTACATCGGCAGGTAGCGAAGCCACGATGCTAAGTGATGTATTGGTGTCGGTACGGAAAGTTGTGAGATCTCGATTATTTACACCGACCATATCCGCTTCAGGTACAAATCGGTCAAGGTCGGCGGTTGAATGAAGTTCAAGCAACACTTCGAGTCCGAGATTATGGGCAAGTGACGTATATCTTGTGATTTCATCGAAACTCAATACCGCCGCTATGAGTAAAACAGCCGAAGCGCCGAATATACGCGCCTCATATATCTGTCGCTCGTTAACTATGAAATCTTTGCGCAGCAAGGGCAATCGCGTTGTTTCACTTGCAAGGGCGAGGTCACTGAGGGCACCTCCGAAAAATACAGTGTCGGTAAGCACCGAACATGCAGCTGCACCTGCCGCCTCATATTCCGGTACAATATCGCTGACAAGTGCGAGCGGATGGATTTCTCCTTTGGAGGGCGACCTACGCTTGAATTCAGCTATGATACCGTTAGTACTCTCTTTTATAGCCTTGCTCATTGATGCCGGTGCGTTTAAAAAGAGCCTTGGCGTATGTTCATTGGTGATATTGCCTCCACGCGCGTTTAGTGCCTCGACTTCGCGCCGTTTGTTATCGACTATCTTTTGTAATATGTTGTTCATTATCGGCTTAACTGTTTAGTTCTACAAATCGGTTGAAACATCTCAGAGCATTGCCTCCGCGTATAGATTCATCAGCGCGGGCGATAGCATCTTCAATAGATAATGCAGGATTAAGTGTAGTGAGCGCGAAAGCGGCATTTGCCACCACACAGTCATGCTGCGCCCTTGTGCCTTTCCCTTTAATGACATTATCAAAAATCTTTGCTGCATCGGCAGGGGTGTCACCACCGGAAAGTTCATCCTGTCGTGCCGTTGCAAAACCAAGTGACTCCGGCGTGTAAAGCTCTTCTTTTCCCTGCCGGGACACTTTGAATGGTGACGTGAGCGATACTTCGTCATAGCCGTCGAGCGAGTGGACAACCGTACATTGTACTCCCTCCTCTTGTGCGATATAGTTATATAACCGCATCAGTTTGAGATTATATACACCGAGGAGGCGGTAATGCGGCAGTGTAGGATTGACAAGTGGTCCGAGCATATTGAAGAAAGTGCGCACTCCGAGTGATTTCCTTGCCGGCGCAACACTTTTCAGTGCCAGGCTGAAGAAAGGGGCATGTAGATATGCCACTCCGCTTTTATCAAGCGACCGACGCAAGCGGTCACTGTCGGAGGTGAATTTGATTCCATGCTGTTCAAGTACGTTTGACGCACCCGATATCGAACTTGCTCCGTAATTACCGTGTTTCACAACTTTTTCGCCCGCACCAGCTACCACAAAGCACGATGCCGTCGAGATATTGAATGTGTTTTTGCCGTCGCCTCCGGTACCTACTATATCGATTGCCTTAACGTCACCGAGATTTACCGGCAGACGGCGTTCAAGAAGCGCGTCACGAAATCCGCTTAACTCATCGATGGTGATGCTGCGCATGAGGTAGACTGTCATGAAGGCTGACAACTGCGCATCGTTATATTTCGAGTCGGCGATATTGAGCAGTATATCGCGCGATTCTTCACGCGAAAGACTTTTATGCTCAAACATCTTTTGTAATATATTTTTCATCGTTTATCAGTGATTTAACCAGTTTGACAATATTTTTGTCCCGTCGGGAGTCAGAATGGATTCAGGATGAAACTGTACGCCTCTTACATCCAAGGTCTTGTGGCGCAACGCCATGATTTCCCCTTCATCGCTTATTGCTGTCACTTCCAGGCAGTCGGGTAATGCCTCATTGTCAACTACCCAGGAATGATACCTGCCTACATCTATACGTTTTGGCATATTATTGAAAATGTAGTCGTCGGCGGTAATTGAGATGGTTGAACGGATGCCGTGGTAAACGGTCGACAGATTGCGTAGTGTGGCGCCGAAACATTCCCCGATTGCCTGTTCGCCGAGACAGATGCCGAGTATCGGTTTGCTCGCGGCGTAACGCTTCAGCAATTCGGGAAGTATGCCCGCTTCCGACGGTATGCCCGGTCCCGGAGAGATGATGATTTTGTCATAAATCGCCACGTCATCTATTGATATTTCATCGTTACGATAGATATCGGGTGTGAATCCAAGTTCACGGACTGCGTGGACTATATTGTAAGTGAATGAATCGTAATTGTCGAGTATAAGGAGTTTCATTATTAATAGTATTTAGTGACCGAATGTCTCGGCATATTTCACCGCGTTTACAAGTGCGCCGAGTTTGTTGTTGGTTTCCTGCAATTCATTTTCAGGCACTGACCGCGCCACGATGCCTGCCCCCGCCTGGGAATATAGTTTACCTCCATGACTGAGAAAACTGCGTATGGTGATGGCATGGTTGATATTGCCGTTAAATCCTATGAACCCTATGCAACCTCCATAGATTAGGCGGTTATGAGGCTCTATCTCGTCGATAAGCTGCATCGCCCTCACTTTTGGTGCCCCGCTAAGGGTGCCGGCAGGGAAGGTTGCGGCATATAACCTGTAGACATCGGCATTTTCGGGAAGAGTGGCGCTTACACGTGATACCATGTGAATCACATGAGAATAATATTGTATCTGCTTCAGAAACTCGATTTCCACCTTACCGCCGCTACGTGCCAGGTCGTTCCGTGCCAGGTCTACGAGCATGATATGTTCGGCGTTTTCCTTGGCATCGGCAAGAAGTGCCTGTGCGAGTTCTCGGTCATGCTGGTCGTCGCCTGTGCGTCGGAAAGTTCCGGCAATCGGGTCGATGTAAGCACGGTTGCCTTCCACACGTAAATGTGTCTCCGGAGAAGAACCGAATATACGGAAATTCCCGAAATCGAAATAGAAAAGATACGGTGACGGATTTACACACCTCAAAGCCCTGTACACATTAAACTCATCGCCCTTGAATGCCTGGCAGAACCGGCGCGAAAGCACAATCTGGAATACGTCGCCACGTATTGCATGTCGGATGCCCTCTTTTACCATCTCCAGATACTGACTGTCAGTGATGGTTGAGCTCGCCTCACCGACGGCGTGAAAAGGATATTGCGCCACATTATTATTGCGTATTATGCTGAGAAGTTCTTCAATGCACGATTCCTCTCCCGGTATCAGATGCTCGTAGACTACCATCTGGTTTTTGAAATGATTGACGCGGATGACGAAGCGGTATAATACATATTTCATGTCAGGTATGGAGGCGAGTTCCTTGTCACGCTTTGTAATCTCTACTTTGTCGAAGTAACGTACACAGTCGTATGCCGTATATCCGAAAAATCCGTTGGCATCGTTTAGCGGTTGACCTGTAATATTGAAAGATTCCACATACTCCTTCAGGCGTTGCATGATTTGGCTTTTGTGTGTCACGGGGCTATTCTCCGATTTTCCATCCGGATATTCCGCTATGGTGGTGTCATTGCTTACCGTGAAAGATGCTATCGGATGTACGCCGATGTAGCTTACCGAATTTTGTGATGTATGATAGTCGGAACTTTCAAGAAGTGCCGATTCAGGATATAAATCTCGTATTTTAAGATATATCCCGACCGGTGTTTCAAGGTCGGCGGGGACTACGCGTGATACTATTTTAATATTTTGTGTCATGATATTGCGTTAATTAATTTTGATTAGCTGATAGATTATCTATAAGTGACATATAGGTGTGCATGTCCTTATCGCCTCTACCGGAAAGATTGATGACTACAATGTCGTCGGGTTTAAATCTTTTCTTGTCGAGTACACCGAGGGCGTGAGCCGATTCAAGTGCGGGAATGATACCTTCTGTACGGGTAAGATTGAAGGCGGCATTCAGAGCTTCGTCGTCAGTAACCGGGATAACCTCGCTTCTGCCGGAGGTGGCGAGGTAGGCGTGTAGCGGTCCGATGCCGGGATAATCCAGACCGGCGGATATAGAATATGGCTCGATGATTTGTCCGTCGGCGGTCTGCATGACCATGGTACGTGCTCCGTGGATGATACCTTCTCTGCCGGCACACATTGTAGCGGCTGTCATGTCGGTGTTGACTCCTTTTCCGGCAGCCTCCGCCGCAATCAGCTTTACTTGAGGTTCACTGATGAAGTGATAAAATGCCCCGGCAGCATTGCTCCCTCCGCCTATGCAGGCTATCACATAATCGGGATTCTCTCTTCCTTCATGTTCAAGAAGCTGTTTTTTGATTTCTTCACTGATGACCGACTGGAAATATGCTACCATTTCGGGATAGGGGTGTGGTCCGACTGTGCTCCCGATTACATAGAAACTGTCGGGGTGACAGCACCAGTCGCGAATAGCCTCGTTGGTGGCGTCTTTAAGGGTCTTGTTGCCGGAATGTACAGCCACGACTTTTGCCCCGAGCATTTTCATTCGTTGTACATTGGGTTGTTGACGCGCGATGTCGGTTGCTCCCATATAGACAGTGCAGTCAAGGTTCATGAGCGCACACACTGTAGCTGTGGCAACTCCGTGCTGTCCCGCGCCGGTTTCGGCTATGATGCGGGTTTTGCCCATTCGTCGGGCAAGTAGTACGGAGCCGATTGCATTGTTGATTTTATGCGCTCCGGTGTGATTGAGGTCTTCGCGCTTGAGATAAATATTGGTGCCGTATGTGTAGCTTAGTCGGTTTGCACGATAGAGCGGTGAGGGACGTCCCACATAATCACGTAACAGTTGGCGGTATTGGTCGTTAAACTCTTTGTCAGCTGCATAGCGGTAAAATGCCTCTTTCAGCTGTTCTACGCTTCGGTTGAGAATTTCGGGTATGTATGCTCCTCCGAAATTGCCATAGTATCCGGCATCATCCACGGGGAGGATGCGGCTGAATGTTGATGTCATGAGAAAAAAATATAATGAAATAAAAAAGAGTGCCATCGAGATATAAATCCGATGGCACTCCATTAATAATTAGTAAGATAGAATTTTCTTATTCACATTATCCAAAATATGATTGCCATCGATAGTTATTACCGATGTGCCACCAATAAGAAGTATGGATAATTGAGATATTCATGATGTAACTTTCTTTTCGTTGCAAATATACGCTGTTTTATTGATAATACAAATTTTTTACCTAAAAAGTTTAATTTTTTTTATTTTGAAGATGCTATGAACAATTAAAGTGGCAGTAGCGTTAAAAGAGCATAAATACATTAAACTTTATTTATGGATAACAAGAGCATAAAGGGAACCCGGACAGAAAAGAATCTTCTGAAATCATTCGCAGGTGAGTCACAGGCGCGCGGTCGCTATACAATTTTTGCCGAGGTGGCGAAAAATGAAGGCTACGAGCAGATTGCAGCTATTTTCCTTGAGACAGCCGAACAGGAATATGTACATGCCAAGAGCTTTTTCAGTTTCCTCGACGAAGGTATGCTGGAAATCACGGCTTCTTATCCTGCCGGTCCGATTGGGGATACGATGCGTAATCTCCAGGAAGCAGCCGCAGGTGAACACGAAGAATGGTCAGATATGTATCTGGAATTTGCCCGTGTTGCCCAGGAAGAAGGCTTTCCACGCATAGCGTCACATTTTAAATTGGTGGCATCTGTGGAGCAGGGACATGAAGCCCGTTATCTGAAACTTCTTGAACGACTCCAAAGTGACACGATGTTCAAGGATGATGAGGAAGAAGAATGGCAATGCCGGTTTTGCGGCTATATTCACCGCGGCAAGTCAGCACCCGGGAAGTGTCCCGTATGTGGAAAGGAACAGGGCTATTTTGAACGTAAGAAAAATAATTATTGAATCTGTTTTGTTGGAATATATATGATTCGGTCCGGATTGCTGTTGTCAGTGGTCCGGATAATTTTTTGTTGGTAGTCGTCTCTAAATCTGCATGTATAGTGGCAGGCAGCGGGTGAGATACTGCTTTGCTGTGGACCACGGCAGGTAAATCCTTTCATCGCCCGGAATCAATGTTACAGGCACTTCGTTCAGGTCAATTCTTACATACAGTTTCCCGTTTTTTGTACGGAAAAGTATTATCTGAAGATTGGATGCCATCGGGACTACATGGAAGTTCTGCCAGTGGGATGCGACAGTATCAAAATAGTTTGTCATGTAATAGCAGCCCGGTAAGTGCATGAGTGACAGCAGGGGCATCAGTGTCTCTGCATGTCCGAAGCGTAATTGTACGCGCATATCGCTTCTGCGTTCCGCTACATCATCAGTTGTAGTTATAAGATTCAGTAGCAGGTCGGCGGCGATGTCGGCAGGTACGGTTGAGATGGTGTTCGCCGTGCGTTCAAGATATTGCTTCAGGTTGTTGCATGACCACAGGCGGTTATACTCTTCTTCAGTGAAAAAGCGCATTACATCTATATTATATCCCATTGCGCTCAGTCCCGCAAGAAGTCCGTATTCTGTAAGTGCAAGATCGCGGAACTGCTCTTCGTCAAGCGGATAGTTCTCTCCGAGAACGCGTTTTATCGGTGCTGTAGTAGCTGTCTCGGCGATGAATCCTTTCAAGACATCTTCATACGGTTTGTTTTCGCGATAATCGATGTAGTCCTGGTCGATATCAAACGGTCGCATAAGAGGAGAATTTTGACGCCCCGACGAGGTGAATATCTCAAGACGGTTGTTCATACGCGCCAGCTGGTGAGTGAACGAATACATGCTCATGATGCATCGTGGGGCGTAGGATGACAATGCCGTGATTTTCCCATTACTGAACAGATTGGGATAATTGGTAAACATTCTTGCCGCAATACCGCGCTGCTCAGCCATGCCAAGTGAATCGAGAGCGCCCCATTTGCCGTTGCTGCGGGTTATTACATTTTCTGTCACTTGAAGCAACTCTTTTCCGAGTGGTGTAATAGTGCCGAGAGAATCTGCATGTTCAAGCGCACGTTTGATTGCGAGCGGTCGGGATGCTGATGCCGGATAGCGCGCGCCATGCCGCCCGACGTGGTTGACCATTACGGGAGTGAGCGAGTCGGGATAGCTGATAGATTCTTTTGGCGCGGGGTAGGGCATCGCACTACCTTCACATTGGGTAGAATTGTATGTTATCATACCGGGAGTTGCGCCAAAAAGAGTGGTGGCGGAAATAATTATATAAAGAATTGCGGATGTCCTTTTCATTGTTTATAAATTTGTAGTTTCAAAAGTAAGAAAATTTTATGACATTACCTACCGAGATAACTCATCTTATTGATAAAAACGAGATAGAAGAGGCAATTGTTGCCATAACGCGACTCATAGAAAATAGTCACGGAAACGCTTGTTTGTTTTTTGAACGGGGAAGGCTTTTTTGGCGTTTGGAGCGACGTCGTGACGCTATCAGCGATTATGCCAGGGCTGCAGAGCTTGACCCGTCATCGCCGGCGGCGGAAGCATTGGAACAGGCGATGACTATAATGCAGTTTTATGATAAAAGCCGATACAATCCATAAATGGGTGTCGGCTTTGCACATCATTGTTAATGTGTTTTAAATATCGATAGATTATATGTCACTATATTCATATTTTAAACGAATATAAACGAAAAATTTATTAATAATCGAGGTTTGATGTTACTTTTTTTGTAGATTTGCAAATGTTTTCAGAGGCGACTCTGGAGTATTAACATTAAGTTTTTTGTGCAATTAGTTTAGGCGAATTATGGAAGAATCTGCAAAGAAAAGAGGCGGTCGTCGCCCCGGTGCAGGCCGCAAAAAATCGACCGTAAAGCGTTATGGCTTTAATGCGCCGGCGACAGTGCATGCGGTTCTCGAACAGGTTGACAGCATCACTGATTTTATCTGTGAGGCTGTTATCAAGCATGGGCAAGACAAAGGTCTGTGCTGACATAACTACCCAGGAATTTGATGCATGCATAAACTAATGAAAGCTGTCTTTTAAAGACAGCTTTTCTTTTTCTTCCCCCGAAGCCATTTGGATTCTTTTAATGCTGCAAACTCAATGAGGCGGGTGATGTCGCAGGGGGTCGGTATTATAGTGAGATTGATAACGGGTGAGGTGGATTCAGGCTGTAATTGCTACCGCTTTATTATGTTAAATTCCAGTTTCTGCAGACCTTTTTTGTAGACATTGGCAAGAATAAGCGCATATCTGACTTTCTCGCCGGAGCCCATGGACAGGATGCGGGCAAATTCTTCTTCAGTCACTACATTCTTGAACATCGGACCGTGTGATTCGTTGCGTACCAAACGTATTTTGTCGGTAAAAGGTGACAATACATACGAATAAGTTGCCTGATAAGGCACACTATGAAATTTCACCCAGTTCGGATATTTGTGATCAAGGAGATCCACCAGCCAGATACGTGCTTTATCGTAGGATGGTAACGGTGAAACTTTGTCATACTGAACTTTACTATCTATTTTACCTTCATCATCAACAACGATAGCACTACCTACAGCATATTTCTCGAAAGGACACAAGTCATAGTACTCTATGTCCGCTTCCGTCGTTATCTCCTTGTCGACCGGAAGTTCAGGGTCTACCACGTGTCTGTCTGCAAGAATCTTGATAAGTGAATATGTGCGGTCGGAAGCATCGGCGCGTGGATTGGCGAGTATGGTACGCTTTACAGAAAGGTAATACTCATGTTCACGCTCGTAGGTGAAACCTTCGATTTCATTAAAACCAAGTTGCAGTGTCTCGCCGGGAAAATCTTCCGACTCGACGAGCATGCAATCTATCGGGTGCTCCATTTTGTCGTCAGACGAGGCATACATTATGCCTGTTTCAGCCGACACTTGCATTCTGATTTCTTTGACTGAATCTTTTGGCTTTTTATCATCGCTACATGCAGTCAGCCCTGCCGCTGCGATGAATGCCATGAGCAACATTATAAGAAAGTTTCTATTTTTCATCCTTTTCAAGGTTTAACTGTTCACTACTTAATAAATACCGAAAATACTTTTTCGCAAATCTTTTGTATGGATGAGGTATGGGTTATTATATTGTGAGTGCTATCTATATTGGGGAAGGGGAGAGGGTGTCGGGTGGGGTGTCGGTGCCGAGGGCTGGCGACACAAGTTGTCGAAGAGCATTGATATAGTTGTTGAATGCTTCCTTTCCGGTTTCGGTCATGCGGCATACGGTGCGCGGACGTTTGTTTTTGAATGTCTTTTCGACTTCAATATAGCCGGCATCAGACAGTTTGGTTATCTGTACGCTCAGATTGCCCATCGTCGAGCCGGTCTTTTCCTTAAGGAATACGAAATCAGCTTCCTCCACACTCATCAGTATGGAAAGCACGGCAAGCCGGAGCTGTGAATGGATTATAGGGTCAAGTTCTGTCATGTCTTAAATCTTCTTTCATCTTATAACCCGGTATTATCATCATTGCCACTATGGCGATCAGAAACAGTATTATCTGTGTCGGTCCATTCACGGCCCATAGTGAAGCATCGACTATAAAACCTATTATTGAGGAATATTGCAAGAGTGGATATTTTATCGATGCGCCTGTCACATAACACCCGATAGAGAGTATAAGCAGTATGAAAAACAGCACATTAAAGGGTACAAAGAAAGAATATACTGAAAAGCACACGAGGAGCACCGTGAACATACGCCAGATACTGCCTAATGAGGAGGTAAGTGTCGTCTTAACCTCATTTTTGTGATGCTGTCTGTGGAATTTCACTCCGGATATGCCTATGACAGGGAGCAGAAACCACAACATGTAGAAATTGTAGTTGCCAAGCATGGTGACCGAAAGATATACCGAGAGTCCGACCGCGACGGTTGCCCATCCCCATATTAGAAAAGGCGCGTAAGAATCCTGCAAAACGCTCTTGCGCGTTTTTGACATCATTTCCGCGATTATGTCAAGGCTGTCTTCCGGTCTCATGCTGCAAAGATAATATTTTTAAGTTGAAAGTGTAGATATGTCAATGTGATTAATATTGTTTGAGTCTCAGGTTTATCTTCTCTGTTTCGGAAGAAATCTTGATTTTCTCTTGCAGGCACGGTTCTGTTGGACGACCATAATTGTCAAAGTCGAGAGTGCGGTTGTCATTAAGATCCTGAAACGCCTGAAACATCAGTTGTCGTCCTTCATATCCGGTCATGTCAATATGGATAGTCACGCTATCGCTTTCCACATCGAGTGCTTTTGCTTCTAAGGTTGTGTTGCCATCAGCTATGGCGAGATAGATTTTTCCTTCTGCGTAAGGCAGATTGGTGATAACTATAGTCTGAGCAGTGACTGTGGTCGTGGCGGCTATTGCCGCTGTGAGGAAAAGTGATAATTTTTTCATTGTCGTTACTTTTTAGCATTGGTTATTGATTCATATATATTTTCATTCTCAAGTTTCTTTTGGGACGCTGCGCGTGACTTTCCTTTGCGCAGATTGATGGTTACGCCTGCCCATATAAGCGAGTTTGAGCCTGTCGCTTGATAAATACGGTCATATCCCGCGATTTTAGAGAGGTCACGCGACTTCAGGGCTACATTGCCGAAAGGATTTACTATCCCCGCCATGAGTGTCATGGATTTATATGTATAGCCTATCCCGAGATTGGTGAGATTTTGATTGGCACTTGATATCATTTCTCCCCATAGCCGGTTGTAGCTGCTGTTGTATTTAGCCATTATCCACCAGCTTTTTATTAGCAGCATCATCTGAAGATTTATATAGGGCTGTGAATAGGTGTGGGTATAATTAAATCCTTTGCTGTCAAACCGATGCCAGCCACCTTCAGCAGTAAGCATTACATGGTTGGAGAAAAGAGGCACTCTGACCATCCCGTGTACATCAAGATGATTGTTATGACCTGCATTGCGGGGCGATTGCACAATCATGCCACCAATGTAGGTTTTCGCCGGCATTATAGGATTACAGGCATAGCGATTTTCAATAATCACTCTTGCAGTTAAGGCTCCTGCCCTTATACTGAAATCGCCTTTGACTTTGTAGTCGCGGTAAGATTTTAACCTGTCATTGCCGATACACCATTGGAATTGGTCTACACGCTGAAGTATAGGATTGGTTTCGTTTACTCCCGGAGCGACAGAACGGCTTTCAAGATATATGCCTGCGTTTCCCCAATCTCTGACGCGGTAGAGCAGGTATGCCTTAGGATTGACCGCCGGTTTTTCACCGGTGATTGACGATCCGACACAATATGACAATGTAGCCCCGATTCCATATTGCCATTGTGCTGCGGAGTGCCGCCATTCGGCAAAGATACTGTTTTGTGACAGGTTTTCATGGGAAATTGAATTGTCAGGGAAATAGCGGAGACGGTCCCAGCGTGAATTGCTCCTGATGCCTGCCGAGAGGCTCCCATTATTTAGCCTGTATTCCCATACGCCTTCTATCGATAACCGATATCCGTTTTGCCGCGAGCTGTTGATTATCTCTATGTCGGAGGTAGCATAGGAGTGACCTGATAGTGACTGTATAATCGTAGGAACGATGTTGAAATATATATTTTGGTGTCGGTTTAATCGTTTATATAGATAGATGTCGATGTCACCCTGCCAGGATTTGATGGGATTTGTTTCTTCCTCCGTTGTAGAAAGGGTCTTCCCGTTAGCCGAGGTCGTGATTATGCCGCGAGTGTGATAATAATCGTTGGTATGCAGCACACGTGCCTGCACATTGAATAGCAGCTGATTACTTTCTGCGTAGGAATATTGGACCGCACCACGATGAGTCACCATGCGGTTGGGGGTCTTTATTCCTGCTTCTTCGCGCCTGATATGAGTGCCGTCAGGGAGAATAATCTTTTCATTGTTGTCGCGATAACAGTCCATGTCCCACATAGGATTGCTGTGGTAGTCAATGCTCCACTCGCTTTTCCCGACATTGTACTTGACTGCGGCGGTGTAATCGCCCCAGCCTTTGTTGGGTGACTGCAGCAGATTGGTATATATGGAGTAACCGCTTGTCTTTGGTGGCATGACTGTGATATTGATAACCCCGTCGGCATTGTCATACATCGCGCCCGGATTATTTATATATTCTATTTTTGTGATTTGTTTGGGCGATACCAGGGCAACTTCGCGTTCCGATACCGGCCGACCGTTTATTCTGATAGAGAGTTTTCCACCGCCAAGAATGTTGATGCTTCCGGTTGCCGGGTTTACTGTTAGCTCCGGCAGCTGGAGACCGGCAAGCAGCTGTGTTGTTGAGTTCATTGCGTCGATAAGCCGTTTTTCGGGGATATAGATTGTTTTTTCTCCTGTCACGATGCTTTCAGGCGCTGTGATGACAATCTCTTCTAACTCTTTTGACAATTTTAATGAGTCAGCGGTTTCGGATTGTGCATAAACATTACATGCGGTCAGAAGTGATATCCCGGCTGCTATCTGCTTAAGCGCCTTATTCCCTGATGATTGCCACATGTTGTCTAATTAGGAATCAAGTTGTGTATTATGAATATGACGCAAAAATAAATATATTTATAATATAAACCAAATAAAATTTAAATTCATGTAAATTTTCTTATATACATAAGTGATATGCGTTGTATTTTTCTCACTTGTCAATCGTTTTTAATGTTGCCGTGTTATTATATCGTGGAATTTTTGTAAATTGCACAAGTTTAAGAGTATCCACTAAACAGATAGATGTAATGAAAGGAATTGTACTTGCCGGAGGTTCCGGTACCAGATTATATCCTGTGACAAAGGGAGTGTCCAAGCAACTTATCCCGATATATGACAAGCCGATGGTCTACTATCCGATATCGGTTTTGATGCTTGCAGGCATCCGTGACATACTTATAATATCTACTCCCGATGACCTTCCAGGCTTCAAGCGACTGCTTGGCGACGGTTCATCGTTGGGCGTGAAGTTCAGTTTTGCCGAGCAACCTCGTCCTGAAGGGCTTGCGCAGGCTTTTCTGATAGGGGAGGAGTTTATCGGTGATGACGATGTGTGTCTGGTGTTGGGCGACAACATATTTTATGGTCAGGGTTTCACGGGTATGCTGCTTGATGCGGTGCAGGTCACCGAGAAGCAAAATGAGGCGGTGGTATTTGCCTATAAGGTGCATGACCCGCAGCGTTACGGAGTCGTGGCATTTGATGCTTCCGGAAAGGCAATATCCATCGAAGAAAAGCCTGAGTTCCCGGTGTCGGATTATGCGGTCGTAGGACTGTATTTCTATCCTAATGATGTCGTGAAAGTGGCGAAGAATATCAAGCCGTCGGCGCGAGGCGAACTTGAGATAACATCGGTCAACCTTGATTATCTGAGTCGTGACAAGCTCAATGTCAAGTGCTTCGGACGCGGTTTTGCCTGGCTTGACACGGGCACTACCGATTCGCTCATGGAGGCATCTAATTTCATAGAGACTATAGAAAAGCGTCAGGGCTTTAAAGTGGCGGCTCTTGAAGAAATTGCTTTCCGGAAAGGATACATCACGGCAGAGCAGCTTCTTGCTCTTGCACAGCCAATGTCTAAGAATGAGTATGGTGCGTACTTAATACAGCTTGCTGAAAATGGCGTTGAGTAGTGTGCGTATCATTGATTTCCCCAAGATAGAGGATCCTCGGGGAAATCTTTCATTTATACAAGCTCCGGAACAATTACCCTTCGCACTTCAGCGCGCTTGCTGGATTTATGATGTGCCCGGTGGAAAAAAACGCTGGGGCCATGCATTTTATGCCCAGGAAGAGGTGATTGTGGCTCTCTCCGGCTCATTTGACGTAGTACTTTCCGATGGCAATGACGAGCGACGCTATCACTTGTCGCGGTCCTATTATGGGCTATATGTGCCCCCGATGACATGGCGTTATATTGATAATTTTTCAACCAATTCACTTGCTTACGTACTATCGTCGACACTTTACGATGAAGCTGACTACATCCGCGATTACGATGAGTTCTGCCGTCTTGTCGCGCAACAGAAGAAATAATAAACCGACATAAATGATCAGATATCCTTTTCTTGACCTGGCAAAAGTGACTGCGCCATATTCCGATGAGTTAAAAGAGGCGTGTTGCCGGGTGATTGACAGTGGCAGATATATCGGAGGGGATGAGGTAGAGTCTTTTGAACGGATGCTCGCCGATTCATGCGGAGCCGCTTATGCGGTCGGTGTTGCAAACGGACTCGACGCGTTACGCCTGATACTTCGCGGTTACATTGAACTTGGCGAGATGAAGCCCGGCGATGAGGTGATAGTGCCATCCAACACTTATATAGCGACAGTGCTTGCCGTGACCGACATGGGGCTGAAGCCAGTGTTTGTCGAGCCGTCGCTTTCTACGATGAATATTGATGACACCCTGATTGAGGCAGCCGTGACTCCTCGCACACGTGCCATACTGACAGTGCATCTTTACGGGCAGCCCGCTTATTCACGTCTTATGGCTGACGTGGCTAACCGGCATGGATTGAAACTTATTGAGGATAATGCGCAGGCTATCGGTGCAAGCGTCGACGGGGTATCCACCGGTCATCTCGGTGATGCGGCGGCATTCAGTTTTTATCCGACTAAAAATATCGGTGCGATAGGGGATGCCGGTGCTGTAACAACCGATAATCTGCGCCTTGCAGAGACGGTGAGGGCACTTGCCAATTATGGAAGTACTCGCCGATATCACAATGTATATCAGGGCTATAATAGCCGTCTCGACACTATACAGGCGGCAATGTTAAAAGTAAGGCTTTCTCATCTTGAAGAAGAAACCGAAGGCCGACGTGCGATAGCCGGTGTGTACGGGAGCTGCATCTCCAATCCGGAGGTTTTGCTTCCCCGTGAGGTGACAGGTCGACATGTATGGCATCAATATGTGGTACGCGTGTCAGACCGTCAACGGTTTCGCGACTACATGCTTGACTGCGGGGTAGGAACCGACGTCAATTATCCGTTGCCACCTCATCGGCAGCCTTGTTACAAAGAGTACTCAGGATTGTCGCTTCCGCTTGCCGACAAAATTTCGGCTGAGGTAGTCAGCCTGCCTATAAATCCGGCGTGTACGTCACTTGACGATGCGCGTGCCATATCAGAAATTGTAAATAATTATAACCATGTGTGACATGAAAGAATCACGCATCTCGGATTGCGGGGTGATAATGCTGGAGACTCATTCCGGTAATCGTGAAGGTAATCTTACGGTAGTCCAGAACAATGGCGAGTTTCCGTTTGATATAAAACGCACATATTATCTATATGATGTGCCCGGAGGGGAAAGCCGCGGCGGTCATTCCCATAAGGCGCTCCACGAACTTATCGTGGCGGCAAGCGGCAGCTTCACCGTGACAGTCGATGACGGAAAGGAGAAGCATACTTATATGCTCAACCGTCCCGACAGGGGATTGCATATTGTCCCGGGTATATGGCGTACCCTCGATGATTTTTCTTCAGGTGCAGTGTGTCTGGTGCTTGCATCCGATAAATACATAGAGGCGGACTATATCCGCCTCTATGAAGATTTTATGAAGTCGAAAATTTAAGAGTCTCAGAGCATTTTCAACGCTGCCTCGTAATCGGGTTCATCGGTAATTTCGTTTACGAGGTCGCGGTATATTACCTTGCCGTTTTCATCGATGATAATCACGGCGCGTGTAAGCAATCCCTTTAGTGGACCGTCTACCAGCTGGACACCATAATCTTTGGTAAATTCAGGGGAACGGAAGGCGGAGGCGGGATATACATCCTTAATGTTTTCGAGAGTGCAAAAACGCTTTGCCGCAAAAGGAAGGTCCATTGACACGCATAATACGACAGCATCTTTTTTTGACGCTGCTTTTTCATTGAATTTCCTTACACTCATGGCACACACTGCAGTGTCAAGACTCGGGAAGATGTTAAGCACTATTTTCTTGCCGGGAAAATCACTTGGATGTAACTCTTTAAGATCGGCGTCGACAAGAGTGAAATCGGGCGCTTTGTCTCCTACAGAGGGGAGCATACCGGCAGTATGGCATGCATTTCCTTGAAAATATACGGTTTCCATAATATATTATTGAGATTTTTAAATAATCATTTCACGGCAGCCGCCGCTTTTTGTATAACAACCGATGACAGGTCATTGTTGTAGCCGAGTACAATATCTGCTACCGTGCCGTCGGCACGACAAACGATTATGGTGGGATAGGATGCAACCCCGCAGTCACGTGCAAGAGGTTTTGCACTCATAAGAAGATGTTCGCCTACACGTATCTGCGGTACTATTGTCTCGATATCATCTACATTATTCCCGATAAATGCCCAGATGACATCACTGTTAAAGGGCAGGTTGTCTACGGCTGCTCGTACCGCTTTCACTGTGGCATCGGAAAACGCGCCTTTTGAGTCCAGCAGGACTATGATTGTGGGACATCTGAATTTGTCGCCGAGCATACGCGAGTAACGCTCACCGGTAGTGGTCGGGAGGGCAAATCCCGGAAGCCTTTGTCCGGGAAGGTTTTCAATGGCGAAATTGCTTTCGCGATAGCGGTCAAAGATTTCAGGATATAGCTCACGGAGTATATCTTCATTTACACTCTCTTCGACCACGATGTCTGGAGAATATGTATATGTAGCCGTGATGGATTGCTCGGCAAGTGCACCGGGATTATTTTCAAGATTTACCATCACCGGCATCCCTGATTGATCGAATACATAGAGAAATTCTTTCAAAACATGGTCAGACATGGTCATGGAGCCATCCAAGGCAATACATTTATGCCCGTTGATGACAGTGTCAGTGTGCAGGATGTAGCGATAATCGGGATTGCTTTTTATTTCGTCAAACTGTTCGGCAATAAATTGGGGCAGCAACTCGGCAAATTGGGCGCGACGCTGTACTCCGGGCAATGAGGCTGCGCCGGTACCACGCGACTGAAACGGATTTTTATCTCGGTCATAGTGATATTCAAGCAGGCGGTCGCCGCGAAAGTTATATACATTGCCATCATAATATGCGGAAAAGCCTGAGCTTTCTCCATCGGGAGTAGCTACTTTCCAGTCAATGAGATAGTCACATGGCGCAAGAGTGTCGGTCGGAGCCTCCCAGGAACGGAGACGGAGAGTGTAGTCTACGTCATCCTGGAGTGACATCAATACTGAATAATCGACTTCGGCGTCGAAATGGTTGATGGCTTTCAGGGATGTAATAACATCGTCTATCCCTTGGGCTTGGAGTCCCAGGGGATAGACCGAAAGTATCGCCAGAAACATTGGTAGTTTCCCGTTCATAGATAAATAGTAGAATACGTTCATGGATATAACGGATGTGCTTACGAAAAAGTTTAGCCGGTTGCTTTTTTCTTTGATTTCATGAAATGTCGTCCAACGATATTCCATGATAAAGCCGACATTATCACCGTCATGACAAGTACAGCTAAAAAAGAGAGGGGCCCGGGGAGCGTATTTATACCGAGAAACACACCTGCCTGTATTATAGGATAATGGAAAAGATACATGTCATACGACACGTTGTCATGTCGGCTTATGCGGCATCCCCAGCTCCCGACGAGTGATATCCATAGCGTCCCGAGAGCATCAACAAACGGCTGGAGTGTCATATTATAATATGGTATATACTTCCCTATAATAATGAAGATGGCACATACTGCCGCAATCCACCATTTATACCGTATGAAGCGGTCAAAATGGAAATATACCAGTACACCTGTGTAAAAGTAGCACAGTTGTCCGAAAAATTGTCGTGACAGTATCTCGTACATATTATTGCCTGTAGTCATGTACAGGTGGTAAAACCATAGGCGGTAAGTTACGGAAAGGATGATTATCGCGATGAGAGTGATTGTACGGTTCCATTTGAAATGCCGGTAAAGAAAATAGATAAGCGGCACTGACAGATACAATGCCCACTCGATTTTCATAGTCCACAACGAACCGTTGACCGCCGGATTTACAAATTCCTGCCCCTGGAATACTCCGGGGAGGGTGGGGTGAAGGAAATTCAGAAAACTCAGGTTGGCAGCAAGATATTTTATGAGCCCGCTGTCAGTGAAGTATTGTGCCGGGGTGAGGTCGCTTGCAAATACGAGCCCGGCTGCACATGCCACAACAATGAGCATATAAGGCGGTAAGATACGCCTCATCCGTGCAGTGATGTAACTTCTGAAATCCGTGCATTTGAGGTAGCTGTGAAATATCAGATAGCCGCTTAATGCAAAAAATCCTCCCACTGCGGAGTAGGAGGAAGTTGGCCACGGGATTGAATGTCCTGTAAGCAGATTATAGTGGGCAATTACGACACTTAGCGCGAGATAGTATCTCACGACATCCATGTTGTTGCGCCTGTCTATCTTACGGATGACATCCACCTCTTATACGTTGAAACGGAAGTGCATGATGTCGCCGTCTTGCACCACGTATTCCTTGCCTTCAATGCCGAGTTTGCCGGCTTCTTTAACGCCGGTTTCGCCACCGAGGGTCACATAATCGTCATATTTTATCACTTCCGCACGGATAAATCCTTTCTCGAAGTCGGTGTGGATGATTCCGGCACATTGCGGTGCCTTAGAGCCGCGCATGAATGTCCAGGCACGGACTTCATCCGGTCCTGCGGTAAAATATGTCTGTAGATTCAGCAAAGCGTAGGCAGATCGAATGAGGCGGCTCACACCTGACTCTTCAAGACCTATCTCGTTAAGGAATTCCTGTCGCTCTTCCCATGTGTCAAGTTCGGCAATGTCTGCCTCCGTCTGTGCTGCTACTATGAGTAACTGTGCATTTTCATCCTTTATTGCCTCCTTGACGGCATCGACATATTTATTGCCGCTGACAGCCGATGCATCGTCGACGTTGCATACATACAGTACAGGCTTGTTGGTGAGCAGGAACAGGTCGCGGGCAAAACGCTGCTCGTCTACACCGTCAAATGTGACAGAGCGTGCCGGCTTTCCCTGGTCAAGGGCTTCTTTGAAGCGACACAGCACTTCATACTGCATCTTTGCCACTTTGTCGCCTCCTGTCTGAGCCTGCTTTTGTGTCTTGGCTATGCGCGCCTCTACGGTTTCGAGATCTTTGAGCTGTAACTCATAGTCGATGATTTCCTTGTCACGCACGGGGTTGACGCTACCGTCGACATGGGTGATATTGTCATCGTCGAAGCAGCGGAGCACATGGAGTATGGCATCAGTCTCACGGATATTGGCAAGAAACTTATTTCCGAGACCTTCCCCCTTGCTTGCTCCTTTTACGAGTCCGGCTATGTCGACAATCTCCACTGTCGCGGGTACAACGCTTTTGGGCGCACACATCTCGACAAGCTTGTTGAGACGCTCATCGGGCACAGTAATTACACCTACGTTGGGTTCGATTGTACAGAAGGGAAAATTGGCTGATTGCGCCTTTGCATTGGAGAGACAGTTGAAAAGTGTTGACTTGCCCACATTGGGTAGTCCTACTATGCCGCATTGAAGAGCCATGATATATTATAGTGTTATAATGTTGTTGACTGGATTATTTGCTTTTGTGACTGCAAATTTACTCAAAAAATCGCGTATTCAACACACTTCACTTAAATAATAATGGTAGATAGTGAAAAAGGGAGCGTACTATAATTGATACGCTCCCATCAAATTCTCTAATAAATTAGCATCTATTTTCTTTTGAAGCGGTAAACGGAATGTCCGTTATCCCAAGTTTCCAATGTCAGCTGATTGGGAGTTATTACTACATCATAGCTGCCTTCAAGCTGACACTCTTCAGATAGTATATTTAACGTGGCGTCACCATCGCTGTCAACTTTATAAGTATATTCAAAGAATTCAGTACTTGTAGATCCTGAGGGATAGGTATAAACGATGGAACCCTTTTGATTGGAATTGAATGTTATATCTATGACTGTTCCATAATCATTTGTTTGCGACCATGTGCCAATGATTGAATTGTTGCTCAAATTATTTGGTTCATCATCACTGCCACAAGCGGTCATCATTGGTGTTAGTGCTAGAAATAAAATGAGTACAAAATTTTTAAATACTTTTTCCATAATTCATAATAATTAGTTTGTGATAATTTTTGACAAAGGTAGATAAGATACTGCATTTTTCTTAAAAAGACGTGTCTACGATTTATTGATAAAAGCGTATCGTATATTTTGACACTTTTCAATTGTCATTTCGTTTGGTTTGTTGAGAAAGAGTCGGATAAGTCTTTAAAAAAGTCGTGATTCAGGACATTACAGATACGCTTGAGCAAATCAATGTCAATGTTTTCTTTTTCGAAAATTTTATAGACATTCGCTCTGCTACAACAAATCTTTGAGGCGAACCATGTTACGCTGTGTCCGTCTTCTTTTAGCTTTTGCTTGATGTGTAATCCGATATGCACTGTTGAGAATGCTTGCTATCATCCGATTCCCATGGACGATAATTAACAATATAGCGTGGGAACCATACCTATTGCCCGATACCTTCGATTTCCAAGCCTTCGCATCGCTTTCACTCTTAGGGTTGTCGAGCAATGCGGAAGCCCACGCTAACATGATATATTTCTCCCTTGTAGATAATCTCCTACAGGTAATAATATATACACAAGCGTAGCGTCGCATTGCAACAGTCTTTAAGAGTGATTTTACAAAGTTGCGAAGTTTGGAAATCAAAAAGACGGCTGTAAGTACGCTATTAAACACATGTAGAGCGACACTCTTGTCTCTCTGCTACAAAGTTAACATAAAAAAGAATAGTACCAAAGTGTTTCTTTTGTGAGAATATGAAAAAAGGAGCGTACCTGAATTGATACGCTCCTTTTAATGTTATAATAAGTCGTGGGACTGATTATGCTTTGTCCTTGCTGCCGAGCACATTTTCGATTTTGTGCTTGTAAAGTTTCTCCATTTCTTCACGAGCCGGACCGAGATATTTGCGGGGGTCAAACTCTGCAGGCTTTTCAGCAAGTACCTTGCGTACAGCTGCTGTCATGGCGAGACGGCTGTCGGAGTCGATGTTGATCTTGCATACTGCGCTCTTGGCTGCCTTGCGGAGCTCTTCTTCGGGGATGCCGATAGCATCGGGCAACTTGCCGCCGTAGTGGTTGATCATGTCTACATATTCCTGAGGAACTGAAGATGAGCCATGGAGCACGATGGGGAATCCGGGAAGTTTCTCCATAACTGCGTCGAGCACGTTGAATGCCAGTGGCGGGGGTACGAGCTTGCCGTCAGCGTTGCGGGTACACTGCTCGGGAGTAAACTTATAAGCACCGTGAGAAGTACCGATTGAGATAGCGAGGCTGTCGCAGCCGGTACGGGTAGCGAAGTCGATGACTTCTTCGGGGTCGGTGTAGGTGTGATGGTCGGAAGATACCTCATCTTCTACGCCGGCAAGCACACCAAGCTCACCTTCTACAGTTACATCAAACTGATGGGCATATTCAACGACCTTCTTTGTGAGCGCTACGTTCTCCTCGTAGGGGAGGTGAGAGCCGTCAATCATAACTGAAGAGAAGCCGTGGTCGATACAGTCCTTGCAAAGCTCGAAGCTGTCGCCGTGGTCGAGGTGAAGGCAAATCTGGGGATGTTCCCAGCCGAGGCTCTTGGCATACTCGACAGCGCCCTGTGCCATATAGCGGAGCAGGATAGGATTAGCGTAGTTACGCGCACCCTTTGACACCTGAAGGATTACCGGCGAACGGTCGTCGGCAGCTGCCTTGATGATAGCCTGAAGCTGCTCCATGTTGTTGAAGTTGAAAGCGGGGACTGCATAGCCACCCTTGATGGCTTTGGCAAACATCTCACGAGTGTTGACCAAGCCGAGGTCTTTGTAACTTACCATGAATTTTAGTATTTAGTGAAAAAACTATTTTTTTAGTGTCTTATGACAATTATTTTACACATGCAAATATACGCATTTTTCATAAGCCGTCAAAAAAATAATTGCCCTCTTGAGTTATGCTGAGAAATATTTGGGCGTATCAGTGAAATATGTTTATTTCGCACTATGGATTTTTTCTTATGACGATGGAAAAGCAAAAATTTAAGTTGGAGTTTTCTATGAGAAGTGTGCCTATTCCGCTTTTGTGGAGTTACATTTCATCGGCTTCAGGTCTTAAGGAGTGGTTTGCCGACAAGGTGACCGTTTCGGGGAAGAAATATACCTTTGAGTGGAACGGTCAGCAACAGTCGGCGACAGTGCTTGGAATACGTAATGAGCAGTCGATTCGTTTTCGCTGGGATGATTCTGACGGGAAAGACTACTTCGAGATGCGGATTTCGGTCAATGAGCTTATTGATTCCACCACGCTTGCAGTGGTAGATTTTGCTGAAGCCGAAGAGGCTGATGACGCGAAAGAACTTTGGGAGACACAGGTTGACACTTTACGCCGTGTGCTCGGCTGTTGACGTGAGGCTTTCCTGTCCCGCGCCGGTGTTCACAAACTATTGTCGATGTCGGTTGTTATATTTTTAAATCATAAAACAACTATTTTATTTTGGAATCTTATGAAGAGAGAGAGACAACAGCGAGTGACCACTTGGTTATGGATAGGAGTGACTGTACTTATTGCGTTGCTACTATTGTGGCTGACAATATTTGAGTACTGGAGCGCTTAACGGTGTCTGACGCCGGCTTTGATGATAGTTATTAATGTGAAAATTTGAATATTATGGCAGGTTCACTTTGGATTGTATGGACAATCATCGGTATAATCGGCGGCTTTATGGTCGGCAAACTGGTCAAAAAGGTACGTAGCACGGCATTTGCCGTATGTGTCGGCATTTGCGGCGCGCTCCTCGGTGGATGGCTCATGTTGCTTGTCGGTAGCACTGCTACGCTGCAGGCGGTATCATTATTGACCGCAGCTGTAGGTTGCGCGATATTTTTATGGATATTATGTGTTGCCACTCCTAAATCAGGAGGCGACATCGACGACATCTGATTATTGTAACTAATACTGACTTATGGGGGGATGATAGCCTGTATGTGCAATCATCCCCTGCTTTTATCCATTAGTCGCCGCAGCTGTCAAGTCCGAGTTGTATGGTTTCTTCATCGTCATTTCTTAGGGCGCAATCTGCTTGCGGCATAATGCGTCTAATGAATTTTGCGGGATTTCCCGCGACAATCGTGTCGGGTGCTACATTTTTGGTGACGACGCTGGCTGCACCGACCACCGCGTTGTCGCCAACAGTCACTCCTGGGAGTATGGTAGCCCCCGCTCCTATCCAGACATTTTTGCCTATATGTACAGGGCGGCAGGTTATGACGCGCCGTTGACAGAGGTCATGATTGTTGGAGATGAGCTGTACATTTGCTGCAATCATAGCTCCGTCGTCAATAGTAATGCCTCCTGCTGACATCATCAGGCATCCGGGCATGATTATGACATTTTTCCCGATTTTTACTTTATGGGGACGTATTGCAGTAAGTGGTGCCGTCACGCGGCTTCCTTCGCCCATGGTCGGGAATATAATGTGCATCAGTGCGTTGTATTCATCGGTTCCGGGAATCGTGTGATTAAACCGGAATATCAGCTGTGCATGTTCTGCAGCAAGGGCGAGCTCTTCAGGAGTTTGTCGCGTCACATCAATCCTTATCTCGTTGTTTTCAGCTTCGTTCATCGGTAGTGTTATGTGATTACGGTTTGCATTTGCCTACCGGGTCTTCGGTAAGTGTTATTTTAATAATGGTTGTACGATCAAGACTTCGGGCTATCGCATTATCAAAATGATTCATATATTTAGGCAGAAATCTTTCACACAGTAATCGTAATGCCTCGGTTTTTTCTTCATTATCAGTTACACGCTCCGCTTTCCCTATGGCGATAGCCGAATGAAAATATTCGGTGAAGTTTTCTTTTTCTTCTTCAAATTTGGGCATACATCGGCTTACTGCTGAAAGACTTACGACAGGATTAGCTTTGAGGCAGTCGATTTTCTCTCCTTCATCGGCACAATGGAAGTAAAACGTACGCTCATCTTTTCTTACAAGAGAAAGGGGGAGTCCGTAGGGTGTGCCGTCGTGGCGTGTCATACTTACCGTGACATAAGGCGCTTTGTCAAATACTTCCAGTGCCCATGCCGGGTCTTTTATCCGGCTCGCTTTTCTCATCGGTCTCATCTTTTACTAGCGCTTATTGTTTTTCGGCGGCTTTCCGCATCACTATATATTCCGGACCGCTCAAGTTGTTTAGCCTGACAATGCTGTCATTTTCCTCGTCTATTGTTTTTATGAGAGGCAAAACCTGACGGAGTATGTCTTCTGTTGCCATGTTGTCACAAGCCATTTCAGTCATTGCGCCGTCTCCGAGAGTGATGGAATCGCCGTTGACTACATAAGTTCCGGAAATGCTGTTGCAGTTGGTTTGGATGAAATATGTACTGTCATCAAAAATGACATATTGTGCCACACCCGGCACTTCTTCTTCCGGACGCACGTATGTCGAGTCATTGATAACGATATTCTCGATATACCATTTTCCTCGTAAATCTGCCCCGGCTGTTGTCGCTTGCACGCTTGTTTCGGCTGTACTCTTATTTCCTGTACATGAGATTAACATGGCGATGCATGCCGCTGCCGGTAAAAGTAGTCGATTCATCATATTAATTTTGTTTAAAATATAATTGACGCTGCAAATATACGCATTAATTTACATTAAAGTCAGGTCTTGAGTGTCGCCATATAATCATATACCGAAAAGAAACGTGAGCGGTTCGGCAATCTCCATCTTGCCTGCTGCATCGCCGGCATATATTTCCCCATTAGTCAGCGTGAGTTTTTTGACTTTTTCGCCTGCTGTGAAATCAAGATTATTGAAGTTGATCCAGAAAATATCAGGACTCAATGTCGATTCGAAATAGTACACTCTGTGTTTCTGGTCAGCGACAGTGCGCCATCTGGTAGAGGCGATATTTGGCTGCGATGGAACTGATATACCGAGTGGCACAGATACATTTCGCATTACGCTGAACACTCCTGCAACAGCATGGCGATAATCCGATGTCTGAGGGAGTGCCTTGATGTAAAAAGACGCCCTCACGAAGCGGTCGGATGCACGATTGGTTCCCGGAAGCATTATCAGTCCCCCGATCTGGTTCCAATAGTCATCCAGTGTCTGCTGTTTGTCATACGAAGGTGAATTGGTCATTATCTGACAGCCCTTGCCGTGATGAATCACGAGATTGCCATTGATGTATTCGAATATCGCGCTGTTTCCTGTAGGATCAGAAATTGAAAGATGTAGTGTCGATTTTGCTCCGTTTGGAAGATCGGGGTCATCTATACGAAACAATTCTTTGCTCAATTCCGATACGGCTTCATCTACGGTGGCAAAATTGTCAAGCACATACTGGGTCCAGATACTCAGCCCCATTACAGGACGTTTGTCATCGGGTCTGTGATAATCTGATTCAGCCAGAAATAGTAGATTGGCAACAAGTCCTTTCTCATTCATCCCGTCGCAGATGCCGATGTCATATCCTGCCGTCACCACGCTACCATATGATGATGTCCATTTTACAGTATTGTCTGTCAATCCGCCACGACGAGCCATACCCCTTGGGAAAAAATATATGTTGGATTGTGGGTCTTCTTTCCAATCCATTGTGCGCCCCGTCACAACCATGCTGTCAGGTCCTATGTATACTGCACGCGTGCAAGCGTTTGTATGTACTGGTACATAGACTGCCCCTGCAAGCATAAGAAATATCGCCAATGCCTTAGACTGTTTTGCAATAGTAATCATATTATATCTTATTTTATAAATTGAAAGAATGGTCCCCATCACAATGATAAACTTTATTTATTAAAATTGAAAAATAAAAGACACTCACTACGATTTTCATAACACTTTCTTCAAAATAATGTTCAAAATCTTCTAAGTTGATAAATCTTGGCATAAAAAAAGAGGCTGTACCGTAAAATTTCATTATATCGATTATGGACGCGGGTCTCTTGATACTCTCGCCGAAAAACAGGTGGTCATTGACGGTAAAAAACTGCGCGGTACCGCTCCGACATTCAGCGGGACCAAAGGCGATTATCTGATGAATATTAATGCATGGACTGATTATATGCGACTCGTAGCAAGTATCAGAACCCCTCTCATATGACGCAATTCTGTCCGCACAGCGGAGTAATGAATGGATAAAGAAGGAGCATATAGCATGGCGCAATTTGATGGAAGCTATGGCATACTATCCGACTATCTTTATTCAGCTGAAACCTATCGAGCCGTACCGGAAGAAAAGAATAATCGGATTATAGGATGGCTTGACTACATATGCAAATTCTTGACAAGGAATCTTATCCGGGAAATCGGTTTATTCCGTGCCACCTGAGGAGTCAAGACATAGTCTTAACAATCATACGATACATTGATAATTGTCGTCAATTACCGTCATGCTGTATCGAAGATTGCGACACCTCGATATTTACTTGCAAAAAACATAGTGATATGACTTATCAAGACTATTTCCGCTATTCTGATTTTGAGGATATATGGACTATTCTCAGTGGCTTTTATATGGAGCATGAGGATTTGAAGCCATTATATTCTTTTCTTGTAGAAACTATGAAATCGTTACCGGTTATGCCGGAGTATTCTGAGCCGACAATTCAAATGTGTCTTGACTCGGAAAACGAAATTTTGGTTAAGGGTGCTCCTGATCCACAGGAATGGCTGCTTGGCAGGGAGGTTGAGATTGACTTCTCATCGTGGAAAGATGAATTTTCGGAATCAGTAACTGCAATATCTGGTTTCAAAACCTTCGATATGCTCTCCGGAGCGGAAAAACGACAGTTGGCTCGTGACAGCAATACTGCGACACTTGCCGCCCACCTTCTTTATTGGTCTACACTCTATGCCATCAAAACACAATGACAGCATGCGAAAGAGTTTGAAAAGTGGTTTGAATCGCTTGAAAATGTTACGCCAAAATATGAAAAGGAGAAAGAATATGAGTCGGAAAGTTTTCGGAGGAAACAAAGAAAATATTGGCGTGAGACAGTTGCCAACGATTCACCAATCGACTGGTATTGGAATCTAGTTATTCTGGAAAAGAAACTGGAGTATAACATCGGTTTCTGGCGTTACGTGCAGCGACATGTCGGTTGGGAAGAGGATGTAAACCGGATGGCTACTGCTATAAATCTGATTGATATAGCAAAAAATGACTGGCCAAATGTAAAGGACAAGCACATTAACATGCGTACAGCTCATAGGTACACTCACGAGCATGACCATGGAGGTGACTTACATGAGTTGTATCTCGCAAAGTTATATAGGGACAAGGCTTTCCATATCTTATGGAAATGGCTTGACCACAATATGAAAAGATGGTGGGATTGAAAATATTCCCCATCCTGTATTGCTGTTTGATACATCCCGGAGCTAATTTTGCAATGTAAACATTAAAATGAATCGTATAATAAAATGATACCAATCTCATTCGAAGACTGTTTTCAAACAATGCATTCTGAAATGTCTGGAATGCACCTTCCTGTAATTATGGGAAAAGCAGATAACGGAAGTTTTGAAGTCCGGGATCTTTCAATACTAAAAAATATTCTTCTTGTAGGTGCGCCATCTCAAGGGAAAACCAATTTCATTCATTGTCTGATTGAAGCCATCGCGAGACTCAGGACTCCGCAGCAAGTTAAATTTGTTTTGTGTGATCCAAAAGAGATGGAGTTTTCAGACATGCCGGATGAGTATATGAATTATTTATATGAATCTGAGAAAATTGGAAACAGAATATTCCAATCACATTACGATATAATCGTGGTTCTTGAATCTCTAATCGATGAAATGCATTCACGAATGGATCGCTTGAATAATAGCAATAAACGAAATCTAATAGAATATAATGAGCTGACTCATGATAAGATTTCTAATATTGTCGTAATTATTGATGAAATTGCAGATTTAGTTACTGTAAGCGATTATAGTCAAGAGCTTATAGGCCGCCTTGCCATGTTAGGAAGTATTGTAGGAATACATTTAATAATATCTACACAACGCCCATCCAAAGATGTTATTAGTTGGACAATACGAGTAAATTTCCCTACAAAAATCTCCTTCAGAATCCGTAATGGACTCGATAGTATAAGGATTATAGACTCAAAAGACGCCTCAAAATTGGATTCATGCGGAGAAATGATTGCGAACTACGACAATAAGGAACAGATGCAATACAAATCACCTCTAATATATTGGTAAAGTCAACTATATGAGATTAAGTATAATCATAGGTTGCAAACAATAATTCTTTAACAGAATTTTTAATGTTAAAAACTATATGAAAACGGAACCTATCACCAACAATGAGTTTCTTGACTCTGTTCTCGAAGCCGAGGCATGGAAGGAAATTTTCGATAACGAATTATTCAGCATGGACATACTTGACAAGTATGCCGACAAGCTGGATTGGGATGAAATCAGCGAGAACCATAATGTCATCTGGACTCTCGACGGCATCAACAAATTCACCAACCGCCTAAACTGGAGTAGTTTCTCTGCGAACTGTCCCAACCACATCATCAACGAAGTTACCCTTCAGAAGTTTGTCAACCGCTGGGACTGGAAGGCAATCTCAAATCGAGACTGCTTCTACAACGACTGGACACTCCTCGAAAAATTCGCGGACAAAGCAGACTGGAGCGTGGTCATCACAAACTGGAATATCGAAAAGCCGTTGGAATTTTTCGCCCGCTTCCAGCAGTACATTCCGATGGCAAAACTTCAGGATTAGCACCTTTGGAATTCGATGGTAGAAGCCCGAGCCAAACGAATTATGCAAGAAGCCGTAGGTATCTACTGATTCCCATTATTGACCCCGCCACGCAATTACATTGCATAGCGGAGGTGTATCTTTGCCGCTTCGACTTCTATCGCTACAGCTATAGAAGCCTTGTACTTATAGAATACCCTTGGCGTTTAGGTTATTCAACAATTTCCATATCTCATCGAAGAAATTTTTAACGAAACGCGAACCAGCAAAATAATCCTCGTCAATGTTATCTATATATATCGGAGCTGTCGTTTTTAATGCCTTGCGATTTGAATCTTCTATTATCCAATTACAGTTTACGACCTGCATGTTTTGACTTTTTTCTTGAATAGCCGATATGACATTATCGGGTAAGTAATGTTCTTTATGCCCAATGCGACAATACCATTTTCCTCCGGCAGCCTCCCAGTCATACCAGAAATCTATATAGTATCCCGTATTTTTATCTTCCACATTAGAATACAGGCTTAGGGACATAGGTACAAAATTGATTACACAATAATTATGCTCCCATATCCAACTATGAGAAATATGCTTATGAAGATATTGAACGCATAGTTCTCTGGCTTTTGTTTTTGACGCTTGTTTCTGTTCAAGAAGGATGACGCGTGTACGCTGATTTTTACCCTCCGACCACAGGTAGTATTTCTGCTTCATATATACGAGATTATTACCCAATTCTTCAAAAATAGGATCAACGCACTTATTGGCTTGATTATTTAATAAATATGATGCCACAATACCAGCGTGTTTAGTTGAGTTCTTCCCATTCATAAATGAATCCCAATAAGTATCATCTCTGTTGTAACCCAACAGACACCAGCGTTCCATCCAGTTGGGTCCTATATTATTACTACCCCCATTGTCATAAACCGAAATGTCACCGTATTCTAATAACTTTTTACGCAGATTGTCAGAATTATTATGGTCAAATATTTTCTCGATGAATAGATTCAAAAACTCTTCCGGAGTTAAAATGCCGTGCTGCATGATCTTGATAATGAAATCATGATTACCACGTAAGAAACGGTTTAGATTCGAGTTGTTTATAATTCTCCAAAAGAAAGACTCCCACCTGCCGATATAATCTGGATGCGGTTTAATATGTTGCGAATCTTGCCAGTCAAGCAAATAGTATCCCCATCGTAAGTCATCGCCACGAAATACGTATCTATCCGGAATATACTCTTTTGTATTTTGAGCATGTATTCCTACTAGGCGTATATCTTTTATGCTGTTTTCTGACATCCAACCTATTAAGTTGAGGCACCTAATTACAGCTCGGTCAGGATTACGTCGTAGGGTGTATTCTGATTTCAGATTTTTAAGATACATTGCGACTCGCAATGCGTTTACTTTGTCATTAATGGAGACTTTAAAAGAAACGATATAATACAACAAGCCCAAAAGCGTAATGTATTCTATGGTTTCATCGCACCCCGAAAACCATAGAGCTGTATTAAGATTCCACTTTTGATACTCGTCATCTTGTGACAATTTATATATACTTTCGACAGCAGATTCAATTTGTTGAAGCCAGTCGAATGAAAAAGTTTCATTTTCGGATATGTATGTGAATATCCAGTCAGCTTGTCTGGCTTTCGCAGAATCTTCTTTTTCTATTCGGATATAATCTTCGATTTCTTCAATGCGGCTTTTGCTTTTTTCTATATTATGGGTTTTCTTTATCTTGGTATTTTGATGCTTACACATATGTAAAATAGCAGCCCATTTCAGAGACTCGTAAAATCCACGATCGGCATTTTTGTCTGAATTAGCTTTTATTCGCCAAAAGAAATTCTGCCAGTCCTCCCATTGCTTTCCCGCCTTCAATTTTTCAGTAGAGCGTCCCACAATAATAGATTTTACACGTTCTTGCATTGAAAGAGACTCTCCACGACTATTCATATACAAATAGAGTTTCTCTCCTTGCTCACTGATATTTGTATCGAAATAATTAAACTCAATATAGTTTTCAATGTAGTCAATTAAGGATTCCACATTATCGTATGAAGCCAAAATGGGTACTATTACCTTATAATAGTTCGCATAGATTGACTGAGCTGTCACGTCCTTATCGTATTCACTATAATATTTGCCACTTTCTTTAAATGTTTTTGAAGAGTCTTTCTTGTCCAATTCGAATTCAATGAAATCAACTAGAAAATCGTGCGCCACCTCTCGTACTTTATAATCTATCTTGGGAACACGCGCAACGAAATATATCTTCCTGAATTGCTCAGGGTTTGCGCGGCGGTATAAGGCCAACAGAGTAAGGAATATTGTCGTTATACGTTGTTGCCCGTCAATGAGATAAAACTGACTTGAAAGTGCTCTGTCATGGTATGCATAAATAAATCCGACCCTTGTGTTATATCGAAGACGCATATATTCTTCATTTAGGGAATCACGTATGTCAGACTCTATTTCATTGCCTTGTATATCACTTATTTGCAATGACTGTTCTTCCTTATGGTTAAAATTATCAAGTATTGAAGAAAGCAACCCTTTGACATTCCTCTCACCCCAAACATAATCTCTTTGCAATTCGGGGATAATGATTTGCTCGACCTCCGGAGAAGTCAATAATTGTGCAATGTTGTATCTTCCAGTTTTCATTTCATTTCTCCTTCCTTTAACCAATTCATAATATCCTCATTCTTCTTTTCCATCCACTTGATATGAGCGTCAACATCTTGTTGACTCCATATAAATGTTTCTATGGAGAATGGCTTATCCGATGCTGGAGACACAAGAATTTTGTTGAAAACATCATAAGTATGATTAGGAATAAAAGCCCCGTTCCCTTTCCTGTTTTGAATAATAAGTTTCTTTATCATAAAGGGATTGTTATTATTAGCACTATTATCTTCACGAGTCAGCAATGCCATGTTACCAACTGAGTGTTCATCCACATTAGAATCAAAAAGGAACTCCACCGCTTCAGCATCGATCTTTTCGTTTGCTTCAATATTCTGGACAACCAGTCTTAATCTGTCTTTTTCTTCATCTTTAAGATTGCTTTTGCTCAAGTTTTTCTCTATTTCTTTTACTACATATAATTTAGCATATTCCGGAATTGAAATAGAGCCTTTGGGGTTTTGTGGAGAGATATGTTCAAAACTCCATTTTGATTGCTCGTAATCATAAAACCTAAATCTGAAAGTTTTCGATGCCTTCATAGGGATGAAAATACTGAATGAAAGAAGCAGATTCGTCAGCTTATCGTTCCTTGACTTATATCGCAATACATTATAGTTATCTTTACTAATGTCATTATCTTTGAGATTTGGTATCCTTTTGATAGATAGATTTGCAAGATATTTCATGAGTTCATGTTCCGACATATCTAAACTGGTGAATAGATTCAATTGGTCATCATTTGCAATTGATTTGCTGAATTGTACAAAGCCCCACAGATTATATAGTGATCCCTCGTATATAGTGACCATCTTGCGATATATATGCCTGATGATTCCTATCATGACGGCGGTATCTTCTGTTGTCTTTATTTTACTGTTGTATTTATTAAATAGCTCAAGGCGGTTTTGACTGTAATCGCCAACTACTTCATTCCGTTCATTATTAAATTTATATAGGTAAGCTAATTCTAAAAAGTATTCCATGCCATATTGAGGATCGAACTTGGATCCTATTGTTGTATGCTTGAAAAAGAAATGGCTATGCTCTTTATTTGTAATCCAAGTTTGAATTTCATCCCAAATTCGGCCTAAATTCTTGCGCTGTTCTTGAATCTCAGTGAATTCTATACTACGACCATAAGCATTAATCCTGCTCACAGCATTTGTGAGGAGTAGCCCTTTGACAAGATAAGCATCAGTAAGAGGCACATGATTGTCATTTAGATTAGCAAATATATCTTCAGATTTTACGAAATTGCTCTCGAGGTTGACAATTATTTTTACGTTGTTCATCAAGTAATTTATTACTTGATCTAATTCATGGTTTGATTGCCACTCCTTTAACCGTTGTTTTATAGATAATGATGCAGCAACCATATAATACATATCCTGTTCATTATAATGCCCATCATTTACTTCATGGATGGTCTTACAATATTCGCACACTACATCAAAAATGTTCCCATTGTCGTATCTAGAATAATTTAGTTTCCCAATTGCGATATTATATTCTGCACTAATCTGTCCAAGTTGATAAAACAAAAGAGATAATGTAGTGAGACGTTGTTGGCCATCTATAACTTCCAACCATTGATTGATGTTGTCAGCCTTGACCGTTATGTATTGGAGATAATATTCTGATTCAGGATTATTAATCCATGCATCATATATATCACTAAGCAATTGAGGCACCTGATCAAATTTCCCATCAGATTGCCATTTATAACTTCTTTGGTAAGGACCGATATAAAACATTTTTGTTTTCGTAGAGTTGAAAAGTGAACCTATTTCAAACGAAAACATATTCTTTATGCTATATATAAATTCGTTAGTCATATGAAATTTAGAAATTATTAGTTATAAGTCTTTATTTGTTAGGCAACTGTAACACATGATTTATATGACGGAACTTACAATTTTTGCAAGATCTTTAAAGTTCGTAAATAGGATTATCTATGATCTACTATTATGCTATAGGGAAAATTCTTTGCATATTTCATTGTAAGCCATCTACAGTTTTTCTGTTTTTCTGCTAATACTGCCATCATTAGCTTTAAAATTTCCATATTAAAAATTAAAGTGAAATGTAAATATAATAAAACCCCAAGATACGACAAAAGACTTAAGCCTTTTTGTTGCCAGATATGTTTTATAACAGCATTTGACGGGGCGGTGCAGTATTGGTAGCACCCACAGTGGGGCCGTGCTCGCCGCGCCATACGCTATCGAATTGCTCTGAGGCGGCTTCAACAAGAGCTAGGTCGTCGGGAAGGATGCCAGTCTCGAAGTTGCGGCGATTACTGCTTTTCATGCTTATTCCGACTCCGGTTAGGTTATATAGGCTGTCTCAAAGTCGAAGATTAGCATCTTGAAGTGTACCTTCGGGTAGAGCATCCGCTCCAGCCCTGTCTTTAAAATTGGGTAGCGGTCGTTATCGGCATGCCGCTTTGCAAAGCAAAGAAGTCTTCTCGGAATGCAGGACTCGCTTCTTTGATATGGATAAGGCGTATCTCTACGCCACATTTCAGTAGGTCGGCAAGGACGCCGAGAAATGGTTTTGTTTTGTTGCCGGCCTTGACATGAGGGTCTTTGATGTCGGCTGTATCTATCCAAAGTGACTTCTTCACCGAAGTTGCTCTCTCAATGACCTTCTCGTAATGGTCTTTAGCGGATATAAATTCAATTCTCATATTAGACAGTATAGCCATCCCCTGATATTATTCATGAAATATTTCGTCTGTTATTTCATCAATAATGTTGCGAAGTTCTTTCAGTACTGAAGGAAGCTTGTTGCCAAGCAGCATGGTTCCGACTACAATTCCTATTCCCGCTTTAATCAATCCGTGATGAGGCGGCCCGATGAATGATGCTATTCCTCCGAATACACCCATTAACATGGCGTATTTCATAAGTCGAAGACAGATGGCTGCAAAGCGGCTTTTCATACTTCTCTTACCAGCATGATTATAGTGAATCTGATTAAGTCTCTTGGTATTGTGTCATCAAAATTTACCGACCAAATTACATCAAGCGACTCCGGAAACTTAGAAATCAAATTGGTTAATGGTTGCATGTCATCTACTGTTAAGGCCGGTTGTCTCTCCCGGTTGGAGAATAGATGGGCAGAAATCACGATATGAGGCAGAGAGATATTCTCCAGTTTATTCTTCATATTATTTACGGCGTCTTCAACGCTTCTTCCTTATGTAGCCATAGTCCTGAAGAAACGGAAATTACGGAGCGTAGTGTACAAGTCATTATCCTGTACCCGTTCCGATTACTTTGAAATTTACCGAGAAGGGTGGTTGATATTTTTCAAGAATTTCTGAATCAGTCATCGTCATCATCATTTAATATTGTCGAAGATAGGGCAATAATCTGGAGCGAAATATCCTCTTGCGCTTCATCATCAATTCCCCTGATAAATGTGACTTTAATAGGATTCACCTGTTTTAAAGATGTTATCACATTTTTAATGACTCGTTCTTCATCGTCAGTCAAGGGTGTGACTTTCGATGTATATACACTTATGATTAACTCTTCACTGCCGTCAGGTAAGTTTTCAAGCGTCGGATGGTATTTAGTCAAAAGCTCGACCAAATAATCGGCCCGTGAGGATATATCACGAACATGAGAATCGCGCCCTGTTTCATGAACACTTCCGGCTGTCATGATCCGTTTTTCAAGCTATTGGTCATGGAATCCGCACTTCTCGTGAATGGTATCAATCAGATGCTGACGCTTGTCGAGACGTTTGAACTCGGCAATTCGCTTTTTGAGACGATAATACCTCTTGCGCTTTGCGCGGTTCTGATGCTTCTCGCCGTGATGAATCCTATCCCATATCTCCATTGAAAACGCAATACCGTAAGGCATTCCATCCTTGCTCTTCAACTTACGTTTTTCACGTTTGTCTCTGATATAAGGCATATATAATCTGCGTTCAAGTAGTTCAGCCCGTTCTCCAAATTCGGTGAAATGTTTTTCACGTGGGGGCCATTCAGCATGTCTGGTGAAGCCATGAAACGTCATGCCCCAAAGGATTGCTCCGGCGAGTTCGGCATCAGTGAAGGGATTATCATCAGGCTTTACGACAGTCTTGCCAACAGTGTTTTTCCAGTGATCGCCCTCTACATTTCGAGCCAACAACGGTATGGAATCTGTGTCATCCAATTCTTCCCTTGGAGTCACATCGAATGTCACTTCGCCACCATCACCCTCAAATTCCGTCAAACAGATAATATCGAATGCCTCTTTATAAGCGACGACACCTTCTATCTACCGGTCATTACGATGTGTATTCCTTAAGGCGTTGAGAACATTATCAAATCCAACGGACAGAAACAATTCTTTTACTGTCATTTGATTGGAAGATTTGGCAGTGATTGCCATCATAGACTATCACTGCCCGATTCGTAATGGTTAGTTTAAAGTTTTGTGACCTCAAGAGAGGCATTGTTCATATAGCCGGTAGGGAAGTCTATATTATACTTCACCTTGAACTGCCGTGTAAGTTCCGATCTAACGGAACAGTTGACAAGAGGCAGTGTGCCTCCGTTGAACTGTACTTCTGCCGAGATCCCGGCTTCGATGCGCTGACCGTTACTGAGGATCAGGCGCTTGTTGGTTACTTTGAAGAGTGCCATAGATGTTGATTTTAAGTTTACACTGCAAAGATAGACCTCTGATGTCTCAGATTTGGTGACATGAGATAATTAATGCAAACTTCCGCTATTCATAACGCATATTTCTACTCTTTCTCTCTTTTAAGGACTGAGGTATTCGTATGATTATTAAATAGCTTCCTTTATATTATCGCACGGTTATATTTTTATTTTGTGTTGGCATGAAGAATTGTATATTTGGACCTTTCCTTCAAATGAAGCGTAACTGTAGTTGCCTGGAAGAATAAAAAGAGTTGCACTGTTTCGATGAGCATCTGTTGAGTTGTGATGATTAGTTCTAATTTCTATGCAATAATTATATATACCCGATGCATCAAATTCTGTACCCTCCTCCTTTAGCAAGTCTATGATTTTCTGAATGGTCTCATCATCAAGAATCTCAGTGTCGTGAAGGATAAGTCTTCCGTTTGTAAAAACACTAATTGCCCTATCAGCACGTTCAACCGGAGCATAAGCTTTGAGAAATCTATCTTCTATCTCATAATCAAAATGTCCATTTTGCACTGGAAATGGCAATTTCGGCAGTGAATATATTACTAACATCTTGAGAGATCTTCGCGCAGCTTCTATCACAAATGCTGGGACATATTTTGCTTCCATTCTTTTTCCGAGTGATGTGACAAAAATCAAAGCTGTGTCTCTATCGGTACCTATCACAGAATCTATCTTATCAATATCGGCCGTTGAAAGCGTATATCGGAAAGGAGATTCACCTAATAAGACTTTTTGACATGCCACCCTGCCATATTTGGCAAGTCTGTTCCCAGATGACAGGTATGTTCCTAAACAAACCTGCATCCAGCATGGCCGACACGATGCGGCAACCATCTGATCCTATAGCTATTAGTTTCTGTTTCATGGAGATTAGTGCTTTTTATACCGTTAAAATTAACACATATTGTCTATATCTGCAAATCATTCCCTTTTCATTTCGGGATTTGATTTAACTGAAGCATCTGGCGATAGCCGATGCGGACGATTAATCACATTCATTTCAATCTATGTTTTATTTCCAACAAGGGAATCTGGGGACAATTAGTTTATTAATAAGGTTGTTTCGTAACACATAGTCAAGACCTTTCTGCGATAGTCTTGCTTCGGTATATGACATATCGGCAGCCGTATATTCGTAAATAACGCCTTTTTTATCTATCGAGGTCTGCTCTCTCATCGTTCCTTGACCATCGATATACGCATCCTCACTCATCCAATACCAAGACATTTTATATAGCGCATCAACAATCTCTGATATTGAATCACAATAATATTCACCATCTTTTTCAATAAAACCGGTAACTATGAAAAAACTTTTTGTGTGAGGCTTATGTGGATATAGTCCGGTAGTTGCCATATATAACAACAACGCTTCCTGAAGCTTGGTGAGTTTTGCCATTATAGTAAGATTGCTATTATTCATAATTATCGTTTATCAAGCACATGAAACATGGCACATGTTTCCTCCTCTCAAAATGAGCCATAAAATTACCTCGATTGACATATTTTAGACCTGCAATACTAAGACGACAAAGGACATATCTCATATTGGATCCCTTCGTCTGACGAAGAACACCATTCTCATCTTCAAAAAGGGTTCCACTATCGCCTTGTGTCTCTATGTATGGATGGTTAAACTCCCATTTATGAGATAGTGAATAAAGTGCCTCTCAAATTTTATCAATAGAATCACAGAAAAAATTTCCATACTGTTTAATAAAACCGGTCACAACCGAATGGCAACTTTGAAATTCACTGTCCGGGGTTAGCCCTTTCACTGCCATATATAATAGTAATGCCTTCTGCAAATCTGACAATCTGTTTCTCATCATTTAAGCTAACTATTCAAATAAAGAACGAGTTAATTGATTCACACTATATCTTCTCATAAACACTTTTCTCGGATTGAGAATTTCAAATTGCTCTTTCGAAATTTGTCGTATTTCCTTTTTTGATTCTCGGTAGTAAGGAAATATTTTACCATCTATAGCCAGTTGATACATCCGTGCAGGGACAAATCTATTAAGTGCGCCAAAGCTTAGACCGTGATATTGAAGAAGAGCATATTTCAACGCCTGAGCATAATAATTTTTCTCATCTTGTACGCATACATTTATAATCTCTTCGTCAAGGTAATCAATCGGGACATTTTTAATTTGATTATCTTCGATAATCCTCAATTCATGTGAGGATTCAGTAATTTGTTCTCATAATTCTAAACATTTATTTTTCTTTTCCTGATTGACAACCTCAGCAACTTCATCGAGTATCACATTCTCAAAAACTTCAAGAGATACCTCTCCAGAGTCCATAATCAATCCTTCGTTTGTATAGTGAGATACATCCCACTCATAAACGGAAAGATTGGTCAGAGTATTGATCATGGCAAAAAATAACTGTTCATTGACAGAAGACCCATGAATCACAATGACTTTAGAATATGATGCAAAATCAATATTAAAAAAATCCTTTAATTCATTAGATAATGAAGCCTTTTTTATACGCATCATTTTTTGCAGTTCCATCCCATACTTTTCCCACTCACTTATATCAAAAGATTTAGGGAGTCTGCCAAAGGGAAGTATCCATGATGGAAATGTGACTGAATCGCAATCATATTCGAACTTTCGAGATGAAGCGTAATCAACCTTATCAGGGAATAGACATAACGTCTTTTTTTCAGTAGGTAATGAATAATTTAGAGGCAAAGAAACCTTAATTTCGCTATAGTGTGTCCCATTTGTAAAGATGTCGTCATCAGCCTTTTTCCATCTTCCGTTTGATAAAGTGTACAAATTAAGTTCTCCGACTTTGACTTTTTCGATTATTCTGCTATATATAAATTCCTCTGCTGAAATTCCGAATGAGCGATTGAATATAGCGGTACACATGAGTTTCCCGGCGAAATTCCATAAATTCAGCCCACATTTGTACAAGGACCTCAAAATTCTTGCATCAAAAAAATTTTCAGGGACTTCTTCAATTCCATCTTTCCCCATTATCCTTAATATGGAATCGGACTGTGCCAGTGAATCCCACTTTCCCATGTTCAATAAATGCTCGTCTTGAGGAATATATCTTACATTTGATTCATCGTATTCAATATGATCGAATGCTGACTCAGATGTTGAAATCTCATATAGAGGCATATCTACAATCTTGCATATAAAAAGAAAAAATAATTGTTCATGGACATCCTTATTGTGCCACACTATAATTTTCTCATATTGAGAGAAATCATGACATAACACCGTCAGTAAAGAGATGGTAAATCGGTCAATATAACCAAATGGGAATCTGACTTTCAAATCATTGCAATATCGAAAGATCTCATTTTGGGTAAAATTCCGAAAAAGTCTGCCGAAAGGTAACCATAATCCCATAAGACGCATTATATCCCCCTGTTCTTTCTTCAAAGTTGGAGTAAGGGTGTTAACTACATGTAGTATCTTGGCTGCCATGCTTTTACTGGATTCTTATAAATAGTGAATAATTATCAATCTCTTTCGCAAAGTTATATACACTAACTGACGAAATGTGGCAGTCAACGTATGTTATTGAGCATATTTGTTCCAACGAGTACCGTCCTGTTGGGTAATACTCTGAAATTTAATTTGCACTTCGCACCAGAAATCATTTAAACGGAGTAAATCTGGGAGAGAGAATGATTTATGATTTGTTAAATCATGCACGGCATGACAGATTATAATGTCGTTGAATTCATGCCATTTCCAAAATTGGGCGTCCATCCAACTCGTTCCGTCATCAAGGGAACTAATTCCATCATCAGAATATTCAACATCTTGAAGCCCTGTGCTCTCGTAAAGTTCAGTCAGAATTTTTATCATCAATGTGAAATTGGATCCATAATAATCGTCATCTTCCAATTTCAGCACCGAAGACTCATCATCAAATATTACTCTGAGCCATACTTCAATTTCTTCATCATCATCAAATAGATGTTCATCCACAATTGAATCAACCTGGGCATTAACAGCGGCAATACGGCTATGCAACTTTTGAGTCATAGTGTAGAGATGATTATTTACACGGTTGAATCTTATCATATTTTCAGGCGTAGGTACGAACATTGAATTTAGCAAGTAGCACCGTCTCATCAACAGATTCTCAACAGTTTCTAGCCTGGTCCTGTCGTCAGCCCAAGGATTTCGATGATTAAGATTATCTCCGGTAATGGCGATAATCTTTGACTCAATGTCCATTATTTCTTTCCGGATTTCGTACATTTTTCTGCGATGATTTTAATTCAAAATAATAATAATCAAATACTAAATGGTTTCGCAATTTTGCTGTCGATCAGATAGCGGTTGCCTGACCAGTCACAATCGAGCGCAAATATGGGTTTGCCAAATTTCTGCGCAAAATGAACCGCGTGTATAGTACCGCTTTCTCGCTCACATTCCACCACGATTATCTTATCGGCTATTGCCGTTTGTATACGTGTCCTTCTAACCAATGTTCTTGGACTCGCTTTTATCCCTTCGGGCTGTTCCGATAAAATCAGTCCACCAGATAGAATTATATCTTTCTGAAGTTCGGTATTTTCCTTAGGGTAGATTCTGTCCAATCCGGAGCCTACTACCGCTATGGTTTTCCCGCCTGATTCTATACATCCCTTATGGGCTGCCGTATCAATGCCGAGTGCCAGGCCGCTCACAACAATTTCTGATGAATGGTAACACCCAAGACGATATGCGGCATCAATCCCGATATCATCAGGCTTGCGGCTTCCAATGATTGCAACTCTTTGTCTAAAAACCGGTGACTTACGAAGAAGACGTATATCACCGAGTGAATGTAATCTGAAAGGAGCGTCATCCTTTTTTATATTATAATCGAAGTATTCATAAAACTCTTTTGGATAGAGAGGAGAGAGTGTGTGTATTTCCATAGGTTTGGTAGAATCGTAATGAAAATCATCATCCCAACCGGTAATCTGAGGAAATCTCATTTTTAGACATGTTATAAGATCTATTTTGAGAATGCTCAGGTCATCGTAAGGATAAAATCCACGAAGGTATGGGTTTAACCATCGACTCCATCTGTCAGGTTCGCCATTATCATAACCGATATTCACATCCCAGCACTGAGATGAGGAACAAAAGTTCAAACTAACCACATACAACTTTGGTATGGAGGAATCATAAAATCGGTATATTACCCTTTCAGGAACTAATGGATTATCGCTTATCCAGACGTGGCACTTATCGTATATCATGTATTGTAAATTAAAATTTATTGCAACAAAATTGCCATACGCTCGGCAATCAGAGCTTGCCCAGTGATTGCCGAGCGTATGGCAATTATCCAAATATCTCATTATTTGTATAGATCATACATTTCTGATATCCAGCTTTTCATCGTTTTTCGCAATGATTCCGGGCTTATTACCTCAATCATTGAGCCATATTGCAGCAGCTTCATGACAAAGTCGTAGGTTGGCGATAGGTATAACTCAAAATCGGCATACTCGCCACAGTCTTCAATCATACGCTGACTGAAATGGAGTGGAAGGGATTTCAGGTAATGTTTGTGATTCTCATTGGCACGTATCACGATGCGTTCCGGCTTTATATTGTAGCCGATAACCACCCCGTAGGCTGTGGAAAAGAAGCTGTCGGCATCAAAGTCTTTCGGAAGCTTATATGTATCTTCCGTAACCGTGACATCCTCCAGACAGTCAAGGCCATAAATCTTGACTTCATCGCGATTGTTGTGTGCGAGCACATACCAGCGGTTCTCAAATAGCTTTACACAATACGGCTCAATAGGGAACGTATATCCATGGGATTTCTTGAACGGACGATATGCGATATTGACAACCCGATTCTCTTTCATCGCTTCAAGTATTGTTGTCAAATGGTCGCGCCCTGACGGTACCTCATCGACTATGATACGTCCTTTTAGAGAGAGGTTCTTCCCGATAAGATTGCCTACTGCAAAGGAATCGAGCATCCATTTTTTCAGCTTATCTTCGTCGATGTCTTCAGGATTGGCTATATAATAGAGATAACCGCCTACTTTTTGACAGTCGATAATGATGCTGAACTGTTCAAGGATAGCGTCGCGCCAGCGGTTGAACGTGGCACGATGGAGCGGCTTACAGTCGCTCAGATCTTTATTTCGTTCCCATTTATCGGACAAATCCTTATGGGAAATTTTCCCCGCACGGCGGATTGTATCAATCAGCCAGGTGTATTTTTGCAGTTGGTTCATATCTCTTGATTTTTAAGTTTACCGCAACGGCGTACCCCTCGCTAGTCAGCCGAGAGTGCATGTCGGCTGAAAGCCGGTACGCGGTGGCTTGTTACTCGGATTGACCGCAAATTTAATCATTACATGTATCATTTTGCGATACAGGATGAAAATAATCATGGATTGAGGTCAAAATGTCGTCATCGTCAACGGATTCACCCGTAAAAATATTTATTAAGTCGTTGCAGCAACAGATATCTTGCCACCCGACAACTTCACTTACTGCCAACTGCCCGTTGTTGCCGGATATAATATAATACGTCTCATATTCATCATAGCCCAAAGACATATACAGTGAGACACATTTTTGATAAAGAGTGAGCTCTATTCCACGGACAGCGAACCATTCGTCTCTCTCATTTGCAAACGTTTCGAGTGAAGTGTGTTGTCTTGCTATATCGTGAAGAAACGCATGACGCTTCCGCATCATGTCATATCTTCCTTCGGTGGTCATGTCAACTAAATCCATAATTTCCTATTATTTAGACGCTTTGAAGTTAAAGATTGGATGTATTATTGTGTCGATTGTGACTGTGTCGCCAATGTTGGCGATAATCTCCGACGCGGGCTTATAGACCATCGGGGACTCATCACGTGTGAAATCGGTGACCGACTCTGAATAAATGCCCTGCATGGATGCCTCGAAATCTTCCATCGTGATTTTCTCGTAAGCCTGGGTGCGACTCAACAGCCGTCCGGCGCCGTGAGGTGCAGAGCAGTTCCAGTCGGGATTGCCCTTACCGGTGCAGAGCAATGAATCGTCGCGCATATTGAGCGGTATGATGCAGCGTTCCCATCCGGCAGCCGAGATGGAGCCTTTACGGATGATGTTCTCATCGCTGATGTAGTTGTGAACGGATTCAAACTCCTCCAAAACCGCCACATCAGGAAAGAACCGCATCAGCAGCAACGATATGAGTTTGCAGTTGAACACTGCCCATCGCTGACAGATGCGCATATCATGAAGATAATGCTCACGAGCCTCGCCCTCGACATAACAGAGGTCGGCAGGTAACGATGGTTCCGCTGCCAGATGTTCCCTACCCATTTTCTTTATGACATCTTGCAATTCAGAGTGACGCCCGGCGCCCTTGTAGTCCTCGATTGTGCGCTTGATTGTCTCCTCGAACTCATCTGGCCCGACAGTAAGATGTTTCACCGCCTTAGCCTGATGTATTTCGGCAACCTGTAAGCCGAGATTACGGGACCCGGTATGTATTACGAGATATACATTTCCCTCATCGTCCTTGTCAAGCTCGATGAAGTGGTTGCCGCCACCAAGTGTACCTATCGACTTATTAAGGCGTCCGGAATCCTTGAGCGTGCGATGGCAATAAAGATCCGTCACAAGTTTCTTCGCCTCACGATAGATATCCATCTCTTCACCAACCAGAGGTTTAAAACCGAACTTGTCCTCACGCACAATTTTGCCCGAAGGCACATTGCCGTGTATATGTTCGTGGAAAGCATGGTAGTCAATATCTGCAAGTTTGCCGAGATTGAGGATACGCATACCGCAGCCGATGTCAACGCCAACGATATTTGAGATTACCTTGTCTCCGAGGTCACCGGTAAATCCTATAACGCACCCTACACCGGCATGAACGTCGGGCATAATCCGTATCTTCTTATCGGAGAAAACATCTATTGAGAGCAGATTCTTGATTTGCTCCAACGCATTTTCCTCAATGTTGTCCGTGAATATCTCCACGTCATAACCTTATATTGTCTTCATATCATCTTGTTTTATGATTTACGCCGCAACGGTGAAGCCCTCACGAGTCAGCCGAGAGCGCATGTCGGCTGACTCGTGAGGGCTTGCCACTCGGACTGACCGCAAAGTTAGATTACCGATGCGCAACCATTTTACGCAGCAAAAGTAATATCAAGATGACGCACTTTGCGGGACAGATTATGGTTTATTACAAAAAGATATCCCTTGAGTCCATTGACCCAATATTTCTGCAAAGGTAAGATTTACCATGCGCCACGATTGGTCTTGCACACGAATTGCACACGGCAGGGCCGCACAGGGCGCACTCAGATGCCGTTTGGACATAAAGAAAAAACACTGCTACTGAATCAGTTGCAGTGTTTTGCAGTATTCTGCCGAATGCTTCTGTGATCCGCGTGGGGCTCGAACCCACGACCCCAACATTAAAAGTGTTGTCACTCCAAGGCATTTAAAAGCCTCGCCTACGGCTCGTCTTTCAAATGCAACCACCTGAGCCAGCGAATCTTACAGTTATCTTTTGCGCCTGCTGAAACTGCAACTTATTTCGTTCAGTTTACAGTACGGTTTACAGTCATGCTTTGCAAGATGCGGTTAATATTGTTAATGTTCTCGGTATGTAAAGTTAGCAATTATCAGTGGACTGTGCAAACTCTTAGATGAATATTTGCTTAATCAACGTATTTATTTCAAGGGCTTTATGATATGTAAGGATTCATGCTGTCTTATTATTGGAATCCTATTATAAGTTTTGAAATTCAATGAACGGCACAATTTCAGAACTCACCCTATAAAAACGAAAATCCTTGAAAAATGTACTGTCTTTCAATTCAATCTAATGTATTTTTCTATATCATCAAATGTTCCATTATAAGTGGTATCTCCATATATTACATTCTCTTTTAATTGGAGAATCAGACTGTCATTCGACAGCTTAATAATCCTAAACCGTTGCTCTCCAAAATCCTTGTTATATATAATTAATGAATCAGGATTGATGTATTTGTACGACCATTCTCCCGATTCATTTAGAGTGCGATAATAACCGTCATCAGTATTGAAGTGAATAGTATCATTCAGTTTTATAGGTTTAATGGAATCATACTCTACCAATAACCATTTTCCAATCAATGTATCGTTGCGTTGGATTATATTGTCAGATTGATTTGATTCGGCTTTGCTCCCACACCCAAAAGCACAGAGCATGATTAGGTTGATTAGAAATATTGGTAAACGTTTCATCTGTTAGAGATATGTTTGGAGTTTATATGTCAATATAAAGCTGATAGTTTATAATTGGAACATTTCTCAGATTCGCCCTATAAAAGAGAAAAATCACTGAAAATGTCCTATTGAGTTATTTACGATTCTTACGTTTCTCTATCCACTTATCTATCCGTTTCACAATAGGGTCTAACACAAAGAATGTGAATACCAAACAGATAATGATAATCCATATAAGTTTTGCTCTACTTGCAAGTCGGTCTAATATTAAATCCATAGATTAGTTGCGTATTGTTTCATAAAACTCTGCCTGAATCTTGCACTTAGGGCATATTATCATATCACCGCCTACTCCGCACATCATCGCCCAAGTACATTTAGGAGAATTGAAATAAACACTGATTCTTGAATGTCCGCAATCAGGGCAACGGTCACAATCTAATGTAACTTTATCAGGGAATCGAAGCATACTAAGAGCAACGTGTTTCCACGGATATTGATGCGGCAGTGGTTGCTTATATTCCAATCCCTCTGCCTCTTTTATAATTGCCCTTGTTGATTCGTCACAGATAGGCGACTGCGAAAGAAATTCAGCTTTTTCTAAAAGGTGATTGTCATGTATGATTTTGTCGTTCCGTTTTTTTTCTTCTTTGGTAAATTCTCGTTCTTCCCATTCTTTTATCTCATTAGCAAGAGCTTCAATTCTATCAATTATATCCTTATTTGTCAAGCGTAATAACTGTTCTTTGGCATTGGAGAGCTGTTTGGTGTAATGTTTTATATATTCCTCTAAAGAATTTTCAGGGTCTTGCGCTATCTCAATTTCAGGAGCTGTTGAATAAAGACGCTTTTGGCAATATATAATGTCATTGGCGAGAGTCAAAATTCTTGATTCCCAATCAGCCTTACCATTAGCGAGAAACAGATTGTCTTGCTCTGCTAATTCTCTAATTTCGGGACTATCTAATAGCATTGTTTTCAGGCGTTGTTTTGTGATTAATACGAGTGTATGTATATGTAGGCATTGAGCCGTCGCCATACGGAGCTTCTATTTCCTCTCCATTATCGACTGCATGAAAGATGTTCTCTGATAATTTTATGGTCAGAGAATCTTCTGTAAGATTGAGTATCTTATATCTTTCCTCATATAAGCCATGATGATAAAGAATCAGAGAATCAGGCTCGATAAACTGATATATCCATGTTTCACTCCTGGTATTAGAATCATAATATTTTCCGTTCCAATCGAATGTAAGTACATGGTCGTTACATCCGTCCTCGCTGTCTAACTTACTCCAATTACCATATAAAACGGATTCAGGCTTATGGTTATAATAACATGAAAAACATAGATATGTAGCCATGCAAATCAGTACAATAGCAAATAACCAATATAACTTATACTTTTTCATTTTTGTACTGCTATCACTCATTAATAACTAACATACCTTTGAAACAAATGATTATTAACCTTGCTTTCCTATTGTAAAACCCTTTCTTGTTGCAAAACTTGCCACTTATATAATACTCCCATGCTACTTCTTCATTATAATGGTCTGCGGCATAATTTCGCCATAATGCCATTTCAATCAGTCTATACTCAGGTTGTAAAACAGTATAATCCCCTAAATTCCACTCAAACATATCGTATTTGTTTGACAACAAAGTTGAACGTTTTTCTTTTGTGGATATAATCTCATTGCATAGATGTATCAATTCCTTACCATTATATTTGCGAACAAAATCATAAGAGCCGTAAGGTCTTTTGTAGAACTCAATTTCCAAAATATGAGCTTCCTTTTCTTTCAGTTCTTCTTTATGTGAAATATAAGTGTCAATACTATTTTTGAGAAGAATATCTTTATTGTATAAAGAAGATTTTTGCTTACAGCTAACCATTGACATGACTGTAATACATATTACAATATGCCATATTGAGCTATAAGTAAATCTATTCAGTCGCATACTAATTCTTTTCAGGTGTTGTAAAATCTGCTATATCTCCATAATGAAGCCATAGATTTACCAATTCTTCTCCCTCTTTGCCAGAGCCAAAGGAGAATAAACGGTAGTAGTATGTAGTGTTTCGTTCTGCATGAGAGTATGGAGTATTATCCGTATTGTGTTCGGGGGCGAAATACCAATTCCAACCAGCTGCCCAACGTACTAATACATTTCCTATTATTTCAGGGTCAATAGCTCCGTCGCGTTTGTAATAGTTATTTAGAATAACATATCCCAAACTCTCCATATCCTCTAAATCATTTCGATTATCAGAGATTACCATTCCTGCGACATTATATTTCAAGTCAAAATATACATCAATGTCAGATATATTGATTTTAACTGATTCATTACAATTCGCATCGTAGCTGACAGCCATTGTTGGCTCATCATCTTCTTTTGAACATGACACAGAGGAGAATCCCATTAAAAGGACTGCAATCCAAACAGTGATAGACTTTAGTTTATTCATCTTGTCGTTTAGTCGCATAATCCTCTCTGCAACGCTTACATTTAGACATGAAAAAGGTGTGAGGATTGTATCTGCTTTATCAATAAATCAGGCTCTCGCATTGCCCTCGCAACTGATAAAACAATAGCCCCACACCGATTTTGCTATATAATCTGCCATTCACGGCAGGATATAAGCAACCGATGCAGGTGCTATTGCCAATCATCTTTGTTGCGATTCAAATTTGCGAGATTTGATTTATAAAGATAATTTCAATAACACCTTTGTAATATGTACTGATTCACTGTTGCCAACTCTTTGGGTCTGTAAATCAAGTGCAAAATTACGAAAAAATGTCATTGTTGGGGCTATTCGTCACTATGTTTTTCAGCATAGAAAAGAATCAGGACACCTGAAACAATGTATTCAGATGCCCTGATTTGGGAAAGTCAGCCTATTATGCGTGTGAGAAGCAACCATATAAGCCAAAGAGCAATCACGATGAACGGATTGATGCAGAACAGTATCAGTCCAACAACAATGCAGACTGCAAGCATACTTCTTTCAGATATGACATCTTTCTGATTCTGATTCATAACACTATTGAAATTTAGGGGAACACCCATTTCCAGAGTGTCACCCATGTTTGGATTTAGCTTATAAACCATGAATAACGGTCATCGCCATGTAGAGCGGCGTTGATGCCTTGTGCCACTTCGGTTGCGTTGAAAGAGCGGTCAAGGAAGCTGTCAATGTAGCTGCTCTTGTTTGCTCCGGTCAGGAGATTGTAGAACTTCCACATATCTATGTCAGAGCCGTAAGAGCCAAAGTTTTCATCGCTGATATAGGCTTTTGCCACTGCATTGATTTGGGTGTCTGTTATCAGCAACCGTGGAATGTTGCGCTGTATCTTCTGAGGGAGGGCTTGATACAGTCGCATTTTTCCAAGAATCTGACAGAATTGGTGTTCCGTCATGCTTGTGTTGCCAAGTGCCTGCATTAGATGCAGATGTTTGGCAGGGTTGTAGCGGTTGAGCATTTCAAGGGTACGGAGATAGAGGTCAGAAGTGTTTGACACTTCCAACTGCTCAACGAATCCGTCAGATGAAACACATAGGTTGCAACACACGAGATTTTTGAAGCCCACAAAGATTTTGAATCGCTCCACTGACTTTTTGGAGTAGAGATTCATGTGATTGTAGGCACGAACACCGCCAACGGTCAGAGTGAGCTTGTTTTCCTCTACCGTTTCATAGATAGTGGGAACTTCGATGCAGAACATCATTCGCTCGTAGTAAATCGTTTTGTCTGATTCCAAGAGCTGATTTGCGGGCTTGTGTATCGCTTCGGGGATTCTTCCCTTAATGATGTGCGACACACGGATTTCAGGCGTTTCGATTGTTTCACCGTTGTAAAACGTGCTGACTGCTTCCGCTACCGTTTCGATAAACGCAGGGTGCGAGATTGTCAGCTCATTGTCCTTGCTGAACACAGGAACAATGCACTCGTTTTTGAGGTGCGACAGCTCGACAGCCTTTGTGTTTGCTTCGATAAACGGAAGTGTCTTTTTCTCTCTTTGCGGAATGTCTATAATAACTTCCGCGTCTGTTGCGTACTCGTTGAGCCAACTGATTCTTTTAGGCTCAACCGCAGGTAAAATCATTAGATTTCCCATTTTGTAGCGAGTTTTTAGAGGTTATTGAATGTGATTTTTGTTTTTATTTTCAAGTATGGAGGGGGGACTTTGTATTAAGTAGAATCACACTCGCATCACTCGCTGGAAATTTAATGTTGGAATTATTGAAATTTCCGGGATAGGTAAATTCCGGGAAAATACAGTATTGTAGGAAATCTAAAAGAATAGACTAAAATTGTAATCTGCTATTAATTCCGAAATATTCGCGAATAGGAGAATAGACGCAAAAAACTCCATAACCGAAGCTATGGAGTTGGAGGTTGATTTTCTCGATAGGACTTTTTTCAGAATCCCCCTATAAAGGAAAGAATTTCAGAAAAATGTACTTTTATTAAATAAGAGGGTCAATCAGTTGGAAACTGCGAGCTCCGTACACTTTGCACTCTTTGACAGTAAAGAACTCTTTAATACTTTGTCCTGTGACAGTTTTCGGAGGTCTGATGCCCAGCACATCATATATGCGTTGAAGCTCACTCTTTATATAGTTCCAAGTATATCTTTCACCGCATTTGAACGAGTTGTGCAGAAGTTGAATAAACTCAGTACCAGTAGTTTTCTCATGTTTTCTTTTGAGTATCATTGCTTCTTTGATTTTCTTGCGGTTGTATCTGTTGGCTTCAATAACCTCTTTGCCAATACACTCGTATGCTTCCACGATAAACGGGTCAATTTGACGAAGTTCCGCAATATGAGACTGTACCAATTCAGTATTAGTATCATCTTTCATGGATTCAAGTATGGCTACGATACGTTCTTGTGCATCTCGTACATCTTTTGATTTGTTTTCTAACTTCAAGCGGTCGTAATCGCTTAGTTGATAGAAAAGCGAAGTTGCTCTGTGAGATATAAGCGTATTGACACTTTCATATCGTTTTATAAGCAGCTCTATGTTATTGTATGCTGACTTCACCAACTGTTCATCTATATAATTGTCAACTGCGAAATGGTCGATTTCTCCGTGACGCATTACGGAATTAATCGGAAGCACAGTTAAGGCAGATTCATAAGCACATCTCGCTTCAAGCGTTGGCGCACATTCATATAGACGTTCTATGGTCTTATATGCGTGCATACTTGCTTCCAAGTACAACTTAATACCCTCTTTTGTGCGAATAGGAAAACCACTGTGAGTGCATACGATATGCCAGTTAGTAGAAGTGCCTTTGCGGAAGCGTCCGATTGACTGAACGACATCTGTGCAGGGGTCAATCGCTGTATATTCCGAAAAATATGGCTCTGTAACGAAAACGACATCGGGCTTTTCTTCAAGCTCTATATCAAGGGCTGTGTAGAATCGGCTTGTAAAGAAGTTGTATCGTTTCATCTTTGACTTATCCCAATTCTCATAAGTGGTTTTGAATCCTTTGCGTTTGAGCTTATCCACGCTCTTTGTGGCACAGAATACGGCTGATTCTTCTATGATACCCAACTTCTGCATAAGTTGATATATCATATCGGTGCTATTGATGAAGAAACAGATACTTCTCGGCTTCGGCTGTGCTTCTTGAATTTGAGGAAGTGTAACCTTTAAGGCCTCAAGCACATTATTAGTGTGGAGTATGGATATTTCTTTGCGATAATCATAATCGGGAACGATTTCCACAAGTGAAAAGCCTTGTTCCTTAAAACGTGGGTCAGAGGGTAGAATCGGGGTTGCCGATACCATTGCTTTGTTATCGAATCGGAAGAAGTCCTCTATTGGTAGGGTTATATCTTCCCTATAATCGTTGTCTTGCACATACTTCTGACATTCATCTAACAGTAGAAAGCACGTCACATAAGGGTCTATCTCCATTTCTTCAAAGGCTTGTTTGACCTTGCAGAAACTTTCGGGAGTGGATATGATTTTGATACGCTTCTTTTCTGCTATCGTGCGTTCAAGATATTCTGTTATATCTTCTGTTTTCACGCCTTGCATGGCAGGGCATAGATTGTCTTTCTTGTGGACTATTGATTTGCACTTACCGATAATAGCAGGCTGATTCGGCTCTATTATAATGGAGTGCCGTTTAGCCTTAATCTCGGAGTATGTTGCTCCAAGCCCGGTGAGGGTCTTGCATAGAATCGTGTTTGATTCTATGGCGTAAACATCTGATAGATGTTGACCTTTCTTAATAGGGATATGTCTTATATTCATGTGTTTAGAATTTTAAGAGAATGGAGATAGGAGAGAATATCCCCACTCTCAAAGTTTAGGATTTAGCGGATAAGACCTTTATCGCGAAGATACTCGGTCATTTCCTCCGTGCGCTCCACTCGGAAGCTGACTAATCCGTGGCGGAAAGAAGCGATTGCTGAGATTTTACCGCTTCGGTCGCGGATTTCGGGGACAAATTGGATATTGCCCAGCTTGTTCTCCACGAACATTTTTAGCATATCGGCAACGAACTCGTTTTTGGTCGCGTAATCTGATTTTACCAACTCGGTAGGCTTTACATTGAAGTCCTCGGTTTCGCCATTGGTGAGGTAACGAAGAATCCATGCCATATTTTCGGGATTGAGCTGATAGCCAAACCAATCTGTTGTTTTGCTCTGCGGATAGGCTACTTCATAACCTAAGCGGTCTATTCCAAACGAGAGATTTACTCGTTCCCCTCGCATCATCATGGCTTTAAGCTCGGCATGAGCTTCTATGTTTGGATATACATACTCTGTGGTTGGCTGAATAAGAGCCATATTATATTTCTGCATATAGTATTCTTTTTTAGCAGATTAATAATTTGTAATCTACCCACTCATCAGCTATGCGCACTTGCCATTCGTTTTGGATTACATTGCAAAATTAGTGCTGATTCGGAGGGGGGATAGAGAGTGAAATTTGAGCTGATTTCTACTCCCCTTAAAATGAAGTAGGGCATGAAAACAGAAAAGCCCCACTTCTCGTTTTGAGAAATGGAGCTTATTTTGCTTTATGTGGAATGGTTATAGGCTTGGGTAGATTCCTGACCGTGCTTTAATCACTTTGCCCTTGTATTGCTTGAAGAATCCTTTTAGAGCTTCATCATCATTCAGGAAATTTGGATTGCGAGTGAGCCTCGTGTAATAAATCAGGTTAGAAATAAGGATATTCTTATTCAATGATACGGTGGTACATTTTTTCGCTCTACCCTTATATTGGGGATTTATCTCAAAAAAGTACCGTAGTAAAGATGCGAAATACCATATCAATACAGAATTTGATTCTTCTGAATCCACAACAAGTTCTGAATAATCATTTATGGCAAAATGGTTAAGGTCTGTTTTATCTGATTCATAGCCCAACTTAACCCATTCTCTAATTTTAGAAATGACTTGTTTATTGGAGATTATGACCTTGCTTCTTCCTGATTTTGCTAAAATTTGAGTTGTACTGTCTTTTTCATCTGATAATACAGACAAGAGTTTGGTTATCTGTTCACTAACAGAATCAGCAAATTCATATCCTGAAAAACATACATCGCAAGCATAATCGAAACAGAACATAACCAATAACCAAAATGCGTCAGGGTCTAAATTCAATCCCTTTATAGTGGCTTGCAGGTCTTTGTCAGCAATGTAATCTTCATATTTATATTGACATGGTATCTCGCCAAAGTTGTATCTTTCCTGAAATATAAATAGAGCATCATCAGGCATGGTTAGCTTTATCATGCTTGGGAATATTCTTACCATACCGTCAGGTGATATGTAAGGGTCGCCCTTTCCTCTTATAATATTGATAACATATTGGAAAGGCTCTTTATCTATGGATATGTCAAGCGGAAAAATCATAGCCGGTGTTTTTTGTATGTAAAGTTACGAAAAATCCGCCTATCTGTGAATAAGCGGATTCTGTAATTAGAGGGAAAATGTATCATAGCAAGTTTTTCATGGCACTGTCTATCTGCTCATTGTCGAAGCTGTCAAGATATGTCTGTGTGATTTTTTCAGAGCTATGCCCTAACGATTCACTGATTATAGAGGTCGAAACACCCGCTCTTTTAAGAACGGTTGCAAATGAATGTCGAGCCACATAGGTTGTAAGAGGTATGGAAAGATTGAGGTCATTCCCAATATCTTTCAGGCACTTATTAATCTTAGCCAATACCTTATGCAGTCTGTTGGCTATTTGAATCTCTGTTCTGTGGAATGGTGAGAGTATTGGAAAGATGAACGGAGATTTGCCATTACGGTATTTCTCTATTAGTTGGATTGCTTTTGATTGCAATGGAACAATTATAAGTTTCTTAGTTTTCTCTCTATTGTATATCAACTTATTATCTCTAATGTTAGAATATTTCAGTTTTGCCATATCTATAAAATTGATTCCTGCGCATAAATAGGAGAATGTGAATATGTCGATTGCAAGACATTCCATTGAAGATTTACCCTCATACTCCATGATTCTGCGTACATCATCTTTTGTCAGCGCACGTTTAGCTGTTTCCTTGCTTAGTTTGGAAACTTTATAAGCATGAAACGGATAACAGTCGTTTTTGATTGCCTGCTCCAAAAGTGCAAGATTGAATACGGCTCTTAGATGTCTTAACCGTGTGCTTATGGTGCTGACAGATAGATTATGCTCTTTGCTCCATGCTTCATATCTTTTTAGCCAAGCCATATCTATGTCTGAAAACGGTATGTCAAGATGCTTATTGAACTTAATAAACGAGTTGTAGGAAATTTCGTACATACCTGCATACCTTATACGATTCTCTTTTTTAAGATTGTCGATATATGTCAGATAGTATTCTCCAACTGTCTTTTTAGAGTTATTTGAGGGCTTGGAAGATTCTATCAAAGTAGAAGCCGTAAAATCTCGCCCTGCGATTCTCTTATCCAATGCGATTTTCTGAATCTCATTGATTCGGTCATTTATTAGAATAATGATTCTCTCACGATTAGGGCATTTGTCGTTAGGACAGTTGTTCTTGAAATCCCATTGCTCCGCTTTTATGGAGATTCCAAGACTTTGATATTTGCGTTTGTTGTCCTTACAGACGCATAACATTAGGGGATGTTCACCGTTGCTGAGTGTCTTTGACTTATAACACAGCACTTTAATTGTTCCGCTCATTTGGTTTACGGTTTACATCTTGGTTTACAGTGAGTGTGAAACCGTGCCGATTTTGGCGTGAGCAGAAAAGAAAAAAGCAGCCATCTTTATCGGATAACTGCTTGATTTTCAGTGTTTTATTGGTGATCCGCGTGGGGCTCGAACCCACGACCCCAACATTAAAAGTGTTGTGCTCTACCAGCTGAGCTAGCGAATCATCATTTTCGAGGTTCCTAGCAGAATCGAACTGCTGTAAACGGTTTTGCAGACCGGTGCCTAACCACTCGGCCAAGGAACCTTGTTTTGGTTAGCGAGTGCAAAGTTAGTACCTATATTTCTATTTTGCAAACTTTCCGAGCTGTTTTTATTAAATAAATTTTCATTTTATTTGTAGTCAACGGATTAGTATATGCCAATCAAATTGATTTGCTGTGAATTAATTCAATTGCCTGAATAATTGCAGTCATAGTCGCACGCTCGATTACCCTCTGTCGATTGCCGGGGAAGTGATAGGTGTGTGTGAAAATCCTATCCGGGGTTTTGATACCGATACATACAGTGCCGACAGGTTTTGCAGGCGTTCCTCCGCCGGGTCCTGCTATGCCTGATGTCGCTATTGCACAATCTGTGTTCAAGGCTTTACATGCTCCTATGACCATCTCCCTGACCACTTCTTCGCTCACAGCCCCGTGTTGTTGCAATGTGACCGACGAAACTCCGAGGATATTTTCCTTGACTTGATTGCTGTATGCCACCACGCCTCCGTTGAACACATCGGAGCATCCGGGTATGGTTGTAATCGTGTGTGCGATGTTTCCTCCCGTGCAGCTTTCTGCCGTAGATAATGACATGCCGCGTTTACGGAGTTCTTCAATAAGTAGGGATTCAATCGGGATGTCACGGTCACATAGAACGTGGTCACCTAACATTTTACATAATTCAGCGTGACGGCGGTCTATTTCATGTGTTAGAAATTCTTTGTCAGAATGTTTTCCGTCAATGCGTAGTCTTACTAATCCCGGCTTGGGCAGATAGGCAAGGTGCAGCCATGAGGGGAGGGCATCTTCCCATTCGGATATTGTCATGGCAAGAAGTGATTCGGTATATCCGGTGACAAGCACACAGCGGTGTTCGATGTTTATGTCGCTCTTAAACTTGTCGAGCAATGCCGGAATTACTGCCGTATCAAGCATTTCCCGGGTCTCAAACGGAACTCCTGGCATTGACACAAGTACTTTACCGTCTTTTTCAAACCACATTATTGGAGCTGTGCCTACGGTGTTCTGGATAACCTTGCACGAAGTGGGCACTACGGCTTGACGTGCGGTCAGTTCGTTAAGTGTCAATCCGCGTTTTTCAAACACTCGCTTGATATTGTCAAGTACCGAAGGGTCTTCCTGCATTTCGCCCCCGAAATATTCGCAAAGAGTGGCCTTTGTGATATCATCTTTCGTAGGCCCAAGACCGCCTGTAGTTATTACAACGTCACTCGATTCAAAAGCGCGGTCAATTGCTCGCACAATTTCTCTTGCGTTGTCGTCAACTACCTGCACGTCGTTGACTTCCCATCCATAGGGCGCGAATTTTCGTGCTATGTCACCTGAATTTGTGTCTATTACCTGACCGATAAGTAACTCGGTCCCTATTGCTATTATGGAAATTTTCATAATTTAATCTTTTTGAATGGTGATTAAACTTGTACTCTCGCGTAAGGAGCCGCGTCATACTTGCAAAATTGCTTGTCAAGAAACTTGAAATATCCCGCAATAGCCACCATCGCTGCATTATCGGTGGTAAATGCTCGCTCCGGAATGAATGCCGTAAGTCCGTTTTTATTGCAATATTCCGCCACGGCATTTCTTACTCCTGAGTTTGCTGATACGCCACCTCCAATTGCAACAGTATGCACACCGGTCATTTCCACTGCTTTTTTTAGTTTTGACAGCAAGATATCTATAATCGTAGCCTGTAGCGATGCCGCAAGGTCAGCTTTATTTTTCTCTATAAAATCAGGGTCGACTTTTATGTTGTCACGCAACGTATACAGGAAAGAGGTCTTCAATCCACTGAAGCTGTAATCAAGTCCGGGAATACGGGGTTTGGAAAATTTAAAACGTGCTGGATTCCCCTCCGCAGCAAGACGGTCGATGTGAGGACCGCCTGGATAGGGGAGTCCCATCACTTTCGCACACTTGTCAAATGCTTCACCTGCAGCGTCATCGATTGTCTGTCCGAGTACCTCCATGTCAGAAGGGCTTTTAACCAGGATAATCTGAGAATTGCCACCCGATATGAGCAAGCAGAGATAAGGAAATTCCGGTACGGTGTCATCCTCTTTTTTGCGTATGAAAGGGGACAATACATGTCCATGCAGATGGTTGACATCTACTATCGGTATGTCAAGACCGAGCGAAAGTCCTTTTGCAAAAGATGTACCGACCAGAAGCGAGCCGAGAAGTCCGGGGCCGCGGGTAAATGCTATCGCCGACAGGTCATGTTTATCGATTCCGGCATGTCGAAGGGCGGCATCGACAACCGGTACAATGTTTTGCTGATGGGCGCGCGATGCAAGTTCCGGGACGACCCCTCCATATTCTTCGTGCACTTTCTGGCTGGCGATTATATTGCTTGCGAGAATCCCGTCGCGTATTACTGCCGCCGAAGTGTCGTCACAAGATGATTCGATTCCAAGTATTGTTATACTCATATTTAGATTAATTATGGTGCAAAATTACATATTTCCGTAGATTTATGATAAATTTGCAGATAATTTCAGCGACCTAAATGACCAGACTCTATAATATACTCCGTGCCTTAGCTGTTTCCGTTCTTGCCGTAGCCGTCATAGTCCCGGTTATGTTGTATATTGTATTGTCTATCGGGGCGGTGCAACGTGAACTTTGTAAGGTAGGTGAGAAGGAGTTGTCGGGATTGTTGGGAGCTGATGTCACAATCGGCGAATTATCCGTGAGTCCTTTCAATAAAGTGTTGTTGAAAGATGTATCGGTAATTGTTGCACCGGGTGACACTGCTTTACAGGTTGAGCGACTTGGTGCCGGGGTCGTCTTGGGAAAGCTCTTTTTTGACCGGCGCATAGTTTTCTCCTACGCGGAGATTATCGGTCTTGATGCCCGGTTACGTCGCGATTCAGCAGGTGCACCACTGAATATTCAGCCGATTATCGACAAGCTGTCGCCTAAAGATAAGAATAAACCGCCTACACGGTATGACTTGCGGGTGAATAACATAGTGATACGCCGGAGCGGTATCAGCTATGATGTGGCTGCCAGTCCTGTGACACACGGGAAATTTAATCCCGACCATATTAAGATATATGGACTAAAGGCCGACCTCCTTTTGCCGAGAATTAAAAATGATGATTATGTAGTTAACCTCAACCGTCTTGCGCTGCGTGAGCAATCGGGATTATCGGTTGAGTCGCTTGGCGGATTATTCATGATTTCGGACTCTCTTCTCGCTGTGAGGGACTTCTCGCTTGAATTGCCTCAGTCCCGTATTCTCACAGATGACATTAACATGTCTTATCAAGGATGGGCTGATTTATCCGCCAATATTTTGAGACTCCCGTTCTCATTTAAATTGCTCGACGGGACAGTCGTCACGCCATCTGATTTTAAAGGATTCCTGCCGATGCTGGCAAATTTTAATCAGCACATTGATACCCGTGTGGATATCGCAGGCTCAATCAATGATTTTGATGTCAATCAGGTGTCAATGCAGTCATCTGACGGATTGTTCAGTCTTGAATTTGCCGGTCGTTTAAGCGGGCTGCCTTCTATAAAGGATATTGATGCAGAAGTCGGGGATTTGTCGCTCGATGTTGAAGGCACACAGGCAGCCGGCTTATTATCCGGATTGGTAAATGTATCGCCCACGGTTGTGAAAATGCTTGGAAATATGGGACGCATCAGGCTATCGGGAGAGGCGGCCGGAAATATAAACAGAGCATTTTATAATGGCACGATACTGACTTCTGCCGGTAATCTTGACCTGAATGCCACTTATTCAAGCAAGGGAGGGGCATCGCCTCGACATTTTGAAGGTGAAGTCGTGATTGAAGACCTCGCGTTAGGCAATATAACGGGCGACAGTCGTCTTGGTACTTTGACAGCACATATAAATGCCGATACTGAGATACGTCGGTCTTCTGTTTATGGAAAGATTAATGCAGTGGTTGACGATTTTGATTACAGGAATTATAATTATAAAAATATCACTGCCGAGGTTGATATCGATGATAAAATGCTTTCAGGTATTATGTCGATTGAAGATGATAATATCAGATTGTCGGTAGACGGGAATGTCGATATCACACCCGGGAAAACGGATTGTGATGTGAGGGCGACACTGCGTGATTTTAGTCCCGCCGCACTTAATCTTACTGATAAATATGCAGGTTACCGTATGTCGGCTGACATGATGATTGACATGCATGGCGAGAATATAGAAAATCTTGACGGAAGGGCGGAGATAAATCGATTTGCATTTAAAAACGAGGGAGAAGAAGGCATAGAACTACCTCATTTTGTACTTATGTCGTCGGGAAGTACTTCGCCGCAATATATTCTCGTACATTCCGACATACTCGATGCGCAGCTTAAAGGTCATTACCGGTTTAAAGATATTGTGCCCGCTGCAAAGTGTATTCTTGCTGATGTAATGCCCGTGCTTTTCCCGCGAAAGGACAATGAACACAAAAGACCTCTTCCCGAATATCTCGCGAATTTCGCTCTGGAGCTTGACATCAAAGGGAATGAAACGACTAACAGCTGGCTTCAATTTTTCAAATCGCCGGTAAAAATCCTTCATCCGATTAGTCTTGATGCGACGATGGATAACGAAGAGCACACAATGAAACTCACAGTTGATGCCCCGTACCTGTTACAGAAAGATAAGTTCATTGACAATACCAAACTGCTGATGGCAATCGACGGTACGGAAAACAGTGCCGATATCTTTTTATCAACCTTATATCCCACAAAAAAAGGTAATGCCACCTTGGAGTTTACCGGTCATGGACTGTCGGACCGTATAGACACGCGGATTTCATGGGATATTGACCGGGAAAAAGAGTTTGCCGGGGTACTTGACCTTTCCACGTTATTGTCGCGCCGGGATTATGATGGCACACTCGGAGTCGATGTCGATATCAGAAAAAGCCGTCTTGTATTTAATGATACAGCGTGGATTGTTCATCCGGCAAGTGTATCATGGTCTGACAAACGCCTGCTCGTCAATGATATCGATATAAGTCGTACCGGACAGTTTATACGCATATCCGGAGCCGCCTCTTCCAATCCACTGGATGTGTTGTGTATTGACTTGCGCGATGTAAGTCTTGATTATGTATTTGAGACGCTCGATATCAGCAACGTCATGTTTGGGGGTGTGGCTACCGGCACATTCTTTGCATCCGAGCTGTTCACCAAAGATCCGCGTCTCTCTATTCAGGGGCTGAAGGTCAAAGGACTCAGCTACAATCACTCGCTTCTTGGCGATGCTGATATAAAAAGTGCATGGGACAATGAGACTAAAGGTGTCACTATTGATGCCGTCATCTCACAGAACAACGGGCATAAGTCATATATCGACGGAGCGATATACCCGATTGCCCAGTCACTTGATTTCAAATTCAAAGCTGACAAACTCGATGTCGGTTTCATGAAGCCTTATATGGAGGCATTTACATCGGAGATAAGCGGATATGCGTCAGGCGATGCCCGGCTTTTCGGAACATTTAAGCTCATTGATATGACCGGTGATATTTATGCCGAGGATTTGAAGATGAAACTTGATTTTACCAATACATATTATACCACATCTGATTCCATACATTTGTCTCCGGGGCGGATAGCGTTCGGAGATGTGGTGTTGCATGACATGTATGGTAATACGGCACGTCTTGACGGATGGGTGACCCATAAATGTTTCAAAGAGCCTGAATTTGAATTTAACATCACAAATGCGCGCAATTTCCTCTGTTTTGATATAAACGAGAAGCTAAGCCCCGACTGGTATGGACATATATTCTGTAACGGTGTCGCCCATGTAAAAGGTGTTCCCGGTTTCATCGATATAAATGTCGACATGTCTACCGCCCCACAATCGGTGTTTACATTTGTGCTGTCTGATACGGAAGCTGCCGATGAATATACCTTCATGACCTTTCATGACCGCGACGAGCTGAAAGGCGAGCTGTTGCTTTCAGTCGAAGATCCTCAGAAGGCAGCGGTAAACCGGCTGAAAGAATATTATGCCCGTCTTAATCGCGAGGAAAGCTCGCCTACGTTGTACCGTATCAACCTTCAGGTAAACGCTACACCCGACGGAGAACTTGTGCTTGTGATGGATCCCGTCGGTGGCGACCGTATAAAGGCACGTGGCAATGGAAACCTGCGCATAGAATACAATTCAGCCGATGAAGATATGCGTATGTTTGGCACTTACACCCTGTCGCAAGGAAGCTATAATTTCACACTTCAGGATATCATCATAAAAGACTTCACTATAAAGCCCGGCAGTTCGATTTCATTCCACGGCGACCCTCTTGCCGCCATGCTTGATATCGAGGCGGTATATTCGGTCAATGCCAACCTCAGCGACCTTGACGAGTCATTCCTTCAGGATCGCGAGCTAAATCGTACGAATGTTCCTGTCCATGCGTTATTAAAAGTGTCGGGCGACATGCAGCAGCCTGATATCAGTTTCGACCTGGAATTTCCTACGCTGACTCAAGACACTTACCGCAAAGTCAAGAGTATAGTAAGTACTGATGAGATGATGAACCGTCAGATTATTTATCTTTTGGCGCTGAACCGTTTCTACACGCCCGACTACATGGCGTCGACGACCAAGGGAAATGAACTTGTATCTGTGGCTTCATCCACCATTTCCTCCCAGTTGAGTTCAATGCTTGGACAGTTAAGCGACAACTGGAGCATAGCCCCTAATATAAGAAGTGACAAAGGCGACTTCAGTGACATGGAGGTCGATCTTGCCTTATCGAGCTACCTCCTTAACAACAGGCTCCTCTTTAACGGTAATTTCGGATATAGGGACAAAGCATTGAACAATAATTCGTTTATTGGTGATTTTGACCTTGAATATCTTCTTAACAAGTCAGGCAACATAAGACTCAAGGCATATAATCGCTATAACGACCAGAACTATTATGTGAAATCAGCGTTGACAACTCAAGGAGTAGGCATCATGTTCCGGCGTGATTTCGACGATATATTTTCATTTATAAAGCGTTTGCGCAAAAAGGAGAAAAATGCTGTCGCGCTTCCTGTTGATTCGACTAACATAAACATAGATAATGATATTCTTAAACACGATTAATGATATCTTGTGGACTTATATTCTTGTTGCGGTATTGCTTTTTGCCGCCGTATGGTTCACAATAAGGACAAAAGGAGTCCAATTCCGTATGCTTGGGGAGATGGTGCGCCTTCTCTGTGTTTCCGGGAAAAAGGAATGTGCAAGTGACACTCATGAGGACTCACATCATAGCATAAGCTCATTTCAAGCTTTTGCAGTATCCATTGCAAGCCGTGTAGGCACGGGCAATCTTGCCGGAGTGGCGACAGCGATAGCTATCGGAGGTCCGGGAGCCGTGTTCTGGATGTGGGTGATAGCATTGCTCGGAGCTGCAACCTCATTTATTGAGTCGACACTTGCGCAGCTCTACAAGGTTAAGGGTGAGGATTCATTCCGCGGCGGTCCGGCATATTATATTCAGAAGGGTCTGGGTAAACGGTGGTTTGCAGTGCTGTTTGCCGTCTTGATAACGCTCACTTTCGGACTTGCGTTTAACTCGGTGCAATCCAATACCATAGCTGCCGCCGCACAGGTGTCGTTCGGATTCTCTCCGGTATGGGTAGGTGTGGTGCTTACTGTTTTGACAGTGGTGATTATATGGGGAGGCATTCAGCGTATTTCACGTTTCAGCGAAATCGTTGTTCCGGTCATGGCAATCCTTTATATTTTGCTCGCAATTTTTGTCATCGTGATAAGCTATAAACGTATTCCTGATGTATTGTATCTGATAGTACATGATGCTTTTCATGGCAGTGCTATGCTTGGTGGCGGTGTGGGTATGGCTCTCCTGATGGGAATAAAGCGTGGTCTTTTCAGTAATGAGGCAGGCGAAGGTTCGGCTCCTAACGTGGCTGCTACCGCCTCGGTGAGCCATCCGGTAAAACAGGGCCTCATCCAGGCATTTGCCGTATTTACCGATACTCTCCTTATCTGCAGTTGCACGGCATTTATAATTTTATGCAGTGGCCTTTTTGACAGTGGCTTGTCAGGCATTCAGCTCACTCAGGTCGCCCTTGAGGGAGAGGTGGGCAAGATCGGGTCGGTATTTGTAGCGGTTGCGGTGTTTTTCTTTGCGTTTACGAGCATCGTATCCAACTATTATTATGGAGAAACCAATCTGCAGTTTATACGCAACTCCCGTACATTGATTGTAATATACAGGCTCATTGTCGGGGCTATGGTCATGACCGGTGCTGTCACTTCCCTTGAATTTGTCTGGGGGCTTGCCGACGTCTTCATGGGATTGATGACATTGTGTAATCTTACTGCTCTTGCTTTTCTCGGCAAATACTCAATTATACTGTTGCGCGACTATATGTCACAGCGCACCCGTGGCTACAATCCCCAGTATCATCGCTCGACCATACCGGAGATTGCCGATCAGACTGAATGTTGGCCCGATTAAAGGCTTTCACATTCCTGGAGCCACGCTTTCGACGAGGCATCAGATGGCATACGCCAGTCACCACGTGGCGAAAGACATACACTGCCGACCTTGGGCCCGTCGGGCAGACATGACCGTTTGAACTGCTGCGTGAAGAAGCGACGAAAAAATGTCGTTATCCAATGTTTGATTGTCGCCTTATCGTACACCCCTTCAAATGCCTTGCATGCCATTGTGTATATGCGGCGCGGTGTAAATCCGTAACGCAACGTGTAATAAAGGAAAAAGTCATGCAATTCATACGGTCCGACAAGGTCTTCAGTCTTTTGTTTGATGTTGCCATGTTCATCGGCGGGAATCAGTTCGGGGCTGATAGGGGTGTCGACGATATCGAGAAGTGTGTCGCGCTCACGGTCGGAAGCGGCGTGAAGAGCAAACCATTTGACCAGATATTTCACAAGAGTCTTCGGTATCCCCGCATTGACACCATACATTGACATGTGGTCCCCGTTGTATGTTGCCCAGCCGAGAGCAAGTTCCGACAGGTCTCCGGTTCCGAGTACCATTCCTCCGGTCTGATTGGCTATATCCATTAATATCTGTGTGCGTTCACGTGCCTGCGAATTTTCGTAGGTGACATCGTGGTTGTTGATGTCATGACCGATATCATGAAAATGCTGTGTCACCGCCGCCGCTATTGAAATTTCTTTCATGGTGATACCGAGAGCTTCCATAAGTGACAAGGCGTTGGTATATGTGCGGTCGGTAGTGCCGAATCCCGGCATCGTTACTCCTGTTATTCCTTTGCGATCAAGTCCGAGTCGGTCAAAGGTCTTTACTGCGACCAATAAGGCGAGTGTCGAGTCAAGCCCCCCGGATATACCTACTACAAGGCTTTTGGTATGTGTCGCTTCAAGGCGTCGCGCCAGTCCGGCAACCTGGATATTGATTATCTCCTCACAGCGTTCATCGATTATCTTGTCCTCCGACGGTACAAAGGGGTGGGGGGCTATAGTACGGTAAAGCATATCGTCAATCACGGGGGTGATATTAGCAAATACAGTCTTGTATTGGCTGGTATTGCCGGTTGTCTTGCAATCATTGAACGACATTATGTGCATTCTGTCGCGATTAATTGCCGCGATATCGATGTCGGCGATTACATAATTAGGTTCATGTTGCCACCGCTTGTTAATGGCAAGTATCGAGCCGTTTTCAGCTATTACCGCTTTACCGTCAAAAACAAGGTCGGTCGATGATTCTCCATATCCTGCCGATGCGTACACATACGCGCCGATGCATGATGCTGACTGCCGTTTGATAAGGTCAATCAGGTAATTATATTTACCTATGATATCGTTGGAGGCGGAGAGATTTACGAGCACTTGTGCGCCGGCAAGAGCCTGATGTGTCGAAGGCGGTATCGGTGTCCATAAATCCTCGCAGATTTCAATTCCTATCTTTACCCCGTTGATGTCAATCAATATATCGTTGGCTAATCCGGAGGGATTGGCTGCTACAAACCATCTTTTTTCATAAAATTCGTTGTAGTCCGGCAAGTATGTCTTGGGAACTATCGCGAGTATTTCCCCACCTCCGATAACCACAGCACAATTATACAATGCGCCGTTATGACGTACCGGCGACCCGACGATAAACACAAGATTTACGGTAGCGGAAAACTCACGCAGACGGGCGATACCGGCATCTGCGGCATCAATCAGTTGCTGCTGATGGAAAAGGTCGGCACAGGTGTAGCCGGTGACGGAAAGTTCCGGGAACACGGCAAGCATGACTCCTTTGCCGTCGAGCGTCTTGCACATCTCGATAATGCTGTCTACGTTAAACTCCACATCGGCTACATTCACGCCCGGTACGGCGGCAGCTACTCTGAAATATCCTGTATTCATAATCTTGTCTTGCTTTTCTATTGGTTGATGCAAAGATAACAATTAAAAGTCGAAAGAGTCTAACAGACCATCCAAGAGATTGCCGGGATTCATAAAAAAAGAGTAATTTTGCAGAATTATGGAATGTACTGATAAGATATCGTGTAATATACTTGTTGCCATGCTGGTGAATCATGGAGTGAAGGAGGCTGTCATCTCCCCCGGTTCCCGGAATGCGCCCATGGTTGTAGCGTTGTCACGTTGCCCGTCAATTAAAACCACAGTAGTGGTTGATGAACGCAGCGCTGCGTTTATCGCATTGGGAAAGTCGGCGATATCCGCTTCACCTGTCGCGTTGCTATGTACCTCGGGCACTGCCGTGCTTAATTATGCACCTGCAGTTGCCGAGGCATATTACAGGCAGATTCCTCTTATCGTGATTTCGGCGGACCGCCCGATGGAGTGGATTGACCAGGATGACAGTCAGACCCTCCGTCAGTATGAGGCACTCGCCCATTATGTCAAGCGCAGTTACAATGTTCCGGCTGATTGCCGTGAGGACAATATGCAATGGTATGTAAACCGTGTGGCAAATGACGCATTGATATGCGCTGTCTCAGGACGAAAGGCTCCGGTACATATCAATCTTCAGCTTGACGAACCGCTAAACGGAATGACTTCGAAAATGCCGGAGCGGTGGCTCTCACGCACGATAACGCAAGTTTCTCCGGCATCAGTGTTGCCTGAGAGTGAGAAAATGTCGCTTGCCGATCGGATTGTCAAGGCATCAGGCGTTTTGGTTATTGCCGGATTTCATGATCCCGACCCACGCCTCTCCGAGGCATTGCAACGATTGACGCGATGCGGTAATGTTGCGGTCATGACCGAGCGGATAGCTAATCTTATCGCTCCAAATGATATGTTTGTCGACATGATAGACTCGACATTGAGCAGCATGACCGATGAAGAGAAAGCATCTATGCATCCTGAAATAGTGATAACTCTTGGTGGTGCAATCGTGTCACGCTTCATTAAGCAATATCTGCGTAATGCCGGTGTGAAGGAGCATTGGCACGTAGGAATGACCGAGGCGACGATTGACTGCTTGCGTTCTCTCACGATGAATGTCAATATGCCTGCGACCGAATTTTTCGAGGAAATTGCCGGCGCTCTCGATGTTGTAAAGGTCAGAGAGAGCGATTATGCTGCCGCTTGGCGGCGATATGCCAAAAGGGGAGCGATGCTTCATGACAGGTATGTTGATATGCAGCCGTGGTGTGATCTCACGGCGATGAAACGCGTGTTCACCTCAATCCCTGCCGGATGGAATGTGCAGCTTTCCAATGGCACTACGGTAAGATATGCCCAGTTATTCTGTCCTCTGCACGACAATCGTTTCGACTGCAACCGTGGTGTCAGCGGTATTGACGGGTCTGTGTCTACTGCGGTTGGTGCTTCCACGGTGTATCAGGGTGTCACGCTTCTTGTATCGGGTGACATGAGTGTGCAGTACGACATTGGTGCTCTTGCCGCACCTTGCATTACTCCACGATTTAAGATGATCGTGTTGTGTAATGGTGGCGGAGGCATTTTCCGTTTTGTTAAAAGCACATCGGGACTCCCGGAACTTGATGAGTATTTCGTCGTTAACAGGGATTTCCCGTTGGCAAAACTTGCTGATGCGTATGGTTTCCGCTATTTTGAGGCTGCCTCGACAGAGCAGTTTGATTCATGTTTCGGTGATTTCATCTCCGAGCAGTCAAAGCCTTGCATATTAGCATTGATAACCCCCGGCGAGCTGAGCGGCACCATTCTCACCCGATATTTTAAAATAAAAGAATCTGAATGTCAGTAGCATTTTTATATTTCGGATGATAATTAATTGGCTAATTTGTTGTATATTTGCATAAGGAAATAATTAAAATAAATATAATATTATGGCAATGACAATAAAAACATCACCTGAACTTTGGGGAGAAGATGCTCGAATCTTCACTGAAGAGGCTGAACGCAATGGGAAATTGCCAACACCTAAGCTTACCGACACGCAGCGAAAAGTACTGTCCGTGATGCTGGATAGCGCAAAGAATATTGTATTTCCGCCATCTGAAAGTTGACAATGCCACAATTTAACTTCGTTGAGGGTACGTTCATGGTGCCATACACCAGGGAAGTGTGTGAGTATTGTAATTCATTTTTATGCGGTGATGATGATCTCGATGAATTTTTCAGCCATGACGTATTCCTTTATGAAGAAGAATTGCTTGGTAAAACATACTGTTGGATAAACAAAGAAAATCAGCGTGAAATAGTTGCGATAGCGACATTGTCATATGACGGCATAAAAGCTTTTACTTTAGACAAACCTTCGCGTAATGCATTTCAAAGGAAGATTCCTCAGCAAAAAAGGCATAGAAGCTATCCTGCAGTGTTGATCGGTCGTCTTGGCGTCAATAAGAGGTTTCAAGGGCATGGACTTAATGTTGGGACACAACTTATGGATGTTCTTAAATATTGGTTTGTTGATGAGAACAATAAGGCTGCGTGTCGTTATATGCTTGTGGATGCGTATAATGCAGAACCGATACTTCATTATTATCTTAAAAATGGATTTAAGCCGCTATATAAGACTGAGCAAGGAGAGAAAGAGGCATTTGGTATATCTGAATTTCTAAGAAGTCGTATTTTGTTCTTTGATCTGAAATTATTTAACGAAAAGCGATGAAAAATGGCTTGAAAATTTGTGTAAATGAGGAAAAATTAGTTACTTTGCACACTGTTTTTAGGCTCATCCTGTAAAGTTGTTGAGAATGATGCACTTAATGACGATATGAGAACTGAGATGGCGGCCTGAAAACGGTAGTGTTAATCAATAACGAACTCAAACGATTAAAAAACAGCCATGTCAAAGATTTGTCAAATCACAGGCAAGAAAGCAATGGTGGGCAACAATGTGTCGCACTCAAAGCGCCGCACCAAGCGTAAATTCAATGTTAACCTCTTTGAAAAGAAGTTTTATTGGGTAGAGCAGGATGCATGGATTCGTCTTACCATCTCCGCAGCCGGTCTTCGCACCATCAACAAACTCGGTCTTAACGCAGCTATGCAGCAGGCAGCCGAAAAGGGTTATTTAACTGGTAAAGATATTAAATTTTTAGATATATAACGCACTATGGCAAAGAAAGCTAAAGGTAATAGAGTCCAAGTGATCCTTGAATGCACCGAGCACAAGGCGAGCGGTATGCCCGGCACTTCTCGTTATATTACTACAAAAAATAGAAAGAATACTACCGACCGCTTGGAGTTGAAGAAGTACAACCCTATCCTCAAGCGAGTTACCGTACATAAAGAAATCAAATAATACTCCTTAAGATATGGCAAAGAAAACCGTAGCATCACTTCAAAAAGGTGAAGGACGTACTTACAGCAAGGTCATCAAGATGGAGAAATCTCCCAAGACCGGCGCTTACGTATTTAAAGAAGAAATGGTTCCTAACGATCAGGTTAAGAACGCTCTTAAATAAGCAAAACTTGAAATTCATATATGAGGCAGGTCGTCAAATAATGACGACCTGCTTTTGTTTTCCCGGTCCTATTCTAGTGCAATCATGTTTCAGTGACAGACAAAAGGTAATTATGTTTTTTGCGGTTTTAAGAAAATATGTGTTGTTATGGTTCAAAATAGAGCGCTGTTTTATGTTTTTTTAGAAAAATAATGTTTCATAGGCTTGGCGTTAAATAAATTTTTATAACTTTGCAGTTGCTTCAGCTATTGAATAAGGTAATGTTGGTCGTAGCATGAGATTAGTGTTGTTGTTATATCAATTATGGATAGTTTGTTACAGGAAGGCATCTTTGCTTCTTGTAGCACTTTTCGTGTCATTATATGCTAATGCCATTGCTCCTGATCAGATAGTCGATGCGAGGTCATGTGATTCTGTATTTATTTTTCAGGAAAGAATCCTGTTTCCGAGGGCTTCTGCCATCGTATCCCGTGATTTTGCCGGTAATCAGGAACATATCGATTCTATCCGTTCTTTTCTCTCGAAAGCAGATATAGGGAACTTTATAAATGTAAGGGTTGTTGGCTCATATTCGCCCGAGGGAGAATACTCCTTTAATAAGAGTCTGGCAGAGGCGCGCGCCTTGGCATTAAAGGATAGCGTAATGCGGTACAATGCTGATATAGAGCTTATTACAACCTCAATTTTACCCCCCCCATTTCGGTGCCGCCCGACGGGCTACGCGAAACGCGACATTACTCCCGACTGCGTTTTGCAGAGTTGCAAGTGGTCTGTCGGAAGTATAAAGAAAGTATAATTACCTGCGGCGCGGATTCTCTGAGGGTTGAAAAGTTACAGCAACCCGACATACCTGCAGTTTCTATATTGCAAGATGAGAATCATAGCAGTGAGGAGGATGAGACCGAATCTGATTACACTGCCTCTTTGTCACATGTAAGGTATAATGTATTCAGTCCTCTGTTCCTTTCCACCAATCTTCTATACGATGCGGCACTTATTCCGAATATAGGAATGGGCGTAAGCGTTACTGACAGGCTTACGATTATTGCCGACTGGATGTTTGCACGTTGGAGCAATCGCGACAGACATCGTTACTGGCGCATATATGGGGGTGACGCAGAAATCAGATACCGTATCGGCTCACTTCGCGACGGTTCGCCGCTGGGTGGTCATCATATCGGTGTTTACGGCTCGATGGCATGCTATGACTTTCAGGCGGGACGCAATCATAAGGGATTTCTTTCTGACAAATGGAACTATGCTGTCGGCATATCTTATACCTATTCGCTGCCTATATCCACACACCTTAATTTGGATTTCAATTTTGGTGTGGGGTATTTATGGGGCACTTACAAGAAACATACGCCGATTGACGATTGTGATGTGTGGTTGTCTACACATAAGATGGGATGGTTTGGTCCAACAAAAGTAGGCGTTTCCCTTGTATGGCTCATAGGGAACATGGTATCTAATGACAGGAAAGGAGGCGGTATATGAGCGGCAAAGGATATTATCTCCACAATCGCTTGCCGTTATGGGTGGCATTGCATATACATATAATAGTTGCTGTTGCAATGTCGTTGTCCTGTCTTATTGGCTGCTCGCAGAGGGAACTGTGCTATGATCATTCCCACAAGGTGCCCGTAAATATCGAATTTGACTGGAGCGACGCCCCCGACGCACAGCCTGCCACTATGGTGGTGTGGTTTTTTCCGGTTGACGGTTCGCATGGATTGCGCTTCGAACTCATCGGTGACGGACAGGCAGCCAGGTCATCGTTTGATGCTGTAGTGAAAGTGCCGGAGGGGACATACCGTATGGTATGCCACAATGGAAGTACCGAGTTTAATGTGGAACGAGGGTCTGACTTCAATGGCTATGGAGTGACTACATACGCTGTGGAGGTACTCTCCGTGATGAACCGCAACGAAAACGCTCCACTTCCTTTCGACATGCCCGTGATGTCACAGGCAAGCCCTCTGTTCTCACATGCTATGGATGAACCGATGACGGTGGTCAATGACGGCACTACACCTCAGAAAGTGGTATTCCGTCCCGTCGAGTCAACGCTGGTGTGTGATGTCGTGGTCACCGATGTCAAGAATCTTTACCCCGATGTCAATGTAAGCGCGGTCATCACCGCTTCCGATGGATGGCAAGCAGGTTCCGGAAAGTCCTCGCAGACGTGTGTCGCAGTCCCATTCGCCTTCAAGCAGTCAGGTCCCGATGAACTACGCGGTTCGGTGGTGCTGTTTGGATTTTGCGGCGAACACAAGCTCAGGATATACACTTCCTACAAGTATTATTATGACTTCGATTTCACTGATCAGATTACAGGTCACGAACACCAACACCATATAAATATCGACATTTCAGGAATCAATCTGCCGGAGAGAACGTCAGGCGGTCTCTCCCCCGGAGTAAGCGAGTGGGGAGAGACAATCGACGAATCCGTAACGATGTAAATGCCCGGATAATACTGATAATACATATATACATCTTAATAAATAATCGTTAATACAACAAAAATGAAAACAAAACTCTTCCCATTTGCGGCGATTGCCTTTGTTATGGCATCCTGCTCCAGCGAAGATGTGATTGAAACCAATCCGGACCCTAAAGGAGACGCATTGTCTTTCAGTATTGCGGTTGGTCATTCACGTGCTGTAGAAACCGGAATCGACAACCTTGGCAATTTCGCTGTCGTTGCCAAAGGTGTGCATCCTCACGGTTCTGTCTATGATAGTTTCCTTATCGGCGATTCCGGGGGTACAGATCCCGAGAAAGTCGGCGGCATTACTGCAAAGAAAGCTGGAAATGGTAACTGGACTTTTGAAAACACGGTTTACTGGCCTACATCAATCAATGATGTCCTTTTCTGGGCTTATACCTGCTCTCAAGAAATCGATGGCAACATAAGCGATGTGCTCCCTTCCGGTGCATATTATCAATTTGAGGGCAATGATGCCTGGATAAAGGATTTTTCTCCTGAAGAAGCCGTTTTGACTGAAACCCGGAGTGACGGTGTCTGGGCGGACGGATTTTTCCAGAAAGACCTGCTTGGGGCTTTCAAGCAGGCTAAAAGGACTGACGGTTCGGTTGTAGACCTCAATTTCAAACACATGCTGTCGCAGATAAGTATTGAGGCGTCTTCTAAAGCAAAAGCTGACACTGACCACCGTATTGTAAGAATAAAGGGAGCTTGGATTGTAAACACACAGGACAAGGCGGATCTGAAATCGGGATATAAGTGGTCTGATAAAACAGCAACTGATAATGCAGCATGGACTGCCTTGGGTGTTAAAGATGATAGCAAGAAGTTTACCGCTTACGGGTCGTTCTATAAGACACCGTTTATTTTGGATGACCAAGATGATGAATTCGATCTTTTACGAGAAGGTGGATCACTGATGCTTATACCGCAGACGATTAAAGCATGGGATAAGACCACTACATCATGGGATGCTGACGCAACAGAGAAGGCGAATGCTTATATCCTTCTTCTTTGTCGCGTAGAACTTAAGCACAAAGGGGATAATCATCAAAGTAACCCTGGTGACACTGATATTGATGACATAGTTGTCTCCAACGGTTATCATTATCACCAGCAGTTTCCTGTAAATGCATCATCAAAATTTAATGAGGGTGAATATGGCTTTGTATGTGTTCCTGTAGGTACAACTTTTGAAATGGGCAAGAAATACACATTCAATCTCGATATCTGCGGCAAAGATTCAGGTGCCGGAAACTATCCTCCAGATGGGGATGGCTATGACTATTCGTCGCTTTATCCCGCTGGTCATTCATTTGCTTCTCAACTTGGGGCGGCTAATGACGTTACACTGACTGTTGTGTCCCGTCCGGCTAAGAAGAATGTGGGAGATGTTGTCCTTGACGGCGCTATTGAGTTCAACGTGACCATTGAACCTTGGGCTGCTGCCGGAGAAGATTGGAAGGATGGCGACCTGACTTTTAGTAAGTGATTTCAACCCGGACTGAAAATACATGAAGAGGGCGTGTCGGGAATCCGTGTATCGGCAAGTCGGCACACCCTCTTCTAATTATTTTCTAATTATTATTGTACATATTTTGTTATGGATTGCAAATATAAAGGAATGACCCGGTTATCGGTTGCCGCATTGTTCTGCCTGATAAATGCGCTGACTGCATGTGAGGACGATTTTGGCGAAAACATGCCTCGGTCGGGTTTAGTTGCTATTAAAGTGACGGCGCCCGAGGAATGGACTTCTGCGGTAGCCGTTGATGAGAGTTCTCCCGATTCCCGTTGTGTGTCGGTTGACATTGCTGACTCCGAAAGCAGTATCCCTTTATATTTGCATACAGTCGAGTCTGACAACGTGGTGTCGGTTCCCGCTTCAAGAGGCGCCCGCAAAGAATCGGTGGAAAATTTCTCGATGAGTGCGATCTGCTATACGGGAGATTATCCACAAGACGAAACAAAAGTTTCCTGGACTCCCAATTTTGCTTACAATCTCACTTGTGGAGTAACCGGTGAAACAGCTTCTTGTCCTGAATCTCTGCTATGGCCGGCATCGGGCTCAGTACGTTTTTTTGCTTTTGCGCCTGTCAGCGCCGACCGCGACGATGATCCGTTCACGTTGTCGAAGCGCGATTTCGAGGGGTCGCCCCAAATCACATATACCGTCGACGACAATATTGCCGCCCAGCGCGACATTATGGCAGCGTGTACCGACGCGCACTCTCCTGCGGTAAATCTGGAATTCCGCCACATACTGACCGCTGTGAAAGTTGTTACGGCTGATGATATGATTCCGGGGGAGATTACAAAAGTGACACTTTCCGGAATACCTTCCACGGGAACCTATATCCCGCGTCCTGAAGCCCGTGATGACAAGTGGATTGTCACTCCGGAATCGACAAAAAGTTACACGGTGGAGACCGGTGCTACTGTCGGCGGAAAGACCGACGGTGATTACTCTGACCCTGATGATGACGGTAATATTGTCGGCAACGCTGACAGCAAGGAGACTGACAACAAAGAGTTAATCGGTGACACAGATGACCTGACGTTGCTCATGATTCCGCAGACTCTCCCTGATGGTGCAGAGCTCGAAATCGTATTTAAGGAAGCTCTTACGGGAGAAGTGTACACTCTTTCAGCCTCCCTGGAAGGAAAGACGTGGCCGCAAGGGAAGATTGTGACGTATTACGTTTCTCCGTCAAGCATACACATTACTCCCGTGGTGGAGTTCAATAAGAGTCCCGAGAACCAGAATGATATTCTGCCTTACTCTGGCGTATGGCATGACGTTACGGTAAAGGCTTATGCTGCCGTGACCAAGGCGGGAGAGAGTGTTACGCGTTATGTGAAGTTACCCACTCCGGAAATCAAATATTCTTTTGACGGTGCAGCTTCAACGGGTATATTCTGTGATTCGCTCGGCAGGGATGTGGTTCCGGTCGCTGAATATGCCGAGACCGAGAAGTATGAAACCGACCCTGATAAGATTACCTCCGAGAGGGGGACGTATTACCTGAAGGCGCAGCCTGATTTTGAAAATTTGCAAGGTGAATTTGCAAGCACGGATCTTGAGACATTCTCCGGTCTCGAAAATGATGAAATCGATCCTGTCGATCTGTATAAGGAAGGGGGGAATGAATCGGCAAATTGCTATATGGTGGGTAAGCCGGGATATTACATGTTTCCTGTCGTCTATGGCAATACCTATGAAGATGGTGCATTGAACTCGGAGGCAATAACTATCACAAATAAAACATCAGGCTTGAAGCACTATGTCGATTACAAAGGCAACCAAATTGAAGGCTATGAAATTACAGAAGGTGTTGATGCGGTGATTGCCTGGCAGGATGCGCCTGACCTTGTCGATGCTGTTGAATTAATCCCTGAAAAAGACGGGAAAGATGGCTTGCCCTGGGTAAGATTCCGTGTGCGCGGACGTTCAATAACTCAAGGTAACGCTCTTATTGTCGTAAGGGATGTGAATAAGGATATAGTATGGAGCTGGCATATATGGGTGTCGCAGCACACAAATGCCTGGATGAAGACCCATAGTGATTGCAAGACGGTAAGATCAATCTACGGTAAGAAAAATGATTACAAATTTACAGGCAAAAAATACAATCTGACAGGTGTAAACCTGGGTTATTGTGATCCGCATAATGGAAATCCGGAGCGCACTTTCAACATCAGCTTTGTGGTCGCGGTCAATGCAAATAGCAAGGTTGAAGTCAAGCAATATAAATATACAGGAACCGGGAAAGTCTATAAGTCATCTGACTCGTTCAGGCAGATGGAGTTCAAGGGTTCGTTGGGAGGTGACAATACTTATTACCAATGGGGACGCAGTGCTCCCACTCCCGGCGGCATATATAATGACGATACCCAGACCTATGAATATAAGTCGGGCGATTACTCCGAATTGAACATGGAAAACAAACCCCTTTTCAATGGATATGAAAATGGGAAATACTACCTGACCAGAAACGCTCAAGATGACTATGCTAATTCTAATTCTTTGAGTAACGAGAAAGGTAAGACTATTGATTGGGCGATAAGTCACCCCCATGTGTTCATAATGAGCAAATATGATAAAGATATTAAACCGGATGGGACAAACGGACTCCCTGACTACAGGGACCACTGGCATATCATCGACGAGACACAGACGGCCTATGCATACTCATCGAGCTTGTTTCAGATGTGGAATCCGATAGCCGACGGTCCGGTCACCTCAATGGAAACCAAAGAAGAGGATGTAGCAAAGTCGGTTTACGATCCTTGTCCTGCCGGATATCTTGTGCCCCCGGCAAATCTATTCTCCGCTTTTGCAAATCACGGAAGTTATAACGGATGTGATTTATATGATGATGTCGTATATGATGACAGCGGCATCCCGCACAATTATAAAATTACCATAATCCCGGAACTTCGTAAATGGACCGTGATTACGGGCGATGGTGAAACCTTTGAATTTCCTGCGACAGGCGTGAGGGATAAGAGCTTGAGATATAGTGAGTTTGGTACTGTAGAAAAAGTGATTAAGGCAGCGAGCTCACGAGTTGACCCATTTAAAGATAACTGCAATTTGGGCGGTGAGACATATCCTGCATTCAGGATGCTCACTTACCTTTCTTCTTCAAATTACATAGGGGGTAGCGGCAACAGTATGGCGATATTCTATATCGATAACCGTCATTACGATGATACCAATGGAGACCGGAAAACAGATAAATCAGCGACCTCTTTGACTCTTGTCCCTGACAACCCGGGAATAGGTTGTTATCAGGCGTCTGCCAGTTCCTACGGTCTGTCAGTGCGACCTATAAGAGATGACGGTATATGGAAAAACAGTGAGTCGACACGCTAAGAATATTAGAAAAGTTGTGTCGAAATTGTTGATTGTATGTAAGGCTTATGGCTTGTGGAAGCAAGCCATAAGCCTTATATCATGACACATAATGGACGATTTGACGATAGCGGCTATCGGAAATATCCTTGATTGACGGGGTGGAAAATATATGGACCGGTTGTTACTTTGCTGAAAATTTAAAAAGTAATAATCATGGAAAGTGAAATGTTTTTATGGATTCTGATTGTCGGATTGTCTATCATCGGTATTCTCGGATATTTTATTTATGCAGTAGATAAACCTCATAACAAGAATTTTCATTATATAGATATTGATCATGATGATATCTATTGCGATGATGATGACTGCGAAGAATAAATCTGATGTGACTGCGGCTGAGGCAAGTCGCTTTTTAGCAACATATTCAGCTTATTTGTGGGGTTACGGGGCGACATGTATCAGGATTACGAAAAATGTCAACCGCATGGCTGATTACCTCGGCTATCGTGTCGACATAACAATATTGCCCAAACATGTCGCGGTAGCGTTGACCGATATTACCACAGGGGAGTATGCCCATTATACCTGTGCGATTAAGATATTACCGGTCAGTTATCTGGCAAATACACGGATGAGCAAACTTAGTTGGGATGTAGCCGAGGGCAAGGTTAGTGTCTCTGATGCCGAAATCCTTCTCTGTAAGATATCAAGGACACCTAATATGAGCGTCTGGGCTGTCATGTGCCTGGTGGTGTTTGCCAATGCTGCTTTTTGCCGATTGTTTGGCGGTGATGTCGTCGCAATGGTGATTGTGGGTTTCGCCACGCTTTTAGGATATTCAATCAAAAATATATGCCTGAAGCATAAGACCGATGTCAGGGTAATGGTGTTCTTGGCGTCATTTGTGTCGGCTGTGGTCGGGAGCGGGGGATATGTATTCGGTATCACGGCTACACCTGAAATTGCGCTGGGAACAAGTGTGCTTTACCTTATACCCGGTATTCCGTATATCAATTCGGTAAGTGACATGATTGACGGGCATTATCTGTGTTTTTTTAGCCGGACAATGCAGGCAATCGTGCTCACAGGCTGTATTGCCGCGGGATTGACGCTTGCCTTCATTATTATGAACATAAAGATATTCTGAAGGAAATGGAAATTCTGGTAAAAATATTTGAGGATGCAGTGTTTGCGGCGATAGCTGCAATCGGTTTTTCTGCTATAAGCAATCCTCCGAAGATCGCGTTCAAATATTGTGCGTTGATTGCCGCCATCGGTCACGCTTTGCGATATTGTCTTACGACATTGTGGGGGGTGCATCTTGTATGGGGTAGCTTTATAAGTGCGTTTGTAATAGGATGTCTTGCCGTATATTTCGCGCGCAAAGTGAAGTGTCCGCCGGAGACATTCGCCTATCCGTCACTGCTGCCGATGATTCCGGGCATATATGCATATCGGTCTCTTCAGGCATTTCTGATGCTTTTGGGGCAAGGAAACGAAGCCGATTTCTCCCATTACGCCTATCTACTGCAGTTCAATGGATTGACATGTATATTTGTCGTGTTTGCGATGGTACTCGGACAGATGATACCGATATTCCTCTTCAAACGCAAATCGTTCAGTGCCACACGCGGATAAACCGTTTAAAATAGTTATTTTTGTATTCATCACATATATACAATCTGATTATGTTACGGGAATTATCAGTTTGCATGACTATTGCTGCAGTCATGGGGTCATGCGCCATGGGACAGAAGAGTTCCGATACTGACCTGTCGACGCAAAACGACAGTGTTGATGTTGAATTATCTGATGAGGGAGATTTGACCATGAACAGTACATGGAACTATTATCCAGTATCAGCTGCCACTATATCCGTGACACTACATTCGGCATCGATGTCGGCGTTGACTGATGACGGGTATAAATTTGCTATCATCGATGAATCAACGCAGAAAGTTGTCGGTAATAATTTTGACCCGATTTATTCCAAAATCACTAACGATACCGGCGGGTATGGGCAAATTGTGGAACTTCGGCTCAAAGAGAAACTTATCGCCGGAAAGTATTGCGTGAAATTCAGTCATGGGGACAGTGATACTCTGACTGCTGCTTTTGAAGTTGTGAGCAGCAAGGGGGTAAAGACTGTAATGGATAGGATAGGAGACTATTTCAGTGACAAAAACAAATCACGTAATGATACTGTCGCATGCAATGTGTATATGTTCGGCATTGTATCAGACGACTCCATAGAGGTGGCTTTACGGCATGATTCACAGCGTATGCGGAAGCTGTTCTGTCGTGATGTCGTAAGCTATTCGGCATTGAAATTCACGGGCCAGGTAAATCCGCATGTATATAAGGGACCGGTTGTTACCGATACTTTAGGTGTAAGCATGACCACGCTTGAACAAATATATCCTGATACGGTTAGCGAAATTAAGTTTGTGTTGCATAACAATAGCAACAAGACACTCTGTTACGGCACACCCTATACCGTGTCGCGCCATGTTGACGGAAAATGGATTGAGCTGTTTCAGAATGGTGTATGGGATATGCCGCTCTTTTCGTTGGCTCCGGGAGGAAACTCGGAGGTAATGACAGCAAAGCTATACCGACCGATAAATGACATTTTGCCGGGCGAATATGTTATATATAAAGATGTTTATTTTGCCGGCGATAGCGGCTCAAGGTGGAATATCTCTGCCCGCTTCTCAATAAAATAAATTATGGAATTAAGACAACTACGATATTTTGTAAAGGCTGCCGAGACATTGAATTTTTCAGAGGCGGCAAAAGCGTTGTATATCACTCAGAGCACCCTGTCGCAGCAGATAAGACAGCTTGAGGCGGAACTCGGCATTGCCCTCTTCGAACGCAACAGTCATAGCGTAATTCTCACAGAGGCGGGTGAGCAGTTGCTGTATCAGGCAATTGATGCCATTACGGCAGCCGATGTATGTGTGACAAAGATAAATGATTTAAAGCAGTTGCAGACCGGGACACTGAATATCGGGGTCACGTATTCTTTCAGCCCCATATTGACCGAACCGCTTATCATGTTTATGAAGCAATATCCCAATGTGAAGTTGAATATCTATTATAAGACCGTAGATGAATTGCTTGATATGCTTGTAAGGCATCAGGTCGATTTTGTGCTTGCTTTCAAGCCTATGGAAGTAGGGGAGGATATCGAGTATCATACGCTTTTTGACAGCCGTCTTTCCGTGATTGTGCGTGAGGGACACCGGTTAGGCGATAAAGAGTCGTTGACCTTTGACGATATTAAGAATTGTGATTTCGCGTTGCCGATGCGTGGTATGCAGGCGCGTAACAAATTGTCGGCAATAATCGGTGACGATATTTCAAAACTGAATGTCAAGGCGGAACTGAACGAGGTAAATATATTGCTTCAACTTATTAGGTCCACCGATTTTGTAACCATACTGACAGAAGCGACTCTACACGGACATAGTGGTATAAAAAACATCCCGCTCAATGTCAAGGGAAGCGACATGGCGGGATGTGTGCATACGCTTAAAAATGCCTACCGCAAGCACTCGGCAAGTGCGTTCCTCAAAATGCTGAGTGAGTCCAATGCCGTGAGGCAGCGCGTGAGTGAATGGCTTTAAAAGCGGTTAATCGTGGCGCGGATAGCCGACAGGCGTTCGAGCAATTCAGGAAGCTGTCGCAGGGGAAGCATATTGGCTCCGTCACTTTTTGCCTTGGACGGCTCGGGGTGTGTCTCGATAAATAGTCCGTCGACACCTACGGCGATACCGGCACGTGCTATTGTCTCGATAAGGTCGGGTCGGCCGCCCGTGACCCCTGCAGGCTGATTGGGCTGTTGGAGGGAATGGGTGGCATCCAGTATTACTGGTACACCAAGTTTCTGCATCGTGGGTATGCCGCGGTAATCCACCACAAGATCGGTATATCCGAAGGTAGTGCCGCGTTCAGTGACGGCAACCTGGGTGTTTCCGGCGTCAACGACTTTTTTAACCGCATGCTCCATTGCCTCCGGCGACAGGAATTGTCCCTTTTTGATATTGACCATTTTACCGGTACGGGCTGCTGCCACGAGGAGGTCTGTCTGACGGCAGAGGAATGCCGGAATCTGGAGAATGTCGACATATTCCGCAGCGAGTGGCGCCTCTTCTTCAGTATGGATATCGGTTACGACAGGAATGTTGTAAGTTTCCTTTACCTTCCGTAGTATCTCCAGTGCTTTCACATCGCCTATTCCTGTAAAGGAGTCGATACGTGAGCGATTGGCTTTCTTATATGAACCTTTGAACACGTATGGTATGTTGAGTCGGGAAGTAAGCTCATTGATATATCCGGCTATGTCCATAGCCATTTGCTCTCCTTCAATCACGCAGGGTCCTGCCAGAAGGAAAAAATTGTCGGATGATTTCAGATAATTAAGCATTGTTGTCAGGAATTTAGTTGGGTTAATATATGAAAGGTGTCGCATGCCACCAATGCCGCCGTTTCTGTACGCAGCCTGTTGTCACCAAGTGTCACGGGGATGTAACCGGAGTCAAGCACATCTTTTATCTCCCTTGGATCGAAATCACCCTCAGGACCGATAAGTATTGCCACACTTTTACACCCGGCACGATATTCCTTTGCAAGAATACGGCGTGGAATAGAGGGGTCACAATATGCAATAAAGCGTTGCTCTGCATCGGTTTCTGCTATGAATTTTGTCAATGGTGTCATTGGCGATATTTCCGGTAACATCGCTTTGAGCGATTGCTTCATGGCAGATACGGCAATACGCTGAAGTCTGTCGATTTTAATCTCTTTCCGCTCTGAATGACGGCAAAGGAGAGGGACAATACGGTTTACGCCGATTTCTGTAAGTTTCTCTGTGAGCCATTCCATACGGTCCATGTTTTTGGTCGGGGCGACAGCCACAGTTATATATGTCGACCAAGCCGGAGTCACCGGTGTCTTCTCCACAATCTCAACCGAGGCGTGGCGCGGATCATCGGAAAGCAGCCGGCAGTCATACCGATTGCCTTTTCCGTCAATAACTTCAATGACCGAACCGGGCTTGGTGCGCAATACTTTTATGCAGTGACGCGCCTCTTCTTCGGGAAGCTGTAGCGAACACTCTATTTCGGGGGCATAAAACTGAATCATGTGATGTCATGCATTTTCTACAAAACCTTCCGGAGCACTTTCAATGGTTTTAACTTCCCGCTCGGCATCAGGTGTCGTTCCATCTTTGAAAATGAGAGCAAACGCGACAGCCACTACAAGAGCAAAACCTGAAAATATGAGCCACGTAGTAGTCCAGTCGCCGAGAAGATACGATGAACCGTCGACATCCTGCCAAGTACAGAAATGTTTCACCACGGAACCGGCGCACAACGTACCGATAGTGGCGCCGAGACCATTGGTCATAAGCATAAATAGCCCTTGTGCCGATGCCTGAACAGAGGGTGAGGTCTCTTTTTCAACGAATAGAGCACCCGATACATTAAAGAAATCAAATGCCACACCATATACTATCATTGACAGAATGAACAGGAGAACGCCCGGCATTGCAGGACCTCCTATTGCAAAAAAGCCAAAACGCAACACCCAGGCTATAATAGCTGTAAGCATCACGCGCTTGATTCCGAAACGGCTTAGACAGAATGGTATCAGCAGTATGCATAGTGCTTCGCTAATCTGAGACAGCGATGTAAGAAGGGTGGCATTGTTAGCCGCAAATGTATCGATATATCCGGCCCCTTTGAATGATGTGATAAACGGACCGGCATAGCCATTGGTAACCTGTAGACACATTCCAAGAAGGGTTGAGAAAATAAAGAACACAGCCATTTTCCTGATTTTAAAAAGCTTGAATGCGTTTAGACCAAGCTTTTCAGCAATAGTCTGACTTGCCTTTTCCTTGGTCAAATGACACTTCGGCAATGTAAGACAGTATATGCTTAGAATCAGGCTCATTATTCCTGACACAAAAAGCTGCATATAAGTGTACTGGAAGCGTGCCTCGTGATTGGAAAGGGTAAAAAAGAAATGATTGTCATGAGTCCATGTAGCACAATTCACAAACCACATAGTAGCGATGAATCCGATGGTACCGAATACCCTTATTGGAGGAAAGGCTTTAACGGTATCGTAACCATTGCTGCGCAGAATTGAAAAAGCTACAGTATTGCTAAGGGCAATCGTGGGCATGTAGAAAGCCACGCTTATAGTGTAAAAGGTAAGTATGGAGGCTGTGGGAAGAAGTCCTGATTGTCCGGCAGAATATCCGAGCCACCAACAGCCTAACATGAACGCACCTGCGATAAGCTGACAGAGACTTAATACTTTCTGCGGTTGTATCCACCGGTCTGCAACAATGCCCATAAGTGTAGGCATAAAAATTGATGCCATACCTTGAATGGCATAGAACCACGGGATTAAATCACCCATTCCGGAGGCACCGAGATAGTTGCCTATGCTTGTAAGATACGCTCCCCACACAGCAAATTGCAGGAAGTTCATCACTATAAGCCGTGCTTTTATATGCTTCATTGATAATAGATAGTATGATTATTGTTTAGAATTTTTCTTTTTGTTTAAAACCGCGCTCACTTTGGCTGCTTCCTCGTAGTTTTCCTGCTCAATTAGTCTTTCAAGAGTCCGTTCAAGTTCTTCCACGGCATAATTTTCGAGCTTTGGCTCATTTGCATTGTCATCTTCAGTGTTCATGATGCTCGCTGTTGTATCATCGTCCATGTCGTCATCGGGCGTTTCTTCCAGGATGAAGCCTGTCTCGTCAAGAATCTCCTTGGTGGTATAAATCGGTGCTTTGGTGCGTATTGCAATCGCAATAGCATCGGATGTACGCGCATCAAGTACGATTGTGCGGTCTTGCGTGGCAAAAGTTATTTCCGAAGAAAAAATCCCATCTTCAAACTTGTAGATGAAAACTTCCTGGAGTTTCACTCCAAACGCATGGGCGAAACTGACAAAAAGGTCGTGTGTCATGGGACGTGGCGGTATTATGCCTTCCAACCGTATGGCTATCGATTGCGCTTCAGAAGCCCCGATAATTATAGGAATACGGCAAGGACCGTCGACCTGTGATAGTATGAGGGCATACGCTCCGGTCTGAATCTGGCTGTATGAAATGCCTAATACTCTTAATCTTATTCTGTCATTTGTCATGAATACTATAATATTACGTTTTGACCGGTGATTATGCCGCTACCATAACACAAATGAGCTTTCTCATCGTAGATTACCGCAAATTGTCCGGGTGCGATTCCCTGAATGCGTGATTCCGACTCGACGATATATTCGTTTTCACCGAGTCGTGTCAATACTCCGGGGATAAACTCCGGCATGTGACGGTTTTTGAAAGTTATCTTTGCCTTGTTGCAATTATCGCCCCAGGGAGAACCGGAGATGAAGTGCATCTCGTCAAGGTGCAGAGTGTTGCCATATTGCTTTTCAGTGTCATACCCCTGGCTTACGTAAACCACATTGTCGTGTACGTTCTTTTTTACCACATACCATGGACCGCCGCTTAGTCCCAGACCTTTGCGCTGCCCGATTGTATGAAACCAGAAACCGTTGTGCTCGCCAAGTTTCTTGCCAGTCTCAAGTTCAATGATTGCTCCTTTTTTTATACCGAGATGGCGTTTTATGAAATCATTGTAATTAATCTTGCCCAAGAAACATATACCCTGGCTATCTTTGCGGAAGGCATTTGGCATCTTCACATCTATTGCGATTTCACGTACCTTCGCCTTGGGCAGACTTCCGATGGGGAACATCAAATGAGAGAGCTGGTCATAGCTTATGCGGGCAAGAAAATCGGTCTGATCCTTTACCGGATCCACTGCTGTGGCAAGATAAATCTTACCATCTACAATGTCGGTCGTGGCATAATGCCCTGTGGCGGTCTTTTCAAACTCATGACCCCAGCGCTGCTCAAAAAATCCGAATTTGATCATTTTGTTGCACATTATATCGGGATTGGGAGTCAATCCTTCCTTGACGGTCTTCAATGCATACTCCATCACATTGTCCCAATATTCTTCATGCAATGATACAACATCAAACGGACATCCGTATTTACGTGCGATAAACTGACACATCTCGATATCCTCTTCGGCAGAGCAGTCGCCTTCGCCATTGTCAAGTCCGATACGTATATAAAAAAGGTGAAGGTCGTGACCTTCTTCCTTTAAGCGGTGTACAACCACCGCACTGTCAACACCACCTGATATCAGTACAGCTATTTTCATTACAACATTTTGTGATTCTAAACTTCTTCAAGTTCCTCGGTTTCTGTTTCGTCTTTACCTCTTTTGGAAATTATAAACAATGATATGAAATAATCAAGAGATATTTTACCGGGTCCGGCAATCAGCAGGAACAGGAATATGCCGATAAACATCAGAGGCAGATAACCCGGCTGGGTGCTTGAAATGGAGTAGGTGAGAGTGTTGGGGAAAAGATCGTGCAATATATGGTATTCAGCGATTATCATGGCTATTACCGGCGGCAATACTGAAAGCCGGGTAAGAAATCCGACCATGATACACAGCGAGCAGATAAGCTCGATACAAATCATGATGATAAGCGAAGCCTCGTTTCCAAGTCCGAGTACCGACGGAAATGTATAGCGTAAAGTTGAGAAATTTATAAGATGCCTGATTCCGAACTGCATGAACATTACGCCCACAAACAGCCGGAGAAACAGTCGTGCAAGATTGCTATAGGTATAGCCCGTACACCGCAGAAATAAGTTTTCAAAAAATAGTTTCATCGTTTAGTGACTTACTGTTGCTTCTGTTGTTGTTTATAAATTGCCGACGCCATGGAGAGAGCCTGATTGACATTCATGTCACGCAATATTATTTTGCGGTCCTTATCAAGCAGGTACATCGCCGGGAGATTACGTATATCGATATATTCCCCGATATCATCCGATGTGCCCGCTTCCCATTCGTAGGGATATTTCTCGACCGATTTTTTCCAATTCTCGTCAGGAGTACCGGTATAAATGTCAACGATTTTAAGTGTGCCGTTTTTTGAGAGGCTGTTAACAGCAAAGTCAGTCTCCAGACGGAGTGATATCATGTCACAATCCTTACATTCCGGACTGTGGATATATAATAGAGTGAACTCTCCCGGCTGGTCGTAAAGCTGGTGAACTGCCCCGTGGCGCGTAGTATATGTCATCGGTAATGCGGTTGAGCCTACCTGCGAGCCGTTGAGCATTTTTACATGATTGAGGTAATGAGTCTTGTCCTTTGCCGATATTTTTTTTATTTGACAACGCCGCTTTGGTGAATAGCATATATTGTTCATCGGCCCAGAAAGGAGCTTCCGCAGAGAAAAGATTTTTTTCTGCAGCTTTTACAATCTTAAGGGTCGATTTGGCATCGTTCTTATAGCGGGAGGTGAGATTTACAATCGATTTTTTAACGCTGTCGGCACTTGCATAGGGAATGAATGACACATAGTCAGCAAAAGCCTCATTAAATGCCAATGTGTCATTCAACAGTTTTTTCATGTCAGCCTTGTCCCAGAAGCGAAGCACGATATAGCTCGTCTTTTCCTGAAGAGTGGCGAGGGAATCGGGAGCAGTGGGATATTCAAAGTGGGTCTTTGTCTGAGACCTGCTTACCGATGAAAACAATGCGGCAAATATGATGGCAATGAAAATTTTCTTCATATAAGGTGTATTGGCATAATTTTTGACTAACAAAGTTAACAAATGACCGCGGTAGTACAAAATAATTAATCAACATTATGGGGGTTGAAAGTGTTAGAAAAGTAAAGTAAATATTAATTTATATCATATTATGAATTTCAATAACTTCACGATTAAATCGCAAGAGGCGATTCAAAAAGCGGTTGAGATCACTAAAGGGTCGGGCAACCAGGCTATAGAGCCGGTGCATATCCTTAAGGGATTGATGACCGAAGGCGACTCGCTGATGCAATTTATTTTCCAAAAGGTAGGTGCTAATGTCGGGGCGGTCACAGCCTCGGTTGACCGTGCCATCGCTGCCGAGCCGAAAGTATCGGGTGGCGAGCCGTACCTTAGCCGTACATCAAACGATGTACTCCAGAAAGCACTTGACATTGCCAAAAAGCAGGGCGATGAATATGTGACGCTTGAAGCGATTCTTCTTGCAGTGTTCACAGTAAAAAGTCAGGCATCACAGATTTTAAAGGATGCGGGGCTTTCCGAGCATGAACTGACTGCAGCGATTGAAGAGCTTAGAAAGGGTAAGAAGGCGACTGACCAGAGTGCGGAAGACACATATAATGCATTGAGCAAATATGCGGTAAACTTGAATGAGCGTGCTCGTTCAGGTAAACTTGACCCGGTTATCGGCAGGGATGACGAGATACGTCGTGTGCTTCAGATATTAAGCCGACGCACTAAAAACAACCCGATGCTTATCGGCGAGCCGGGTACCGGTAAAACCGCCATCGCGGAAGGTCTTGCTCATCGTATCGTAAGGGGCGACGTGCCTGAAAACCTTAAGAACAAGCAGATTTACTCTCTTGACATGGGTGCGCTTGTTGCCGGTGCCAAGTACAAAGGTGAGTTTGAAGAGCGACTGAAGGCGATTGTCAATGAAGTGACACAGGCGGATGGTGATATCATATTGTTTATCGATGAAATCCATACGCTTGTAGGTGCCGGTAAAGGTGAAGGGGCGATGGATGCGGCAAACATTCTTAAGCCTGCTCTTGCAAGAGGTGAGCTCCGTAGCATAGGTGCAACCACTCTTGACGAGTATCAGAAATATTTTGAAAAAGATAAGGCTCTTGAACGTCGTTTCCAGAAAGTAATGGTAAACGAGCCTGACGAGATGAGTGCGATTTCCATCCTTAGAGGATTGAAGGAGCGTTACGAAAACCATCATCAGGTGCGCATACGTGACGAGGCTATCATTGCTGCCGTGCAGTTGTCCGAGCGTTATATCACCGACCGTTTTCTCCCCGATAAGGCGATTGACCTTGTGGATGAAGCCGCGTCAAAACTGCGTCTGGAACGTGATAGCGTGCCGCAGGCTCTGGATGAGATTACGCGTAAGATTGCGCAGCTTGAAATTGAGCGTGAGGCTATCAAGCGGGAGGGTGACAATGTAAAAATAAAGGATCTTGAAAAAGAACTTGCCGACCTTCGTGACGTAGAGAAAGACTTCAAGGCAAAATGGGAGTCTCAGAAGGAGCTTATCAATAAGATTCAACAGAATAAGATTGACATCGAGCAACTTAATTTTGAGGCTGACAGGGCAGAACGTGAAGGCGATTATGCCAAGGTTGCCGAGATTCGTTATTCCAAGGTCCAGGAAAAGGAGAAGGAGAATGAGCGTATCCAGGAGCAACTGAAAGAGATGCAGGGCGACAAATCCCTTATCAAGGAAGAGGTTGATGCCGATGACATCGCCGATGTAGTATCACGCTGGACCGGTATTCCTGTGAGCAAGATGGTACAGAGCGAGAAGGAGAAGCTACTCCATCTTGAGGAAGAACTACACAAGAGGGTAGTGGGACAGGAAGAGGCTATTGCTGCTATTGCTGATGCTGTGCGTCGTAGCCGTGCCGGTCTTAATGATCCGCGTCGTCCTATCGGTTCATTCATCTTCCTCGGTACGACCGGTGTAGGTAAGACTGAACTTGCCAAAGCACTTGCCGAATATCTTTTCGACGACGAGAATATGATGACTCGTATCGATATGAGCGAGTATCAGGAGAAACATACAGTGAGCCGTCTCGTCGGAGCGCCTCCGGGATATGTCGGATATGATGAAGGCGGTCAGCTGACAGAGGCTGTTCGTCGTAAGCCATATTCAGTAGTGCTTTTTGATGAGATAGAGAAAGCACACCCCGATGTGTTCAACATACTGTTGCAGGTACTTGACGACGGCAGGCTTACTGACAACAAAGGTCGTCTCGTAAACTTCAAGAACACGATAATCATCATGACTTCCAATATGGGGTCACAGGTTATACGCGAGAATTTTGCCGGTATTACCGATGAAAATCATGCCGAAGTCGTAGAGAAGACCAAGGAAGAGGTACTGGATATGTTAAAACAGACAATTCGTCCCGAATTCCTTAACCGTATTGATGAGATTATAATGTTCACGCCGCTTAACGAGCGCGAGATTGAAGAGATTGTCGGTATACAGGTGAACGGCATCAAGCGTATGCTTGCCAAGAACGGTGTACAGCTTGAAGTGACACCTGCAGCTCTCGGTTATCTTGCCAAGGAAGGATACAATCCCGAATTTGGCGCAAGGCCTGTTAAGCGTGTACTTCAGCGTATGGTGCTTAACCGTCTGTCAAAAGATATACTTGCACAGAAGGTTGACCGTGAACATCCGATTATCATCGATGTCAAGGATGATGAGTTGATATTTAGAAATTAATAATTTTAACAAGAGCCGTGTCAGGCTTGTATGACCCGGCACGGCTCATTTTTAATCTATTTATTATGAAAAGATTGATTTATTTGTTGTTTGCGCTACCATTGTTTTTTGTGTCATGTAGCGATGATGATGATCTGCCCAATTTCCAGTTGCAGATTGACATGAAGGGTCAGACAGAGATTACTGATAAAGGGGTGATTGTCGTGCCACAAGGTACTCCGTTCACTGTCGAGTCGATTACAATCGTGAATCCTTCAGTAAAGGATATTACCCTTGGAGGTGCTACCTATTATTGGGATTACGTATTTCAGGGAAGTACTCTTGTAGCACCGTTCGGAATGGTATTCAATACAGAAAATTTGCCGCTCGGTTCCCACCTGTTACAGATTTACATGCCGGTATTTGCCGTTGATTACAGCCCTGCCGAAGCTGTGGCGTCATATACTATCAAGATTGTAGAGCCCCTGGAAGAGAATGAGCCTACACCCGACACTCCGGCATCACAGACAGTCACACCTCAAATTGGCGCAAAATAACGGTCATTGAGGGATATTTAAGATACAAGGGTGCAAGAGCTACATGCTTTTGCATCCTTTTTTATCTTGGCAACCGGGTCTTTATCTCGTCAAGTCTTACGAGTTTGCTTACTATGGCATAGATAGTGAGACCAGCCGGGGAGTGAATCTGCAGTTTTGAGGCTATATTACGGCGATGAGTCATGACTGTATTGACCGATACGCCCATCTCTGCTGCGATTTCTTTATTTGACATTCCTTTCACGATTCCTACGACAACATCTTTCTCGCGTTGACTCAGAATCTTTGCATCTTCTTCCTCCTCTTCCGCTATTATTTGCCGGAGAGTGGATTCAATTATGTCAACGCTGTCGTAAATCGAGATTGTTGCATCGAAATTACGCAGGATTTCTGCCGGTAATGCCGACGTATATAATGCTGCAATCCTTATTTTGCTTGAATATGCGGAACGTAATTCTTCGATTTTTTCGGCAGAAAGTGATATCGGGTCAGCTATGATGACGTGACATGAACATTTCCCGATGTCCTGAATATTTATCCGGTTTAGCGTAATGGAGATATCACGCATATTAGAGAGCAGTCCTGATATACCTGCACATATAATTGCCGAGGGATGAAGAAGGGCTATTGTTACACGTTTCATTTTTCCTCGTTATTATTGCCATCACGGTTTGCCGATGACCTGTAATTACATTCAATCATTGTAATTAAAGGAATCAGGATATGATTCTCTATGTCGTTATGGGAATCGAGGTCTTCTTCAGCATTATACAAATCAATTAACACGTCATACATCTTGTTTGGCATCGATGTGGTATAGAACCGGAGGATGATATTTTTCAATTCTGTCAATTTTTCTCCAATCTCATCGTGGTGACGTTTGAACAGATTGATGCTGTAATCGGAATTATCCCCGTTTACAAGGGCACGGATATAAGGGAATACACGCTTTTCCTCATAATTGAAATGTTTCTTGACCTCTTCCATGTACGAATCAAAAAACGATATTATCGCCATGTTTATATCGCTGTGGCTCTCTTCGAGGGCTGTCACGAGATTCTGGCGTATATGGGGAAATTTATATTTAAGGAAATAGTCATGACTGTTGTGGAGAAAATCCACAATAGCCACCGGCGATACGACCGGTAGCCGTTCCGAATCAATCTTCCCGGTCAGAATGAAATTTACAATAAATAAAAACACATCGGTGTCGATACCATTTTCATTACATACATCCTCGATGCGCTTACTCTGGAATCCAAGCGGAATATTGAAGCGACTAAGAATCTGGAGTATATTGTAATCTTCTCGTATAAGGTCGATTACGCTGTCCTTTCCTGAAAAATTTCTTGTTAATTTCATAATGCGCGAAATTAACAAATATATTGTAATTATGCAAGATTATTTATATCGATTCTAAACAATGCCAATTCGATGTCATAAAAAAGCCGGATGACATTTTGTCATCCGGCTGGATATCATTCAAGTGAAAGCTTATGCTTTCTTATAAGCTTCAAGGTCTTCAAATTTGAAGTTGGCGATAAACTCTGCATGTTTAACCACCTCTGCTTGTATGAAGTTGCAATAAACCTTCGCGCTTTCGGTGAACGAGTCATTGCGCTGCGCATCCTGAAGAAGCAAGTGACCCATAATGATGTCGGCTGCCATCTCTACCATGCGACGTGCCATGAAGTCAACATAAGCCGGTTCCTTGATTGCAGTAACCTTTTCTACTGCATCGGCATAGATTTTTGCAAGTTCGACAAGACGAGTCTTGATTCCTTCAAGTTCAGGTTTCACCTCGATTGCCTCGTATTCCTTTATAAGGTTAAGATATGCACCGGTAGTTACATAACGGATTGCAGCCACAACCTGAAGCTGGGTAGTACCTTCATAGATGGAGGTGATTCGGGCATCACGATAAAGACGCTCACAAGCGTAATCTTTCATGAAGCCGGAACCGCCATGAATCTGGATACAGTCATAGGCGTTCTGATTGCAATATTCGCTGCCCATACCTTTTGCAAGGGGAGTAAGCGCATCGGCAATCTTGCTGTATTGCTTGGATTCCTTTTTCTCTTCCGGAGTGAGAGCGCGTTCTTTGGCGATGTCATCATATACCTTATAGAGGTCGACATAACGTGCGCACTCGTAAAGAAGCGAGCGGGAAGCATCGAGCTTGGCTTTCATCACAGAAAGAATCTCATAAACAGCCGGGAATTCAATGATAGCCTTTCCAAACTGCTTGCGGTCGCGGGCATAGGCAAGAGCCTCGCGGTATGCAAGTTCGCTGACGCCTACCGACTGGGCTGCAATACCAAGACGCGCACCGTTCATCAGTGCCATCACATACTTGATAAGTCCAAGTTTGCGTGAACCGACCAGCTCTGCCTTTGCATTCTTATAAACAAGCTCACAGGTAGGCGAACCTTTGATACCCATTTTGTTCTCGATACGACGCACATTCACACCGCCATTGCGCTTGTCGTAGATAAACATCGAAAGACCACGACCATCTTTTGTACCGTCTTCCGAACGTGCCAAAACGAGGTGAATATCGCTGTCACCATTGGTGATGAAACGCTTCACACCGTTAAGCACCCATGTGCCGTCGGGCTGTTCAGTCGCTTTCAACATAACTGACTGAAGGTCGCTACCGGCATCCGGTTCGGTTAAGTCCATAGACATTGTCTCACCCTCGCATACACGCGGAATATAGCGGCTCTTCTGGTCTTCATTAGCAAATTCATAGATTGTCTCCGCGCAGTCCTGGAGTCCCCAAAGGTTTTCAAAACCGGTGTCGGCACGGCTTACGATATCGGCTGCCATGATATAAGGGGTGATAGGGAAGTTAAGACCTCCGTAACGGCGTGGCATCGCCATACCCATAAGACCAGCCTTGCGGCAGATGTCAAGGTTTTCTTTTGTGCCGTCGGCATAGATTACTCGCCCGTTTTCCACATGAGGACCCTGATGGTCGACATCTTCGGCGCGGGCAGCGATGTGCTCGCCACATACTTCTCCGACTATCTCTAACACCTTGTCATAGTTGTCCATGGCATCGGCGAAATTAAACGGAGCGTAGTCAAATTTCTCCGCATCGGTATAGTTGCGCTCTTTCAAAGCTACAATCTTCTCCATCATAGGATGGGTAAGATGATGCTTAAGTGCGGGATTATCAGTATAAAAATTAGACATTGTAATTGCTACTTAGAGTTTTTCTTGTAATATTTGATAAGCTTCGGCACGATATCTTCAACATTGCCGGTAATCACATAATCGGCGATAGTGTTGATCGGCGCATTAGGATCATTGTTTATTGAAATTATGATTGCGCTTTCCTGCATACCGGCAATGTGCTGAATCTGTCCCGAGATACCACAGGCGATATAAAGTTTGGGCCGAACTGTGACACCTGTCTGACCAATCTGGCGGTCGTGCTCGGCGAATCCGGCATCGACAGCGGCACGTGATGCACCGACTTCACCGCCAAGAGTGTTGGCAAGATCAAATAGCAGGTCAAATCCTTCCTTGCTTCCCATTCCGTAGCCGCCGGCAACGATAATCGGTGAGTTTTTAATGTTGACCTTTGATTTCTCGATGTGACGGTCGATAATCTCCACTACAAAATCTTCAGGAGCCACATATTTAGCCGGGTCAAGGTTTATAATCTCGCCCTTGTATTCCGGATCCTTAATCTCTTTCTTCATGACACCCTCGCGAACGGTTGCCATCTGCGGACGACATTCAGGATTCACGATAGTAGCGACAATATTACCGCCGAACGCGGGTCGAATCTGATAGAGCAGGTCGGTATATTCCTTTCCTGTCTTTGGGTCTTTGTGGTCACCTATTTCAAGTGCGGTACAGTCTGCGGTAAGTCCGCTGTGAAGACATGATGACACGCGAGGACCAAGGTCACGGCCAATGCAGGTAGCACCCATGAGGCATATCTGCGGCTTTATCTCCTTGAACAAGTTGATGAGCACAGCTGCATGAGGATTGGATGTATAGGGATATAGTCGCTTGTCTTCAACTTTATATACGGTGTCTACGCCGTAAGGAAGCACCTGTTTTTCGATATCGGCAAGATTGTCGCCTATAATCACGGCTTCAAGCTTTACGCCGAGACGGTCGGCAAGCACGCGACCTTTGGTAAGAAGCTCAAGGCTTACATCGGCTATTTTGCCGTCTTCGTATTCGCAATATACGATTAAATTATTTTTATCGGTCATGTCAGTCAGGATTTAGCCAATTGTGTGATTAGCGATGAGTTCTTTCACCAGGTTTTCAAGCTCGGTGTCGTTATTCTCTATTGTGCGGCTCTCTTTTGCCGTGAACACTACATTTTCAATAGCCTTCACTTTTGTAGGAGATCCGGGAAGACCGATCTGTTCGGGATCTGCATCAACGTAAGCTGCACTCCATTCCTGCAAGTTCAGATAAGGGCGCGCTTCCACGATTGCTTTCAGCTCATCGGACAATTTTTCTTTTTCTGAAGGAGAAACCGCATATTTATATTTCTGAAGACGCTTGGCATTGCGCGGACGACATTCAGCAGCCGAACCGTTGACGGTAACCACGCAGGGTAGGGGTGCTACCACTGTCTCGACGCCCGATTCAAGACGACGCTTTACAGTAACCTTTCCATCTTTCAGGTCGAGGATTTCCTCAGCGTATGTCACCTGCGGCAGCCCGAGTTTCTCGGCAATCTGGGGACCCACCTGCGCGGTATCACCGTCGATAGCCTGACGGCCGCCTAAAATGATGTCAAAGTTGCCAAATTTCTTGACAGCCTGTGCGAGTGAATAGGAAGTAGCAAGTGTATCGGCACCGCCAAGTACGCGGTCTGTAAGAACGATGCCTGTGTCGGCACCGCGATAAATTGCTTCACGGATTATTTCTGATGCGCGCGGAAGACCCATCGTAAGAAGGGTAATAGTAGAGCCGGGGTTGGCATCTTTAAGACGGAGTGCCTGCTCAAGCGCGTTGAGATCCTCCGGATTAAAGATGGCAGGCAGTGCGGCACGGTTTATAGTGCCGTCTTCCTTCATGGCATCCTTGCCCACATTACGGGTGTCGGGCACCTGCTTTGCGAGCACAATGATGTTTAAACTCATGACTTTTAGATATTAGATAGTTATATTCTATTATATTTTGGTTTATCTCCACAAAGATAATGTTTTGACGCATTATGTCCAAACTCTGATTAACTAAATTACATCAATCAAAGCTTGACCCGTCGAAACAGTGGGTACATATCTTGCATTTAGGCAACCCGATGGCTTTTACCACTGTTTCAATCGAATTGAAACGCAGAGAGGTAAGACCAAGTTGCTGTCTTATGCGCTCGACCATAGCCTTATATTTAGGCGAATCGGTTGTGGCATATTCCGCAAGATCCTTGTCGGCATCGCCTTCAAGCTCCTTTATGACACGACGGGTGATAAGTTCCATTTCGCTCTTGGATGCCGTGAAGTTAATGTATTTGCACGGATATATCAAGGGCGGGCAACTGATACGTATATGTACTTCTTTGGCTCCGCAGTCAAAGAGGTCTTTCACATTATCACGAAGCTGAGTGCCGCGCACGATTGAGTCGTCGCAAAATATCACACGCTTGTCATATAGCAACGCACGGTTGGGTATCAGTTTCATTTTTGCCACCAGCTCCCTGCGCTCCTGTGTGCTCGGGGTAAAGCTGCGCGGCCAGGTCGGGGTATATTTTACAATACCGCGTTTATAAGGCACTTTCTTTCCCTCTGCATAGCCGAGCGCCATGCCTATTCCGGAGTCGGGGACTGCACTTACGAAATCGACTTCAGTGTCATCGTCCTTACCCATTTCAAGCCCGGAATCATAGCGCATAAGATCAACATTACGATTCTCATACTCGCATACAGGATAGCCGTAATATGTCCACAGGAAGGCACATATCTGCATTTCCTCTTCGGGAGCCTTGAGCTGCTTGATGGAGTCTGCCTTGATTTCTACAATCTCGGCTGGACCGACATTATAGCAAACTTCAAATCCGAGGTTAGGGAATGCACACGTCTCGCTTGTCACCGCATGTGCACCATCTTTTTTACCGATGATAATCGGGGTTCTGCCAAGACGGTCACGTGCCGCAATCACGCTGTCCTCGGTAAGAAGCAGCATTGAGCACGAGCCTTTCACTCGTCGGTACACATTCTCGATTCCCGATACATAATCTGTACCTTCGCTGATAAGGGCTGCAATCATCTCGGTAGGGTTGATGATGTCATAGCTGTGCTCGCAGAAATGATGTCCTTTTGCCAGCAGCTCTTTTTCAAGCGATGAAATGTTGTTGATACGGCCGACAGTCACTATTGCAAACTTTCCAAGATGGCAGTTCACAATAATAGGTTGGGCATCGGTGTCACTAATGACACCGATGCCCACCTTGCCGGAAAAATCTTTCAGGTCGCCTTCAAATTTCGACCTGAAATAAGAGTTCTCGATATTATGGATAGAGCGGGTAAACACGCCGTTGTTACAAGTAGCGATTCCGGCACGTTTGGTGCCCATGTGGGAATTGTAGTCAACTCCATAGAAAAGCTCGTTGATACACTCGTCATGTTTCGCTATTCCAAAAAATCCTCCCATATAAATATATGTTTTTACTTTTTGTTGATTGTCTTTTCAATCCATTTGCGGGCATTGACAAAAGCCTCTACCCACGGGGTGACTTCATCGGTTTTACGCGATTCAGGGTAGTAGCCACACTGCCAGGGGAAGAGCGAGCGCTCCGGATGTGGCATCATCGCCAGATGACGACCGTCGGCGGATGCTATACCCGCGATTGAGTAGCGCGACCCGTTAGGATTACCGGGATAAGAGGCATAATTATATTTTGCCACGACATTGTATTTTGACAACGGCTCAGGAAGATTAAACTTTCCTTCTCCGTGAGCCACCCAGATACCAATCTTTGAGCCTGAGAGTGAACCGAGCATCACGGAATTGTTTTCCGGAATTGACAGTCCGAGGAATTGCGACTCAAACTTGTGGGATATGTTGTGCTCCATCGTCGTCTTGCGCTCATGCTCGGGATTTATAAGGTTAAGCTCTATCATGAGCTGGCAGCCGTTACATATACCGAGGCTGAGTGTGTCATTGCGCTTATAGAAGCGCTCAAGTGTGGCTTTTGCCTTCTCGTTCCAGAGGAAACCACCCGCCCAGCCTTTTGCTGAACCGAGCACATCGGAATTGGAGAAGCCTCCGCAGAACACTATCATATTGACATCGTCAAGAGTCTCGCGACCCGACATGAGGTCAGTCATGTGGACATCCTTGACGTCAAAGCCGGCAACATAAAGTGAATATGCCATCTCGCGGTCACTGTTGACACCCTTCTCACGTATGATTGCTGCGCGTATGCCACTCTTGCCCTCGCGGCGCAAAGACAGCCCCAAGGATTTCAGTTTGCCGTCAAATCCTTTCGGGAAACGATATCTGATAGGCTGCTTCTTGTAGTTTTCAAAACGCTCAAGCGCACATTTCGCACCGCTTTGAACAGAATCCATGAGATAAGAGGAATAGAACCATGCATCGCGCAACTCGTCGATGACAAGAAGGCGCTCAGCTCCGTTATGGCTTATCTCGATTACTCTTTCTTTTGCCGGGACTCCTATCGCGCAGAAACGGGCACCTGCTTCTGTCAATACAGCCTCTACCTTTTCAGCTTTAGCATCGGCAACCTGAATCACCAATGCCGGATTTTCGGCGAAAAGGATTTTTACAAGGTCAGTCTCGCCAAGGCTATCAAAGGCATCAGCATTAAATTCGATACCGCCGTTCACATTGGCAAAACACATTTCGAGCAGGGTAGTGACAAGACCTCCGGCTGAGACATCGTGAGCGGCAAGAAGAGCCTTGCTTTTTACAAGCTTCTGCACTGCGTCAAATGTCTTGACAAACTGCGCGGGATCCTTTACCGAAGGTACATCTTTGCCCAAACGGTTAAGAGTCTGTGCAAATGCCGAACCGCCAAGTTTCAGTTTCTCACCGGAGAAGTCTATATAATATAATGTGGATTTCTTCGGTTGAAGCACCGGAGATACCGTCTTTTTGACATCGCTTACCTCACCTGCTGCCGAGATGATTACCGTACCGGGTGCAAATACCTTGTCATCACCATATTTCTGTGTCATGGAAAGACTGTCCTTGCCGGTAGGTATATTGATGCCGAGAGCACAGGCAAAATCGCTACATGCCTCTACCGCACGGTAAAGAGCCGCATCCTCGCCGGGATTCTTACACGGCCACATCCAGTTGGCACTTAATGAGATGCCTTTTATGCCGTCGCTCAACGGTGCCATGACGATATTGGTCAACGCTTCGGCAACAGCCATCACCGATCCTTTTGCTGAATCAACGAGAGCGGTTTGCGGGGCATGTCCGATTGATGTCGCGATACCTGCCTTGCCTTTATAATCGAGAGCCACAACGCCGCAGTCGCTAAGGGGCAACTGGATTTCTCCCTGACACTGCTGACGGGCAATCTTGCCGGTCACCGAGCGGTCAACCTTGTTGGTGAGCCAGTCTTTACAAGCCACAGCCTCAAGACCAAGCACATCGACCACATATTCATTGATTTTAGACTCATCGTATTCTACATCTTTATATGTGGTGACAACTGTCGAGTCGGTCATGATAGTTTTAGGCGAGTTTCCAAACATGTCAGCCATGGCGAGGTCTATAGGCTTTACACCGTCGGGCTGTTCAAACACAAAACGGTCATCACCCGTAGTTTCACCGACGACATAGAAGGGTGCGCGTTCACGTTCTGCGACACGACGCACATATTCGATGTCCTTTTCCTTAATCACCATACCCATGCGCTCCTGACTCTCGTTACCCACAATTTCTTTGGCTGAAAGAGTCTTGTCACCGATGGGGAGAGAGCCTATCTCAATCTTACCGCCGGTAGATTCCACAAGTTCTGACAGTGCGTTCAGATGGCCTCCCGCACCATGGTCATGTATCGAGATGATAGGATTATTGTCGCTTTCTGCAAGTGCGCGTATCACATTGCTTACACGTTTCTGCATCTCGGGATTGGCACGTTGTACGGCGTTAAGCTCAATAGAGTTGTCGTATTGACCGGTCTCCACAGAAGATACTGCGCCTCCACCCATACCGATGCGGTAGTTGTCGCCACCCATCACGATGACTTTTTCTCCGGCGACAGGTTCTCCCTTTATTGCATCTTTCTTTGCGGCGAATCCAACACCTCCGGCAAGCATGATTACCTTGTCATAGGCATATTTTTTGCCGTTTTCGTCATGCTCGAAAGTAAGTAGGGAACCGCAAATCAGGGGTTGTCCGAATTTATTGCCGAAATCTGAGGCACCGTTTGATGCCTTGATGAGAATGTCGCAAGGTGTCTGATAGAGCCATGCGCGGGGATCCATCATCTTTTCCCAGCGATGTTCCGGGGTCATGCGCGGATAAGAGGTCATGTAGACAGCTGTACCGGCTATGGGTAGACTCGCTTTTCCTCCGCCGAGACGGTCACGGATTTCACCTCCGGTGCCCGTCGCCGCGCCGTTAAACGGCTCAACAGTGGTCGGGAAGTTATGGGTTTCGGCTTTAAGTGAAATAACCGTGTCGACATCCTTTATATCGAAATAGTCGGGACGGTCAGGATTGACAGGGTAGAACTGGTCAATCTTCGGGCCTTTTATAAATGCCACATTGTCTTTATAAGCCGACACAAGCTTGTTGGGGTTGACCTGCGAGGTCTTTTTGATAAGCTTGAAAAGTGATGACGGCTTTTCCTCCCCGTCAATTATAAATGTGCCGTTGAAAATTTTGTGACGGCAATGTTCCGAATTGACTTGGGAAAACCCAAACACCTCGCTGTCGGTCAGCGGACGACCGAGTTTCTTGCTGAGATCGCGGAGATACTGCTCCTCGTCGGGACTTAACGCCAGTCCTTCCTTTTTGTTATATTCGGATATATCCTCTATATATACTATGGGATCCGGAGTCTTGGCGACAGCAAATATTTTGCTGTTAAGTCCGTCGTAAACGCGTTGCAGCATCTTGTCAAATTCAGGCTTCTCCGCGGTTGTACGCCAGAATTCCTCGATTCTGGTGATTCCGGAAAGACCCATGTTCTGAGTGATTTCAACTGCGTTTGTACTCCAGGGGGTGATCATCTCGCGTCGAGGCCCCACGAAACGCCCTTTAAGTGATGTAGACGACAAGGGGGTGGCGCCGCCGAAGAGCCATGACAGCTTCTTGAGGTCATCGTCGCAGAATCGCTGTGATGTCTCGACCGCGATAATGTGACTGGCACCTTTTTTGAAGAAAACAACCATATTGTTGATCCAGTTATTAAGTGATTGGTTTAGGCTGCAAAATTAGTAAAAAACGCTGTAAATTTGCAATAAAACGCTGTAAAATATGCCGGCAGTGTCCGCATTTTACCCTTATAGGTATTTGTCCATAATTTAGACGCGCTCATTATTTGTGATTTTATCATATTATGTATAATTTTGCAGGCGTAAAATGAAAAGTGTGTCATTTCTGCTTTTTGGCACGACTTTTGCAGTAAGTTAGACGTTATAACAGATAATCATACTTTAAATTATGAACATATCACAGGAAAAGACCGGCAACGTAAGCGTCAAGCTGACCGTAGCCATCGAAGAAAACGACTATAAGGACAAGGTCGTAAAAGAACTTAAGGAAATAGGTAAGAAACATGCCATCCCCGGATTCCGTCAGGGACATGTGCCTTTCGGCGAACTTAACCGCCGTTTCGGCAAGCAGGTGACCAGCGACGTGATTAACAACGAGGTATATGAGGCTGTGGTTAATTATATCCGCGACAACAAGCTTGCTGTTCTTGGTGAGCCTGTGCCCGTTGAAGTAAAGGAGCTTGACCTCAAGAATGAAAAAGATTTCACATTCGAGTATGAGCTTGCTCTTGTGCCGGAACTCAATGTCACCCTTGACAAGGAGGTTCATCTTCCTTACTATACAATAGCTGTGACAGACGAGATGATTGACGAGCAGGACAAGCATTTCCGCGAGCGTTTCGGCGCCCAGGTGCCCGGCGAAGAGGTAGAGCCTAACGCTCTCGTGAAGGGTTCTATCATGGAGCTTAATGAAGACGGCTCGGTAAAGACTTCAGATGACGCGATCCAGATGCTCAACGGCATTGTCGCCCCCATGTATTTCAAGGATAAGGCTGAAGCCGACAAGTTTATCGGCAAGAAAGTCAACGATAAGGTCGTATTCAACCCCTGGAAGACTTGCGAGGGCAATCCTGCCGAACTTTCATCTATGCTTGGGGTTGACAAGGAAAAAGCAGCCGATGTAAAGGGCGACTTCGAACTTGCCATATCTGAAATCATCGTTCTGCGTCCGGCTGAACTCGGTCAGGAACTTTATGACAATGTACTCGGCAAGGACAAGGCTCACAACGAGGAGGAATATCGTGCAGGCGTGAAGGAGATGATTGCCCGCGAACTTGCCCGTAACAGCGAGATGCTTTTCCGCGTAGACACTGAAAAGGCTATGCTGGAAAAATACGGCAACATGGAGCTTCCCGCTGAAGTGTTGAAAAAATGGCTTGTGCGCCGCAACGAAGGTCTCACCGAAGAAAACATCAACGAGGAATATGTCAAGATGGAGCCGGGTCTTAAATGGCAGCTTATCAAGGAACGCCTCGGTGCTATATGCGAAATCAAGATTGACGAACAGGATCTTATCAACCACGCAAAGGCTATCGCCGCAATGCAGTTTGCCCAGTACGGCATGACTAATATGGACGACGAGACACTTGCCGATTATGCAAAACGTATTCTTGCCGACAAGAACTATCGTCCGCGTATCGTGGAAGAAGTTGGCGACATCAAGCTTTTCGATGCCATAAAGGAGAAGGTCACTGTCGACAACAAGGAAGTATCGCTCGACGAATTTAAGGAAATCGCATCCAAGTAAGCGGTTGCACCTATAATATCTACGACGGGCGGCACTTCGGTGGCGCCCGTCGCTTTTAAAGTCATGCAAAATATTATTCCCGAAAAATTTGCATTGACATGATTTTATTTTGTATCTTTGAATAACAAACAAATAATCGAAAGACAACACATGAATAACGATTTTAGAAATTACGCTGTCAAGCATCTGGGCATGAACGGTCTGGCGCTTGACCAATATATTGCAGCAACTGATGCCGCAAATATCACCTCGAGCTACATATCACCCACTATTATAGAAGAACGTCAGCTGAATATCGCGCAGATGGATGTGTTTTCGCGTCTCATGATGGACCGAATCATATTCCTTGGCACTGAAGTCAATGACTATACGGCAAATGTCATTCAGGCACAGTTGCTTTATCTTGACACTTCCGACCCCGGAAAAGATGTGTCAATCTACATCAACTCTCCCGGCGGCTCCGTATATGCCGGTCTTGGCATATACGACACCATGCAGTATATATCAAGCGACGTAGCAACAATATGTACCGGCATGGCGGCTTCAATGGCTGCGGTATTGCTCGTGTCCGGCGAAAAAGGCAAGCGTTTTGCACTCAAACATTCGCGTGTGATGATTCATCAGCCGATGGGAGGTGCGCAAGGTCAGGCTTCCGATATAGAGATTACGGCACGTGAAATCCAGAAGTTAAAGAAAGAGCTCTACACCATCATCGCCGATCATTCAGGTCAGCCTTTTGAAAAGGTTGAACGCGATTCTGACCGCGACTACTGGATGACCGCCGAAGAGGCAAAACAGTATGGAATGATTGACAACGTACTTGTAAAAGCCAACAAATAATCGACGTTACTGATTATGGCAAAGAAAAAAACGGAACAGGCACAATGCTCTTTCTGCGGGCGACCTGCCGATATGGCTGAAGTTCTCGTGCCGTCGGCTGGTGCCCCGGGTGTCTATATCTGCTCCGACTGTGTGGAAACCATCAACGGCATTCTACATGATTACAAGGAACAGTCAAAAGATGCTGCGCCCACAAAAATGGACTCTGTGCCTAAGCCAAAGGAGATTTACGACTATCTCAACCAGTATGTGATAGGGCAGGATGAAGCAAAAAAATATCTTGCCGTTGCAGTCTACAATCATTATAAACGCCTTGCCCAGGATAAAGATGATGATGTGGATATCGAAAAAAGTAATGTGATTCTTGTCGGTCCTACAGGTACCGGCAAGACTCTTCTTGCCAAGACTATAGCCAGGATGCTTGATGTGCCCTTCACTATAGTCGACGCCACGGTACTTACCCAGGCGGGATATGTGGGCGAAGATATCGAAAGTCTTCTTACCCGTCTGCTGCAGGTCGCTGATTATGATGTGGCAAAGGCGGAAAAGGGCATAGTGTTTATCGATGAAATAGACAAGATTGCCCGTAAGGGAGATAATCCATCGATAACCCGCGATGTCAGTGGCGAAGGTGTGCAACAAGGTTTGCTTAAACTGCTGGAAGGCTCGGTCGTGAATGTGCCTCCGCAAGGTGGAAGAAAACATCCCGAACAGCGTATGATACCTGTTGACACCAAAAACATCTTATTTATATGTGGAGGAGCCTTTGACGGAATAGAACAGAAAATCGCCCACAGGCTTAACACGCATGTGGTAGGATATTCTACCGATCCAGCACGGCAGAGGGTGCAGCGGGAGAATTATCTGAAATTTGTTGCGCCTCAGGATTTAAAGTCATTTGGTCTCATCCCTGAGATTATCGGGCGTCTGCCTATTCTCACCAATCTTGAGCCCCTTGACCGCGAAGCCTTGCGCAGAGTGCTTACCGAACCGAAAAATGCTATTGTCCGTCAATATGAGAAGTTATTTGGCATGGACGGGGTAAAATTGACCTTTGCACCCGATGCCCTTGACCTTATCGTTGACAAGGCTATCGAATATAAGCTCGGCGCGAGAGGCTTACGCTCAATCGTTGAGACAATAATGATTGATTCGATGTTTGATGTTCCATCTTCCGGCGTGAAAGAATTCACGGTTACAAAAGAATACGCGCTGGATAAACTCCAAAAAGCTAACTTTGAGATAAACAAGACAGAATAACAAATATAGAAACAGACTTGGATAAAACCTTATGACCATGGCAAAGAACCCCGTACTTACCGAGGAATTAAAACGGCACTTCGGATTCGATACCTTTAAAGGGAATCAGGAAGCGATTATTTCCAGCCTTCTTGCTGGTAACGACACTTTTGTGTTGATGCCTACCGGCGGGGGTAAATCGTTGTGCTATCAGTTGCCTGCGCTCATGATGGAAGGGACTGCCATTGTCATTTCCCCGCTTATTGCCCTGATGAAAAATCAGGTTGACGCCATGCGTAACTTCAGTGAGGATGACAATGTGGCCCATTTTCTCAATTCGTCGCTTAACAAGACGGCGATTGACCAAGTCAAAAGTGATATTCTTGCCAGGAAGACCAAACTGCTGTATGTCGCTCCGGAATCATTGACTAAGGAGGAAAACATAGAGTTTTTAAAGACTGTCCCGATTTCTTTCTATGCAGTCGATGAAGCTCATTGTATTTCGGAATGGGGTCATGATTTCCGCCCGGAATACCGGCGTATCCGTCCGATAATAAACGAAATCAACCGTCGTCCGGTGATAGCGCTTACTGCCACGGCGACGCCGAAGGTTCAGCACGACATACAGAAAAATCTCGGTATGCAGTCGGCGGCGGTGTTCAAGTCATCCTTTAACCGCAAAAACCTCTATTATGAGGTGCGTCCCAAGACAGCTAATATTGACCGCGACATCATCAAGTTTATAAAGTCGCAGGAGGGTAAGAGCGGTATCATATACTGCCTGAGTCGCAAGAAAGTTGAGGAACTTACCGAGATTCTGAAGGTTAATAACATAAGGGCGCTTGCCTACCATGCGGGTATGGACAGCGCCACCCGTTCGGCGAATCAGGACGCGTTCCTGATGGAAAAGGTCGAGGTGATTGTGGCTACTATTGCTTTCGGCATGGGAATCGACAAGCCGGATGTGAGATTTGTGATTCACTACGATATCCCGAAATCGCTTGAGGGATATTATCAGGAGACCGGTCGCGCCGGTCGCGACGGCGGGGAGGGGCGCTGTATCGCTTTCTATCAAAACAAAGATTTGTTGAAGATGGAAAAGTTTATGCAGGGTAAGCCTGTTTCCGAGCAGGAGATTGGCAAGCAGCTTTTGTTGGAGACTGCCTCCTACGCTGAATCGTCGATTTGCCGGCGCAAGTCGTTGCTGCATTATTTTGGTGAAGAATATCTTGAAGATAACTGTGGAAATTGTGACAATTGTCTAAATCCTAAAAAACAAGTGGAAGCTAAAGATGAATTATGTGCGGTCATCGAGACTGTGACTGCCCTTAAGGAAAAATTCAAGGCCGAGCAAGTGATTGATGTGATGCTCGGCAAGAACACGGCTACAGTGAAGTCTTACAATCAGGATGAGCTTGAAGTGTTTGGCTGCTTGCAAGGCGCTGACGCGAAGACTGTCAATACTGTGATACGCCAGGCTATTATCGCCGGCTATCTTGACCGTGATATTGAAAATTTCGGGTTGCTTAAAATTACCAAGAAAGGAAAGGATTATTACAAGAAACCTGTGTCATTTAAGATTGTTGAAGACAACGAGTTCAATGAGGAAGAGGAGGAAATGGTAGTGAAGAGTGGTGCCGCTTGTGCGGTTGACCCGGAACTTTACAACATACTCAAGGATCTCCGCAAGAAACTTGCGAAGAAGCTTGAACTTCCTACCTATGTCATTTTCCAGGACCCGTCTCTGGAAGCGATGGCGACTACTTATCCCGTCACCCTTGAGGAATTGCAGAATATCCCCGGTGTCGGCGCAGGCAAAGCAAAGCGCTACGGAGAGGATTTCATAAAGGTAATTAAGACTCATGTGGAAGAGAACGAGATTGAACGTCCTGAGGATTTAAGGGTAAGAAGCGTCGCAAATAAGAGCAAACTTAAAATATCCATTATCCAGGGTATTGACCGTAAAATAGCCCTTGATGCTCTCGCCGAAAGCAAAGGCCTCGAATTTAACGAATTACTTGACGAAATTGAGGCGATTGTATATTCCGGCACGAAAATCAGCATCGATTATTTCCTTGACGAAATAATGGATGAAGACAGGCAGCTTGACATATTTGATTATTTCAAGGAAAGCGAGAGCGATGACCTTCAGGAGGCAATCAATGAACTTGGAAACGAGTTTTCAGAAGAAGAGATAAGGCTTATGCGCATCAAGTTCCTTTCGGAAATGGGCAATTAATCCTGTCTATCGTAACATTTATACATACACTTTTGTCGAAAACAAATCGTTGTTTCGAGCAAAAGTGTATGTTTTTATATATAAATGCTGTCATTTTATTGCCAAATCGGTCATAAGTGAGTATATTTGCAGAATTAACGCAGTTGTTGCAATTATGGAACAAAAACAGAAGAATACAGCTATACTCCTCATGCATTGCCCCGACCAGCCGGGCATTATCGCAGTGATAACCGAGTTTATCAATGTCAATGGCGGTAATATCGTGTATCTTGACCAGTATGTCGACCGTGTGAACGGCGTGTTCTACATGAGGGTGGAGTGGGAGCTTGACAATTTCATTATCCCTAAAGAAAAGATTGAGGAATATTTCAAGGTTCTGTATGCGCAACGCTACAATCTTAACTACACCCTGAAGTTTTCTGACAAGAAACAGCGCATGGCAATCTTCGTCAGCAAGATGTCGCATTGCCTGTATGATATCCTTGCGCGCTATATTTCAGGAGAATGGGAGGTGGATATACCGGTTATAATAAGTAATCACCCCGATTTGTCGGTAGTGGCAAAACAATTCGATATCCCGTTTGAAGTTATCCCCATAACAAAGGATAACAAGGCTGAGATGGAAGCAAAGGAATTTGAGATTCTTGACTCTTATGATGTCGATTTCATTGTACTTGCTCGTTACATGCAGGTGCTTTCGGAGAATTTCATAAACCGTTATCCCCATCATATCATAAATATCCATCACTCATTTCTCCCGGCATTTGTCGGTGCAAAGCCTTATCATGCGGCTTATGACCGTGGAGTCAAGCTCATCGGCGCCACAAGCCATTATGTGACCCCCGATCTTGATGCCGGACCTATAATCGAGCAGGATATCACCCGCGTAACCCATAAGGATACTGTTGCCGACCTCGTGAAGAAGGGACGTGACCTTGAGAAGATTGTATTGTCCCGTGCGGTAGAGAAGCATATCCAGCGGAAGATTCTTACTTATAATAACAAGACGATAGTGTTCAGCTGATTATAATGGGTGTAGCTGTCATAAAATATAATGCCGGAAATAATTTTTCCGTGTTGTGTGCGTTGCGCCGTCTCGGAGTGGAAGGTATTGTGACGGATAGTTTCGATGTCATCAGAAATGCCGATAAAGTTATTTTTCCGGGTGTGGGCGAAGCTTCATCTGCGATGACCTATCTGCGTGAGAGGGGATTGGATTCATTGATAAGGTCACTCAAACAGCCTGTCCTTGGTATATGTATCGGACAGCAGCTGATGTGCCGTCATTCGCAGGAGGGTGATACTGATTGTCTTGGCATATTTGATGCTGACGTTGTGCGTTTTCCTGCGATGGAGGACATGAAAATCCCTCACATGGGATGGAACACGGTCAGTGTCAGGTCATGCAACGGTGTCGTGCCCCCCTCTGCCGACAATTCCTTTGTCTATTATGTACATAGTTTCTATGTGCCGGTGTGTGATGCAACCACGGCAACTACCGATTATATTGTTCCGTTCAGTGCGTCTATGCGTAAGGATAATTTTTATTCCACGCAATTCCATCCTGAGAAGAGTGGGGATGTCGGCGAGTCTATAATAAAAAATTTTCTTGAATTATGATACAGGTTATCCCGGCGATTGATATCATTGACGGCAAATGTGTGCGCTTGACCCGAGGCGATTATGACAGTTCGAGGGTATATGGCGATAATCCTGTGGATATTGCGCGGCGTTTCAGTGATGCAGGATGTCGACAGCTACATGTTGTTGACCTTGACGGGGCGCGCTCAAGCCATATTGTGAACTATCGGACTCTTGAAAATATAGCCTCCCATACCTCTCTTGTCATTGATTTCGGAGGTGGCTTGAAGAGCGACGATGATGTCAGAATCGCATTTGATTGCGGTGCATCTATGATTACCGGAGGAAGCATAGCCGTGAAATCTCCGGAACTGTTTGAGGGATGGCTTATGCGCTATGGGTCTGACAAGGTGATTCTTGGTGCCGATGCCAAAGGCGGCAAGATTGCTACCGACGGTTGGTTTGAGAAATCCGATCATGACTTGATTGAGTTTGTGAAGGCATATTATGAAAAAGGTATAAGACAGATTATCTCAACTGACATTTCTGTTGACGGCACTCTTGAAGGTCCTTCAGTCGATATGTATCGTTCTATGATGGAAGCGCTTCCCGATGCGCGGATAATAGCGAGTGGTGGAGTCAGCTCTGTTGGCGATATTTACAGGCTTGACGAAGCGGGGATACCGGCTGTGATTGTCGGGAAAGCGATTTATGAAGGTCGTATTACACTTAAAGAACTGGAAAAAATTGCCTTATGTTAGCTAAACGCATTATTCCATGCCTTGATGTAAAGGATGGCAAGACCGTAAAAGGAGTTAATTTCGTGAATTTCCGTGATGCCGGCGATCCTGTGGCTTTGGGTAAAAAATATAGCGATGATGGCGCCGACGAACTCGTATATCTTGACATAACGGCATCTCATGAAGGAAGAAAGACTTTTATAGACCTGGTGACGAGGGTTGCGGAAAATATAAACATCCCGTTTACTGTCGGAGGTGGCATAGGGAGCGTTGCCGATGTGGAGAAACTGCTAAATGCCGGAGCCGATAAGGTATCGGTTAATTCTTCTGCATTGCGCAATCCGTCGCTTATTGATGATATTGCATCGCGTTTCGGGTCGCAGGTGTGTGTGCTTGCCATTGACGCACGTTTCACTGACGGTGATTGGCTGTGTTATGTGAATGGCGGCAGGGTCCCGGTCGGTCGTCATCTGTTTGAATGGGCTAAAGAGGGTGCCGACCGCGGTGCCGGTGAGATATTGTTTACCAGCATGGATCATGATGGTGTGAAGACAGGCTTTGCATGTGACGCGCTTGCCCGGTTGTCTGATGAATTGTCGATACCGGTGATTGCTTCAGGTGGAGCGGGGGAATGCTCTCATTTTTATGACGTTTTTACGAAAGGAAAAGCCGATGCAGCCCTTGCTGCCGGAATTTTTCATTTCAATGAAATTGGAATTGACGGTTTAAAGCATTATCTTTATGACCGGAATATAAATGTTAGATTATAAATACTATTTATTGATACATTATGGCAAACCTAAACTTTCAAAAACTTGGCGGTCTGATACCGGCTATCATCCAGGATGCGCAGACTAAAAATGTACTGATGCTCGGCTTCATGAACCGGGAGGCTTACGACAAGACCGTAGCTGAGGGAAAGGTGACTTTTTTCAGCCGTACAAAAAATCGTCTATGGACAAAGGGTGAGGAAAGTGGTAACTTTCTTAACGTGGTGTCAATCGAGGATGACTGCGACAATGACACCCTGTTGATAAAAGTTAGACCCGTAGGTCCGGTATGTCATAATGGCACTGACACTTGCTTCGGCACTGAGAACAAGCAAGGCATTGAATTTTTGAGTTACTTGCAGGATTTTATTATCCGTCGTCGTGAAGAGATGCCCGAAGATTCCTACACAACTCTCTTATTCAAAAAAGGGCTTAACCGTATGGCGCAGAAAGTCGGGGAGGAAGCTGTCGAGACTGTAATCGAGGCAACCAATGGCTCTGACAACCGCCTTATCTATGAGGCATCTGACCTTATATACCATCTTATAGTGCTGCTCACGGCAAAAGGTCATCGCATTGAGGAACTTTCCGCTGAGCTTGCCCGTCGTCATAAAGGATAATAACTTACATGAAAGTCATTGACTATAAGAACGTCGAGATTTTGCGGAAGGAGCATGTTGTCCTGAAAAATGTAAATCTTGAAGTAGAGGAAGGTGAGTTCATCTATATTATCGGGAAAGTGGGCAGCGGTAAAAGCAGCCTGCTTAAATCGATGTATGCTGAAATTCCGGTGGAGACAGGGGAGGCGCATGTGCTTGACTACGAAATCTCGACAATAAAGCGCAAGAAGATTCCTTTGTTGCGTCGAGAAATCGGCATCGTTTTTCAGGATTTTCAATTATTGACAGACCGCACGGTCTATGAGAATCTGCTCTTCGTGCTTCAGGCAACCGGATGGAAAAACAAAAGCGATATGGACGACCGCATTGAAGAGGTATTGAAGGAAGTGGGCATGATTACCAAATCCTATAAGATGCCTCATGAACTCTCGGGGGGGGAACAGCAGCGTATTGTTATTGCACGTGCCTTGTTGAACCGCCCGCGTCTCATTCTTGCCGATGAGCCTACGGGCAATCTTGATCCGGCTACCGGCGAACAGATTGTTCGCTATCTTCATGACATTGCCAAAGAAGGCACTGCAGTGATTATGGCAACCCATAATCTTAGCCTTCTCGACACCTTTCCCGGCAAGGTATTGCGTTGCGATGACAAGCGTCTTGCACCTATGGAAGGAATCGTTTGCAATTAATGACGATAATGTGACAGTTTTTTATTACTTTTGTAAGAATTTTTGAAATAATAAGTAACTCGCGAAAATTAGCTGACATATAATTATGAAGGATTTGCGAGAAATCGCCGGAAAGACGAATAAGGATATGTCAGCCCGTAGGGTTACTGAAATAGAAAACATATAAACTAATTTTTAAGAGTTACTTATATAAATCGGAATGAAGGTTTTAAAATTTGGAGGCACTTCTGTCGGCTCTGCGCAACGCATTAAGGAAGTAGCCGGGCTTGTTACCTCACGTGGTAAAAACATTGTCGTGCTTTCGGCAATGTCAGGTACGACCAATACTCTTGTTGAAATATCGGAATATCTCTACAAAAAGAATATTGATGGTGCAAAAGAGACAGTCAATCAGCTTGAGGCAAAGTACATGCGCACTATTGATGAACTTTACGATACTGACTTGGCGAAGGAAACGGCGATAAAGGAAGTGAAAGGTTGCTTTAACTATATCCGCTCTTTTACAAAAGATATTTTTACTCTTTTTGAGGAGAAGGAGATACTTGCGCAAGGCGAACTGATGTCTACCGCGATGATGACTATCTATCTTCAGGAAAAAGGCATAAACTCGGTTTTACTGCCGGCGTTGGAATTTATGCGCACCGACAAAAATTCCGAGCCTGACACACAATATATACGTCAGAAATTAAATGCGCGTCTTGAAAAGCATCAGGATGCCGACATATATATCACTCAGGGCTACATTTGCCGCAATGCCTATGGCGAGATTGATAATCTACAGCGTGGTGGCAGCGACTATACTGCATCACTTATCGGTGCCGCTATCAATGCCGAGGAGATAGAGATTTGGACCGACATCGACGGTATGCACAACAATGACCCGCGTTTTGTCGACGGTACTCAACCGGTCAAGGAACTCCACTTTGAGGAAGCTGCCGAGTTGGCATATTTCGGAGCAAAGATTCTCCATCCTACATGTATTCTTCCTGCAAAGCTTAATAATATTCCGGTCAGACTGCTTAATACCATGCAACCCGACGCTCCCGGTACTTTAATTCATAATTCGCAGGACCCCCACAAAATAAAGGCAGTCGCAGCAAAAGATAATATTACGGCGATAAAAATTAAGTCGGGTCGTATGTTGCTCGCTTATGGCTTTCTGCGCAAGGTTTTTGAAGTGTTTGAGACACATCAGACACCTATCGACATGATTGCTACCTCTGAAGTCGGAGTGTCGTTGACGATTGATAACGAGCGTAATCTCAACCACATCCTTGATGATTTGCGTAAATTTGGTACTGTCACTATCGACCGTGACATGGTGATTATCTGTGTCGTTGGCGACCTTGAATGGCAGAATCGCGGTTTTGAGGCAGAAGCGCTTGATGCTCTTAAAGAGATTCCGGTGCGTATGATTTCATACGGCGGTAGTAATTATAACATTTCTTTCCTTGTGCGTAAGGAAGATAAGGTAAAAGCACTCAACTTATTAAGCGACCGATTGTTTAAACACAAAGGTTAAATTCAAAGTATGAGTAAATTTCCGATAAAAGAATTTGAATCGCAGGCAACGCCGTTCTATTATTATGATATGGCATTGCTTCACAAGACGTTGGAGGCGGTAAAAGCTGCTGCTCCTGAAGAAAACTTCCATGTACATTACGCAATAAAAGCTAATGCCAATCCTCTTGTTATAAGCGAGATTGCAAAAGCCGGATTGGGAGTGGACTGCGTAAGTGAAGGTGAGATAAAAGCTGCTCTTAAAGCAGGATTCCCGGCTTCAAAAATAGTGTTTGCCGGAGTAGGGAAGGGTGACAGTGAGATTGATTTTGCTCTTGATAATAATATTGAGTGTTTTAACGTAGAGTCAATCCCGGAGTTACAGTTGATTCAGGAGATGGCAGCTGTGAAATGCAAGATTGCTAATATCGCACTGCGCGTAAATCCTGATATTGATGCACACACTCACCACTACATTACCACCGGATTGGAAGAAAACAAGTTTGGTATTGCTCTTGAGATGCTGCATCAGGCGGTAGATTTCTGTATAAAGAATCCTAACCTGCGCCTTATTGGTCTTCATTTCCATATCGGTTCGCAGATTACTGTAACTGAACCCTTCAAGATATTGTGCGAGCGTATCAACACGTTGGTTGCGCAATACAAGAAACTCGGTGTGGAATTCAACATGATTAATGTAGGGGGTGGTCTTGGCATAGATTATGATGATCCTGACGGACATCCAATCCCTGATTTTGAATCTTATTTTGCTGTGTTTCGTGACAATCTCCATCTTGACGGTACACAACAGGTACATTTTGAACTTGGTAGATCAATAGTAGGGCAGTGTGGCTCTCTTATTACCAAAGTGCGCTATGTCAAAGAAGGTGTTAAAAAGAAATTTGTGATTGTGGATGCCGGAATGACCGATCTCATTCGTCCCGCGCTTTATCAGGCACATCATCTGATTCAAAATATTACTTCCACAAGCAGTGTGGAAGAAGTATATGATGTAGTCGGACCGATATGTGAGTCATCCGATTGCTTCGGAGTGGAGGAAAAACTGCCTCTCACTCAGCGTGGCGACCTTCTTGCCATCAGGTCGGCGGGAGCGTATGGTGAGATTATGGCTTCGCAATATAACTGTCGTAATCTACCAGGCAGTTTGGCTCATTAGCCGGTCTGTCGCAGCCTAAATAAAAACGAGGAGGAATCGTTCCGGTTCCTCCTCGCTCTGTTTTGATGGATATAAAATCAATTAAATCTTACCGACAAGTTCGATACTTGGGGTGAGTGTTGTCGCTCCCTTTTTCCATTTTGCCGGGCATACTTGACCAGGATGCTCTGCAACAAATTTTGCCGCTTCAATTTTGCGTAAAAGCTCTTGTGCATCACGACCTATGCCATTGTCCTGGATTTCTATTATCTTTATTTTCCCTTCAGGATTTACTACAAAAGTTGCGCGGTAAGCAAGAAAATCGTCGGGATTCAATACGCCCAATGATTCGCTAAGATATCCCGTCTTATCGGCAAGCATGGGAAATTTAATCTGACGAATACTTTCCGATGCATCTGCCCATGCCTTGTGCGTAAATTGGGTGTCGGTACTAACAGAATATACCTCGACTCCAAGTTCTTTAAACTTGTCATAGTTTTCTGCCATGTCAAGCAATTCGGTAGGGCAAACAAATGTGAAATCGGCAGGATAAAAGAAAAATACGCTCCATTTCCCCTTGATGTCGTCGCTGCTCACTTCTATGAACACGCCGTTCTGGTAAGCGGGTAACTTAAAATCTACAATAGTTTTATTTACAATAGGTTCCATATATTATTTTTATGTTATGTCTAATTACAACAACTGCATCCGGGCGTTGTTAATTGCAATGCGCTTAATTATTCCTAATAATCATTGGCTCATTTTAAAATAGGTGAGATTCATTTTGCCGGAATCCTGTACCTGACGGTTTCTCCTTGATATACTATTTAACATAATATTGATTATGGGAAAATAGTGAGGCTTGTTTTGGGGAGGGATGTTTATGCTTTTTGCAACCGGGTTGCGAGCCGGATACCCGAACTTTGTACAAAATTCACTATCTTTACACCATGATGAAGGCTTGCGGCAAATATCTGACATTATTTCTAAGTGTGTTGGTCTTGTTGACTACCACGCTGCAATTTCATCATCATGATTGTCATGGTTCAATCTTTTTCCCTCTTTCTTTTGAAAAAGACATTGTGATTGATGCTGATGACGGAATTGTCACATTAGATGATTGCCCTCATCACTATAAGGAAGGCGCAAGCCATGCTCCCGACTGTAAGGGTCACAAGAAATGCTCAATGCATATTGACCAGTCCGACATTTCGCGACAATATCTGCCATTCCTGTTTTTTCCAGTTATATCAAACCTGTATAAACTTGAGCTGAAGTTATATCCCGGCACAATCATTTCCGGATATATGAATGATTCCGGATATTTTTTACGGCACCTGTCGTTAATAATCCGGGCATCTTCTATTTTTCGCGCTCCCCCTTTCATGAATTTATGATATTAGAAATCTAATCATTTGATTTACATTTAATTATATTGTCTTAATATTGTAATTTACATGAAATATATCAATACGACAATGCTGATATGTCTATTGGCATTGGTGTCATGCAATCATGACAAAACTCATGGGCACTCATCTGCTGAGGAAACCACTGAACATGAGATACATAATCCCTCTGAAGAAAGCAGTATGGATGAGATAGTATTATCCCCTGCATCCGCTGAGAAATATGGAGTAAAGACAGAGATATTAACAAAAAAGCCTTTCTCTGACGTATTAAAAGTCAGCGGAAGCATTGTTAGTGCACCTGATGATGTAACTTCCATAGTCGCAAAGTCATCAGGGGTTCTCTCATTTAATAAGGATATCGTGCCCGGTAGAAAGCTACAGGCAGGAACGGCTATCGGCACTGTTAACTCGAAAGGGCTTTCCGGCGGGGATGTCGATGAAGTCGCGTCGCTGCAGTATCAGGCGGCAAAAAAAGAATTGGATAGAATAACTCCCTTATATAAGGATGGAATTGTATCCGCCAAAGAGTATAATGCAGCCGTAGCGGCTTGTGAACAGGCTCGCGCCGCATATTCCGGTCGTAATTCCGGTAGCTCTCTCGTATCACCTGTAAACGGTGTGATTACCGAGCTATTGGTAAAACAAGGTGAATATGTGACTGTCGGACAACAGGTGGCGACTGTGTCGCGTAATTCAAGACTTATGTTACGTGCCGATGTGCCTCAGAAATATCATTCAATACTTTCCGGTATCACTTCCGCAAACTTCCGCCCTGCATATTCAGAGGAGGTGTTTTCTATCACTGAACTAAATGGATCCCGCTCATCTTCAACTGACAATGTATCGTTACAACCGGGTTATATACCGGTATATTTCGCTTTTGACAACAACGGCTCTGTAGTGCCCGGCAGCAGTGCGGAAGTATATCTTCAACGAGAGGCGGTTGACTCTATGCTTGTAATACCTGTCGGTGCCCTTACCGAGCAACAGGGCAAGCTGTTCGCCTACGTGAAACTTGACGATCATGGCTATGAAAAGCGTAATGTGACAATCGGAATGTCGAATGGCAAGAACGCCCAGCTCCTGTCGGGCATCAATGAAGGCGAGACGATTGTAACCGAAGGCGTGATATTCGTCAAACTTGCCGAGACATCCAATGTAGTTCCTGAAGGTCACTCCCATAATCATTAAACCATGCTTAACCGAATTATCAAATTCTCGTTATCCAACCGTGTCTCGGTTGTGATATTGTCGGGGTTGCTACTGCTTGCCGGTTGCGCAGTGTTGCTGAAAATGGAAGTTGACATTTTCCCTGACCTGAATGCCCCTACCGTAGTAGTAATGACAGAAGCACCGGGACTCGCTCCCGAAGAAGTAGAAAAAGTGGTCACCTACCCTGTCGAGACCACTCTCAACGGTGCTACGGACGTGCGCCGGGTAAGATCCTCCTCCGCCACCGGATTTTCAGTAGTATGGATTGAGTTTGATTGGGGAACAGACATCTACAAGGCTCGTCAGATTGTTTCTGAACGTCTCAATGAAGTGGCTGAAAAGCTACCGGCAGGTGTTGGTACTCCCGTCATAGGTCCACAATCATCCATCCTCGGAGAGATGCTTATTATCGGTCTTACCGCCGATTCCACATCAATGACTGAATTACGTACTATCGCTGATCGCACTATCAGTCCGCATCTTCTTTCAATCGGAGGTGTATCACAAGTCTCGGTGCTTGGAGGCGATGTCAAGGAATATCAGATTCAGATGAATCCTGATAAAATGAAACACTTTGACATAACCCTTGACGAGGTGCTTGCCGCCACGGAATCCATCAACGACAATGCTTCCGGAGGTATCGTGTACGACTATGGAAATGAATATATTATAAAAGGAGATGTAAATACATCCTCAGTCGAGGAAATTGGCAATTCTGTTATACGCAGCGATGAACGTGGAATAGTCCTGCTCTCTGATATCGCCGATGTCGTAATCGGAGGAAAACTGCCTCTGACCGGTGCCGCTTCCTTAAAATGCAAGCCGGCTGTGCTTTTAACCGTGACGAAACAACCGTCGACCGGTACTATCGAACTCACTGAGACTATTGAGAAAGAACTGGCAAAGATAAAGTCATCAATCCCTTCCGACATAAAAATTACAACTGATATTTTCCGTCAAAGTGATTTTATTGACAGTTCGATAAGCAATCTTCAGCAATCATTGTTTGAAGGTGCTCTATTTGTGATTGTCATCTTGTTTTTCTTCCTGATGAATGTACGCACGACACTGATATCCCTTGTCGCGCTTCCAATGTCGATTATCGTCACGGTAATAGTGTTGAATCTTCTGGGACTGAGCATCAACACAATGAGTCTCGGCGGTATCGCCATCGCCATAGGCTCGCTGGTCGATGATGCCATTGTCGATGTAGAGAATGTCTACAAACGGTTACGGGAAAATTCACGTCTCCCCGAAGATGAACGCCGCTCCACCATATCAGTCGTTTTTGAGGCATCGAAAGAAGTGCGTATGCCCATATTCAATTCCTCGCTGATAATCATAGCCAGTTTCCTTCCGCTCTTTTTCCTTCGTGGTCTTGAAGGCAGGATGTTGATACCTCTGGGCATATCTTTTATTGTTGCTCTTGTGGCATCGACCGTGGTGGCGTTGACCCTTACCCCTGTACTCTGCAGCTATCTGTTGAAAAGTAATGATGTCGATAAACTTGGTAAGGAATCGTGGGTTGCAAGAAATTTAAAATCGTTGTACCGTCGCGGACTCGATTTTACCTTCCTTCATAAAAAATCACTTCTTGCAAGTGTGTCAGCATTATTTGTAATCGCCATTTCACTATTTTTCACCTTAGGACGCAGTTTCCTCCCGGCATTCAATGAAGGTTCCTTTACAATCAATGTAAGTGCGCTTCCGGGTATTTCACTCGAAGAAAGCGACCACATCGGCAGAATCGCTGAAGAGGCGATATTATCGGTGCCGGAAGTGCAGACCGTAGCGAGAAAGACAGGTCGTGCAGAACTGGATGAACATTCTTTGGGTGTAAACGTGTCGGAAATAGAGGCTCCTTACCGGCTTTCCGACCGTTCTCGGGAGGAAGTCGTTCGTGAATTACGTGCCAAATTGTCGGAAATACCCGGTGTTAATATCGAAATCGGTCAGCCCATATCTCATCGTATCGATGCCATGCTTTCCGGTACTGAGGCACAGATTGCAATAAAGATTTTCGGTGACGATCTCCAGTCGCTGTATGCGGTCGGTTCGCAGATAAAGAAACATATATCTGATATTCCCGGTATAGTTGATGTCAATATCGAGCAGCAGGTAGGTCGTCCACAGCTTGACATACGCCCGCGCCGCGAGATGCTCGCCCGCTACGGCATCCCTGTTAACAAGTTCGTTGAGTTTATTAATGTGACGTTGGGGGGCAAAACCGTTTCGCAGGTTTATGAAGGCGGACTCCCTTATGATGTCACCCTGAGGGTCGATAATGACCACAGAGAGACATTGACTGCTATCTCGGAACTTATGATTGACAGCAATGTCGGTAAAATTCCGCTTGACAATGTGGCTGAAATCGTGTCAACCACCGGTCCCAATACGATTAATCGCGAAAATGTAAGCCGTCGTATCGTGGTCTCTGCAAATGTCGATGACCGCGATTTGAGAAGTGCGGTCAATGATATCCAACGTGCTGTCGAAGAAAATGTGAAGTTCCCCGAAGGATATTACATCAATTACTCGGGACAGTTTGAAAGTGAAGCGGAGGCATCGCGTACTCTCGCTCTCACCTCTCTTGGTGCATTGATTATCATAATAATGCTTCTTTACTCTGAATTTCACGACATGAAGCAGACCTTGATAATACTTGTCAACATGCCCCTTGCCATGATTGGCGGTATTGTGATATTGCGACTTACTTCCGGAGAGATGAATATACCGGCTATAATAGGTTTCATATCTTTGCTTGGAATTACGACCCGTAACGGAATGTTGCTCATTTCACGATACAATCACCTTGCACAGGAGCATGTAGGACTTGCAGAGCGTATCCGCATCGGTTCAGTTGACAGGCTCCTACCGATTATGATGACGGCACTCACTTCCGCTCTTGCTCTTATCCCTCTTGCACTCCGTGGCAACGAGCCTGGAAATGAGATACAATCGCCTATGGCCATAGTTATTTTAGGTGGTCTTATAACTTCTACACTTTTAAACATATTTGTTACCCCCGTGTTATATTATTTAACAAACAAGAAAAAAAGTGTAACTTTGTAAGTTGAACTCATAACAGAAATAACTCATGCTGAAATCAGGTACAAGCCTTCTGTTTGTCACGTTAAGTGCATTCAATGTTGGCATCAATGCACAAAATTTCGACACGTTGCTTAATAAAGTGGTGAGCAATAATACCGAACTGATGTCATCGGTTGCAGCCGCCCATAGTGAATTACTTACTCTAAAGAGTGAAAACAATCTTCCCGACCCTGAGGTCGAGTTGGAGTATCAATGGGGACGTCACGAAGTTGGTGACAAGTTCGATGTCAATGTGACACAAGGTTTTGACTGGCCGGGAGCATACGCTGCGCGGGGAAAAGCTAATAAATTTGCATCGGAGGCAATGGCTTATCTAAACAAAAGCAACTATCTCGACAAACGCCTGGAAATAAAGCAGACTCTTATTGATATCGTCAATGTCAAGAAAAATATGAATGTGGTAAGAAGCCGTCTCTCGCTGATGGACAACATGATCGAGAAATACACTACGGGTGTACACAATGGCGAACTCACCATCCTTGACTTGCGCAAACTCAAAATCGAGAAAATACGGCTCGACGAGTCGATGACTTCTCTTGAATCAGAGTTTGCCTTACTCAAATCAACGCTTGAAGCGCAGAATGGCGGTAATGATTGCGATGAAATTATTGCGGCAATCGACAATTATCCCGACGATGCCATACTCCCGGCTGAGGAATATGAAAAAATCATCGAGGAAAATGACCCTGCCGTAAAGTATAGTTCGCTCATGATGCAGTCACAGACACAGAGAGTGAAGGCAGAGCGTCTCATGCGTTTGCCGGGGTTCACTCTCGGCTATCACCACAGCTGGGAAGATGGCGATGTATTTAACGGCTTGATTGTAGGAGTGACATTACCGGTATTCTCTACCCACAATAAAGTGCGCGCGGCAAAAGCTTTGCGCCGTTCACTGGAGTATGACGAAATGACCGTAGCCATCCAACGTCGTGCCACCGTGAAATCAGACCGCGAAAAAGCCCTTGCGCTCTATCGCCAGATGACGGCTTACGAGTCAGCATTAAAGAATGACAATTCGGTCGAATTGCTGAAAAAGGCACTTGAAGGCGGACAGATATCACTGCTTGACTATCTCGGGGAGATGGACTATTACATGCAGGCTGAGCGTGATTATCTTGACGTACAATACCGTTACCATCAGACACTCGCCAATCTTAACAAATACAAAGCATTGGATTAGCAAGTGTTATAAACATTTAAAGCGTTGAAACGCCCTAAACTTTTACCGGTTTAGGGCGTTTTAGTTTCAAAACATACAAAAAACATACTTTACAATATGGAAATCAACGTATACTCTCAGCCCAAATTACCCTATGCACCTGATGCCCTGGCTCCTGCAATAAGTGCAGAAACAATAAGCTATCACTGGGGTAAACACGAAAAAGCTTATATAGATAATCTGAATAAGCTTATCCGAGACACTGAATGGGAAGATACCCCTCTTGAAGAGATTATCCGTCAAGCTAACGGTCCGCTATTTAATAACGCATCGCAGGCATGGAACCATATTTTCTACTTCTTCTCCTTCAGTCCTGACGGAGGAGGCGAACCTCACGGTGATCTTGCTGACGCTATCAAGGAAGAGTTTGGCTCTTTTGATGAGTTCAAGAGGCTTTTTGTAGAAGCAGGCGTAGGTTTGTTCGGTTCAGGATGGGTTTGGCTTTCCCAGGACAAAGACGGAAAACTTTTTATCACCCAGGGACCAAACGCTGCAAACCCATTGACACAGGGATTGACACCGATATTGACATTCGATGTCTGGGAACACGCATATTATCTTGATTACCAGAATCGTCGTGCCGAAGCGCTTGACAAACTCTGGGACATCATAGACTGGGATGTCGTGGGAAGCAGGTATTCCAAAAAGATGTAATCGTACTTTTTCTCATAAAAACATACTAACGCAAGAAACAGACTATAGCACTTTTAAGCATAATGTGATGAATGAAGGTCGGAGGACTCGTGAGAGCCCTCCGATTTTTTTTATTGGCGTACATGACCTGTAAAACAATCCTTTGTCTTATGTGTTTTTACTATAAAAATTCAGCTATTTATGGATAATACCGTAACTCCATCATCCACGCCTAAGTCATTGACAAGACCGAAGCATTCAAATGTAAAAAGAAACATATTGCGTACATTGCATATCCTTGTGCTCATGTGCTCCATAGGTCTCATTGTGCTTATATCATACGATTGTTTCAGAAACATCTCGTTTCTCGCTAATGAGACATACATGAATATTCAGTTCTGGATATGTCTCTTTTTCATCTTCGATGTCATAGTAGAATTTTTCTTCGCCCCTAAAAAGTGGAAATATATCTGTTCTCACCTATTTTTCCTGATAGTCAGTATTCCGTATCTTAACATAATTTCATATTACGGTATTAATCTTTCACCGGAGATGCAATATCTGGTAAGGTTCATACCGATGATTCGCGCCGCCTATGTACTGACCATAGTACTTGGCGTATTAGCGACCGACAAAATCTCAAGTCTTTTCACTGCATATGTAGGCTTGCTCGTCGCCACGGTATATTTCGCCAGCCTTATGTTTTTCATCGAGGAGCACTACATCAATCCGGGTGTCACTACCTATTGGTCGGCACTATGGTGGTCATTTATGGATGTTACTACTGTAGGATGTAATATAAATGCGATTACACCTACCGGAAAGGTGCTTGCCGTGATTCTGGCTGCCGAGGGACTCATACTGTTCCCGATTTTTACGGTATATATCACCAATGCGTTGACCCGCAAGTCGGCGGAAAACACCCAATCGCCAAAAACATCCACGGCAAAAGCTGCATGAATTGGTTAAATGCGTTAACATCAGATTATTTCCGAATTTCACTTTTTTGGACTATCTTTGTAGGTCAAAGCGACCTGTAATGAAAAAGATATTCACTTCTACCGCACTACTCGCATTTAGTATAAATGCCTTTTCTCAAATGAATTTTTCCGGCAATCTCCTTCCGGTAATTACAGAGCCGGCTGCAGTGTCAACCGGTCTTGATGCCATATATGTGGTCAACGACATGAACGGTGTAAGCGCAAGCTACCGGTCAGCTGCAGGCAACCGTGTAAAATGGTATCGTTTCAGCAATCTCGGAGGCGGTTATGCCGAGGAGATCACTGAGGTCAGTCAGAGCGGAGATATCTCCACATTGCAGTCGCTGCAGGGCGACATGGGCTATATCATTGAAGACGGAAACGACCGACATTTTTATTGGGTGGTCGATTATAGCGCCCATCGTCTGCGCCTTGGCAGTCTCGCCATAAGTCCGGAAAGTGATTGTGCGACAGTTATCCTCGCTTTTGACGGAAGTGCTGATGCAATACGCTATTACACGATTAACGGTCAGATGCAGGAGTTGAGCCGTGGATTGAAGCTGGGTTACAGCACACTGAGATATGACGAGGATTCCGACATCTATGTATTCGCCGACCTCACTGATGAACTTGCCCATGCTTCTTCGCAGATAAGGGTGACTGCCCCGTTATGCAACACGGACTTTATGCTTTCTGGCGACAGGTTTATGGAGACGTGGGGTACTCCCGAATCCATCACATCCTCCTATTATGAGGCAAAGGCAGTCGAAGCCCACACTACCGCCCAACAAGTTGAGCGTGATAATGACAATGAACAGAAAGGCGAAGTAAACGGACTCGGAGGCTCCGCTCCCGCAGAAATTGACTTTCATGCTGTCACTACCGATGCCGCAATCTTCAAGGAATGGCAGATTGCCGGTGATCCGGAATTTGACTTTATCGATTATCGTAGCAATGAGCAGGACATGAACTATGTGTTCAATAAAGAAGGCATGTTTTATGTAAGGTTCATGGCAAGCAACGCTGCGGGTGACTGCGACTACTATTCTCCCGTCTACGAAGTATCTATCGGTGATTCCGATATAAAATGCCCGAATGCCTTTTCTCCCGGTTCGAGTGAAGGAGTCAATGATATCTGGAAGGTAAGTTACAAGTCAATTATCAATTTTGAATGTCACATATTCAACCGTTGGGGTGTACAGGTATCTCATTTTACCGATCCGTCACAAGGATGGGACGGGAAATATAAAGGCAAGCTTGTGCCTGCCGGAGTTTATTATTACGTGATTAAAGCGACCGGCGCAGATGGTAAAGAATATAATCTGCGGGGTGACATCAATATTATAAATTACAAACAGAATTTATCGGGCACAGGCAATGTTACCGAATAATAATTAAATTTAGAAATTATGGTATATATCAGAAATATAGCAAAAATCTGTGTGGTCGCCATTGCCGGCGTCACTTTTATATGGATGTCTGCCGACATGACGGCACAGCAGCGTTCAAGCACGGTGTTTTCATCGATTGAGAACCCTGTGATTCCCAAATCAATGACTTTCGCGGGAAAAACGATTGATTTCGACCGCGTCGACATGTTTGAGCGTCTTGACCGGGAACTTACCTCAATGGCATATACCCATGGCAATACCCTGTTGGTACTTAAACGCGCCAACAAGTATTTCCCCGAACTACTCCCGATTCTGAAAAAAAACGGTGTGCCCGAAGACATGATATACCTTGCATGTATAGAAAGCACCTTGAATCCGAGAGCATATTCCGGAGCGAAAGCAGCCGGCTTGTGGCAGTTCATACCTTCCACCGCAAAGCAATATGGACTTGAGGTGAATGAATATGTCGATGAACGCTACAATACTGTAAAAGCCACAGAAGCCGCATGTCGCTATCTGAAGACGGCGTATGGGAAATATGGAAATTGGGAATCTGTTGCAGCTTCCTATAACGGCGGCATGGGTAGAATCTCAAAAGAAATCGAAGCACAAGGCGAGCCTTCGGCATACAATCTGTATCTTGTCGATGAGACCGCACGTTATATCTACCGGCTGCTTGCAATGAAACTCATCATGGAAACCCCGGCAAAATATGGTTATCACCTGAAGTCCGACCAACTTTATCAGCCGGTCAGGACTCGTGAGGTAACAGTTGATTATCCCGTAGAAGACTGGGCGCAATGGGCAAAAAAACAAGGCGTCAGCTACATGCAACTCCGTGATTTCAACCCTTGGATAAGGGCGAAATCATTGCCTAACAAGACTGCGAAGGCTTACACCGTGTTGCTCCCCGAAAAAAGCGATTTGAACCGTTCAACCCAACAAAGGAAGACGTATCGTGACGCGTGGGTGGTCGATTAACACTGATGAATATTGATAAATATGGATGAGAATCAGGAAAAACTCTCCGTAATAGGCGCGAGAGTCCATAACCTAAAGAATATTGATGTAACAATCCCTCATAATAAACTAACCGTGATTACGGGGCTTAGTGGAAGCGGCAAATCGTCGCTCGCTTTTGACACGATATTTGCCGAGGGACAGCGCAGGTACATCGAGACATTTTCAGCATACGCAAGAAATATGCTCGGCACACTTGAACGTCCTGACGTGGATAATATCACGGGGCTTAGCCCTGTGATAGCAATCGAGCAGAAGACTATCAACCGCAATCCCCGAAGCACAATCGGCACCACAACTGAAATTTACGATTATCTGCGCCTTCTCTATGCCCGCATAGGTGAAGCGGTAAGCTATATCTCGGGCGAAAAGATGGTGAAATATACCGAGGAAAAAATTGTGTCGATGATTCTTGACAAGTACGACGGACACAAGATTTACCTTCTCGCTCCTCTGGTAAAAAACAGGAAGGGTCATTACAAGGAACTGTTTGAACAGCTCCGTAAGAAAGGATATCTTACTGTCAGAGTTGATGGAGAACTGCGTGAAATCACTTTTGGCATGAAGCTTGACAGATATAAGAATCACTCCGTAGAGTTGGTCGTAGACAAGCTGAAAGTAAATGCCAAAGATGCCACACGTCTTGGCGACTCAGTGAACAAGGCACTTCAGCAAGGAGGAAAGCAGATGATGGTCTACGACCTGGAAAACGAGTCGGTAGGCCACTACAGTCAGATGCTAATGGATCCCGTGAGCGGCATATCCTACCGTGAACCGGCTCCTCACAACTTCTCGTTCAACTCTCCGCAAGGCGCGTGTGACACCTGCAAGGGTCTCGGTTATGTCAATATCGTAGACCGCGCCAAGCTGATGCCTAATCCGTCCCTTTCGATTCACGCAGGCGGCATCGTGGCACTTGGACCGTATAAAAATTCCATGATTTCCTGGCAGATTTCCGCAATATGCGAAAAATACGGCTATACGCTTAAAACGCCCATAAAGGATTTGAGCGAGGAGGCAATAAACGACATATTGAATGGGACGAATGAACGGTTGCAGCTCAAGACCGAGCTGCAAAGCACATTCTCATATTTCCAGACCTATGAAGGTCTTGTAAAATACCTTGAATTGCAACAGTCGGAGGATGCATCGGCAAAGGCACAGAAATGGAGCGGACAGTTTTACTCTCGTGTCGAATGTCCCGAATGTCATGGGCAAAGATTAAATCGCGAGGCACTTCATTTCTTTATCGACGGTAAGAATATAGCCGATCTTGCCGCAATGGATATTTCCGCGCTTCACGAATGGATAAATAACGTGGAGAACCGCCTGTCGCCCCAGCAACAGCTCATAGGAAAAGAGATATTAAAGGAGATACGTACACGCCTGAAATTTCTGGTGGATGTAGGGTTGGAGTATCTGTCGCTTAACCGAAACTCGGCTACGCTTTCCGGCGGCGAGAGCCAGCGCATAAGACTTGCCACCCAGCTTGGCTCGGAACTTGTCAATGTAATGTACATTCTTGACGAACCGAGTATCGGACTCCATCAGCGCGACAACAAGCGTCTGATTGATTCCTTAAAGCGCCTTCGTGATGCCTATAATTCCATAATTGTTGTCGAGCACGACAAGGAGATTATGCTTGAGTCCGATTATATCATAGATATAGGTCCCAAGGCTGGTCGTAAAGGCGGCAATGTTGTTTTTGCCGGTACTCCGAAAGAGATGCTTGCCACCCATACACTTACCGCCGATTACCTCAATGGCGAAAAGACAATAGCAATTCCCGAAAAGGTCAGGGAAGGGAACGGAAAATATCTTACGCTTAAAGGATGTACGGGACACAACCTGAAGGATGTCACGCTGAAGCTGCCGTTGGGTAAGTTTGTTTGTGTCGCAGGGGTGTCCGGGAGCGGTAAATCGAGTCTTATTAACGGTACTTTGCAGCCTATATTGAGCCGCCACTTTTATCGTTCATCGCAGGAACCGCTTCCATACAAAGAGATTGACGGTATAGATAATATCGACAAGATTGTAACGGTTGACCAGTCGCCTCTCGGCCGCTCTCCACGTTCCAATCCGGCAACTTATACAGGCGTTTTTTCCGATATCCGCAATCTGTTTGTCAATCTGCCGGAGGCAAAGGTAAGGGGTTATAAGCCGGGACGATTCTCGTTTAATGTGGCTGGAGGAAGATGTGAGGCATGTAGCGGCAACGGCTACAAGGTTATCGAAATGAATTTTCTTCCCGATGTACTCGTGCCATGTGAAGTGTGCGGAGGAAAACGCTACAACCGCGAGACACTTGAGGTGAGGTACAAAGGCAAATCCATTGCAGATGTTCTCGATATGACCATAAACCAGGCGGTAGAATTTTTTGCAGGTATTCCTGCAATCCTGAAAAAGATTCAGGTATTGCAGGATATAGGACTCGGCTATATAAAGCTTGGACAACCGTCAAGCACATTGTCGGGGGGAGAGAACCAGCGTGTAAAACTTGCCACCGAACTGGCAAAACGCGACACCGGCAAGACTCTCTTTGTCCTTGACGAACCTACTACAGGATTACATTTTGAGGATATCAACGTGCTTTTAGGCGTTCTGAACAGACTTGTGGATAAAGGGAACACTGTGCTTGTAATTGAACACAATCTTGATGTTTTGAAATGCGCCGACTATATTATCGACATGGGACCTGAAGGTGGTAAAAATGGAGGTATGATTGTAGCGCAGGGCCCTCCAAGACAAATTTCCTCCGGTGATTCGCCTACAGCAAAATATCTCGCGTATGAAATGTCATGTATAGATTGCCGAAAATAGGGCAAAGAAAATATGCTATAAAACATGTTTTAAAATTTGCATATTTGGACAAAATGCTGAGATGAGTTAAAATTTTGTTAATTATCGGATTATAAGATGATTACGGTGTTAATTTCTGATAACATCGTAATCATTTTCATTTTCGGACATGTTCTAGTAATAGAACGGTAAAATTTTAAATTGTATCAGAGGATGCAAAATTTAATTCACAATATTAAATTATTGTGGCAAATTAAAATATGCACATTAATAAAATGGAACTATAGCTGAGTTTACAAATGTCACAGATGATTCAAAAGTAAACTATCACTCTTCCGAATTTTACTGTTAACGCATGATAATTTAATTCCCTGTTCCGTTTACGAATTTAAATTTAGGTCATTAACAATGATAAGTAACCGCTGCATTTGATTAATATCCATGCAGATTAGTTAAAATATCTATAGCGTAGCTTTATAGTTGCGTTGTTTTTATGCCCGTATATTGCCATTAAACGCCCATGCGCTGCGTAATAGCATGATTAGCAGTAGATATTCTAATTTGAATGAAGTTTTACTTGAATAGATAGTCGATATTTGTGTATGCAAATTCAAATGCAAATCACGTGAGTTTATAATTTGAAATTGCAGATTCCGAAACAAAAATTTTGAATTTACAATTTAATTAATTACATTTGCACATTGTTAATTGCGAAATTGAAACAGTTATGGACATAGCCTCCCGACTTAAGAAATTCATGGATACCTCAAGAATCCAGTATTCTCAGTTTGCAGACAAGTGTGGAATACCGCGCCCGTCGCTCTCTCAGCTTCTTAATGGCAGGAATAAAAAGGTAAGCAACGAGGTAATTGAAAAGATTCACCGTGCCTATCCCTCTCTTTCAGTCGCGTGGCTGATGTTTGGCGAAGGAGATATGGGTTATGACATAAATACGCAAATCTCAGAGCCTCAAAACAGCCCTGATAATGACGATTCGCTATCGTTACTGCCGGATAATGAGCTATTTGGCGGTTCAGAAAGCATATTTGCAAATGAACACCCAAAAGAGTCAGATAATTTTGTAGCTGAAAAAATCACCCCCACTACTGTTCCGGCACCTCGGGAAACATCAAATTTCGATGGCTCCCGCGCCGAGTCGATGTCATTCAATATGAACAAGTCAAGGAAGGTTGTTTCGATTATGGTATTTTACTCCGATAATAGTTTTGATACATTCGTTCCTAAAAGCGAATGATGACGCTGCTCGCATATTTTCCGTTGTGTTAAATATACCTATATAATATAAATTTCGTATTTTTGTGGAAAATATTGCAAAATGAAGAAGTACATACTGGATTTTCATGTCGTCGAAAACCGACATCTACATGAGCTATACTCCCTGTTGATACTTGAACCGGCAAAAGGCATATTGCCGGAAATCAGACCGGGACAATTTGTTCAGGTGTTAATAGATAATTCCAAGACTACATTTTTGCGTCGGCCTATCTCAATCAATTTTGTTGACCGCGTAAACAATCACCTGTGGCTTCTGGTAAGGAAAGCCGGCGATGGCACACGGGCGTTATGCGAGAAAAAGGCTGGAGATAATGTCAATCTTATAATGCCTCTTGGAAATGCATTCTCTGTCCCGCCTCAGAATGCAAGCGTACTGCTTGTCGGTGGAGGAGTCGGGGTTGCACCGATGTTATTCTGGGGGGCGGAGCTTAAACGCCATGGCATACGCCCTGAATTTTTGCTTGGAGCCAGGTCAGCGCAAGATGTACTCCAGCTTGACGAGTTTACCGGTGTGGGAAAGGTGTACGTCTCGACAGAAGACGGATCGCTCGGAGAGACAGGTCTTATAACAACCAATAGCGTGTTGTCGCGTCATCACGACTATATATACTGTTGCGGTCCGGCACCTATGATGAAAGCGGTCGCAAAGAAGGCGCGTGAGATTGGAGCTATATGTGAAGTCTCTCTTGAAAACATGATGGCATGTGGCGTAGGTGCATGTCTGTGTTGTGTTGAGAATACCGTGAAAGGAAATGTATGCGTGTGCACCGAGGGACCGGTGTTCAATATAAATGAATTGACATGGCAAGATTAGAAGTTAAAATAGGCAATCTCACATTGAAAAATCCGGTGCTTACTGCATCGGGTACGTTTGGTTACGGAGAGGAATTTTCCGATTTTATTGACCTCAGCCGCCTTGGAGGATTCATTGTCAAAGGCACTACCCTCAATCACCGTGAAGGGAACCCCTACCCGCGTATGGTCGAGACTCCGGCAGGCATGTTGAACGCGGTCGGGCTCCAGAACAAGGGTGTGGATTATTTCATAGAGAAAATATATCCGTCAATCAAGGATATTGATTCAAATGTTATAGTCAATGTTTCGGGTGCCACTATCAGTGATTATGTCGCAGTATGTGAGAAGCTAAATTCCCTTGACAAGATAAATGCCATAGAGGTCAATATTTCATGTCCCAATGTAAAGCAAGGGGGCATGGCATTCGGCACTACCTGCGATGGTGCGGCGGAGGTCACCAAAGCGGTGAGAAAGGCATTCTCAAAGACAGTGATTGTGAAACTGTCGCCTAACGTGACCGATATCGTCTCTATAGCCAAGGCAGTGGAAGCCGAGGGCGCCGATTCCGTATCGCTGATAAACACGTTGCTCGGTATGGCTGTGGATGTCGAGCGTCGCCGTCCTTATCTGTCGACCATAACCGGAGGTCTGTCAGGTCCGGCAGTACGCCCCGTCGCCGTCAGAATGGTATGGCAGGTTGCTCATGCCGTCAAGGTTCCTGTGATAGGTCTTGGTGGAATCATGAATGGCAGAGATGCTCTTGAATTCATGCTTGCGGGTGCCACGGCAGTGGAAGTGGGTACGGCAAACTTCATCGACCCCGCCGTCACGGTCAAAATAATAGATTACATGGAGGATTACTGTAGCCGCCACGGCATAGATGACATCAGCGAGATAATAGGGGTCATTTGACGTATCGTTTCATAAGAGCGTCATACTCTTTAGTCTTTTTGAAATCACTTATCCAGAGATTAAGACTGTCGCCAAGCGACGGTCTTTTTTCGCTTATAATCCATGATTGAAATTGAGTGAACGAAATATTGGTGCTTATGTCAACGCCAGGATAATCCTTGACAAGATCACGCGCCACTCGTTCGCTTATCACGGCATTGTTTATTTCTCCGGTAGCGACCATGAGGAATAGCTGTTCTGCCCCATATTCGGGCTCAAATCTCATATAGATTGTGTCGCCTATTTCCCGTCCGAGATTTGTTATACGGCTTTCAACCGACGAGCCCTCTACTATCCATACCGTGTCGCCGGCAAGATCGAGCTGCGACTTGACATGCGGCACTCCTGATGTGGAATCTCGTCTCTGCACCAGCACCTGCTTATCGAGAAGTACCGGTTCGAGCAAAGTATAACGCTCTTTGAAATCGGCTGTCGCCGGAAGGTCGGCGGCGAGAAGGTCGTAGGTGTTGTTGTCAATATACTCCAGTGATTGCGAAAGGCTCACTATCGGATGAAATTTCAGCGTCATATCATGACGCTTTGCGATTGTGCGCAGCAGGTCATAGTTGAACCCGCCAAGGGTGTCATTATATCTATAAAATGACATGGGGGAATATTCGATTGCCACATCAATAGTGTCGCCCCCCGATGCAACCGGTCGCCATGGCATATCGGAACTGTTGCATCGGCGCAGTGAGTACATTGCCCCTATAGCGAGTCCGAGACCCGCAAGGAGTACTATTGCGTTGTTTTTCTTCTTTATCGGCTTATATGTCATGGCGTCTTGTTAATTTGCAAAGTCTATAGATACTCCCATCTGAAAGCGTCGGGGATTTAGCGGGTAATGTGGCATCGAGAAATAATTGTTTCCGGTCAACCCCTGGTTGACATGACTGAACATTATATAGAAGCGAGCCTTGCTCAGCTTCATGTTCACGTAAGCGTTCATAAAAGGATAATTGCCGCAGTCAATCTCTCTCTGATTGTAGAAGCTCATAGTCGCAGGCTGATAGTCCACAGCTTTATATTTTGTATAATAGTCGCAGTCAACTCCAAATTGGACATCAAGCACCTTCGCTACCATAAAACGAAGATAAAGATTGGAGTAAACCGATAATCTGGGCAACGGAATCACGGCGGCATCAGATGTCTCCTGATACGTGATGCGGTTATCCCAATGCAAAGGCCCGAACTTGAAATTCTGGTTCAACGAAGCGCTGAATACTTGAACGCTCCCGCTATTTTGCACGGGCATACATGCCGAATTGAAATATATCAGATTCTGCACATTTTCAACCCCTACATTGACAAATGTACGTGTATGCGGGATATTGAGCTTCCCGCCGAAACGCAGTCTGCGGATTTTGCCGAAATTGTTTTCCCAGATGAAATGATTCGATACATAATGGTTGAGCAGATAAGGAGCCTCTGTATTATGGAATTCGCCATAACCGGTTATGGTGACGGAATCGCCGAAGAGCCTGAATCGCGTGGATACATTTCCATCGATATCGATATCACCTATCGAACTTCCGAGAAGACCGAATCGTGCCGTTGCCTCGTAAGTAAGAATTGAGCCGCGTTGTTTGGTCAGCTGACCGCCTACCCACAGCAGATTTTGTGTACCCTTTACCGCCGCGCTTGAAACAGGATATGGAGTCAATCCTTCCGGGCGCTTGTCATCATCGGGGATGGTGTCGTGGTACTGGTTATATTTTCTTATCTCATGAGTCACAAACGCGGTAAGCCCGAATTTGGCAAATTTGTTGAACTCTTCAAGAAGCGAGACACCTACTGTATTTGTCAGAGACCAGTATTTAGTCTCGTCGCCGCTTCCATCAAGATTGAAATAGGTATTTTCCCAAAAACTGTTGTCAGCGGAACCGGTGTCGGTGAACTTGCGTCGCCCTGTCTTGTAGTTCAATGTCCAGCTGAAACTGGATACCGGGACAAACTCTTCCACGGTCGTTGAATCATCGACCTCCACATCTTTCCAGAATCCCACTTTATAGGCGTTGTTCATATACAGCTCGCCACCCACAACGCGGTTAAACGCCCCGGTAAGTCGCGTTGGTATCGATTTTGCCTGGATGGAGGTCTGACCGCCCTGAAGCTGTGCAGGGTCGGTGATATATAAATCATCGGTTATACCACCGTTTTCTTTTCCAAGAGTGTTCCAGTGGTTGTAAAATGCCTGCATCTCATACCGGTCGCCTATATAAGATCCGGAAAAGCCCCAGGTGAGGCCTTTCACCGCCTGAAAATCGTAGCATCCTTTTGAATACAGATAGTCAAACATTGCCCCTATCTGTGCCTTCTTGTTGATATTGCCGGAGAAAGTGGCTGAAAGCCTGTCCTGAGAGTTGTCTCTTGTTCCGGCTGTATTATAAGAAAGGAATGTCAGCGGTATGCGGGAATTGAAAAACTCGTGAGTACTCAGCGAAGGAAGCCAGGCGGCTACAGCATCTTTGAACATAAATTCGCTTGTCGGCTGCCGGTCGAAATAAATAAGAGTCTCTCCGGGTCCGCCAAGATTACCTGTGATGGCGTATGCGGGACCGAGCGACACCGGCACTGAGCGCTGACCATAATTGAGCAGCGATGTGTCGACGGGAGCAGGTTCTCGAAGCCCTAACGGCGGGATGATTTTCCACGCATAAATCTCTTGTTTTATGTCTGATTCCTTCACCTCATTGTTTTTATCCGAAGATGAAGAAGATGATGATGACGGTCGCTGCGCAACCATCGGTATGGTAAGCAATGCCGACAGGCATATAGTTATGACAGTCTTATTCATAATAGCCGCAAAGATACTAAAAATATAAGAGTTGACAGTTATTATGGTGTAATTTGGATAAGAAAGTGTGCTCATGGCAATTTCTGCGTTATATCTTGTGAAATTTGACGGCAGATTGTTTGCTTTGCTACGATAAAATCATTAACTTTGCACCGCTTTTTAGCATCCCCGTGTGATGGGAAATTAAGGAGCATTATTTAATCACTTAATTTTGAGTAACACAACAAATTAATTAACAATGAAGACTTATCAACTGACAGCCGAACCGCGCACCGGACTCGGCAAGAAGGCAGCCAAGGCGCTCCGTGACGAAAACAAGATTCCCGTAGTGCTTAACGGCAGTGACATCGTAACCCTCCCCTACACCGCAGCTCTCAAGCCCGGTGAAAAGCTCGTTGAAATCGGCAATGGCAAGGGTCTTATCACAACCGACCTTACAGTAAAGGCTGAGGATGTGCGCAAACTCATCTATACTCCCGACATCTTCGCAATCGAGCTTACCGTTAACGGTGAAAAGCGTAACGCAGTGCTTCGCGAAGTACAGTTCCACCCGGTAAAAGACACCATCCTCCACATCGACCTTCTTGAAGTAAACGACAAGAAGCCTGTAGTGGTTGAAGTGCCTGTTAAACTTGAAGGTCACGCCGAAGGTGTTAAAGCCGGTGGTAAGCTGACTCTCTCAATGAAGAAGATTAAGGTTAAGGCTCCTTACAATGTGATTCCCGAGCGCGTTGTCATCAACATCGACAACCTCGGTCTTGGCAAGACTCTCCAGATTGGCGACCTCCACTTCGACGGTCTTGAGCTGATGAACGCAAAGAACGCTGTAGTCTGCGCAGTTCAGCTCACCCGTGCCGCTCGTGGTGCTGCTGCTAAGGCATAATCGCAGTGACATGAAATACTTGATTGTAGGATTGGGCAACATCGGCGATGAATACCGTGGAACCCGCCACAATATAGGTTTTAGGATATTGGATGCTTTTGCCGAAGCATCCAATATTTCTTTTACCACCGAGCGTTACGGTGATGTGGCACACATGAGACTGAAAAATAAACAGCTCACTCTCTTAAAGCCGTCGACTTACATGAATCTAAGCGGAAACGCAGTGCGCTACTGGAAAGAAAAAGAAGGCATCGACGTAGACCACATACTTATTCTTGTGGATGACATCGCTCTCCCCTTCGGGGCTATCCGCATAAAGTCGGGCGGCAGTGATGCCGGTCATAACGGGCTCAAGAATATAGCGCAGATGCTCGGCACACAGGCTTATCCGCGTCTGCGTTTCGGTGTCGGAAATGATTTTCCGCGAGGGTGCCAGATCGATTATGTGCTCGGTCAGTTTACGCTTGACCAGCGGCAGCAGCTTCCTGCTCGAATTGATGTGGCTTGCGAGGCGATAAAGGCATTCTGCCTGTCAGGTATAGGCTTTGCCATGTGTAATTTTAATAATAAATAAGCCGATGGCAAAGACAGAAGAACGCATTGATAAATGGATGTGGGCTACACGTATTTTCAAGACGCGTACAATATCGACCGAAGCATGCAAGAAAGGTCGTGTGATGGTTAATGATGTCGAGGTCAAGCCTTCCCGCATGATAAAAGTCGACGACATCGTGAAGGTGCGTAAGCCGCCTGTCACTTACTCTTTTCGTGTGAAGGCGCTGACTGAAAATCGTCTTGGCGCAAAGCTTGTGCCCGATTATCTTGAAAATATCACACCTAAGTCGGAACTCGACTTGCTCGAAGTGGTAAAGATAAGCGGATTTGTCGACCGTCGCAAGGGTATGGGACGTCCCACCAAGCGCGAAGGTCGCGAATTGTCACGCTTCAAGGAAGATGTATATGACGACGGCTGGGATTTCGACTTCGATTTCGATGAAGACACCGATGCCGACGATTAATCATATCCTTTTGGGAACCTGTCTATCCTAATTTTGCTGAAATTTATACGAGAGGCTCTTCATTTCCGATCAGTCTCTCTTATTTTTTCTTCTCTTTTTGCAAGTAAGTCGGCTGCCGGGACGACAACCGGTTGACCAGATGCATCAGCTATCACCATATCCTGACCGAGAGCCGCTTTGCGTTTAAGCAATGTCTCGTATGATTGCTTCAATCCGTTAGATATTTTATCAAATAATCTTATTTCTTCTTGTTCTGGCATAATTCTTTAATTTTAGAAAATTGTTCTAAATCCATAATTGCATTGTTATTGGCAATTAAATGTGGTCTATTCTTATTATCGAAAAACATCCAGCTATCCACAATAGGAATGAAAATATTGAAGAAGTTTCTTAATCCTAACCAATAACGGCGATGAATTGTTTCGATTGGAATGTTATGACCGCCTTCACTTACTCGTTTTGCAACGCGAACGACTGCCATTTCCGGAGAAGGAAGCCAAAAGAACAGAAGCACAACATTATAACCGCACCCATGTGCTCGGCTAACCAAAGATGCATAGCTACGTGTGGCAAGGGTAGTTTCAATTGCAAAAGTCTTTCCCTGACTTAAAAGTAAATCTATTCGTTGAAGCATCAGTTTTCCGGCTTCAATAGCTACTGATTCAGGATTGAATGGAGAAAGACCTTTAGCTATCTCATCAGCGTTGACAAATTCCCGACACTCCAACAAATCCGGCAACACGGAATAGGAAGCCGTAGTCTTTCCTGCTCCATTACATCCTGCAATTATATATAGTGTCGGTTTCATTATTTATATAACAAAAAATCCCGCAGGCGATTCTGCTTGCGGGATTTCTTTGCGGAGTGAGGGGGATTCGAACCCCCGATACGCTTTTGGCGTATACACGCTTTCCAGGCGTGCCTCTTCAACCACTCGAGCATCACTCCTTGTGGTTTGCGGTGCAAAGGTAAGCAATAATTTTTATACTGCATAAATTCCGCTGTAAAACTTTTCTACGACTCGTACATTTTTCGACCGCATCAATCGTTTTGTCAGTATTATAATGCCCTGTACTTGGCGATTATTGTTAACTTTGCGACAATAAAACATTAGATTCATGATATCCGACATCTTTTTCCTCATATTAGGGCTCGCGCTGATTCTTGTCGGCGCAAATATCCTCACCGACGGTGCGTCGGCGATAGCAAAACGCTGGGGCGTCTCCGACCTCATAATCGGACTTACCGTTGTGGCATTCGGCACCTCGGCACCGGAATTGGTCATCAGCCTCATATCTGCTATCCAGGGCAATGCTGAGCTGGCAATCGGCAATGTGGTGGGTAGCAATATATTCAATATTCTGGTCATAATCGGTGTGACAGCAATGGTCATGCCTATAAAAGTCGAGCGCAGCATCATGACCAACGAGATACCGCTCGTAATTCTTTCTTCGCTCGCCCTTCTCGTAATGGGCAATACTCCCCTCCTCGACGGCGCATCGGTCATGGCGTTGACACGGAGCGACGGTATTGTGCTCCTGCTGTTTTTCATGATTTTCATGCGCTATACATTTGCGCAGGCAAAAACCGGAGTCCAATCCGGCGATGAAGATAACACACCGACGAAGGCTATGCCTATGTGGAAAGCTGTCATGTGGGTAATCGGTGGACTCGCGGCACTCATATATGGTGGCGACCGCTTTGTTGCCGGAGCATCAGGCATCGCGTCGCTGCTCGGTGTAAGTGACGCGATTATCGCCCTCACTATCGTTGCCGCCGGTACATCGCTCCCGGAGCTTGCCACATCAGTAACAGCCGCATTGAAAGGCAAAACCGGCATAGCAATCGGCAATGTCATCGGCAGCAACATCTTCAACATATTCCTTGTGCTCGGATGCTCAGCCACCGTACATCCGTTGACATTCAACGGCATTGGCAATTTCGATTTGCTGACACTCACCGGAGCCTCGCTCCTCTTCTGGCTTTTCGGCTGGTTCTTCAAAAAACGCACCATCACCCGCGCCGAAGGCTTCATCCTCACCGCCTGCTACATCGCCTACGTCACCCTCCTCATCCTCTCCGCGGCATAAGAAAATTAAAATCATTACAGATTTTATTGTAGAGAAAGAATTTTTATATATCTTTGCGGGGTGAGCGGGTCGGTTTTGGCGCGCTGACATGAATTATTACAGTTTAAATATTCTATTTTTAAGCTATGAGACATCTGCATCTTACTGAAATCGTTTTTGGCGGCGCGGCACCTCCGGGTGTCGGGAAGATGTAGTTGCGCATAGCATTCATCCAACATTTTCAAACGCTGTTAAGCCCTGATAGCCATTGGTGCGTCTTGACGTATCCTGTTGCTGTCAGCGAGGAGTACATTGACATGTTGGAACTATTTTTCCGAGGGAAGGCTCCCGGACCAAATCCCCTATTCCTCTCACCTCATACCCCCATAACCTATTAACCTCCTAACCTTTTCCCGCATTTTATGCGGGAAAATCTAAAACTGTAATAATTATGACAAATTCCAAAAATTCACTCACACTCTCCAAAATCCAGATATGTGCTTACTCTCCTGCTGATGAAGTAGCGCGCGTGTTTCCCGCATACGAAATCTTTGATGACCGTCACGATTTCCCGATATCATCCACTCAGTCAGGCGTGGCTGTGATGATGATATTTTGTAACGAACGTAAATTTACCACCGATAATGTCAGTGGTGTACGCCGCTCCATATCAGTCTCGATAGTTGACACGACAGCCGGGAGTGTGATGTCGACCACCACTCTCCGCATAAATATACCGCGTGACAATTACGGAAGCCTATATCGCGTCGACCTTCCTTTAGCTTACGCCAATATCAACACATGCCACTCCTATCAAGTACTTGTAAAAGACAAGGCAAGCGGACTGCAGATTGGAGAAGTCGCCTTCAATCTGTATGACACCGGCCATATTGGCAATGACCCCTCTTTATGGTATGAAGCCACCAAGGGCAGTATAGTGCCCGACTGGACCAGCGATATGCATAAAGTGATGAGCATCGAGGGCATGACAGGAATTACCGTACGCTTCGATGTCGAGCCACGATTCAAGGAATTGCCGGAGATACTCCCCGAACTTGAAATCAGGCTTTATTCACCCGGCGGCAAATTGAAGCGCTGTTTCTGCAATCCCGATTGCGATGACTTTGACATGAATGAATATCATGTAGGACTGCATTTTATCGCCGACCCTCATGACTGTGGCATATATTATGCCGAATTGCTCTGCATGGAATATCCTGTAGCCGGCTTTGCGTTTAGCACAGATGGACCGGTAGCCGTTGAAGGCTACTACTATGGCAAGCAACTTGAATGTCTTGGGGTATATACTCCCGAGGCTGCCGTAGAAAGGTTTAAATCATGTATAGAGTCCCCCGATGATGCTACTACAGATGATGACCCGTATGAGCGCGCACTTGATGAGTTTATCGCAAGCGAGACAAAGACACTTGAAACAGAGCACTATGCATTTGACGATGAGGCTGATGAAGAAGACAATGCGACTGCAGGCGAGGATGAACCGGATACGCCAGACGAGGCAACTGATTCCGAGCCTGACGAAGCAGGTCAGCAGTTATGTTGTCTCGACCATCTTGTAGGGCTCACGGCAGTGAAAGAAAAGTTGGGTATTTATGAGAAAATCGTGAAATTTAACAAATTGCGCGAAGACAATGCCCTCACAGTGTCATCGCTGCCGCTCCATGCCATGTTCCTCGGGTCGCCCGGCACCGGCAAGACTACCGTTGCAAAAATGATGGGAGTGATGCTCAAAAGAGCCGGTGTGCTATCCCGGGGGCATGTCGTGGTCAAGGAACGCGCCAATCTACTCGGTCCGTATTACAGTAATGAAGAGACCAATACCCTCAAAGCGATAGAAGAGGCGCAAGGCGGCATATTGCTCATCGACGAGGCATACCAGCTCTATCAGCCGGACGACCCTCGCGATCCCGGAAAATTTGTAATCGAGGCACTGATGACCGCACTGTCCGATGAGTCGAAACGTGACTGGATGCTTATCCTTGCCGGTTACAAGGATGAGATGAAACTCATGTTCAACATGAATCCCGGTCTCAAATCGCGTATTCCCGATTCCAACATCTACCTGTTTGATGATTTCACTGAACAGGAGCTGATGGAGATTGCCGACCGCTATCTTGAGCGCAAGCAATACACCCTCTCCCCCGATGCGCGTGTGGCTCTTTCTTGTCGTCTAAACCGCGATTACCTGATGCGCGACAAAAATTTCGGCAATGCGCGTCATGTAATAAACATGATTCAGACCGAGATTCTCCCTGCAATGGCGGTAAGGGTCGTCGCCGGTGGGATGTATGACAAACGGTCGTTGTCAGAGATACAGGCAAGCGATATTCCTGTCCCTGTCATATCCGTTGATCGTCCCCGTCGCATAGGCTACTGCGCGTAATCTATTCGAGATGCCGGAGAAGGTAGTTTGCCACACTCCATCTCCGGTATCTCATAACTTCAAATATACGTGACATATTTTTATATAAATTTTTAGGCATGATTAAACCTTTTAAATATTGATTAGTCTAAAATTTATTAATAACTTACGCACGGGAATATTCCCTGATATTAAATCAATCTAAAAGTCTTAGTTAATGAACAGAAAATTTCTAACGGGTCTGCTTTCGATGTTTGTCGCAGGCTCAGCGTTTGCCCAGTTCGGGATGCCGGTCGACAACGGTCCCGCAAGTCTGAAAGACGCTTACGATGGGTATTTTACTGTCGGTGTTGCCGTAAATCAGCGCAATGTATCCGACTCCACCCAGATTGAACTAATCAAGAAAGAATTTAACAGCATCACCGCTGAAAATGACATGAAGCCCGGTGAACTGCATCCGGCTGAAGGTGTATGGAACTGGGAGCGTGGTGACAAAATCGCTGATTTCTGTCGCAAAAACGGCATAAAGCTCCGTGGTCATTGTCTTGTGTGGCATTCGCAGTTCTGTGACTGGATGTTTAACGACAAGAATGGCAAACCTGTCTCCAAAGAGGTGTTCTATTCTCGTCTCCGCGACCATATCCATCAGGTTGTGAACCGCTACAAGGATGTGGTATATGCCTGGGATGTAGTTAATGAAGCAATGTCCGATGCCGGTCGCGGATGGAGAGGACATGAACCTAATCCCTACCGAGAAAGCAAGCTGTACAAACTCTGCGGCGATGAGTTTATCGCAAAGGCGTTTGAGTATGCCCATGAAGCCGACCCCGATGCCATTCTTTTCTACAATGACTACAACGCTGCAACACCGATAAAACGCGACCGCATATATAATATGGTAAAAAAGATGCAGGATGCCGGGGTGCCGATTACCGGTATCGGTATGCAGGGACACTACAATATCTACGGTCCATCGGAAGAAGATGTTGATTCCGCACTTACCAAATATTCCGAGCTGGTCGACCATATCCATATCACCGAACTTGACATACGTTGCAATGAAGAGATGGGCGGTCAGCTTCGTTTCTCCCGTGGCGAGAACAATGCGATACCTCCCTATATCGCCACTCTCCATGAAGACCAGTTTGCTCGTATATTCCGTGTGTTCCGCAAGCATAAGGATGTCATAGACAATGTGACGATGTGGAATCTCAGTGATGCCGATTCATGGCTTGGTGTCAATAATCATCCGCTTCTTTTCGATGAAAACCTAAAGCCGAAAAAGGCTTATTATGCCGTGAAGAATTTTGACGAGAAACTTGACCGCGCAGTTCCTAAAGAAGATTTCCGTCCCAATGAGTTGAATCAGCCCGGACAGGAGTATCCGATGGTCAACTCCGAGGGATACGCGCGTTTCCGCATCGATGCCCCGACCGCTAAATCCGTGATTGTGAGCCTCGGTCTCGGCGGCAGAGGCGGCACTGTTTTACGCAAGGATAAAGATGGCATATGGACCGGTACCACAGAAGGTCCGATGGATGAAGGATTTCACTATTATCATCTGACCATTGACGGAGCTACCGTGAACGATCCCGGAACGAATAACTATTACGGCTCAACACGCTGGGAAAGCGGCATTGAGATTCCGGCACATGACCGTGATTTCTATGCGCTGAAAAATGTGCCTCACGGCAATGTGCAGCAGGTCATCTTCAATTCGCCCAGCACCGGGGAACAGAAAAGAGCTTTTGTCTATACGCCCGCAGAATATTCGGCAAATCCTAAAAAGAAATATCCTGTTCTCTATCTTCAGCATGGCTGGGGCGAGGACGAGACCGCATGGAGCAACCAGGGACACGCCAATCTCATCATGGATAATCTCATCGCCGAGGGCAAGTGCAAACCGTTTATAATCGTGATGACCTACGGCATGACCAACAATGCACGTTTCGGCACAATAAATTCATTCAACTACAAGGATTTCGAGACTGTACTTGTAGATGAACTGATACCCTTCATTGACAGTAATTTCCGCACGATTCCTGACAAGAAGCACCGTGCCATGGCAGGATTGTCGATGGGTGGTATGGAGACTAAGAATATCACTCTTGCGCGCCCAGAAGTATTTGATTACTATGGACTCCTTAGTGGCGGCATCTACACCCCCGACGATTTGAAGGATGTAAAGCCACGATTGATATTCACCTCCTGCGGTTCTAAGGAAAATCCTGAAAGAGTACGACAGTCTGTGGATGAACTCAAGGCAGCCGGCTTCAATGCCGTGTCATACGTGTCGGACAATACCGCACATGAATTCCTCACCTGGCGCCGCAGCCTGAAAGAAATGGCTCCCCTCCTCTTCCGCTAATTCCCCAAAACGATTGCAATCAATCAGGTCTGTGTCAAGTTTTTTGGCGCAGACCTTTTTGTTTTGTGGGGCGGTTTGTTTTTGGGTTTTGTGATAAATGGGTATCTTTGTGGTGCATAACCTTAAATGAATGTTCATGAAAAAAATCTGGATTCTTGCCTCGGTGTGTATGCCGCTGCTGCTTTCCGCTCAGCGTCAGTTGAATTATGTGCCGACCGCCGACGGATATATCATGTCACACAACGGAAACAACAATTATACACGCGCCCTATATGGCGGCAACAGCTTGTTTCGCATAGAGACAAGCGACCGACCGATATTTGCCGCCTATCACAAGCGGGACAACCGTAACATCAATTTCACCATCACCTGCAATGGTACGACTATGAGGCTCGACTCAATTGCCGACTGCAGGGCATATTACAAAGGTGGCGAGCGCCGCTACATCCTGACCGACCCCGCATGGCGCAGCGGCAGCCTGACAATCACCGCCCTCGCCACTTTTGACAGTGAGGGATGTATCTGGAAAATAGAAGGTAAGAATATGCCGGACAATACTGTACTGACAGCAAACTGTTGCGAGACAGTCAAGGTTAAAATAAACCGCAGCGGCGACATCGGGGTCGACCCGAAAAATTGTTTTGCCCCGGATGATTCAAAACTGCCGTTAGAATCATGTCCTATCACCATTTCAGGCAAAACTCCGGTAAGATACATCGGTTACTTCGACCGCCATATCACCGCTGACGACCAAAAGACACTGGCAGCAGATTTTGACAACGCGCTTTCACAGCGTGACTCGCTTGTCAGCCGCATTGTGATAACGACCCCCGACCCATATATTAATACGCTTGGCAGCACACTTGTCGCTGCCGGCGACGGTATCTGGGACGGTACCACCTGGCAACATGGCGCTGTCGGGTGGCGTATGCCGCTTAGCGGTTGGCGCGGTGCATATACCGGCGATTATCTCGGATGGCACGACAGAGCGAAAACACATTTTGACGCGTACGCAACGTCGCAGGTGACCGATGTCGAGCCGGTGATACCGCATCCGGCGCAAGACAGTGCACTACGTCTCGCACGAGCCGAAAAACGCTGGGGCACACAGATGTACAGTAACGGCTATATCTGTCGCAATCCTCACCGTAACAATCAGATGCACCATTACGACATGAATCTTTGTTACATAGATGAGCTTATGCGCCATTTTTCATGGACCGGCGACACGGCATACGCTCGTGAGAAGTGGAATCTTATCAAGTCGCATCTTGCCTGGGAAAAACGCAACTTTGATCCTGACAATGACGGGCTTTATGACGCTTATTGCTGTATATGGGCGAGCGATGCGCTTTATTATAGCGGAGGAGGTGTCACACACTCTTCGGCATACAATTATTATGCAAACAAAGCTGCGGCTACCATCGCAGAGAAAATAGGTGAAGACCCTACCCCTTACGCCGAGGAAGCCGAACGGATACTCAGGGCACTTGACAGCACTCTCTGGATGGATGATGCCGGTGTATGGGCTGAATATCGCGAAAGTCTCGGGAATCGCCGTCTTCACGACCATCCTGCCGTATGGACAATATATCATGCTATTGACAGCGAGGCTGCCGACCCGTTTCAGAAATACTCGGCTACACGATATATAGATGACAATATACCGCATATTCCGGTTACGGCAGACGGTTTGCCGGATGGCGAATATTCTGTTATCTCGACTACCGACTGGCTTCCGTATGCCTGGAGCATAAACAATGTGGCTTTTGCCGAACTTTTCCATACATCGCTCGCCTACTGGCAGGCGGGACGCGCTGACCGAGGCTTCAACCTGCTTAAAAGCGCCATCCTTGACGGGATGTATCTCGGGTCAAGCCCCGGCAATATCGGTCAGATAAGCTATTATGATGCCGCGCGCGGTGAGTGTTACCGTGACTTTGCCGACCCTGTGGGCGTATTGTCACGTGCCGTGATCGAGGGGCTGTTCGGTTTCTCCCCCGATGCAATGAACGGTCGCGTGGATATTCGTCCGGGATTTCCCGCTGACTGGAATCACGCATCAATCAGTCATCCTGATTTCTCGCTGTCGTTCAAGCGCGATGGACTTACCGACAGTTACCGCCTCTCTCTTGTCAATGATCGGTTGCGTCACGCGACATTCACCTTTCCGGCAACTTACGGAGCTGTTGAAAGTGTCACTATAAACGGTAAAAACGTCGGGTGGCGGTTAAATCAGGAAAGCGTCGGGATGCCGTTCATAATGATTGATGCTGATACAGCCGGTGAGATTGACCTTGTTGTGACATGGAAAGGCTCAAGGATATCAGCCGAAAATGCCCTGCCGACAGGTAAGACACACGGGCATTTCCGCGAATACGCTTTCGGTGACATGAAATGGTGGATGGAGAGTCAATCACGTGAGGCGTTGCCTGTGGGTGATTACGGTATCGCCATGTTGAATACTCCACGCAGTCAATATGTCCCGGTCAATCTTGAACGTCATTACAACGCTTCGATAACCGATATATTCCGTAACGAATATCTTTCACCTCGCCCGGCAACCACCACTTTGCAGATTCCGGTTAACGGTATCGGCGAATGGTGTCATCCGCTTGACAGCGCAAATATCGATGACAGCGGTCTGCGTAAAATCGCAGCCCGAAACGGCGGAGGGTTCACCACCCAGCAGGGAATCCCGTTTCGCTGTAATCCCGCCGGTGACAATGTAGCGTACACATCGTTGTGGGACAACTACCCCGATAGTGTGACTGTACCGGTGTCAGGTCACGCTGATGCAATTGCCCTGATGCTTGTCGGTAGCACCAACCACATGCAATGCCATATCGACAATGCCTTGATTACTGCGACCTACAAAGACGGGTCCTCTGACTCCCTCCACTTGCGTAATCCTTACAACTGGTGTCCTGTCGAGCAAGATTTCTATACTGACCGGTATGCGTTTAATGTATCCGGCAACCGACCATTGCGCTATACTCTTAAAGATGGACTGGTCAGCGATAATCTTGGCGAGCTGCTGGGAATTGAAGGCGTCTACGGCAGGCGCATTGACGGAGGCGCGGGTGTGATATTGTGCATGTCACTTGACCGGACGAAAGAACTCGAATCCCTTACGCTGACGACTCTTTCCAACGACATTGTTGCAGGACTCGTCGCCGCTACATGTATTATTAACCCTGATAAATCAGAAGCAGGCGACAAATGACGCGCCTGCTGCGCGTCGCTCCACATCATAAAACGGTGCGATTGCCGCAACCTGACAGCACCCTCGCCGGTCCAGGTTAAACACCTTGCGCCACACCGGCAACATCCAGTATCCGATTTTGGCACACAGTATGCCTACGCCGGCACCGGCTATCACGTCATTAATCCAATGACGGTCATTGTAGAGTCGCATGAAACCTACGCCACAAGCGACAGCGTAGGCGGTGATGCCCACACCAAGCGGGTATTCGCTGCGTATTAGTTCAGCTCCCATAAACGCGAGTGTCGTATGTCCTGATGGAAAGGAATTATTACCTACGCCATCGGGACGTCGTTCATGAATGCATAGCTTCATGCCTCCGGCGAGTATTCCGTATGAGGCAAGTGACGTGACAGTGACAAGTGCGCGCTCTTTGAAATTGTGTTTGGCTCTTACTCCTATGGAACCCATCACGAGATATCCGGCAGCCGGAAGATATTGCAGATACTCGTCAGCTTTTATCTGATGACCGTGGCTCATTGTCTGAAATTCATCCCTGACATCTCGTTTAATGTGCCCGAACCATCCGTTCTCGATACCGAATGCACCCACGGCGATAAGCGCTCCGGGTAAAATAAGTTGTGTCGGCTTGAATTTGGTCGTTGGGTCACTATATGTGTCACAACATGCAGTTCTCACCGAGTCAGGCATATACTGTGCACGTGAGACACCGCTCACTCCCATCATTACGGCAAGAAGCCAGATTTTGATATTGGATTTTACATTCATAACGTCACAAAATTATATAAATAATCGTAACTTTGCTATAAATGTTCAAAACAAGTAACTCGACGATGGATAAGAAAGATCTCAAGATAGTATTTCTCGGCACTCCGGAATTTGCAGTTGAAAGCCTTTCACGCTTATATGAAGGCGGCTATAACATAGTAGGAGTCATCACTATGCCGGACAAACCTGCCGGACGCGGTCATAAACTTCTACAATCACCCGTAAAGCAGTATGCAGTGGCTCACGGGCTTCATCTCATGCAGCCGGTCAATCTTAAAAATCAGGAGTTTGTCGATGAGCTCCGCTCTCTTGACGCCGATTTGTTTATCGTCATAGCATTCCGTATGCTGCCGGAAGTTGTGTGGTCCATGCCACATCTCGGCACATTCAACCTTCATGCCTCCCTGCTTCCCAAATATCGCGGTGCCGCGCCTATCAACTGGGCGGTAATCAACGGCGACAAGGAGACGGGAGTGACCACATTTTTCTTGAAGCATGACATTGACACCGGCGACATAATTGATCAAAAGAAAGTCGAGATACGCGATGACGAAAATGTGGGCGACATCCACGACAAACTGATGGCTCTCGGCGCCGACCTGACGATGGAGACTGTGGCTAAAATACTTGACGGCACACTATCCACCACCCCTCAGGATGAACTGACCAATGGCATTGAGCCTACGCCTGCGCCCAAGATATTCAAAGACACATGTCATATTGACTGGAACGACGAAGCCATTAAAATACACAATCTCGTAAGAGGACTGTCGCCCTATCCCGCCGCATGGACCACTCTCACTGCGGTTGACGGCAAAGAATTGCAGCTGAAAGTGTTTGCCGGGACTCCGGCAGTCAATGTAGCCGTGCCGACAGGAAAATTCAAAATCGAAGGCGACAGACTATATGCCGGATGTGCCGGAAATCACGCATACGAAATCACAGAACTGCAACTCGAAGGCAAACGCCGTATGTCGACCCCCGACTTCCTCCGCGGAATCAATCCCCTCCTCTACACCAACTTTGTATAGTCTGTGTAGATGAAAACAACAGATGATTTTTTCATCCCCGATAATGAAATCAGGCTCGTAAAAGAGCTTGATTATAGCTGTGTGAATGAATACATCGACTCTGCAGAGGCGTTTTCGCGCGCGTCATACCAAAGTGTATATATTATAGACTATTTCAAGCATAATTTCCTTTATGTATCTCCCAATCCTATGTTCCTCTGTGGACTGTCGCCGGAACACGTAAAGGAATTGGGTTATCGTTTCTATCTTGATTGTGTACCGGAGAATGAACAATCGTTATTATTAATGCTTAACAAGGCAGGCTTCTCTTTCTACAATGAACTCCCGGTCATTGATCGCAAGAAGTGGTATATATCATACGACTTTCACATCCTTAATGACGGGAGAAAGATTCTTGTCAACCATAAGTTGACGCCGCTTGCCCTTACTTCCGACGGAAGGATATGGCTTGCCCTTTGTGTCGTGTCAGCCGCAACCCATACCGATGCCGGACACATAGAGATGCACCGTGCGGATTCATCGGAATATTATGTGTATAATGTTGTTTCCCGTAAATGGCACAAACGAGAGATGCCCATGCTTACCAGTGGTGAGAAATCAGTGCTTTCTCTTTCCATTCAAGGTTATACTATGGCGGAGATTGCCGAAAAAATATGTCTGTCACCCGATACGATAAAAAAATATCGCCAACGCATCTTCGATAAACTTGACGTACGCAATATCTCGGAGGCGATAGTTGCGGCGACAAACAACAAGCTCATCTGAAAATCCGGATATATTTAAGTCAGGATGCATTTGTACACTTTTGGGTATGGCACAAAAATTACATATACTGTAATTTTGCGGCAAAAATCAAGTATCAATGACACGAATAATCACAATCTTTTTCATTCAGCTGTTATCCATATCAGTGATATCGGCTCAAGAGCTGGCAAAAGTCGAAGTAAAAGAACTTGACTCGCAATTTTTCCCGTTTAAACGTACAATCCTGATTTATACGCCGAACAGATACGATGAGCATACTCAATCTGAGTATGATGTAATCTATGTGTTTGATTCTCAAACTCGTTCAAATTTTGATCTTGTACACGGTCTCATGCACTACGGATGTCAAGTCGAAGGTGAAGATGTACATCCGTTTATCGTCGTAGGTGTTACGTCGCCATATCTCCCCGAATTTAACTATGACCGAAACAGGGATTTTTATTCCATGCCGGTAAATATACCTAAACCAGAAGCCATGCCCGACGGCTATGGGTGTAATCCAAAGTTCAAGAAATTCATCAAAGATGAATTAATACCCTATATAAACCATACATATCGCACCACGGGGCATACACTTGCCGTCGGTCATTCATTGAGTGCATCATTTATCATTGATGCTATGACAACTGAAGATATGTTTGATGACTATATCGCGATTTCTCCCAATCTGGAATGGGATGACAGCCTGTGGGGAAAGGCACTCATGAATTATGATTTCAACACCGGTAAACCCGGATATATATTTATGAGTATGGCTAATGAATGTGAGGATACCGGGTGGAGTTCGGAATGGAGGGCAGCGTGGGAAAAGGTAAAGACCCATTTTGATACCACCACTTTACCCGACAATATAAAGATGAGAATAAAGGAATACCCTGACTATTCCCATGATATGAGCTATCAGCCGGCTCTTATTGATGGTCTGAAAGGTTATGCAGGTTATTGTCTTGCCTGCAATCATGGACCGGCGAGCAAGACTTTATATCCCGTACATATCGAATTGTCAGGAGAAAATCTTAATGGGGAGGTATATCTGACAGGCAATCAGGAGGCTCTCGCAAACTGGAATCCCACCGGCGTAAAAATGACCCGGATGAAAGATTCAACGTATAGTATTGATTTGAATTTACAATTACCCGCTGAGTTTAAGTTCACGCAAGGTAGTTGGGAAAATCAGATTGAAGTAGAAAATGCAATTCCGGGTAATCTACGAATTACAAATCCATTAAAAGCCGACAAACATTACAGAGCCTTCTGACAGGGCGAGACAATCTCTAAAACAGCGAGGCTGTGTCGTAAACTGATAGATTACGGCACAGCCTCGCAGGCTAACTGAATTTCTCGATTCATCACAGAATAATCTTCTCGGCTTTCTGTCCGGCGCGTTTGCGCAGATAGAGTCCCGGCATAACCGGTCTGGAATCAAGTGGGACACCTTTGAGAGTGTACCATTCAAATGAATCATCGTCTGCACTGATGTTTGCAATACCGGTAGGAGTAAGCGAAACAATGTTCACAAATTCTTTCCATCCGTCAGCCTCTTGATAGGCTTTCTGTGCTGTCGGTGTGGGCACGGTAAGCACACATGATTCAACAGGCACACCCCAGAAAGGATTATCCCAGCCCAATACAGGTGGCACTTCAGCTTTCGACGTAAGATGCTCAAGGCTTACACAGAGTTTGAACGCCTCGTTGCCGATTTCTTTCATGGAAGAGGGTAATGTCACATTTTTAAGTTGTGCACATGCTTCAAAACCACTCTTACTTATACTTGCGATACCTTCCGGGAGCTCGACATCGTCAGTGTAGCCGGAAGGACAGGTGACAAGTGTCTCCATATTTTTAGTAAACAGCATACCTGCTACAGATGCATACTCGGTATTATCTTCAGCAACATTAATCTCTTTCAGCGAGGCGCAGTTTACAAAAGCACGTTGACCGATATATGTGAGGGCGGCAGGCACTTCCACTTTCTGTATGGAGCTACAGTTGATGAATGCTTCCGTACCGATGGACTCCGTTTTAGCCGACACAGGTGCCTCACTGAGTTTCAGACAGTTGTAAAATGCATAATTCCCTATCGTCACCACATTGTCAAATCCGGTCACGCTCTCAAGATATGCGCAGTCTTTGAAAACATTATAACCTATTTTAGTGACTTGATTGGCTAAATCGATAGTTTCGAGATAAGTCGCCTGCAACATGCCTTCGGGAAGTTCCGTGATACCTGCCGGTAGGGTAAATGTTGTGAGATTTGTTGAATAGAAGGCATACGCGCCAATCGATGTAATTGTCGACGGTAGTTTGATGGAGGTTATTGCCGTACCGGCAAATGCCTCGTAACCGATAGCCTCTACACCTTCGGGAAGATTGATTTCGGCAATCTTCGCACAGTTGTAGAGCGCGTCACGACCTACCCCTTTGATGTTATCGGGGAACACGACTTTTTCTATCGAATAATCCTGGAAAATAAATGCGGGAAACACATTATCTTCGGTATAGACATTCACATCGTCATATACATCCCAGTCATAATAATTGTGGTAAGCCTCACCCCCGGCGACAATAGTGGCATTTTTGAAGTCGAATACTTTTACATACCCCTTTTCTCCCTCAAAAGGAGCGACATGCAATGCTATTTCGCGGATTGTCTTGACATCAGTGCCGTTGATTGACCCCGAAATACTCATGGATTTTATACCTGACATATCTTCAGGCAAAAGTGATGCAAGTGTACCCGGTTCCGAAACCGTGACATCAAGATCATAGGAAGATACCGTGAAACCGCCCTTTATGGATGCGCGCAAGCCTCTCACTCCCACAGTGTCATCTCCGGGCGCATCCACAAAATAAGTCGTGAAGCAATTTCCGCCGGAAACGGTGCAGAACTGTGATACCCCGCTTCCCGAAACAAGGGTTTCTTTCCACTTATCCTCACACAATGTGTTGACATTTAATGCCATCAACGAAGTTTCAGTATATGAATCGGGATGAACATAAATGATGACAGCCGAATTGTCCACTCCGTTAAGATTGGAGATGAAATTAAATCCGATTGATGCTTCATCGAGTGTCACCCCTGCGGCATCACATGTAATATTGCCCTCGCCATCATAAATCGCTCCATTAAGGAAATAATTGCCTGAATAGCCTTTACGCAAGCATGTAAGCACCAAAAATTTGCCGTCTGGGAATGGGTAAAGCGATGACTCGTTGATGTTCATGTCGGCTTGAGGTGAAAGCGACTCAAGCAATGTGCTGTTCACCGTACCGTCGGCAGCGACATGGGCAAGCGGCTTGTGGGTATTGTATTCTGTATCGGTATATTCGTAAGGCACGTATGCTCCGCCTTCTCCATCTGAATATGAAGGAACTGCACCCCACATCGAGGTTTTCGGATGAACCTCCTTACCATCACCCCAAAGCGATTCACCTTCGGCGGTGTATTTGCCTGCTATAAGGCGGTTACTGCTTGTTCCCACGGCAATGAAATCATCACCTGAGGCAGTGAGCGAGCAGTTGCCCGCAATCAGTTTCAACGGAGCATCCCACATTGACTTTCCTTCGGCAGAAACTTTCATCACGTAGGTAAAAGCGTTGTAAGTTCCGGGCTCGTTAGCGTCGAAGGTCGCATAATAGTCATTGCCAAATGCATATAGGGAGTATTTATTTGCTGACGCTATGCCCGGTGCAACAGGTTCACCCTCCGGAGTCCCCTTGACATTACCTTCGGCATCAAGCGCATATACATAAGGAAGGTTGTAGAAACTTTCCTCGGTGTCACGAGGGTCGCCTGCGATTACCAGACACGACTCTGTTGACGTTGCAACCACTGATATACCCGCTGAAACATACGACGGTCCGTCAACCGTGTTTATCCGTTTCCCCGATGCCGGCAATTTCATGTTGCCTTCCGCATCTATCACTTGAAGATAAAGGTCGCAATGGGAACGGCTATCATCCTGCATAGTCCACACGACGAAGGTTGAACCACCCGGAAGTCCGGCGGCATGTAGATTTTCTTGTCTTGTCGTGCCGTAATCCGTAACCGGGAAACTTTCGCTACCCGTATTCCAGGCTCCGGCTGTCATTGACAATGACATCATAACCACTGATGAGAATAGAAATTTTTTCATACGCAAAAATTTAGTTTGACACCACAAATTTAGATTAACATGTCTTAACCTTTGCGCCATTGAGCCACAAATAATGTGTCAAATTCAGAATTGTAGACAAAAACAGCCTTAAAAATCAGATGCCTCGTGATGTTCTTTTAAATTCTGCGGGTGATAATCCGGTGTTTTTCTTGAATACCGCCGTAAAATTGCTGCGAGATTTAAACCCTACCTGAGTAGCAACAGCCTCGACCGTGAAACGGTCACTCTGCTCATCGGCAAGCAGACGGCAAGCCTCTTCTATTCTCATTTCACTTACAAGCGCACTAAGCGATTTGCCGTAAACAGTCTTTATGGCGCGTGACACATAAGTAGGATTCGATTCCACAAGTGTACATAGCGTCGACATTGAAAATTCAGGGTCCAACACTATTTTTCTATCAGAGAAAACATCTTTTATTTTTTCAACAAGCTCATCCTTGACAGGATAATCATGACCGAGTTCCTCCACCGGCTCCTCCTCTTCTTTGGCATCGTGGTTTTCTTCTTCGACAGACCGGTCTGAGCCTATCAATCGAAGCTGCTTTTTTACGATCGTGCGCCTATAATGACGCGATTGCCGTTGCCACAGGATGATTCCTATAAGAATTATTATAGTCACAGTGGAAAACACGATAAGGAGCACCATCTGATGACGGGTACGCGTCTGCGACTCTTTTGCCTCCAGAACTGAATGCCTGACTTTCCTTAAATCATTAAGATAACCGATACCCGAAGTGTCAGCCATCGATTTCTCCATATTTTCACGCGCTTTGAAAAATGCAAGTTGCCATACACGGCATTTCTCCGGAGCCTTACCCTCGTAACGTGTGGCAAGAATTTTACATATCCACATCCGCGCATTATCCGTACCGCTTTTATCGATGTCGGAGGCAAGAGTGAGCAACGCCTTCTCCGCTTTTACCGAGTCACCGGCGCCATCAAGCGACTCTGCCTGAAGCCATCGAGCAACATAACCGAGATTCTCTCCTATAGGATCATTGTCCACTGCCGTACACATTTCCTCCGCTATATCATAGGCATGCCGAAATTCACGATTGATGTAGGCATTGGAAAAATCTGAAATACCGTTGGAATATCCGAGAAATTCTACGTCATCAGGAACTTTCAAGCGCTTGTAATGGTCGACTATATTACGCAGATCGGTCGTATCACCTCTAAGCAACAGGATATTGCAAAGATTTTGAAAAGCAATCAGTGTCGGACGCCATTCTCCGCGTTGTGCACCGACAAAAAACGCCTCCCTGATATATCGCTCATTATCGCGTGGCAATGAATCTGTGTCAAGCCGTGAATCCTCATACGACAGCAATGTGACCCCAAGATTAAGATAGATGTACGGAAGATAACTCGTAGATGAGGTGTCGTTAATTTCCCCTTGATTGTAAATTTCTAAAGCCCGTCGACCACAATCGTATGCCTTCGGATAATCTGTTATGTAATTCCCGAAAATATATCCGAGATTTATATATGCTCGTAAAGCTTGTTCGGCTGTGACATTTTTATGTGCAGAAGTGCCCTGTGTCTCAAAACTCTCTGTAATGTATGACAACGACATAACAGCGCTGTCGGTGTCACCGTTATAGAATGACTCCATCGCCCTTTTAATAACCGAGTCAGGGCTCACTGACTGAAAAGAAGAATCCATATCATGCTTTCCGCCTGCACATCGGGTCAGAGCGAAACCTGATGACAGCACTATGATGAATATTATAATGTGAAATAATGATATTTTATGATGTGACAACATGACAGATTCTTCTTCCGATTACAAAGATATAGCAAAATTCACATAACCGCACGATTCTTTCAGCAAAATAATTGACCGGACAATAAAATCTCAATTCTTTATATGAAATTTCGTGATTACATGGAATAATGATATATTTGTAAATAAAAATATTGACATAGCTTAATATAAGACAACATGAATCAGAAGCATGATGATTTCCAGATTTCATCCAATAATCTCTACCTATTGCTGCCAAGCAAAGTAAGTAAAATGGCAGTGATGTATGCTTCTGATTTCGGACTGCCAATAACCGAAGCATTAAAACGCATTTATCAATCCTCCACCTATCGCGAACTTGAAGATGAGCATACTAAGTTATGGCACTACGGGCCGGTCGCGTTATATCAGATGTTTTTAGAAAATAATTAAAGGTGTGATTCCATGGATTTGTGAGTGGAATTTGTTAACTTTGTAAGTTAATCAATTCAATTTGCAAGCTATGGATTTCAAGCTGGAATCTCAATACAAGCCGACGGGCGACCAGCCGCAAGCCATCAGTGAACTTGTGGAAGGTATAAATTCGGGAGCCAAGGCACAGACTCTGCTCGGAGTCACAGGCTCCGGAAAGACATTTACCATGGCTAACGTGATTGCGCGGGTCAACCGCCCTACTCTCATTCTCAGCCATAACAAGACCCTCGCCGCACAGCTCTATGGCGAGTTCAAGCAATTTTTTCCAAACAATGCTGTCGAATATTTCGTAAGCTATTACGATTACTATCAGCCGGAAGCATATATCCCCTCTTCCGACAAATATATCGAAAAAGACCTGATGATTAATGACGAGATTGACAAACTGCGTCTCGCCACCACTTCCGCGTTGCTGTCAGGCAGAAAAGATGTCATAGTGGTGTCATCGGTGTCATGCCTTTACGGTATCGGTAATCCCGAAGATTTCCATGCAAGCGTGGTAAGCATAAAAGTCGGACAGAAGATAGCCCGCAATGTATTTCTCCGCAAGCTTGTCGATGCGCTTTACAGCCGTAACGAGATGGAGCTGGCACGAGGCACATTCCGCGTGAAAGGCGACACTGTCGACATACGCCTCGCATACGAAGAGATTACACTCCGCGTGATTTTCTGGGGCGACGAGATTGAATCGATCTCCACCATTCACCCCGAAGACGGCACTTCGCTCGGAAAGCATGACTGCTTCAACATATATCCGGCAAACATCTTCGTGACATCACGTGAGCGCGTAGGTCAGGCAATCGCCAATATGGAAATCGACCTCGGTGAGCAGGTCAACTATTTCCGCCGCGAGGCAAAAGAACTTGAGGCAAGCCGTCTCTATGAACGTACCACCTACGACATCGAGATGATACGCGAAATCGGGCATTGTTCCGGCATTGAGAACTACAGTCGATATTTTGACGGTCGTCAGCCGGGTATGCGCCCTTTCTGTCTACTCGACTATTTCCCGAAAGACTTTCTTACGATTATTGATGAGAGTCATGTAACGATACCGCAGATACGCGCCATGTACGGCGGCGATGTGTCAAGAAAGATGAATCTTGTTGAATATGGATTCCGGTTGCCGGCGGCGCTCGACAACCGCCCGCTGAAGTTCAACGAGTTCGAGGCACTTACCAACCAGACCATTTATGTTAGTGCGACTCCCGCCGATTATGAGCTTGAAAAAAGCGACGGCGTGATTGTCGAGCAGATAATCCGTCCCACCGGACTCCTCGACCCGCTTATCAGTGTACGCCCGTCGCTCAATCAGATTGACGACCTCCTGGAAGAAATTCAACAACGCATCGAGAAAGACGAGCGTGTGCTTGTGACGACTCTCACCAAGCGCATGGCGGAAGAGCTAAACGAATACATGCTGAAACTGCGTGTGAAAGCCGCATACATCCACAGCGATGTCGACACTCTTGACCGAATCAAGATTCTCGATGACCTCCGGTCAGGTGTCTATGACGTGCTGATAGGCGTCAACTTGCTCCGCGAGGGACTCGACCTCCCCGAGGTGTCGCTTGTGGCAATCCTCGATGCCGACAAGGAAGGTTTTTTGCGCAGCCACAGGTCGCTGACACAGACCGTGGGACGTGCCGCACGAAACCTTAACGGCATGGTCATCATGTATGCCGACAAAATTACCGATTCGATGCAACAGACCATTGACGAGACAGAACGCCGCCGCGCCCTGCAGCTTGCCTACAACGAAAAGCATGGTATAACACCGCAGGCAATCGTCAAGGCACGTCAGGCAATAATCGGTGTCGACGAGACCGATGACATTCCGGCACCGCGTGAACAACATTCACGTGGAAAAGCTGCTCCCGCGCGCAAAAACATCCCCTATATCGAGGAATATACCCGCAAGGTCGACATTGCCGCCGATCCCGTCATACCGTATATGAATAAAAATGAGTTGCAACGCGCCATCACCCGCCTTCGCGGCGAAATGGTCGAGGCGGCTAAACGCATGGACTTCATGGAGGCGGCACGTATGCGCGACGAGCTTATGAAAATGGAAGACCATCTTAATACACTCGAATAATGAAATCACACACCCATAAGGACCCCTCTCTCTGGCTTCCGACTTCGGCAAAGGAGGTCGAGGCTCTCGGCTGGAATCAGCTTGACGTGATTCTCTTTTCCGGCGATGCTTATGTCGACCATCCTTCTTTCGGCGCAGCTGTCATAGGTCGCACGCTGCAGGCTCACGGACTGAAAGTTGCCATAGTGCCACAACCCAACTGGCGCGATGACCTCAGGGATTTCAAGAAGCTGGGCGTTCCGCGCCTCTTCTTCGGGGTTTCGGCAGGAGCCATGGACTCGATGGTCAATCATTACACTGCGGCGCGGCGTCGTCGCAGCGATGATGCCTATACTCCCGGAGGTCGTCACGGTATGCGCCCCGACTATCCCACGATAGTATATTCGGAAATCCTTAAACGCCTCTATCCCGATGTCCCGGTCGTAGCCGGAGGTATCGAAGCGTCGCTGCGGAGGGTGAGCCACTATGATTACTGGCAGGACAGGCTGCGCCCGTCGATACTCCTTGACGCCCCTGTCGACATGGTGATATACGGCATGGGCGAAATACCGATAGTGACCCTCGCCGACCGCCTCGCCGCAGGCGAAAAGATTTCCGATATCAAGGATTTGCCTCAGTCGGCGATTCTATTGCCGGCGACTGAAATGTCGAAAGCCGACAATGATAATATCATACTTTCCTCCTACGAAGAGTGTCGCCGCGACAAGAAAAAGCAATCGTCAAATTTCAAGCATGTCGAACAACAGTCCAACCGTATGCACGGAGCTGTAATATGGCAGCGTCACGGTGATAAGACGGTCAAAATCAACCCTCTTCTGCCGCCTATGACCACCCGGCAGATTGATGCCTCATTCGACCTGCCTTATACCCGGTTGCCCCATCCGCGATACAAGGATAAAACCATACCGGCGTGGGAAATGATAAAACACTCCATTAACCTCCATCGCGGTTGCTTCGGAGGATGTGCGTTCTGCACCATTTCGGCTCACCAGGGCAAGTTCATCGCCTCGCGCAGCAAAGAGTCGGTACTGCGCGAAGCGCGACAGGTCATCGCCATGGATGATTTCAAGGGATATATCAGCGACCTCGGCGGACCATCGGCAAACATGTACCGTATGGGAGGTAAGGATCTCTCAATCTGCGAAAAGTGTATGCGTCCTTCCTGTCTCCATCCCTCCCCGTGCAAAAATCTCAACAATGACCACGCACCGTTGCTCGGCCTTTACCATGCCGTCGACTCGCTTCCGGGGGTAAAGAAGTCTTTCATCGGAAGCGGTGTGCGCTATGACCTGTCGATGCATCCGTCAGGTGACAAGCGCATTGACAGCATAAATCGCCAATACAATGAAGAGCTAATCACCAATCATGTTTCCGGCAGACTGAAAGTGGCTCCGGAACACACTTGTGACCGTGTGCTCGAAATCATGCGTAAGCCTTCATTCACCCAATTTTACGATTTCAAGAAGATATTTGACCGGGTGAACCGCGTTTCCGGACTGCGTCAGCAGCTTATCCCCTACTTCATCTCTTCCCATCCGGGTTGTCATGAGGTGGATATGGCGGAACTTGCCGCAGAGACGAAAGATCTCAATATGCACCTTGAACAGGTACAGGATTTCACCCCTACACCCATGACTGTGTCGACCGAGATATATTATTCGGGTTACCATCCTTACACCGGGGAGCGTGTATATTGTGCCATATCCCCGGAGGAAAAGCTTGCCCAACGACGCTATTTCTTCTGGTATGACAAGACCTATCGCGACGATATAGTGAAGGCGCTCAACCGCTTGCACCGTCCCGACCTGCTCCGCCGTCTCTACCCCGCTTACCGTGACCCCCATCCCCGCAAGAAACGATAATTAAACAGCCATGAAAAAATTCTTTATAATTGTTATCGCAGCAATTATTATCATTCGCGTCAATGCTACTGTACAGTTTTCAGAAGAAATCAGATACAAGGACAAAGAGTATGTTCTTTTAAATCTTCCGTTAAGTGATCTTCCTGAATATATACCGCTTTCAGTGAAATTCCCCAACTCCAATTGTTCGGCTTTGGGACGAGATTACATCGGTTACTGGAAAATTGTAAATGATTCACTATATCTCGACAGTATCAAAGCTTTGCTGCATCGGGAAAAGCGAACGAGCTATAGCGGTTCGTTTCGTGACTTATTATCTGTAGTTGATATTGATGACATAATGAATAAATACCGGACACCTCGAGGGTATTTTGCATCTTGGGTAAATGGCGAATATTATATTGCAGATCCTGACGGTGGGGATTATAGGAATAACGCAATCGAAATATATAAAGAAGAAATTGCGCTAACCATATCCAATGGTAAGGTAGTGGCAAAGAAGTCATACCATAATAAGCTATTTTCAGGATATTTGGATTCTGATAGTCTTTATGAAAAGTTGTCAAATTTCCCCATTGAAAAAATTCCGTTTGTAAAACCGGGAAAACTTGCCTTCTCTGTTGCATTATATGATTTTGATTCAATCGGAAAACCCCATGATGCGCGAGTATGGATTTTCCGACATAGTAAACGTCAAGAGTTTACGCCTGCACAAACCGACTCTATCAAAGCATTAATTTCTGAATTTTTTCTGACCAATGAAATTTTGCCGGTGTTCTATGAAAGGGGAAAATATATAGGATATAGTTATAGCTCATTGATTATTCTTATAGGAGAAGAATAACAGCTCATTAGTTGCATTTTTTGATTGTCGCTATCGCAGACTTACCCCTTGTTTTTGTGATTTAAAGAGATTTGTGTATCTTTACGGTGCGTAAAATAATACTTAACCGATTTAATAAACAATGAAAAAACTTATTTACTCTTTGGCGGCTGTATCAGCAGCTGCAGTAGCATTGACAGCATGTGGCAAAAAGTCGCAGCCAGCGGATGCCCCGACAAATGACGATGTGATTCTACATGCCTGGTCATGGTCGTTTGACACTATCGCAACCAACATGAAAACAATCGCCGATGCCGGATTCAATTATGTACAGACATCACCCGCCAATACATGCTTTGTCGGTGAGGAAGGCGGAATGGCTTTGTTCAGCACCCCGGATGACTCCGTTAAAGGTAAATGGTACTACTACTATCAGCCTATTGACTGGAAAATCGGCAACTACATGCTCGGCAACCGCGACCAGTTCAAGGCGATGTGTGACAGTGCCAATAAATATGGTGTAAAAATCATCGTCGACGTGCTTCCCAACCACACAGCGGTTGACCATACGGCAGTCACTGCGGCACTTGACAGTGCGGTCGGCGGTCACGACAAGCTGTTTCATGCCAACGGTCTTGTCGACATAAAGGATTACAACGACCGTTATGAGTGTACGACCGGCAAGATGGGCGGACTCCCCGATGTCAATACCGAAAATCCCGATTTCCAATATTACTACATGCAGTATGTCAACGACCTGCTTGCTTGTGGCGCGCGTGGTTTCCGTTATGACACCGCAAAGCATATAGGTCTCCCCTCCGACCCCCTCGACTCACTTGCAGAGCGTAACAATTTCTGGGATGTCGCTACGGGTCGTGAGGCAGTCAAGGGGCTGAAACTCGCACTTCCCGCCGACAGCCTGTTCATATACGGAGAAGTGCTTCAGGACAAGAATGTGAAGGAGGAAGAATATGCCGAATATATGGGCCTTACCGCGAGCAGCTACGGTCACGCTCTACGCAATGTGTTGCGCGCCGGCAACTATTATGCCGACAGCCTTGCCACCTGGCACCATCCCGCCGACCCGCAGAAACTTGTCACTTGGGTAGAGTCACATGATACTTATGCCAATGCACACGAATCAGCCGACATTTCAGACGCTCGTATCAGGGAAGGCTACGTGTTCCTTGCCGCTCGTCAGTTCGGCACCCCGCTCTTCTTCAGCCGTCCTGCAGGAAGCACACGTGAAAACTACTGGGGCAACAATCGCATAGGGGCACGTGGAAATGACGAGTTTTTCAATCCCGAGGTGATTGCCGTCAACAAATTCCGTAAGGCTATGCACGGACAGCCCGAAAATGTAGTTGTAAATGAAAACGGAACTGTCATCGAGGTTGAGCGTGGCGACAAAGGAGTGGCACTCATTAATTTAAGCGAGGAGCCGGTGTCAATCACTCTCTCATCATCCCTGAAATCGGGCAAATATACCGATAAGGTACATGGCGTGACATTTGAGGTCAATGATGGAAATATCAGCGGCGAACTCCAACCGCTTACATCTTATATCATTTACTAACTGACATAATGCAATCAAACGATGCGGCGCAGACATGGTTTGCGCCGTTTTTCATTGCATTATATTCGACAATGGTTTTGTTTTAACTTATTTTTGCATTTTCAATTTTGTTATTTAGTGATTGTTAATTATAAACTATTATACTTTGACATCAACTTAATGTTTAATATTATAATTTAATCTGACTTTTTTGCTCCATCCCGTCATTACATGTTGTAAAACATATAGTACTATGTGGTTAGATTGCAAAAATATTTACTAACTTTGTAATGCGGTTGATGAACAACCGCCCGTTAGACTTCTTAGCTAATCTAAATTTTTATCATGACCGACACAAACTAAAAGGTAATAATAGAATACTTTTTCATACGTAACTTTCCAATAAAAGACAGAATAGATATTCAACAAGCAACAAGCGAAAAATAAGGGAGCCGGGAGGCTGTCTTATTTTTTTTTTCTAATTTTGTATTGTGAAGAAGATAGACAGAGAAACCGTACAGCGAATACTTGACACCGCCGAAATCGTCGATGTGGTGAGTGATTATGTCAACCTTAAACGACGAGGATCGAGCTACCTCGGGCTGTGTCCCTTTCACAACGAGCGCACCCCGTCGTTCTCAGTGTCAAAATCCAAGAATATATGTAAATGTTTCAGTTGTGGCAAAGGTGGTTCGCCGGTCAATTTCATAATGGAGATTGAGCAGATAAGCTACTCGGAGGCGTTACGCTACCTTGCAAAGAAATACAATATTGAAATCAAGGAGCACGAAATGAGCGATGAAGAGCGCGAACGCGAGTCGGAACGCGCCAGCCTTTTCGCCGTCAACGAGTTTGCACTGTCTCATTTTGAAAAAAATCTTTATGACACTTCCGATGGCAGGGATATCGGTCTCTCCTATTTCTATGATCGCGGACTTACCGATGCTTCTATTAAGAAGTTCCACCTCGGTTACGCGATGGAACAGAGCGATGACCTGCTCCGTGCCGCTACGGGAAAAGGATATAACGTGAAGTATCTCGTCGATACCGGTCTTTGCATCCGTACCGAGCAAGGGCGTGTCTACGACCGCTTTAAAGGGAGGGTGATTTTCCCGGTGTTCTCGGTTTCAGGTAAGGTGATAGCATTCGGCGGCCGTACGCTTAAAAAGGACCTGGCAAAATATGTCAATTCGCCCGAATCGCTCATATACCATAAGAGCAACCAGCTTTACGGCATGTATCAGGCAAAGCCTTCGATTGTGCGTCACGACAAATGTATCCTTGTTGAAGGCTATATGGATGTTATTTCCATGAGCCAGTCGGGCGTTGAGAATGTCGTGGCATCGTCAGGCACTTCGCTTACGGAAGGTCAGATAAGGATGATTCACCGTTTCACCGAAAATGTCACTGTGATTTACGACGGTGACGCTGCAGGTATAAAAGCGTCGTTACGAGGTATCGACATGCTTCTTGCCGAAGGATTGAACATAAAGGTGCTTCTTCTCCCCGACGGTGATGACCCCGACTCATTTTCCCGCAAGCACACTTCTTCCGAACTCGAGGAGTATATCCGCGACAATGAAGTGGACTTTATACAGTTCAAGACCAATATATTGCTGCAGGGCGTTGCCAACGACCCTATTGCGAGGTCAAAGGTCATCGCAGATATTGTGAGGTCGATAGCTGTCATCCCTGAACCTGTCACCCGCAATATATATATAAAGGAGTGTAGCCGGCGCCTTGAGATAGACGAGCGCATAGTGAGCAGCGAGGTCAACAAACAGGTAAAGGCGATTGCAGAGAAATCACTGGAAAAGCGCTTGAAAAAGGCAGGTGACGAGGCTCTCGACAACCTCCAGAAAGAAGAAGCGGCGACAAAGGAAAAGGAGGATGACGCAAAGCGTGAAAAAGATCTTGAGACAGCGTTGCGTAACGCTGAAACGGCACCGGCAACAAGCCGCTTTCTCCGCCCGTATGAAAAAGGGCTGTTGCGATATGTGTTGCGTTACGGTATGCTTGACCTCTGTGACAGTGTGGATGAGCAAGGAAATACTATTCCTGTAAAGGTGATTGATTATATCGCCGAGGAGCTGAAGATTGATGACTTGACCTTCATAAATCCCGACATACTTCTGACCTTCAACGAGGCAATAAAAACGAGTCGGGAAAACTGGAATGCCGATTCGGCACGCAATGATGCCGAGCTGACTGAAAAGCGATCACGTTACATTACAGAGGGCGAAGCCCGGTTGCGGGACACAGAGACCGATATCGCCACAATCGAACGCAAGGAAAAATTGATTGTGGAAACTGCCGATGCCGCGTTTAAGGATGGTAAAGATAAATTTGCCATGCTGTATATCGAGAAAGTCCTCTCGTCACATCCCGATGACTCAATACGTGAGCTGACGCTTGAACTCGTTGCCGACAAGCATGTGCTAAGCAAAGTTCACACCAAATACGCACACGTAGAGACCGATGAGGAACGTCTTGGAGAATTGGTGCCACGTGCGATATATGAATATAAGGATGCCATACTCGAATGTCGTATCCGCAAACTGCATGACGACCTGAAGCGTGTAGCCTCGTCACCGTCTGCCGATCCCGAAGAGATACGTTCGCTCATGGAAGCCCACGTGCAGCTCCAGCGACTGCGCGGAGAGTTTGCAAAATATCTTGGAGAGCGCATCATTAACCCGCGTAAATAACCACCCTCCCCGATGCATTTGTCCGGAAAGGGGCTTTTATGGAAATTTTTCGCTATTTGGAATTTATTATCTTATAAAAATTTGCTTTAATCGGCACGGTTTTTGTACCTTTGTAAGACGGTAGACTGATATTTACCGTGTTAACCACATAATCAAAGACCATATTTACTAAAAAACTAAAAGTTTATACCAATTAATACCAAGATCATGGCAGAAAAAAAAGAAAAATTGTTCGACATGTTTCCTGAGTGCTCTTACGAAGAGTGGAGAGCCAAGGTCGAAGCCGATTTAAAAGGTGCCGACTTTAACAAGAAATTAGTATGGAGAACAAATGAAGGCTTCAATGTCGAGCCGGTTTACCGTGCCGAAAACATTGCCGACTTCAAGACAGTCGATACCCTTCCCGGAGAGTATCCCTATGTGCGCGGAACACGCACTGACAACGACTGGCTGATTCGTCAGGAAGTACTTGCCGAGACCCCCGCTGAAGCTAATGCGGTGGCTAAAGAGATCATTACCAAAGGTGTGACTTCCCTCGGTTTTAACGTGACACTGGAGTCGGAAGCTGATGTCAAGACTCTTCTTGACGGCATTGACATAAAGAAATATGAACTGAATTTCAAATGCTGTCCCCGCAAGGCTATAAGTCTTGCCAAAGTGCTTGTGGATTACTTGCGCAATAACGGGTTGCTCAACGATTTCCACGGTTCGATAGATTTCAACCCCATGCGTCGCGCCTTGAAGCATGGCACAGAGTTCCCCGGCGATATCAAGGCTATGGCACTCGAATTGCTCGATGTCGTAAAGATTGTTCCCGAACTGCGTGTGCTTGCTGTGGACTCCTATATGTTCTGTGATGCAGGCGCCTACATTTTCCAGGAACTCGGCTATGCCCTCGCCTGGGGTGCCGAATGGCTCACTATGCTCACCGATGCCGGTGTAAAGGCTGACGAAGTGGCTCGCCGCATCAAGTTCAACATGGGTGTATCATCCAACTACTTTATGGAAATCGCCAAGTTCCGTGCCGCCCGCATGGTATGGGCACAGATTGTCGAGCAGTACAAGCCTGAATCAAAGCTGTCATCCAAGATGTTTTGTCATGCCGTGACTTCGCGATTCAACCAGACTATCTACGATGCTCACGTGAATCTCCTCCGTTCGCAGACCGAAACCATGTCGGCTGCTCTTGCCGGTGTTGATTCAATCACCACCACTCCGTTTGACGTGCCTTACAAGACTCCCGATGCATTCTCGGAGCGTATAGCCCGCAACCAGCAGTTCCTTCTTAAGGAGGAAAGTCATCTTGACAAGGTGGTTGACCCGGCAGGCGGTTCTTACTATGTAGAGACTCTTACTGTTTCCCTTGCAAAAGAGGCTTGGAAACTCTTCCTTGAGGTTGAAGAAAAAGGCGGATTCCTCGCTTGCATCAACGACAACTCCATACAGAAGGCAATCAATGCTACTGCTGAAAAGCGTCATGTAGATGTGGCTCGTCGCAAGGAAATACTTCTCGGTACCAACCAGTATCCTAACGTAAACGAGACAGCCGCTCAGAAAATCGAGACTACCGGATGCAGCTGCGGATGTCACCACGAAGAAGGCGGCGAAGCACAAGGCACCGGTCTGTCACGCAAACGTGCTGCAAGCGATTTCGAGGCTCTCCGTCTTGCAACAGAGGCAGCATCCAACCGTCCTAAGGTATTTATGCTCACAATCGGCAATCTCGCCATGCGTCTTGCACGTGCGCAGTTCTCAACCAACTTCTTCGGTTGTGCCGGTTATGAAATCATCGACAATCTCGGTTTCGACACCGTACAGGAAGGTGTCGATGCAGCTATTGAGAAAGGTGCCGATGTCATCGTGCTCTGCTCAAGCGATGATGAATATGCCACTCTCGCTCCCGAGGCGTTCAAGTATCTCGACGGCCGCGCGATGTTTGTTGTCGCCGGTGCTCCCGCCTGCATGGAAGAGCTTCAGGCTGTCGGCATAAATGACTTTATCCACGTGCGCTGCAACGTACTCGAGACTCTTCAATCATTCAATGCCAAACTTCTTAAATAAGAAACACAATGCGACCCGATTTTAAAACAATTGATATAACAAAAGATGCATTCGGCGCTCAGCATGGTGCCGTTGCCCACGGTGAAGATTGGCTCACTCCGGAGTTGATTCCCGTCAAACCCATATATACTAAAGAAGACCTCGAAGGAATGGAACACCTTAACTTCATGTCTGGTATCCCCCCCTTCCTCCGTGGCCCGTACAGCGCGATGTATCCTCTGCGCCCCTGGACTATCCGCCAATACGCCGGATTCTCTACCGCAGCCGAGTCAAACGCATTCTATCGCCGTAACCTCGCTTCAGGTCAGAAAGGTCTGTCAGTGGCGTTTGACCTTGCCACTCACCGTGGTTACGATGCCGACCATGAGCGTGTGGTAGGTGATGTCGGCAAAGCCGGTGTGTCTATCTGCTCGCTTGAAGACATGAAGGTGCTCTTCGACGGCATACCCTTGAACAAGATGTCTGTGTCAATGACCATGAACGGTGCGGTGCTTCCCGTACTCGCCTTCTATATCAACGCCGGTCTTGAGCAGGGTGCAAAACTTGAAGAAATGGCAGGTACCATCCAGAACGATATCCTCAAGGAGTTCATGGTGCGTAACACATATATCTATCCGCCGGAATTCTCGATGCGCATAATCGCCGACATCTTTGAATATACATCAAAGAACATGCCTAAGTTCAACTCGATTTCAATCTCCGGCTATCACATGCAGGAGGCAGGCGCTACCTGCGACATCGAGCTTGCCTACACCCTTGCCGACGGTCTTGAATACCTTCGCGCCGGTGTTAATGCCGGTATGGATATCGACTCGTTTGCTCCGCGTTTGTCATTCTTCTGGGCTATCGGCATGAACTTCTTCATGGAGATTGCCAAGATGCGCGCTGCACGTATGTTGTGGGCTAAGATTGTAAGCCAGTTCAACCCGAAGAATCCGAAATCACTCGCTCTGCGTACTCACAGCCAGACTTCCGGATGGTCGCTTACCGAGCAGGACCCCTTCAACAATGTCGGCAGAACTTGTATCGAGGCTATGGGCGCCGCTCTCGGTCACACCCAGTCGCTTCACACCAATGCACTTGACGAAGCTATCGCACTTCCTACCGACTTCTCGGCACGTATTGCCCGTAACACCCAGATTTATATCCAGGAAGAGACCTACGTCACCAAGCAGGTCGACCCGTGGGGAGGCTCTTACTACATTGAGTCACTCACCAACGAGATTGCTCACCGCGCATGGGAACACATCCAGGAAATCGAGAAACTCGGCGGTATGGCGAAGGCTATCGAGACCGGTCTGCCGAAACTCCGTATCGAAGAGGCTTCGGCACGCACTCAGGCTCGTATCGACTCCGGTCGTCAGACAATCGTAGGTATCAACAAGTATCGTCTTGACCATGAGGATCCTATCGATATCCTTGAAATCGACAACACTGAGGTGCGCAAGGAGCAGATTGAGCGTCTTAACGACGTGAAAGCTCACCGCGACGAGGCGGCTGTCAAGAAAGCGCTCGCCGACATCACCGAGTGTGTACGTACAAAGAAAGGCAATCTCCTTGACCTCGCAGTGAAGGCTGCCGGTCTGCGCGCTACCCTCGGCGAGATATCCGACGCATGCGAAGAGGTGGTTGGCCGTTATAAAGCAGTAATCAGAACTATTTCAGGCGTGTATAGCAACGAAACCAAGCAAGACCCCGACTTCATCCGCGCTCAGCAGATGTGTGAGGAGTTTGCAAAGAAGGAAGGTCGTCAGCCCCGTATCATGATTGCGAAGATGGGTCAGGACGGTCACGACCGTGGCGCCAAGGTTGTTGCCACAGGTTACGCCGACTGCGGATTTGACGTCGATATGGGACCGTTGTTCCAGACTCCGGCTGAAGCCGCTCGTCAGGCTGTGGAGAATGACGTGCATATTCTCGGTGTTTCATCTCTTGCAGCAGGTCACAAGACCCTCGTACCTCAGGTGATTGAAGAGCTCAAGAAGCTTGGTCGTGAGGATATTATCGTGACGGCTGGCGGTGTGATTCCCGCACAGGACTACGACTTCCTTTACAAGGCTGGCGTAGCGGCTATCTTCGGTCCCGGTACCCGTATCCCCGTATCGGCAATCAAGATGCTTGAAATCCTGAACGGCGAAGACTAATCAGTTAATTAACCTATAATGAAGAGTCAGCCGCAGTAAGTGGCTGACTCTTCTTGTCTAAACAACCTGATACATTACACATTTATGAATATTATCGAGGCGATGAATGAGCGCCGTTCAGTGCGCACTTTTAATGGAGAAAGTATTTCCGATTCACAGAAATCCGCGCTGCTGACCGCGATTGAGGATTCTTTCAGCCCGTTCGGCGGCAATGTGTCGATTCGCTTTAAAAATTTTGATTTGAAAGCCGGTTACACCCCGGGCACTTACGGCACGATAAAGGGCGCATCCGACTTTTTCCTCGTCGCATTCGGCAATGATGACGCATCGGCGCTCTCTGCCGGATTCCGCTTTGAACAGGTTGTGCTTCAGGCATGGCAGCTCGGTCTCGGAAGTTGCTGGATTGCCGCTACATTCAAGGGTTCCGACTTTGAACGTGGCGAATTATGGCGCGACGGAGAGTCGTTACGGATAGTATGCCCCGTAGGTATTGCGGCTAAACCCGGAATAAGGGAACGGCTCACCCGCTTCACTTTCGGTAGCAAAAATCGCAAACCGTTTGAAAAACTGTTCTTTTACTCCGACTTTACCCGCGAGGTGTCGCCCGGCAACCGATTTGCCGAAGCGTTGGAGATGATGCGTCTCGCCCCGTCATCAGTCAATTCCCAGCCTTGGCGTGCATTAGTCATCGGCGATACTGTGCATTTCTATTATACCCCGAAAAGCAATCTATCGTTGATTGACTGTGGAATAGGATTATGTCACTTCTATGAAGATGAACGATTTCACGGTCATGCGGGCAGATTCTCTAAAACCGACAATCCGCCCGCACCACCTCACGGCTGGAAATATCTTATCTCTTATACATCTTGACGGCGATTACAGATTAAGATATTCTTTTAACGCATCAACATATTTTTCAAAAGCATGTCTACCTGTCGGCGTGACCCGGCATAATGTACGGGTCTTCTTGCCGACAAAACTTTTCTCTACTGTTATATAACCCGCTGTACTAAGTTTGTCAAGCTGCACACTAAGGTTACCGGCGGTTGACTCTGTCTTTTCCTTCAGGTAAACGAAATCAGCCTCGGCAACATTCATCAAGATGGACATCACGCCCAATCTTAACTGGGAATGTAACAGCGGGTCAAGCTCTTTCATCTTCTTTTGCAGCCTTATGGTTAAGGATGTGTCCCGGAATAATCATCATTACGATAAAATCGATGATAAACAACGGCAGCGAAACCATGTTAATCCAGTCGACATCGCATATAAGTCCGGTAGTCAGAAACCCTCCGCATATAACACTGAAAGCACCCCCTGACACCAAAGAACATTCCCTTATTATGATGCCTTGAAATGTCACCGCCATACCGATTACAAAAAACGCATATAATTCCATTATGTACCATGCCTTGACGCTTGAAGTAAAAAACACGAGACCTGTAAGGAAAGCTGCAAGAGCAAGCCATAATACATAGTTCCACAATGATGTTGTCAGCCTGTCGCTATAAGTCAATACCTTACGGCGCACCCGCTTACGCCGCATTACATATATGGTATAGGGAATACCAATAAGCGGTACGAGCCATGCAGTTGCCTGTATCAGCCACAAAGGTATATTAACACATACTCCAAATTTCAGATAACCGAGCAAAAGGGCAAGTATTCCTACCCCTACACATAAATAGCCCCAGAACAACAGCATATTACCCTCACCTTTTGTCAGATGTCTCTTGGTGCTTGTAATCATCATTGTAATCAGGTCTATTCCTTCACCTGGCGTTAATTCTTTTTCTTCCATATTCCTTTGTTTGTAAATTATAAATCGGTTTATTTTATAAACCATTTCTCTCTTAAAAAAGAGCGGTCGCGCGATTCCGCTCTTTTACTTTGGCAAATATAATACAGTTTATAATATAAACCAAACTATATGAGAAATATTTTACAATCTCTTAAAATCGCTACTGTGTTATCATCGGTTTCTGTTGTAGAGATAAAATGCTACGATACAAAGCGATGTGAGAATCTCCGAGACAAATAAGGCAAGCCAGATGCCCGAATCGCCGAATATCTGAGGCATAAAGATAAATGCCGGAATAAGGAACACGACTCCGCGCAAGAGGGCAAATACGATTGACGGCACTACCTTTTCGACACTCTGGAAATAGCCTATCGCGGTAAGATTAAATATGAAAAATACGAATGCTGTTGAAAACAGCGGGAATCCGGCAACTGCAATCTTCGCCGCAGGAAGTGAACTGTCAAGAAAAAGGCTGACCATCACTGACGGCATAAACACAAACGCACATGTCACGATAAGACCGCAACCGACCGCCGACAATATCGCAAGCCTCTCGGTCGCCACAACCCTTTTGTGACTGCCAAGTCCGTGATTGTAGCTGATGATAGGCTGCGCCGATTGTGCGATGGCGTTACCTATCATGAATACAAACGGACAATAATAGCAGGCGATACTGAAGGCTCCTACCCCGTCATTACCTATGTAGCGCATAAACATGAGATTGCCCATAAGCATCAACATTCCCATGGTTGCCTCTCCGAGCAAAGCCGAGATTCCTATCTTGCACTGATAACCGATGTTGCGTACAGTCAGGGCAATACTCTTGCGGCTGAGTTTCAATTTTATAAGGCGCAGTGTCCGGGCAAAAAAGCCGATATAGCCCATAACCATAATTCCACCTACCGCACAGCTTATGCAGGTGGCTATCGCCGCACCTCTCACACCCGCCTGCATGGGGAAAATAAAGATGTAGTCGAGCAGCACATTTAGTAAGCCGGGAATCACGTTACACCACATGGCATATTTCGGCGACCCGTCAAGGCGTATTACAAACAGTCCGATTGCACACCACGACTGAAACAGGCACGTCACGAATATCCACGGCATATATTCTTTTACAAGCGGCATCAATGTCTCCGACGACCCGAGTATTCTCCCCGTGGTTTCGGGCGATGCAAGTGTGGCGAGCAGGAACAATATCACGACCGCTGTTCCCGTAACAAGCGCTTGCGTTATGTTGATACGTGCCGCCTTGGCATTGTCTCCCGCAAGATGTATCGACGATACGACAGAGGCACCGACTCCGAGCATCAGGCTTATGCCCATTATTACCATCGTGGGCGAAATACAAATATTCACAGCGGCGAGAGCATCGCTTCCTATACCGCGACCGACAAATATCCCGTCGGTCGCCGTCACGGCGCAAAGCGACAACATGCCTAAGAGAGTCGGGATGAAATAAATCCTGAAAAGCCGGGGTATCTTTACTTCCCCGAGATTGATTGAATCACGTTGCATAATTTACGTCATTGAGGGTTAAACATAAAAATAGCCGTATAAGAATTGAGGTTTTACCCGGTCATCTTATCCGGCATGATATCTTGCCCTCCGATGAGGATTACAAAACACTGCTTATAATCGGCGGTACAAAGTTAATGTTTTTTTATCACATAATCGCGCAGAATTCCATTTAAGATTTGTCCCACCGGCAATTCAATCTGTACTTTCCCGAAACTTACGTAAGGCGTCACTATCGGCTCAGCTTCATATCGTCTTGTCCCGACCCGCTGCACCGCCTGGGCTCCGACCATGACACCAAACCGTTCGTTAATCCGGTAGTCCATATATCCTCCAAACTTCGAGGTGGCATAATACCCTATCATTGCGGGAGGCAACGGCAATCCGCCACCCAGTGCAGGCGGATTGCCGAAATAATATGACCCAAAGAGTGTAGCCGACATATCGGGTGAAAACGCATACGACATCGTGGCATTGACCCCATATTGATTATGCACTCCAAGATAATAGCCATATTTATTGGCTATTGCACCGGCATACAGCGAAAGATTATCTATTTGTCCCGTTATACCGATTGCACCGCTGTTGACGGTCATAAGCCCAGGCATTGTGGTGGTTGCACCCGTGGCAATAAAGCGTGCTCCGGGCATTGCAAACAACGTCGTTTCACCCGGCGCATATTTCAATTCCGGTGCACCGTAGTCAAACCGATGCCCCGGACCATATAGAAACAGTCGTCTGCTATAAGATAAAGAGTCCAGGTTAATACCACTTGCCATTCCTTCCAGGCGTGGTGTCATCATCTCAGGATTATCAGGCAAAAGATTTATGTCGACTGAGTCAGCCGGTTCTGTCTGCCCGTAACTTAAAAGTGGCAATATTGCCAATACGAAAAACACAAATCCTTTCATAATCCTGAAAATTAATTTGACTGTTTATTTTATTATAAATTTTCTTGCGACGGAACGGTCTCCGGCATTCAGGCGCGCTATAATCACGCCTTTCGGCAAGGAAAAATTATAGTCAGCACTCCCGCAACCATCGGTATATCCATCCACGGAATATAATCTTGTGCCCGACACGTTGAACAGTTCAAGCGTGTAAGGCTCCTGTTCAGTTGTCGCGCCAAATGTTATGCGGCAATGACCGTCTGAAGTCATGGTTATCCCCATATCACTATCTCCTGTCACACTGTCAATGGAAGTCACTTCATTCCAATGGTCGAGAGTCATTGTGGCGGCATTCTTTATTCGTCCCATCGATGTGTCGAGCACATAAACCACGATATTAATTCCTTTCATATCGGCAGGATAACCGGCAACGGGAATATCCCATTTCGCCTGATACTCTTTATATGGCTCAACTACAGCCGGAAGTGATGATTCTATGCCGGTAAATGCCAGTTCCGAAGGTAACGTCACGTCATGGAATTTTATCAGCTTTCCCGGTATGGTCGAAGGGAGATAATAGAATCGCTTGCCTCTTGCGCTCGTCATGTTGTTAGACTGATAAAACAACATTCCTTCCGGTTGTTCGTCATAGTCGCGCGTAAGCAAATAGCTTATGCGATAACGGTCGGCGTTATTATCCACATCAAGAGCCGACATCGCTTTTACTCCTACGGAAAGATGGTCACCGGTCAATGTAAGCTCCGAAAACTCTATCATCCATGAAGTCATTGCCTCATATTCCCTTGAAAAACGGGAGTCATCTCCGTAGGATGTAGACTCGTTGCGGTTCAGCTTGAAATATGGAGCAGCATAAAATTTAAGGGCATCCCAGTATTCCTTTACAGCAAGGACATCATTACCGGCATGGGTCTCGACAGCTATCAGCTGGTCGCCGTAACGCGCCTGAAGCGATTCAAGCGTCAATATGCCGTCGGGACAGTTGTTACACCACATGCCGGTGCCCTTATCCACAAGAAGGGTACGACGGAAATAGGAGGTAAAGAAACTGTCATCATGAATCGCCGTCTCATTACCTTCACCATCGATGCCGCATATATAATAATGTGTCGACCGGTTAAGTTCCGGTGTCACCTCAAATTCATATTCTAACACATTGCCTGTGGAGAAACCTTCGTTAACGGGCTGCCGGTCGACGACTTCATCACCGACCTTACACACCACTTCGATAAGGTCAAGCGACTTCCCGAGATTGGTTACAGTCCCGGTAACCTTAACTTTTTCTTCATCAATCCCGGCATAACGGCGCGTGAGATCCGCTACTTGAAATTTCGTGTCGGTCATCTCCCCTATCTCGATATCGTCTATAGCAAGCAGGTAGCCATGCTCGGAGGTGACGACAAACATTATGCTGATTTCTTTGCCGGCATACTCCGACAAGTCCACGACATGCATCGTCCATTCAGCCGATTCTCCGGCAGTGGAAAAAATCACATCTTCTTTTCCTTCGGGCGTGGCAACAATAACCTCGTAAGAGTCAAGGCAATCGGGGTGCACCGAGACTGCACCCCAGCGCATAACAGCATTATCGCCGGTTATAGTCACGGAGGGAAGTGTCATGCGATTGTCCTGCTTGCCCGGTGTCAAGGTATAAGTAGGGCTCACCAGTACATAACCCTGACTTCCGTAGCGGTCTACGGTCCACCCGGCATCTGTCACACCCTTACCTTTCTTGTAGACTGCAGATTCAAGTTCAAGTCCGTCACCGTCAACGACAGTTATATCGTTCGGCAATTTTCCCGAACTGACATCCAGGGTATATATGGAAGCAGTCGATGTCATGGATATCCATGACATCGACATAATACCTGCTAATATGATTCCACGACTTTTCATCGCGAGCTATTTTATTTGACAAACACCTTGCGGGTGGTGTCACCTGCTTTCACTATATACATGCCCGGAGCGACATAGGATGTAACAGCATTGCTTACTACAGAGCCTTTGAGATCATAGATTGTCACGTCATCAGTACCTGCAACATCTACGCGACCTGCTGACACGATAATTGTAATTCCGTTTTCGCTGACAACGTCATCAATCCCGGCTACAAGCGGTTCGTCAAGCACAATTACTGCAGGGTAATATAACATCTCCCCTGTTCCGGGATGCAGTTCCGATAGATTGGCGCCAATTACTTTTCCATCATCCGATATGCTTCTTACAGAGGATAATGTGCGTGTCACACTGAATCCGAAAGTTTCGGTCAATGTTTTTTCAACACCGTCGACAATCACACGATCACCCATCGGGAAAACGTATTTATCATCACCGGTACCGATGACAAAATTGGTGTAATCAGGATTATCTGTCCATTCTTCAGTGCTGAAATTATATATTGTCGCACCGTTTACAAGCTCGCCGGAGCCATCTTCAGCCACATTAAAAGCGCGTGTGCGGTATCCATAGAAATTGCCGTACTTGTCAACTGATGAAAATTCGCCGGAGAAATATTCACCTGTTTCCCCATCGCGATATCCATCAATGGTCACATAGGTTGTGTAGAATATATTGGGGTCATCAGGATCTGTTGTTCGATATTGATTGCCATTTTCATCATAGGCAATATATTTACCCTGAAACATAAACGGCTCACTATAGGAAGCAAGCTCATTCCAAAATTTCAATTCACCATTTATTATCATTGCCGGCACTTCCGACCCGATGCCGCAGTAAAGACGACCGCCAATTATGATATCATCGCCGTTTACATACAGACATTTTGTCAAAAAGCCCTGATGGTCCGGAAGTTTAATGTCGGTATATGCAGTAAGCTTCCATGAACCGTCTTCTCCCTTCTTCCAGATACAGGGATAATACCTGCCCTTAATCGCACTGGTCGGGTCATTGATAAATTGTGTTCCTGCTATGACCGTTCCATCACCTGATATGCAGTTTGCCTCGGCAGTGTTCACAACGGCGTCATGACTTGGCAAAAGTTGCCATTCGCCATTCTCCCAGACACAAGCACTGAAAATACCGGGTTCCGATTGTATCGAGCCGACTACCGTGCCATTGTTATCAACATCGTATGCCACGACTTCACCAGGGAGCGGAGCGAAAGTCTCGGGATTATCAGCACTCCAGATATAAGACAGATTCTGTTCATAATCGCCTACTGAGACAAACTTTCCATTGGGCGAAACATACACTTCATCGCCAAGTTCATCCATCGTGTACACTTTGGTCTCGGCATTAAGCATCAATGCGGACACTGACATCAGCGCACCTGATAAGAGTAAATTTTTAATCATTAATGATAGGTTTTAGTTATTTCTTTATCCTTAATTCCGCAACACTATAATTTAACTTTATAACTTTATTTATAAGTTCCTGA